>Ga0307508_10006465_pt1 | contig 11025 bp, 12 predicted proteins | sample 9_EM_MG_FD_203089 | JGI IMG/M metagenome (GOLD analysis project Ga0307508, IMG submission 203089) | Populus trichocarpa ectomycorrhiza microbial communities from riparian zone in the Pacific Northwest, United States - 9_EM | ecosystem: Host-associated > Plants > Roots > Unclassified | place...
CGAGACATCCGGAGCGAGGTGACGACACTCTTTCCAAGATCGAGACATCCGGAGCGAGGTGCCGGCATCAACAACGAAATCAAACAACCAAACCCAAATCGAGCGCCGGGACCTACGCCGTGACAGCCGCAGAAGCCACCTACGAAGAAGCAGAAGAAGAGCCAATTACCTACAGCCCCAAACCGGCAGGAAATGGCAGCCCTTGGGAGTAGGTCCAAGCAATAGCCACCCAAGGGAAAGACAAGTTGCAAAAGGAATAGGGACTAAGAAGGAAGATCCGCCATTTGTCGTATCCAGCACCGGAAAGCACGACCGAGAAGAGAAATTGATCATCAGGATATGCATACAAGGGGAAGACGGCAACAAACACAAGACCACCGCCCTAGTCGACTGCGGGGCGTCAGAGAACTTCATCGATAGAGCATACGTAGAAGCCAATCATATTCCAACACAAGAGAAGACAGTGCCAAGAAGAGTCCTAACAGTCGATGGGGGGGAGGTTGCTGGCATGCTGGTAACCCATGACGCCCAGGTACGAATGGTAATCAACCACCATGAGGAAGAGATCCGATTACACTGCATCACTATCGGAAACGCACCCATCATCCTCGGAATGCCATGGCTAAAACTCCACGACCCAACAATCGGATGGAGAAACCATACACTGAAGTTCCACTCTGATAGATGTGCGGAAAAATGCCTAACGACCTCCCCACAAGCCACCAGCGTCACAGAAGGAAAAGCAATCGACCAATATTACCGGAAGACACCAGAGGAAGCAGAACCTGACCCGTGGGAGGTTTGTCAAACGGTGATAGACAAAATCAAGGAAACCAGCAAGGACAGCAAAGGAGGAATCCCGGAAGAATGTCAAGACTTTCTCGAGGTCTTTACAAGTATCGAGCCAACCGCCCCCCCACCTTATCGGGACCAGGACCACCATATTCCACTACTGGAAGGAAAAATGCCGCCATATGAGCCCCTACGACCGCTCAACGAAGAAAAAATGTGCAACCTCAGAGAATACATCGAAGTCAAGGAAGAGCAAGGATGGATCCGAGCCTCAACTGCACCGGCAGGGGCGCCCATCCATTTCGTGAAAAAGAAAGGTGGAGGTTTACGACTCTGTGTAGACTACCGGCAGTTAAACGAAATCACAGTCAAGAACCGGACACCATTGCCACTGATCGGCGAATTACTGGACCAGCTGTCAAATGCCACGATCTACACCAAACTGGATATCAAGGATGCATACTACAACCTCCGAATTGCAGAAGGAGACAAATGGAAGACAGTGTTCCAAACTCGGTATGGGCTGTACAAGTACTGTGTCATGCCGTTTGGACTCACAAACGCCCCGGCCTCCTTCCAGCAATGGATGAACGAGATCTTGAGCGAATATCTGGACATCTTCTGTGTGACATATCTGGACGATATCCTGGTCTTCTCGCAAACAGTGGAAGAGCACAGACACCACGTACAAGCTATCCTGACATGAGTCCGAAACGCAGGACTCATACTGAAGGCGTCAAACTGCGAATTCCATACCACGGAAACCGAGTACCTGGGATATGTGATATTACCAAAAGGCCTGCGTATGGACAAAGAGAAAATCCGAACGATCAAAGAATGGAAGGAACACATCAACGTCAAGGGGATCCAAAGCTTCTTGGAATTTGCCAACTTCTACAGATGCTTTATCAAGGACTACAGTAAAATTACCACTCCGCTCACGTCGTTAACCAGAAAAGAGTAAAAATGGGAATGGAATGATGAGCAGCAAACAGCATTCGAGACGCTCAGAACAGCGATGATAACGGAGCCGATCCTACAACACTTCGATCCGCAGAAACCGGTCACCATCGAGACAGACACTTCCGACTATGCCATAGGAGCCATATGCTCGCAACCTGACAAGAAAGGGATCCTGCACCCGGTAGTATACTACTCATGAAAATTGAAGGATCCAGAACGAAACTACGATATCCATGACAAGGAACTTCTGGCAATAGTAGACGTACTACGGAAATGGGATACCTATTGCAAGACAACAGGCCCAAAAATCATGATCCTGACAGACCACAAAAACCTTGAGTACTGGAAAACGAAACGCGACCTAAATCTGCGACAAGAACGGTGGGGTGAACGACTGGCAAACTACGATTTCATAATCAAATACCGAGTAGGGAAGCTAGCCAGAAAGCCCGAAATCCTCTCTAGAGAGTCAGGAGACTCTCCCTGGGAAGGGGATATGAAGCATCGACAGAATCACGGGCGAGTTCTCTTGCCAGAAGAAAATTTCGAAACACTACAAATGCTCCAGGTTAACACGATGGAAACAATGAAACTCCAGATAGATAAGGAACTCCTGAGCGAAATACAAGAACAAAGCGCCAAGGATAAGGAAGTCTGCGAAATCCTGCGGAAAAAGGCGAACGGGAAGATCGCACTAGGATTATGCAAGGAAAAGGAAGGGGTACTAATATACGACGGCCGAATATGGATCCCTGACAACGACGAACTACGACTGCGGATATTAAGAGACCATCATGACGCACAGGCCGCGGGATATCCGGGGCGAGCAAGGACCCTGGAACTTGTTAGCTGAACTTTCTACTGGCCACAATAATGCAAATACGTACACCAGTACGTGGACCACTGTGACGTCTGCTGCCGCATCAAGCCAATTCGACATGCACCATTCGGATTGCTCAAGCCATTAGATCTGCCCCATCGATCTTGGGATACGATAACAATGGATTGCATTACCACGCTACCAACCAGCAACGGACAAGACGCACTATGGGTAATCATCGATTGGCTGACCAAAATGGGACACTTTATCGCGTGCAAAGGCACGATGAGACCAGAAGACCTGGCGGACCACTTCATCCAGCAGGTTGTGCGATGCCACGGGCTGCCAACGAGCATTGTATCGGACAGAGGATCACTATTTACCTCCGACTTCTGGAAACGTATAACCAAAGCACTCAGAATATCACGGAACCTCAGCACGGCATTTCATCCACAGACAGACGGACAAACGGAATGAGTCAATGCCATCCTCGAACAATACCTACGAGCATACTGCAATTACCAGCAGGACGATTGGGAAAAACTGTTACCAAGTGCCAAATTCTGCTACAACAATATGCAGGCGGGAAGCACGAAGGTAACACCCTTCTTTACCAACTATGGATATCACCCCAGGTTCCTCCCGGATCTTGGAGCACAAAACGAGGAAACGCCGGAAGTCTCAGAATATACCGCGGCACTTGGGAGGCTTCACGAGGAACTCAGAGCGGAGATGAAGGAGGCATAAATGGCTCAGACGGAACAGGCCAACAAGAACATCCGAACAACACGACCATCGAACAAGTTGGACCACAAACAAATCGGACCCTACACTATACTAGAGAAAGTTGGCTCGCGCGTATATAAGCTGGACCTGCCCGCCTCTGTCAAACTGCACCCAGTCTTCCACATCAGCCTCTTAGAACCCACAACCATCACCGAGCCCATACCAGGACACCACCAGCCACCACCACCACCCGTGATCATAGAAGAACAACAAGAGTGGGAAGTGGAACAGATCCTCGACTCACGACAACACCGGAGCAAGGTACAATATCGAGTCATGTGGACCGGTTTCCACGACCTGGACAAAACCTGGTACCCGGCCGAAAACTTCGAAGACTCACCTGAGATTACACGTAAATTCCACGAGGAATATCCCGAAAAACCCGGCCCTGCTACTCCCAATTAGCATGTCCACCACTGCCACTATCGACACGAACGAAGGCTGGACCTTCACCAATGTCAAGCAAGCTGACCCCGAACTTCCCATGATGACCGATAACAATGACAACTGGGGCCTCTCCACCAACGCCACCACCATGGACAGATGGAATGCCCCACCGCCAGCACCCTCCCCTCCACTGTCCACTGTAGGACAACCCAGCGCCAACGACCATGCCTCCCTACACTGGACCGCCTGCTACGACGACTACTGTGGCGCTCACCGCCAGATGAAAGATGACAACTACTACCCACAACGAGGGAATGACCACTGCCAGCACATCCACGAACCTTGCAGCTGTCCCCACGCCTATCCCTTCGAATTAGCGGAAGTAATCCGCAACCGACACCTGAACCCGTGCAAAGCATGTACGGACTGGCAGAAGGGGAAGTGGGTCTGCCCCGATTGCCAGTTCCTACTGAACATGGAAGACCACCACCAAAGCTGCCAGACCACAGCACAACGAACCCCCTTGGCCGACGTCATGCCAGCCCCGGAAGAACAGGAACTCCTAGGCCCGATCGAAGAAAATCAAGAACCCCACGCTGCTGCCACAGCCGTCAGCACCACTCCCCAAGACAAGCAACTTGCGCTGCTGGGGGAAATCGTCACCATGATACATCAAACCACAACCCAGGATGCCCACCGCAACCACGTGGTACACTGGACACGCGCTCAATGCATGAACGAACTACACGACGCCGACCAGCAACGACTCCAGGGAATGACCTGGGTCCTGGCAGAAATCGTAACAGAGTAACAACGACTGAATGCACAACTCCAAGCCTGGCGGCAGGGGAGCCAGGCTGTACGCATCTACCACACCCCTATCCGCCGCCGTGCCACGCCTACCCGACATGACCTCGCCAGAGCTTTGGTCTGGACAGGGGATGTACTGTCACGAATCTTGCGCGGCAGGCTCGTAAGCGCCGTGCTGGGGCCGCTGTCACCCTTGCTGCCCTGTGACTTGCCCTCATCACCGCTGCCGCAGCCATAGTCATCCTCCGCACCTAGACGTTTCGCGCGATCATATCGCTCCGGTAGCGATATCCCTCAACGCCCTACCCGACCGCCGGCCGGTCCAGGTCTTTCCCCTTTGTCTCCCATTGATTAAGCTTGCGCATCTTTCTCCTTTATCGTTACGTATGTGTTTCCCCTTGATTATGTCCACGTGTCATTCCTCTGTTGCCGTCACTACTTGCGCGTCCTTTCTCCTGTCTTCTTACGTATGTTGTTTCCTTTTGATTATGCTTGCGCGTCCTTCTTCTGTTTCTGTACTGTTCTTGCTTGTGTGTCCTTTCTCCTGTTGCCACGAGTAGAGTGGTGGCCGCGCGGCGGCCGAGTGCGATCATGTGTTTCCTTGGGCATGACGATTGAGTCATGATGTGGTATGAAGAAACTGTGTCAGTCTTGCGGGCAAGCTGTGATTCCACAGAGGAAAGGAAAAGTATAAAGGGAGGAGCGCGGTAGCTAGTCTGGAGATTCTTCTCCACGCAATCTATTATCTCTCTCTACAGACCTATCTCTCTACATCCGTGACCCAGCGCTGTGACCACCACCTGTAAGAACCTACTAGAGATTAAGGCGAAGTCAGATACTGCCACAGCGAAGTCGGATACCGCAACGAGACCATGCCAGGTGTGCAGAGATTAGGGCGAAGTCGGATACTGCCACAGCAAAGTCGAATACTGCAACAAAACCACGCCAGGCGTGCAGAGATTCGGGCGAAGTCGGATACCGCCACAGGGAAGCCGAATACTGCAACGAGACCATGCCAGGCGTGCAGAGATGAGAGTGAAGTTGGATACTGCCACAGCGAGACTAACGGACCTCCTACGTTGCCTGTCGAGCTGCATGGACTAGTGAGACAGGATCTTGACAACGGGCCCAGTCCACACAACCTCATTGGTCCTGGTCGATCTAACGATAAGCTGAACCAATGCCTGCACCGTGTAACCCCCTCAAGCCATACAGGTGAGTGAATTACAAGCCTATCAGAGATAGCTACGTTATTGACACTATGGTCTAGCCTTTGTATCTTGTATCTAGTTGCATTTCTTATCCTCATCTGGAGATTAGGTTCCCTTAAGGCCACTACAGCTCTAACGTCTAACTCTGAGGCTATCTCCCGTCTAGACTCTCTGAAGCTGACTGACTTGTTCTATCTCCCCATAAGTAATTATGTATGGTTGCCTCGTGACTTACCGGTGCTATCTGTTCCTCTTTTTCTCTCATGTTCTTCTCAGGTGTAATACTACTCCCCCCTTCTCTAACTTCATCCTGAAGCTAAGATCCTTTTTCCTTATATTTCGCTGAATGCAGTACTCCACCTCTGTATCCCTCGCAGTCACCGATTCAGTTTGACAACCCTCTCTCAGGTGTCTGGGAACCTTCAGAAGTGACTAGGCCCTCAGATCAGGCCAATAAGTAATCTTACTCTCATGTTTGGGGTTTTACTCAACACCATGCAGTGTCATGAAGCCATCTCCGTACTTTGAGTTCTGGGGTCACTCAATACCACAGAGAGGCAGGAGGAACATGGTATCCTTTGGGCTGAAACTGGCATCCAGGTAGTAACCTACCTGATTAAGCCCTACGGGCTGCAAAGTATACTAAGAAGTGGCTGTGCCTATGGGGATTAGTATACACTGCCATGTGGGTTTGTACACTGGTTCCTGTCTTGGTAGGGCGGCTTCATGAGCTCCAATACAACTATTATGAATACCTTTCCTGACTCTCAACACTGGTGAATTGTCATTTCTGCTGGGCATCCAGACAATGTCTTTTTTGTGGGGTCTGCAGAGATGATCTTTGGTAGCATACCTGAGAAGCAGGTCTTTTTCTTCAAAGTGGCAAAATGGATGCAGTGCTCCCCCCCTTCATCCTACTACTACCCCCGCTGTGGGTCATGTTATGGACATCCCTCAACGTTGGTAAGACGATAGTCCCTTGGCGAGTCTAAATTCAGGTGATAAAACTCCTGGAGTTTCTCCCAACTGCCTACTGAAAAATTGTTGAATGGTTCTTCTGTCCTGTCTCATTGTTCAGTTAGGTTCAGGGAGCGATATGTGGAAGAAATTGTGGATCTTTCATTTCCAAACTAGCATGGGCCAGACTGTGAATGGGGAGATGATCTTCAAAATCTGGAAGGGGCCATATTTCTTGTGGTCCAGCATCCATCATGGTTGGTATATCTTGATGTTGTGTCCATTGAGTATAACTAGGTCTCCCACCCAGTATGCTGGAGGTTCCTTTCGGGTCAGATTTGTATACAGCTGCATTCATTCCTCTGCTGCTTCTAAGCCTTTCTGGGACTCGCTGTATATGCCATGCATATACTGCGTATATACCTTGCTGGCTGAATTAAGGGGTTTTGTGCTGGCAGAATCCAGAGTGACCAGGTGAAAGCTGTACTAGTTTGCGTAAAACAGTGACATTCTATTTCCCCTCATGACCGAATTGTTGTACACGAATACTGCTATCGGTAACAGGGTGACCCAATCGTCCTGTTCTTGTTCGACGAAAACCCAGAGGTAAGACTCGATTGTCTGGTTGAGGTGTTCCATCTGGCTGTCTGTTTGCAGGTGGAAGGCCATTGACATTTGCAAGCGGATCCTGGATAGCCAGAGGAATTGCTTCCAGACTTCCAAGGTGAACTGGCTGTCTCAATTGGAGACAATGTCTGCCAGGAGTCCATGGTGCTTTCAGATTTCTGGGGCGAAGATGACTGCTAGGTCAGCAGCAGTTTTTTCTTCTTTTCTCAGGGGAAGGAAGTGTGCCATTTTTGTAAATCGTTCGATGACCACCCACAGCTGGTTACATTTCTCCGACAGAGGCAGCTTGGTGATGAAGTCCATCGCAATGGAGTGGCAGGATGTGTAGGGTAATTCCAAGGGAGAAGACGGCCCATAGGAGTAGTGCTGGCTTACCTTATTTTTCTGACATTGGGGGCAGCTTTGAACAAAATTGATAATTCATTCGTTCGTTCTTTACCACCAGAAGTTTCGTCTGACAAGTTTGATGGTCTTGTCTTGACCCATGTGTCCTGCTACCTTCGTATCATATTCTGATTCAAGGATGGTTTGTACCAGCTCTTTATTCTCTGGGATTCAGAGCATGACTATTCTGTATTGCAGTTCTTCTCTGACCACAAGAATCTCTTCCTTTCTGACCTTTTAGTCTGTTCAGGTAGCCTCATGAGGACCCCAGGATTCCATTTCTTCTAACGACTTCCACGCTTGCTGGTATTCCTGGTCTTCCTTCGCGTTTTTCTTGACTTTTTCCCTAAAAAGTCAAGTAACCATTTCTATGAAGGCAGTGAGGCTAGCTGTGCCGAGGAGCAGATGAATGAGTACTCATGCCAGTCTGGTTCTGCAAAGTGGTCTTTTTGCAAGACCGTCGTGATCAGCTGGTCTTCCCCTCCCCTTTTTCTGGACGGTACTCTGAATGCCTTGACAGGGCATTCAGCAAGTTACCATTTGCTCCGGGCTGGTAGTAGACACAAAAATCAATACCCATAAGCTCCAGTGCGCACCTTGCTTGTCGTCGATTGAGTACCTTGGTCGTGGTGAAGTATTCCAGTTTCTGATAGTCCAAAAAGACTTGCAGCTGGTGGGTTGATTCTTCACAATACCAGCACCAGTGTTTGAAGGTGTTGACTATAGCAAGTAGTTCCTTGTCATGGATTTTGTAATTGATTTCTGCTGGTTGGAACTTCCAGGAGTGGAACACTGCTGGGTGGAGTCTTCCTTTGTTATCTCATTGGGAGAGCACTGCTCCAATGGCAAAGTCCAAGGTATCTGTTTTGAGGATGGCTGGCTGTTGCACATCGAAGTGGGCCAGGATAAGTGCTGTGGTGAATTGATGCTTCAGCTCTTGGAATACCTGTTCTGCCATTGCATTCCACACCCATTGTGAGACTGGGGTGCTGTTGTGTCGCCGGAGTCACGGTAAAATCGATATAGTAGTTGGGTTTTCGATAATTCACAACGTATTAGTCTAAGAGGTGTTGATACAGTTTCTCTCTGTTCTCCCCCTCGTTTACGCAGTGTGCCGAACACCTTTAATAGCAGCATCATCATATGCTGCTATACTCCTCTATCCTTTGACCTTGTCTTCAGGAATGTAGAGACACATAAGCACATATTGATCCACTCTTTGTCCTTGGTACCCCACACCTCCAATTCCTGTTCTTTTTCCTCAACGCACACACATCCCATTCCTACTCTTTTTCCTCAGTGAGTACCAATTCCCTATCCTTTATCCTCAGTACCTCATAAGTACAAACTGATCCATACTCTCTGTTCTCAGGAATTCACTCATGTATGCACCAGCCAAAGCCAAGGTAAACGTGGGCCTAGGCCCAGAGTGTAGTTGTCCTGACCAGTACCAACAACAAGATAGGCCTTATGGCATCGACGGAAGAGGAGTAGGGGATGGTCACTTCTCCTCTGGCACTTTCATTTGTTATCTCCTTGGTGCGCCTCACATTTTCTTGGGACAGGCCTGGGTGGAGGGTAAAGGGGAGCTTGTAACGTGCCGCCACTGCACGGACAGCGGACAGGAGACGGTCTCATAGGTCGCATGCGAGTAATGAATAAACAAAAAAAACTATTTCCGCTAACACCACCACCACCACTACCATTACCACTTTTCTGTGAATACCTCAACAACCAATGGTCCAATCGATAATCTGACAACAGGAGGAGATCTGCTACTATCTTGTATATCATCTAAGAGCAGAAGGAGCGGACTTAATTGGTTTTGTGTCGGTGGTTGTGGATTGCGATCGGGGTCACGAAATTAGTGTGGTACCAACCGACGACCAAATTTTCTATTGGGACTTTTGTAACTAACAACTGCCGTCATGCCAGTGGGCTTTGCTGCAGTTTCAGCACTGGAGCAGATCCTAGCGGCCGTGGCAGGGAGGAAGCAAGACTCGGGGGAAGAATGGTGGCTGTGGAGTGGAAGATAGAGGAGAGGTTTGCCACAGCGGAGGCCATCCAGGTGAAGAGGGAGGTGACAGCAGTGAAACTGCTGGCACTCAAGGAGATGGAGACGGAGGTGACCCAGCGCGGGCAGTGGGAATCCAGCAATGGGTGCAGCTGGGCCGGCTGATGGAGAGGCGGTGGGGTGAGGTGGAGGAGATAAAGGGCATGGTGGGTGAGGTGACAGCCCAGGTGGCAGTGCTGGCCATGCGGTTGGAGTTGGCCAGGGTGCCGAGCGGGTAGGGAAACAGCCACAGAGGCAGGAGCAGGGCCCCACGTGGGCCATGGAGGGTGTGGTAGTCACAGCGCCCCTGGCACCTGTCTCCTCACCCTCTGCTCCCTGCTCCATCCCACTCTAGAATTACTGCCTCCGGCACCTCACTCACAGTGTCCTCTTCCTCAGCCGGCACCCTCCTCACAACGTCTGTAGAAGTGAGGAAGTCCAGCACTGTCCTACTGCATCTCCCATATTCCGGAAGGACGGAAAACACAGTTCTATTCGAGGAGCCGGAAACCCTCAACGCAGAGCTACTACAGGAGGAGGAGGAGGTGGCCAAGACTGAGGCGGAGAAGGTACAGCCGTGACTCACAATGTTCACGGACAGCTCGCAACTTGACGATGGTGCTGTCAGCTATGCAGTGGTATGGAAGAAAGGTCAGGCTTGGGTGGACATCAAAACACACATGGGCTACAACCAGGAAGCCTACGATGCAGAGTGCGCTACTCTCGCAAGGGCGCTGGAGTCTTCCTCGAGGAGAAACCTGACCCCGGAATGGGTCACCACTTGCACCGATGGACAGGCAGTCATCAGACGGATGGTTTCGGAGGAGCCCGGCCCCTGCCAGCAGTACGCGCTCCAGGCAAGAAATCACATTGCCACACTGTGAAGGGCGAGGCCCAGCATCATCATCGAAATTTGGTGGTGCCCAGCCCACAAGGGAGTCGCCGGCAATGAGAAGGCGGACGAATGGGCGAAGATCGCGGCGGAGGAGCCAGACGCCCACAGGGTGGAGGGGCTGAACTACCCTGATAGGTCGGAAGTACGGGCGGTGCCTCACCCCCGATCCCTTGCCAACCTGAAATGGGAGATTTTGGAGAAGAAGTGGGCAGAGGGGCACCCATCAGCAAAAAAATGAAAAGTTGAGGTATATTGCTTTTTTTCGAAGTGAGACACAAATTTTAAATTTCCTTTCTCGGTGTTTTAGTTGAAATAAAAGAGATTATTTTTTTCGAAATCC
>Ga0307508_10006466_pt1 | contig 11025 bp, 9 predicted proteins | sample 9_EM_MG_FD_203089 | JGI IMG/M metagenome (GOLD analysis project Ga0307508, IMG submission 203089) | Populus trichocarpa ectomycorrhiza microbial communities from riparian zone in the Pacific Northwest, United States - 9_EM | ecosystem: Host-associated > Plants > Roots > Unclassified | place...
TCACCTGGGTGCACCATCTGGTGTGGCTGATCCCGGCGCTCATCGTGCTCGCCGAGTCGGGGCTGCGGCCGGATACGCCACCGCAGCGGCGGCGGACGCTGCTGAGGAGCGCCGCGGTGATCTACGTGATTCTGTGCAGCAGCCTGGTATGGCTGTGGCGGTTCGACGCGACCGGCGTGACCGGCTTCCTCGGCAGCAACGCGTATGTGTGGATCTGCCTCGGGATGCTGCTGGCGCTGCCGCTGCGGGAGGCGGCGCCCGATACGGTTCCGGCGCGCGCCCCGGCGCCGCGGTCGGCCCCGACCGGGCGCCCGGCGACGGGATAGGCGGAAACGATGCGACCAAGCGCACCCATACGGCAGAGGGCGCCCCTTCAGGGAGCGGCGCCCCTCCCTGGAACAGCGCCCGTCCAGGGAACGGCGCCGCTCCAGGGAACCGCGTCCCTCCGGGAGACCGCGTCCCGTCCCCTGTACCGGCGGCTTCCGCTGCGCCAGGTCCTGTGCCTGGTGCCGCTGGTCGCGGTCGCCGTCTGGGTGGTGCAGCACCGGTCGCTGATCGGTTCCGGTGCCCGTCAGATGCTCACCGCCGACCCGTGGTGGCTGCTGACGGCGGTCGCGACGACGGGTCTCGGCTGGGTCGCGGTGTCGTTCGCCCGGCAGGGCACGGTGCTGGAACGGCTTCCGGCCAGGCGGCTGTTCGCCACCCAGTTCGCCGCGGGCGCCGCCAACCATCTGCTGCCGTCGGGGATCGGGGCGAGCGCGGTCAACATCCGCTTCATGACGGGCTGCGGCCTGACCCCCGCCCGCTCCTCGGCCGCGCTCGCCCTGTACTTCCTGGCGGAGGCCGTCACCCGGATCGGGCTGCTGCTCGTGCTGCTCACCGCCTTCCCGGAGGCGCTGCGCGTCGGCCCGCTGCTGCCGGAGCGGACCACCGGGCTGGTGGTGTGGGCGGCGGTCACGGGGGCGGTCGTCCTGGTGGCGGGGCTGCTGCTGATCCGCCGGGTGCGCCGGATGATCCGTGACTTCCTGCGCACCGCGCTGGCCGACGCCCGCTCCCTGCATCTGCGGCCGTCCCGGGCGCTGGCCCTGTGGGGCGGTTCGCTGGCGTTCCCGCTGCTCCAGGCGTCCGGTCTGGTGGCGGTGGCGCTCGCGCTGGAGCTGGACGTGTGGCCGCCGCATGTGATGCTCGCCTATCTGGCCGCCTCGGCGGTGGCCGCCGTCGTCCCGTCCCCCGGTGGCATCGGCTCGGTCGACGCGGCGCTGGTGATCGCGCTGGTCGCGGCGGGCGCCCCGGTCGCGGCCGCCACCTCCACGGTGCTCGCCTACCGCTTCATCACCCTGTGGCTTCCGCTGGTCCCGGGCGCGCTGGTGCTGGGCGCCCTGGTCCGTTCCAAAATCCTCTGATCGCCCGGGCGGCTCACGACTCGGCGCGCTGCGCGGTGAGTACGTCGTCGCGGCCGAGGCCGATACGGGTGCCGAGGGCGGAGCCGGTGCGGCCGAGGGTGCGGGCCAGCCATAGGGCGTCCTCGTGCGGGGCGCGGCCCAGCCGCATCCGCCGGGCCCGGAGAACCACCATCCGCAGGTCCAGGAGCGCGCCGGTGTCCGGCCGCAGCGTGGCGAAGTACAGCAGCCGCAGATCGTCCCGGTAGCGCTCGTAGCCTTCGATGCCCTCGTAGTCGTCGATGAGGTCGCCGCAGCCGTAGAGGACCAGCTTGTCGCGGTAGATCTCCAGGGGGCGGGGGTGGTGGGAGGAGTGGCCGTGGACGAGGTCCACGCCGCCGTCGATCAGGGCGTGGGCGAAGCGGATCTGATCCTCGGGGACGGTGTATCCCCAGTTGCCGCCCCAGTGGATCGAGACCACGGCGATGTCGCCGGGCCGCTTGAGCTGCCGTACCCGGTGGGCGAGCGCGGCGGCGTCACCGGCCGCGTACTCGGACACCAGGTCGACGCCGGACCGGTCGCCGCCCGCCGCCCAGCCGGGCGGGATGCCGCTGGAGGCGGTCCCGCAGGCGAAGACCAGAACGCGCCGGTGGTCACCGGCCGGGACGACCGCGGGGCGGCGTGCCGCCCTCACGTCCCGGCCCGCGCCCGCCACCCGGATACCGGCGGCGGCCAGGGTGTCGAGGGTGTCGTCCAGGCCGGGGCGTCCGCGGTCCAGCACATGGTTGTTCGCCAGGACGCAGACGTCGGGCCGGGCCACGGCCAGACCGGGCAGGTTGGCGGGGTTCATCCGGTAGTGGATCTCCTTGCCGGGCGCGAACGCGCCACCGCGGGTGATGCTCGTCTCCAGGTTCACCACCCGCACATCGGGCGCCGCCCGGTCCAGCACCCGCAGCGCCTCTCCCCACGGCCAGGAGAAGCCGACCGGGCGCGGGATGGGACCGCTCGCCTCCTCGACCAGCGCCACATAGGCCCGGGAGTCACGGATGTACGGCTCCCGCAGCACCGGATCGCCGGGGTGGGGCAGGATCTGGTCGACACCGCGGCCGAGCATCACATCGCCGCAGAGGAACAGCGTCACCGCGTCGCCACGCATACTTCCACGTTAATGCGCTACCCAAATGCGCTGCCCGTCGGGAATGTCGCGGCCAAGGTTCAACCAGGCTTTTCCGCCGTTTCTTCCGCATGCCGTTGTAGACGTCGGCCGGGCGGAAGACACTGCCCCGGTTGCCCGCTCCACTTCGGACGCCACAGGAGACCGGATTCTCATGACATCGATGGACCGTCGAAGATTCATGCAACTGACCGGTGCCACCAGCGCCATGTCCCTGCTGTCCACGAGCATCGCGCGCGCCGCGGAGATACCGGCGAACCGCCGCACCGGCAGCCTGCGCGACGTGGAGCACATCGTGGTCCTGATGCAGGAGAACCGCTCCTTCGACCACTACTTCGGCACTCTGCGCGGAGTGCGGGGGTTCGGCGATCCGCGGCCGGTGAGCCTTCCCGGCGGGAAGGCGGTGTGGCACCAGTCCGACGGGACGAAGGACATCCTGCCGTTCCGGCCCGACGCCGACGACCTGGGCCTGCAGTTCCTCCGGGACCTCCCGCACGGCTGGGGCGACACCCACGCCGCGCTCAACGACGGGGCGTACGACAAGTGGGTGCCCGCCAAGTCGGCCACGACGATGGCGTACCTCACCCGTGAGGACATCCCGTTCCACTACGCGCTGGCCGACGCGTTCACCATCTGCGACGCGTACCACTGCTCGTTCCTGGGCTCCACCGACCCCAACCGCTACTACATGTGGACCGGTTACACCGGCAACGACGGGACGGGCGGCGGCCCGGTGCTCGACAACGCGGAGGCCGGATACGGCTGGACGACGTACCCGGAGCGGCTGGAGAAGGCCGGGGTCTCCTGGAAGATCTACCAGGACATCGGCGACGGCCTGGACGCCAAGGGCGGCTGGGGCTGGATCGAGGACGCCTTCCGGGGCAACTACGGCGACAACTCGCTGCTGTACTTCGACCAGTACCGGAACGCCACGCCCGGCAGCCCGCTCCACGACAAGGCCCGCACCGGCACCGACGCCCGGAAGGGCGAGGGCTACTTCGACCGGCTGAAGGCGGACGTGAAGGCCGGGACGCTGCCCCAGGTGTCCTGGATCGCGGCGCCCGAGGCGTTCACCGAGCACCCCAATTGGCCCGCGAACTACGGCGCCTGGTACGTGGCCCAGGTGCTGGACGCGCTGACCTCGAACCCCGAGGTGTGGAGCCGGACGGCGCTGCTCCTCACCTACGACGAGAACGACGGCTTCTTCGACCACATCGTGCCGCCGTACGCCCCCTCCCCCGGGCGCGGCGCGTCGACCGTGACCACCTCCGGCGAGCTGTTCCCCGGCTCCTCCTCGCAAGGGCCCGGTCCGTACGGGCTGGGGCAGCGGGTCCCGATGCTCGTGGTGTCGCCGTGGAGCAAGGGCGGCTATGTGTGCTCGCAGACCCTGGACCACACCTCGATCCTGCGGTTCATCGAGCGGCGGTTCGGCGTCGAGGAGCCCCACATCTCGCCGTGGCGGCGCGCGGTGTGCGGCGATCTGACGGCGGCGTTCGACTTCGGACGCACCGACCCGAGCATGCCGTCCATGCCGGACACCAGCGGCTACCTCCCCAAGGACCACAACCGGCACCCCGACTACGTGCCCACGGTCCCCGCCGAGCCCGCCCTGCCCCGGCAGGAGTCCGGACGGCGCCCCACCCGGCCGCTGCCATACGACCTGTCCGCCGACGCCACCGCGGGCGGCGGCACCCTGCGTGTCGACTTCGCCAGCCACGGCCGGGCGGGCGCCCACTTCCACGTCACCTCCTCAAGCCATCCGGGCGGCCCGTGGGGGTACACCGTCGAGGCGGGCAAGCGGCTGTCCGGTGAGTGGAGGGCGGCGCCGGGCACGAACGGCTACGACATCGAGGTGCACGGCCCGGACGGCTTCCTGCGGCGCTTCGCGGGGGAGCTCACGGGCACGGGCCCGCAGGTGAACGCGCGGCACGACGGCAGGACCGGGCAGCTGCGGCTGACCCTCACCAACCCGGGCCGCACCACGGTGCGGCTCACCGTCAAGGACGGCCACCTGGACGGGCAGTCGGACACCTACCGGCTGCGCCCGGGCGCGCGGGCGACCCACACCGCGGACCTGCGCCGCAACCACCAGTGGTACGACGTGACGGTGGTCTCCGACCACGACCGCGCCTTCGTGTACCGGCTCGCGGGCCATGTCGAGACGGGCCGCGCGGGGCTGAGCGACCCCGGGCTCGCCACCGGCTGAACCACCCCTGAGGGCGGCGCCCCGGGCTCGGGGCGCCGCCGTCAGGGCAACGTCCAGATCTGGGTCGTCACGACGTAGAAGACCGCGGCCCAGAACACCATCACCGCGGCGACGACGCCGAGGCCGATGAGGTTGGTCCTCGCCGCCGACTGCTCCGGGGACGGCCGCAGCCACCGCTTGAGCAACCGGTTCACGTAATAGGGCATCGTCAGGAAGCTCATGATGAAGCTCGACAGCAGATTCCCCACCAGCAGCCCGAGCCAGATCGGCATGTGAAAAGGAGACAGAGCGAGCGTCAGCAGCACGACGGTCGGATACAGGCCGACCCAGACCGCGACGGCGGTTTTGGTCTCGGAGGGCGGCGGCGCCTCCTTGCCGTTCTCCTCGAACGCGAACCAACTGCCGAACGAGTTGTCGATCGTGCGCAGTTCGAATCCTTGAACTTCTCGCCCTCGGCGAGGACTTCACGCCGCTTGGCCGACGTCAGCCAGGCGTCGAGGTGCTCGGCGTCGTCGAAACGGTACAGCGTGGTCCATTCGTCCTGAAGCCCCTCGATCGGGCGGAAGAGCTCGGTTCCGCGAAATCCTTCGAACTTGCTTTCCTCCTCGTTCAGGTGGCGCTGCCACTCCAGAAAGCCGTCGACATGGTCCGGGTGGACGCGGTGGGTGACCACTACGGTGACCAGCGGGTCCGCGGGCTGGGTGCCGCCTCTGATGACCTGCTGGGTCGCGGGACCGTCGAAGTATTCGCTGCCGGTGTCGAGGAACCTCTGCCTGGTCGCGCTGTTCATCCACGCTTGCAGATGGGCGATCGAATCGAATCGGTAGACGACGACCCAGTCGGTCTGCCGGAGTGTCGGCGGGGAGATCTCGGCACCGAGGTACCCGGCGTAGTCGGCGGCAGCGGCGTTGAGATCCTGCTGCCACTCCTCGTACTCCCGCCCCCGCCCGGGCACGACTTTCTGGCCGATGATGACCGTTGCTGCGGCGTCCTCGAGATGTTCGGTGTTCATCGCTCACTCCCTCGGCACCGACTGGTTCTCGTTGAGCCGACGGTAGATCCGTTCCGGGGTCAGTGGCAGGGCGCGATAGCGCACACCCGTGGCGTCGTGGAGCGCGTTCGCCAGCGCGGGGGCCACCGGGTTGATACAGCATTCCGCCATCCCCTTCGACCGCAGGGGCCCGAAAGAATCCGCCGAGTCCACCAGGAGCACTTCGGTGCGGGGAATGTCGGCGTAGGTGGGGATGCGATAGTTGCGGAGGTTCGGGTTGGCCATGACGCCGTCCGCGCCCAGATGGTGATTCTCGGTCAGTGCGAAGCCGATCCCCTGGGCGACCCCGCCCTCCACTTGGCCCCGGACTTGCGCGGGATTGATGACGACGGCGGCGTCGGCCGCCTGGACGCTGCGCAGGATACGGATCTCACCCGTCACCCGATGGACCGCGATGCGGAACCCCTGCGCGTTGGAGGTGACGCTTCGCGGTGAGCCGTAGGCCTTGCGGGCGGCGGTGAACCGGATTCCGCGCGCCCGGGCGGATGCGACGAGTTCGTCCAGCGACACATGCTGCTCGCCGCAGACGACCCCCGCTTCGTCCATTCGGCACGCCGTGAGCTCGGCACCCGTCTGCGCGGCGGCGAATGCGAGGATGCGGTCGCGCACGGCTTCGGCCGCTCGCAGCACCGCGTTGCCCGACACGAAGAGTCCCGCACTCGCGAAGGCGCCGGTGTCGAATCCGGTGCGATCGGTATCGGATTGCACCAGGCGAATCCGCGACGGCGTCGTGCCGAGCTGGTTGGCCGCGAGCTGGACATGCGCGGTCGAGGTGCCCTCGCCGAATTCGACGGTTCCGACGGCCACCTCGTACACGAGGTCGTCGCCCAGCGTGACCCAGGCCTCGGAGATGTGCTCGGTCGGCGGCGCGGTCTCGTGCAGGGAACTCGCGACACCGGTGCCGACGAGCCATTCGGAGCCGGGCGGCGGATCATCCGCGGTACGTGCCAGGGCCTCGCCCACCATATCGAGGCACCGCACGATTCCGTCCTCGGTGAACCTCACGTCGTCGGGACCGTCGTGCAGGGCGATGAGCGGATCGCCCGGCCGCACGACATTGCGCCTCCGCAGTTCGAGCGGATCGATGTGCAGCGCGTGTGCCAGTTCGTCCATCGCAGATTCCACGGCGAACGCCGGTTGCGTCATCCCGTAACCGCGCAGTGCCCCGCTCGGAACGGTATTGGTATAGACGGAGAACGCGTCGTACTTCTTATGGGGGCAGCGATAGATCATGACTGCCGCACCGCCCGCGTACAGCGTCTCACCGCCGTGGTTGCCATAAGCGCCCGTGTTCGACACATTGCGGACCTGCAACGCCGTGAGCGTTCCGTCCGCCTTCGCCCCGAGCCTGACCGTCAGCGTCATCGGATGCCGTGGCGACGCCGTGGTGAACTCCTCCTCGCGGGTGTATTCGAGGCAGACCGGCCGTCCGGTGTCCAGGGTGGCGAGCGCGACCAGATCCTCCGAGATCACTTCCTGCTTACCGCCGAAGCCGCCGCCGACACGCTTGCAGAACACCCGGAGCTGGTCGGGACGGAGACCGTAGATATAGGCGATTTTGGCTTTCGCGATCGACGGCGACTGCGAACTGGTGCGGACGTTCAGGCGGCCGTGCTCCATCCAGGCGATCGAGCCATGGGTTTCGAGGTGCGCGTGCTGCACTCGCGGCGAGGAGTAGGTGCCTTCGTGAATCACGTCGGCTTCGGCGAACCCCGTGTCGACGTTCCCGATATGCGCGTGGATCTCGAACAGAATGTTGCGGACGGGGTCGTGGATGAACGGATCGTGCGTGCCGTGGAGTTGCGGCGATCCCTCAGCCATCGCCTCTTCCGGGTCGAAGACCGCGGGCAGCACCTCGTACTCGACGGCGACCTTTCGGCAGCCCTCTTCCGCGGCCCCGACCGTGTCGGCCAGCACCGCGACGACGCGCTGTCCGGCGAAGCGCACGGTGTCGTCGAGGACGAAGGTGTCGTCCGGATCGACGAGGTGGTCGGTGTGGATCGCCGTGGTGAAACGCTTGCGCGGCACATCTTCCCAGCTGTAGACGCGATGCACACCGGGCACCGCGAGGGCCGCGGTCTTGTCGATCGAGACGATCCGGGCGTGCGCGTGCGGGGAGTGCAGCACCTTGAGGTGCAGCATGCCCTCGATGTGGGTGTCCATCGTGAACTCGGCGCAACCGGTCACCACGTCGTCGGCCGCCGGTGCGCCGACGCTCGTACCGACAGCCTCTCCCGGCACGGCCCGTTCCACTCCGGCGACGCCCTTCACGGCGTCCTCGATACCCCGATAGCCGGTGCAGCGGCAGAGGTTGCCCTTCAGCGCGCGCGGCAGGTCCTCTTTCTGGTCCTCGGTGAGCGCCGCCGACGTCATGATCATTCCAGCGGTGCAGAAGCCGCACTGGAATCCCGGTGCGTCACGGAACTGCCGCTGCATCGGATGCAGATCACCGGGCGCCCCCAAGCCTTCGATCGTCGTCACCTCACCACCGTCCGCACGGAATGCGGGGGTGATGCAGCTGTGCACCGGATGACCGTCCAGCCACACCGTGCACGCGCCGCAGTCGCCCGCGTCGCAGCCCTTTTTGACACCGTAGTGACCGAGTGAGCGGAGAAAGGTGCGCAGACACTGGCCGGGGTCCGGCTCGTCGTCGAAGGTCTTCCCGTTCACGATGTACGTCACGCCGGGCTCCCAGCCATGAGTTCGCGGCGAATGTCCTCGGCGAAGTGCCGTGTCAGATGGTGACGGTGGTCGGGGGTTCCATTGGGGTCGGCGAACCAGATATCGGCGGGAATGGCATCGATACGCCGCCCCAGACTTCGTGCGTCGGGCATCACGTCGAAGGCGATGCGCACCGGCCGGGTCGTACCGGCCGTCACCGTGAGCAACAGGTCGCTCGTTCCCGGCGTTTGCGTACCGATGAGGAATACCGTCGAGCGGCCGAGGCGGGTCAGCGTGAAGCGCCGGTGCGCGGTGCGTTTCTCCAGGGCGCGCGCCGGAATGTGGACGCGCCGGAGGATCTCCCCGGGGGCGAGGATGTTCTGGTGGTCCCCGGTCACGAAGCCGGCGGCGTCGACGGCTCGCACGGACCCGTCGGAAGCCCACAGCTCGTACCGTGCCTCCAGGGCGACCGCCAGCGTGATCATGGGGCCCGCCGGCAGAGACATGCATATATTGCCGCCGACAGTCGCCGCGTTCCAGACTTTGAACGACGACAGGAACGCCTCGCAGCTCGTCGCGAAAAGGCCGCCCGCGATCCAATGATCCGGCGGTGTAAAGGCATACACATCGCGGATGGTGCACGTAGCACCGATTTCAAGGCCCGCGCTACTCGGAACGAGAGGAGCCCACCCCAGCGCTGTCAGGTCGATCAGGCGGCGCAGATCTGACTGTTCCCCGGAGAACAGCCAGGTGCCACCCGCGAGCCAGGCATCGCCTTCTCGCCAGTCCGCGCCCGGCCTGGCGGACGGTCGCCGTATCACTTCGGAGATGGTGTTGAGGTCCATGGGAAGTGATCTCCCTTCTCATCGAGAAAGGACCCCCGGACGCAGTTATTACTCTCAAGTATATCGCTGAGCGATCTCCTGGCCTCCGGTACCGGTGGTGCGGGCCCGGAAGCCCGCCGGGGTCTCGCCCGCCCGGCGGCGGAAGAACTTGGTGAAGACCGTGGCGTCCGGGAAGCCGAGCCGCTCCCCGATGGCGGTGGCCGACAGATCGGTGTGCACCAGCAGCCGCTTCGCTTCCAGCAGCACCCGGTCGTCGACGAACCGCTTGGCGCCGCACCCGGCGGCGTCGCGGGTGGCCCGGGTCAGGGTGCGGACGCTGTAGCCGAGCTGTGCGGCGTAGTCCTCGACCCGGTGCGTACGGGCGAAGTCGCGCTCCACCGCCCGCCGGAACCGCCGGAACGCCTCACTGCCCGCGTCGCTCCCGCTCTCCGCGCCCGGCAGATGGGCCAGCCGCAGCACGAGCACGGCCACCAGATGGCGCACCGCCTCGATATGCGCCTCCAGGGGCCCGGCCATCACCCGACGCTCGCTCTCCAGCAGGTCCAGGATGCCGCGTACGGCGTGGGCGGCGGCGCCCTCGGGGACCAGCGGGACCTGCCGGATGTGCCGGTCGAGCCGGGCGGCGGTGGTGGTGGCGGCGTCGAGATAGCCGGGCGGGAAGAGCACGACGGCGCCCTCGGCGGCGGTGAGGCCGGAGCGGAACTGATGGATCTGCCCGGGCCGCACCCACATCCAGCTCCCCTCGGTCAGCTCGTGCTCGGTGAAGTCCACCGAGCAGCGGAGCGTCCCCGAGCGCACGGTGATCAGCTGGTGGAAGGTGAGCCGCATCGGTGCGCAGACGTCGAGGCCATGGGTGCGGGCGCGGGCCAGCAGGCCGGGGAAGTCCAGCACCGCCGCCCCCGGCGGAGCGCCCACGGAGGGCCGGAACGGGACCTCGGTGACCTCAGTGCGTCCGTTTCTGTCCATAGCGCGTCCTCGGTGTACGGCCGCATGACTCCAGATCGAATCTAGCGTGGCATACGAACCGAGGACGCGGTGACCGAAAGAGTCCTCCGTCCACCCATTCCGGCGAAAGGGAGCGTGCTGCCGTGCGACTGATCGTGGGCATGACGGGAGCCACGGGTGCCGTGTTCGGCATCCGGCTGCTGGAGGCGCTGGCCGACCTGCCCGACGTGGAAACCCATCTCGTGCTCAGCCGGTGGGCCCGGACCACGATCGAGCTGGAAACCGGCCGGTCCGCCCGCGACGTGGCGGCGCTCGCCGACGAGACGCACTCCCCCGGGAACCAGGGCGCCACGATCTCCTCCGGCTCCTTCCGGACCGACGGCATGATCATCGCGCCGTGCTCGATGAAGACGCTCGCCGGGATTCGCGCGGGCTACGCCGAAGGGCTGGTCGCCCGGGCCGCCGATGTGGTCCTCAAGGAACGGCGCAGGCTCGTCCTGCTGCCCCGGGAGACCCCGCTCGGCGACATCCACCTGGAGAACATGCTCGCGCTGTCCCGGATGGGGGTGCGGATGGTGCCGCCCATGCCCGCCTTCTACAACCACCCGCGGTCGGTGGACGACATCGTCGACCACATCACGGCCCGGCTGCTCGACCAGTTCGACCTGCCCGCGCCCACCGCCAAGCGCTGGGCAGGCATGCGCGCCGCGCGCTGACCCTCAAAGGAGTTCCCATGGCCTACGACGACCTCCGCGGCTTCCTCG
>Ga0307508_10006467_pt1 | contig 11025 bp, 8 predicted proteins | sample 9_EM_MG_FD_203089 | JGI IMG/M metagenome (GOLD analysis project Ga0307508, IMG submission 203089) | Populus trichocarpa ectomycorrhiza microbial communities from riparian zone in the Pacific Northwest, United States - 9_EM | ecosystem: Host-associated > Plants > Roots > Unclassified | place...
CTCGAAGGCGCGATGATCGGCGTCTTCGCCGCACAGGACGTCTTCCTGTTCTACGTGTTCTTCGAGGTCATGCTCGTGCCGATGTACTTCCTCATCGGTTCGTTCGGCGGCCAGCGCAAGCAGTACGCGGCGGTGAAGTTCTTCCTCTACTCGCTGGTCGGCGGTCTGTTCATGCTGGCCGCCGTCATCGGCCTGTGGGTCGTCGGGGGGCACACCTTCGACTGGCAGACGCTGGTCAACGCCAACTTCTCCACCACCACCGAGCGCTGGCTGTTCCTCGGGTTCTTCCTGGCGTTCGCGATCAAGGCGCCCTTCTTCCCCTTCCACACGTGGTTGCCCGACGCCGGTGCCGCGGCCCCGGCGGGTGCGGCGGCGCTCCTCGTCGGCGTCATGGACAAGGTCGGGACGTTCGGCATCCTGCGCTACTGCCTGCCGCTGTTCCCGAACGCGTCGAAGTACTTCGCGCCGCTCGGCCTGGTGCTCGCGCTCGTCGGCATCATCTACGGCGCGCTGCTCGCCGTGGGGCAGAACGACCTCAAGCGCCTGGTCTCGTACACCTCCATCGCGCACTTCGGCTTCATCGGGATCGGCATCTTCGCCTTCACGTCGCAGGCCGGCACCGGCGCGGTGCTGTACATGGTCAACCACGGCCTGGCGACCGGCCTGCTGTTCCTCGTGGTGGGCATGCTCGTCGCCCGCCGCGGCAGTGCGCTCGTCTCCGACTTCGGCGGCGCCGGCAAGTACGTCCCGGTCCTGGCCGGGGTGCTGTTCATCGCCGGTATGGCGTCGTTGGCCCTGCCAGGCATGTCGCCGTTCGTCTCCGAGTTCCTGGTGCTGATCGGCACGTTCACCGTCAACAAGACGGTCGCCATCATCGCCACGGCCGGCATCGTCCTCGCCGCTGCCTACGTGCTGTGGATGATCCAGCGGACCACGCAGGGAACGCCCAACCCGGAACTGGCCAAGGTCGCGGGCATGAAACGCGACCTGACGTGGCGTGAGGCCGCCGTCGTCGCGCCGCTGATCGCGCTGCTCCTGTTCTTCGGCTTCTACCCGAAGCCGCTGCTGAACGTCATCAACCCGGCCGTTGCGGCCACGATGCACGACGTGGGCAAGAACGACCCTGTTCCCACGGTGAACACGGAGGCGGGGAAGTGAATCCCGATACCAAGCTGCTGCTTCCGCACCTGGACTACGCAGCGCTGTCCCCGATGCTGATCCTGTTCGGCGTCGCGGCACTCGGGGTGCTGGTCGAGGGGTTCGTGCCCAAGTCCGTGCGCCACCGCGTGCAACTCCCGCTCGCCCTCGCCGGCATGGTCGCCGCGCTGGTGATGGTGATCTGGGAACGCGGGAAGCACGTGGTCACCGCCTCGTCGGCGGTGGCCGTGGACGGGCCGGCGCTGTTCCTCTCCGGCTCCATCATCGTGCTCGGGATCGTGGCGCTCCTCCTCGTCGGCGAGCGCTCCCTGGAGCCGGGCGGCGCGTTCGTCGCGCAGGCCGCGGTCACCGCCAACACGCCCGCCGACCGCGAGCAGGCGGCCCGTGCCGGCGGCGCCACCGAGGTGTACCCGCTGGCGCTCTTCGCGTTCGCCGGCATGCTGCTCTTCTGCTCCGCCAACGACCTGCTGACGATGTTCATCGCGCTCGAGGTCTTCTCGCTGCCGCTCTACCTGCTGTGCGCGCTGGCCCGGCGCCGGCGGCTGCTGTCGCAGGAAGCGTCCATGAAGTACTTCCTGCTCGGCTCGTTCGCGTCGGCGTTCTTCCTGTTCGGCATCGCGCTCGTCTACGGGTACGCCAAGCAGGTCGACTTCAAGTCGATCGACGCAGCCGTGCTCAGCTCGAAGCAGGATGCGGTGCTGCTCTACGTCGGTCTCGCGATGCTCGCGATCGGCCTGCTGTTCAAGGCCGCGGCGGTGCCGTTCCACGTGTGGACGCCGGACGTCTACCAGGGCGCGCCGACCCCGATCACCGCGCTCATGGCGGCCTGCACCAAGGTTGCCGCGTTCGGTGGGCTGCTGCGGGTGCTCTACGTCGGGTTCGAGCGGTCCACGTGGGACTTCCGGCCGGTCATCGGCACCATCGCCGTGCTGACGATGCTGATCGGCGCGGTCCTGGCGGTCACCCAGACCGACATCAAGCGACTGCTGGCCTACTCGTCGATCGCCAACGCCGGATATCTTCTCGTCGGCGTCCTCGCGCTCAACAAGGACGGCTTGTCCAGCTCGATGTTCTACCTGGTCACCTACGGCTTCACGGTGCTCGCCGCGTTCGGCGTCATCACGCTCGTCCGGGACGCGGACGGCGAGGCCACCCATCTGTCGCGGTGGGCCGGCCTCGGTCGCCGCTCGCCGTTCTACGCCACGGTGTTCTCGTTCATCCTGCTGGCGTTCACCGGGCTGCCGTTGACGAGCGGGTTCACCGCGAAGTTCGGCATCTTTGCCGCCGCCCTCGGCAGCAACCAGGTCTGGCTGGTGATCGTCGGTGTGATCAGCAGCGCGATCCTCGCGTTCCCGTACCTGCGGGTGATCGTGCTGATGTGGCTGTCCGAGCCCGGCGAGACCACGCCCACGGTGTCGATCCCGGGCGCGCTCACCGCGTTCGTGCTCATCGTCGGTGTCGCGGTCACGCTGGTCCTCGGTGTAGCACCCGAACCACTGCTCAACGTCACCAGAAGCGCGGCCGACTTCATCCGATAACGGCATCGTTGAGGGGGTTCTCCACCGTGAGCTCGCGCTCCGGGTGGGGGACCCTCTTTGTTTGTCTGACGCCTATGGCATCGTTGGAGCCGTGGTAACCACCGGGACAGCGCATCTGGGCTCGTCGGTCGGCCTTGACTTCGTCGACCCCGACCTGGAAAACAGCATCGTCGCGATCCTCGGCGACGTCGAGGCGTTGTTGGGGGACTCCATCGAGAGCGCCAACCCGCTCGTGACCGAAGGCGCCCGCCATCTGCTCAATGCGGGCGGCAAGCGGTTCCGACCGCTGCTCGTGGCCCTCGGCTCGCTCTTCGGCGCCGACGGCCACAACCAGCAGGTCATCCGCGCCGGGGCTGTGGTCGAGCTCACCCACCTCGCGACCCTCTACCACGACGACGTCATGGACGAGGCGCTCGTGCGGCGCGGCGCCCCGAGCGCCAACGCCCGCTGGGGTAACTCGATCGCCATCCTGATCGGCGACTACCTCTTCGCCCGCGCTGCCGACGTCGTCACCGACCTTGGCGTCGAGGCGGTGCGGATCCAGGCGCACACGTTCTCCCGTCTCGTGCACGGGCAGATCGCGGAGACCTCGGGGCCCCTCGAGGGGGAGGACGCGATCGCGCACTACCTCGGTGTCATCTCGCAGAAGACGGGCTCGCTGATCTCCACCAGCGCCCGCTTCGGCGCCATGTTCGGCGGTGCCTCAGCGGAGCAGGTCGAGGCCCTCGCCGTCTACGGCGAGACCTGCGGCATGGCGTTCCAGCTCTCTGACGACCTGCTCGACATCGCCAGCGAGAGCGTCCAGTCCGGCAAGACGCCCGGCACCGATCTCCGCGAGGGCGTTCCCACGCTGCCGGTGCTCTATGCGCTCGCCTCCGACGACAGCGACGTCGCATCGGTGCGGCTTCGCGAGATCCTGGCGGTCGGGCCGGTCACCGACGACGCCATGCACGCCGAGGCGCTCGGCCTGCTGCGGGAGTCGGCTGCGCTCAAGCGCGCCCGCGAGACGGTCCGGGGCTACGCCGACCGGGCGCGGCTGTCGCTCGGGGTGCTGCCCGCGGTGCCGGCTCGGGACGCTCTCGAGTCGCTCTGCGACTTCATCGCCGACCGCACGGGCTGATCGCTCCGGACCAGACGGCCGCTGCTGAGGCTGGGACGGTCGAGTCCGCGGCCGGCGACCGGTCCGAGGCTGCCTCGGTACGCGCTTGTCGCGCGCCCCGCGCACCGCTCTGGAGGCGTGCCCGGCTCCGCGCCGTGTGGCCCAGGTCTCAGCGTCGGCACCGGCTCACTGTTGTCGTCGGCCTGTGCGTGTCGACCCCTGCCCGGCGATCTTGTCGATGCTCACAAATCGGACTGATCAAATCCGGGCTAACAGTGCAAGCAAAGATCGGGACCCCACGCCGCCGCGTGATCCCTTCGTGTGCGGCTCGCTGCGGGCTGTTTCATTTCAGAGCGGAATCGCGGTCCGTTCTCCGTCGAAAGCATATTCAAGACGGTTATGTCCGGCATATCCGACCCACGGGCGCAAGATGCAAAGGCCGAGAAATTCCGACGCAGGCACCACCTATGCGAAACATCCTCACTACTGAGATGATGGACGTCGATGCGGCTAAGCTAACTACGGCTACGGCGTGTCGTGGTTCGTTCTACCCGTAGTGCCTGTCCAAAATCAACCATTCATCGTCATGCCAAGCGAGACGGCGTTCCTTCACCTAGGAACGGCACTGATCGAATTGTTCCGTCGATGGTCGTCGGTTTCATATGGTGTGAATCCGGTTACTGCTGCGACTTGGGGGAGGGCGGCGGTGCGTGACCCACAGGCCGAGCCCTCGGACCTCATCCGTAGCGTGTCCCGCGCGCTACGCGTTCTTGAGGCCGTGGGCCAGTCTCCCGGCGGGCTGACCGTCAAGCAGATCGCCCGACGCTGCGACTTCACCGTCGCCACCACGTACCACCTGGTGCGGACGCTCGCCTACGAGGGCTACGTGATCCGCCGGGAGAACGGCACCTACGTGGTCGGCCTCGAGATAGCCGACCGCTACCGGGAGCTGGTCCTCGCGTTCCGCGGCCCGATGGCGGTCGTGGAGCGGCTCCGGCGGGCAGCCGTCGAGACGGGCTACAGCCACTACCTCGGGCGGTTCGTCGGCGGGCGGGTCGCTGTCACCGCATCGGCCGAGGGGGTTCGCACGCCGCTGACCGACGAGTTGCTTCCCGGGTTCGCGGAGGGGGCGCACGCCACGGCTCTGGGGAAGGCGCTGCTGGCCACCCTCAGCACCGACCAGCGGTGGCGGTTCCTCAAGGAGAACGGCATGCGGCCGTACACCGCATCGACCTTGACCTCGATCGAGGCGCTCGACGCGGATCTCGCCGCCGGCGACCGGCGTGGCATGCAGATCGAGCTGGGGCAGTACCAGACGGGGCTGGCCTGCGCCGCGGTCATCGTGGTCGACGACCGCGATCCGGAGCGACGCATCGCGCTCGCGTGCGGCCTACCGCCGGCGGAGCTGATGTCCTCGGCGAAGATCGTTCGCAACCGGCTGGTTGCCACGGCCCACAATCTGGCCGCGCTGATGCGGGAGTAGAAAAACATAACAATTGAGCAAAAATAGGCCGTTTCGGTGAAGGACGTCACAGGCGGCCAGGATCTGGTGAACCGTTCTGTGTCAGAGTGCGTGGACACAATCGGACGGGACAGGAAGATGTCGCATTGTGGCGAACGAAGACGGAGATCTACTGCGCGCGTTGCACCAGGAGCACGGTGACGCGCTCTTCGCCCATGCCCTGCGCCTGACCAACGGCGATCGGCAGCGGGCGGAGGACCTAGTGCAAGAAACACTGCTCCGCGCGTGGCAACATCCGAACGCGCTCGACCCGACACGTGGGTCGGTGCGCGCTTGGTTGTTCACCACGGCTCGCAACCTGGCGATCGACGCGTGGCGGCGGCGCTCGGCCAGGGTGGGGGAGGTGTCCACGGACGTGCTGCCCGAGGTTCCGGAGATGACCGACGAGGCCGACCGGGCAGTCGAGTCGTGGTTGGTCGCGGAGGCATTGTCCCGGCTGTCCCGCCCGCACCGCGAGGTGCTCGTCGAGTGCTTCTACCAGGGGCGCTCGGTCGCTGAGGCGGCCGAACAGTTAGGCGTGCCGCCAGGCACGGTCAAGTCCAGGACCCACTACGCCCTTCGATCGCTCAAACTTGTCCTCGAGGAACTGGGGGTGACTCAATGACGTGCGAACACATCCATGACTCCGGCCCTTACGTGCTCGGTGCGTTGTCACCCGACGACCGTGAGGCCTACGAGCGGCACCTGGACACCTGTCCGACCTGTCGCGCCGAGATCACCGACCTGGCCGGACTGCCGATGCTCCTCGGTCGGCTCGACCTTGCGACCGCCAAGGCCGTCGCCGCGGGTGGCGAGGCCGCCCTCCACGCGATCATGGCGGCGCCGCCGGCCGGCGAGGAGCTCGCATCCACCGGTGCGACCCGGCGGGCCGGCCCGAGTGCCGTACCGGCGGAAAACGTGCTCCCACCGCGCCTGCTGGACGGGGCGCGCGCACGTCGGACCAAGGAACGCAACCGGCATCGGTGGCAGGTCGCCAGCGCCGCGCTGGTCGCGGCGTGTCTCGCGGTCGTCGCGGTCTTCGGGCTGCGCGCGGCGGGCATCGGCGCACCCGCGACCCCCGACTACACCGCGATGCGCTCGCTTGTCGCCGACTCTCCCGTGACCGCCAGGGTCGCCGTCGACCGGGTCCCGGATGGCGCCGAGATCCACATGCAGTGCGAGTACCAGGGCACGAAGGGGCCCCGCACGCAACGCTGGCTGTTCAAACTGGTGGCCGTGCCCAAGTCGGGGGCGCCGGCGGAGCTCAACCAGTGGACCGCGGGCTACGAGGACCAGGCCCAGCTCATCGGGCACACGGCACTGAAGCCCGAGGACATCCAGCGCATCGAGCTACGCCGCGGCGATGACACGCCGGTGCTCGTCTACGACATGACTTGACGCCGGGCGGTGCGGATCGCGTCCCACGTGAAGATCGCGAGAGCGCACCACACCAGCACGAACCCGGCGAACCGCGCCGCCGGCATCGGCTCGTGGAAGAGCAGCACACCCAGACCCAACTGCAGGGTCGGCGTCAGATACTGCATCAGGCCCATGGCCACGAGCGGCAGCCGGTTGGTCGCGCCGGCGAACAGCAGCAGGGGTACCGCTGTCGCCAGGCCACTGGCGACCAGAAGCACCGTGTGCCAGGCCGACCCGGCACCGAATGTCGACCGGTCGTGCACGACCAGCCAACCCAGGTAGACGACCGCCGGCACGGCGAGCACCGCCGACTCGAAGAACAGGCCTTCGGCGGCGGGGACCCCCAGCCGCTTCTTGATGAAGCCGTAGCTGCCGAAGGACACGGCGAGGGTGAGCGCGATCCACGGCAGCCGCCCGTAGTCGATGGTCAGCACCGCGACCGCGAGCGCACCGACCGCCGCCGCGATCCACTGCACGGGACGAAGTCGCTCGCGCAGGACAAGTACCCCCAGAAGGACCGTGACCAGCGGATTGATGAAGTAGCCCAGCGCGGTCTCCACCACGCGGTCGGTGTTGACCCCGTAGATGTAGACGCCCCAGTTGACCGCGATGAAGACGGCGGCGAGCGCCAGACCACCCACCGTTCGCGGCCTGCGGGCGAGGTCCCGCACGGATCGCCAGCCTCTGACCGCCACCAGCAGCAGCGACACGAACACCAGGGACCACAGCACCCGGTGCGCGAGGATCTCGATCGGGGTCGCGGGGCGTAGCGCCTTGAAGAGGATCGGGAAGACGCCCCAGCAGACGTACGCGAGCAGCGCGAAGAGGAAGCCTTTGCGGGTGGGGCTCACCTGATGATCTTCACCGGGTCGCCGATCTGCCTGCCGTGGCGTCGGTTCGCGTGCTACGCCGCGACCCGGTCCAGATCGAGCTGGACCGGGTCGGCGTGAACGCGGCTGAGGTCACCATCCGCCTTGTTGCGGGCGGCGCGGAGGGTACTGCTGGGGCGGGTACTGCTGGTTGCGTGGCGGTGGAGGCGGCGGGCTCTTCCGCTTCTTGTCGTTGCCGTCCGGGACCAGCATGTTGATCACCCAGCTGACGATGCCGATGAACAGGGCGCCCAGGATCGCGTCTGGCCAGAAGTGCGCTACGTGGAACGGCAGGGTGATCTTGTCGGAGATGTAGCTGGTGAGCATCAGCAGCGCCCCGTTGACCACGAGTGAGATCAGACCGAGCGTCAACAGGTATGCCCAACAGCCGATGGTCTTGATGATCGGGCGCAGGATCGCGTTGATGACACCGAAGATGACCGCGACCAAGATCAGGGTCAGGACCTTCTTACCGGTGGTACCGCCAACCGTGATGCCCGGGATCACCAACGTGGCGAGCCACAGCGTGAACGCGCTGACGGCCAGCCGGATCAGGATTCCCATGCCGGTGATCGTGCCATGGACGCGGCCCTGTCGGGCACCCTGATTACCTGCTTTTCGACCGGTGTGTTCGAAAGCAGCGCCCACCGCAGCGTCCGCCGACCGGCGACGACGGCCACCATGTCCTTGCTGGTACGGGTGAGCCAGCCGGCAGCATCACCGAGACCGAGCGCCGACGCGGCGATCGCGACCTGGTCGGGTGCGAGGGGCTGCAAGATCGCCAGGTCGGCGCGCGCGAGCAGGTCGGCGTCGGCGCCGGCGAGGTCCTCCCGCACGAACAGCGTCGTTCCGGCCTCGGCCGGCGCCTGCCCGGCCGGCCCGACGTCCACCACCGTCAGCCGCGCTCCCGTGGGCGGGTCGGGAGGTCGACCTGGTGGCACCAGAGCCACGGGCTCGGCGCCGGAGAGGCCCCGCAGGAACGGCTCCCAGGCGTACGGGCGGCTGGACCGGATCAGCACCTCGGCGCCTACCGCCAAGGCCCGGAGAACGATCGTCGCGGCGCAGCGCAGGTCGCCGACAAGGACGGCACGGGTCGGCTCCGGCCTGAAAAGCCTGACGGCCACCGGTGCGCCATGGCGGTCGACGCCGATGACGAGGCCGTCGCCGCCTGTCCTGAAGGTGAGCGGCGGGAGGGCTGTGCCGCCGTCGCTGCCCAGCGGCAGGGTGCCGGCGAGGCCGTCCCGATGGCTGCCGTTCAGGCGCTCCACGTCCAGCAGCCGCGCCAGAGCGCCGGTGTCGGGCCCGGCGAGCCGGATGGTCAGGCTGTCGGCCGTGAGCGCGACCGTGGTGGCCGTGCCCGGGATCGTCAGCAACCGATCGAGGAGCAGGGTCTCGGGCCATGCCCGCAGCTTGAACGTCGTCTGGCGCACGCCGCCCAGCTCGACGGCCGACCACGACTCGTGGAACGGATGTGCGGGGTCCTGGTGGGCGAGCTCGGCGAGTGCCCGTGGCACCGTGTCCGGACCCAGCGGCCGGCACGGCTCCAGCCTTCGCCGCACCCGGCGGACGGCGCCGGCGAGAGCCGTCCCGTCGGTCTCGGCCCGCACCACCACCAGGATCCGCCGGCGGGCCAGGACACGGCCTTCGGTCAGCTGCCGGTAGGACGTCGCCGCCGCGCCGGGGCCATCGGCGGCGGCGGTCGCGCTGATCAATAGTTGCAGGTGGATGCCGTCCGCCGTGGGGATCCGCGTCGTTGTCAGGGATCGCAGCTCGGTGACCAGTTCGCCCGGATCGCCCAACTCGATCAACGCGGACATCCCCCGCGCGTCCTCGATCACCCCGACATTGACACCGTCGACGTCGATCGATCCGATGATTGCGGCGGGGCGCAAAAGTTCCAAGAGTCCCATCGGTCCCGACCCGGGCGGCAGCGACCGTCGCCGAAACCGAAACCGCAAAGCTTGCGCCGTCCATTGATAGAGCCATTTCCGGCGTATCCGGACAAGCGCCAGGGCGGCCAGAGCCGCTCCGATGATCGCCCAAGTCGATCCGGTGATGATCGCAGCCAGGGCGACCTCGACCGTTGCCACCCGCAGCGCAAATGATCTCATTCGCGGTCTCCCCGAAAGTCGCCCAGGACGCTTATCGTAGGTGCTCATGTCGTCGAGGCAAGACCAGCTCCATTCATACCAATTCATGGTCCAGCGGGTTGTCGCAGCTCTCGTGATGCGCGAGACCGATCCGGCCCGGTCGCCCTTTCGGCGTATTGCGGGATCGACCCTTGTCGGTGTCCTTTTCGCGGCGCTCGCCCTCGGTGGCGTGGCCGCCTATTCCGTGATCGATCCGGGTGGTTCGGTGGCGTGGCGTGACGAATCCGCCGTGATCGTCGAAAAGGAGACCGGCGCGATATACGTCTACCGTGACCATCTCCTGCATCCGGTGCTGAACTACACGTCGGCCCTGCTCGTGCTCGGGACGCCGAGCGTCAAGTCGATCTCGGCCTCGCGTGCCTCGCTGGCCGACGCGCCCCGCGGCGCCGCGTGGGGGATCGCGGACGCTCCGGCGTCGCTGCCGGCGGCGGACCGGCTGACCAGAACGGCGTGGACGGTCTGCTCGTCGCAGGGCCGGTCCATGCTCTTCGTCGGCGGCTACACCGGAGGTGCCGGGCCTGGCGACCGCGGGCTGCTCGTGGCCGGCGGCACCGACACCTACCTGCTGTGGCGCGGCCACAAACACCTCGTCCGCGACGCCGACGCCGTCCTCGCCGATCTCGTCTGGAACAACCGCACGCCCCTGCCGGTCGCGGGTGGCTTCCTCAACGCCGTGCCGGCCGGCACCGACCTGGCCAGACCGGTGATCACCGGTCGCGGCAGGTCCGCGGCCAGCCCGCCAGGCGCCAAGATCGGCCAGGTGTACGCGGTGAGACGCGATCAAGGCGGAGCCGACTTCTTCATCGCCACGGCGGACCGGCTCGCGTCGCTCACGCCGCTGCAGGCGGATCTGCTTCTCGCCGACCCGGCGTTCGGCCAACGGCAGGCCATCGACCTGCCGCGGCTCGACTTCGCGCGCGACACGCAAGGCACGACGCTGGCGCCGTTCGCGGCGGACGCCGGCGGGGCAGGCGCCCTGCCGGTCACCGTCCCGGAGCTCGTCGAGCCAGGAAACGTCTGTGTCGCAGGTGATGCGCTCTTCATCAAGGTGACCATCCCGGACCTCCCCGGCGCGGTGTCCACATCGCCGTCGGCGTCGGTGCTCGCCGACCGGATCGTTGTACCACCGGGAAGGGGTGCGCTGATTCGGTCGTCCACAGGCGGGCTGTCACTGGTCACCGACGCGGGCAAGCGTTTCGCGATCCCGTCCGACGATCTCCTTCCCGCCCTCGGGTACGCGTCCGCGCAGCCCATGACCCTTGCTCCCGAACTTGTCGCACTCATTCCAGCG
>Ga0307508_10006468_pt1 | contig 11024 bp, 11 predicted proteins | sample 9_EM_MG_FD_203089 | JGI IMG/M metagenome (GOLD analysis project Ga0307508, IMG submission 203089) | Populus trichocarpa ectomycorrhiza microbial communities from riparian zone in the Pacific Northwest, United States - 9_EM | ecosystem: Host-associated > Plants > Roots > Unclassified | place...
GGGTCCCTGGCGGTAGCGAGCTGCGTCCATGCTGAGGCAATTTGGTCGAAATCAACCGTTATTCTCAACTGAGCGGCTTCAGTACCGCGCAATATTTCAATCTGGAGACCAAGTTCGCCGCCAGCCTGGGCGGTTTCTGATCCTGAAGGCTGGGCGCGGGGTGGCGTGCGGATTTTGGGAACCTTTGCAGACCGAATGGAAGAAGCCACACGAGTCGGACCCCTCTTGTATGGAGCAGCGTTAGGGGGATCGAGCTTTACCATGTCATCTGGTGATTTTGGATGCATTATAGGGGAATTGCGGTCATCAATGTCCATTTCAAGTTCATCCCGCTCGCCATCACTCGCTGCGGTGTGTGATCTGGGAGAATCCATAGAGGAGAAATGTGGACGAGCAAACCCCTTGAGTGTTTGTGTCAAAGTCAACTGATTACCCTTCGCAGTTGACACGATTCTGGGAGGTTTCGGGGGTACTTTGTCACTCGAAACAGCGAGTTGCCTTTTCGATGACGGTGGACTGGCTCGCAGGGAAATTGCGGCTAGTGGCCCATTATTAGCCGTCACGCTGGCTGACAGAATTGGCGGAGATGATCTGGGGAGTGCCATGAGCGGGCTCTTGTTGACGGAAGTAGGCTCTTCGCTCGATGACGAGCTATCAGAAATCGAAGACAATCGTCTACGCTTGACTGGTCTTGGCGGAGGCGATGCTTCCCGGGAGCTCTCTATTATGGCAACCTCAACAGGCTCATCGGAAGGAAGCTCCCCACCGCCGATTGGCGCAAATGGAAGGTCACTAGCCAGAATAGAAACAGTTTTCTCTGTTGCGCACACTCCAGGAGCAATCTGCAACCCAGGCTCGCCTGCGATTGATTCTACTGGCGGAAGTAAAGTGGTACCAATGTCCTTGGAGGCATGTGATGGTCCGAGACATCCGCCATCATCGGGGGATGCACTGTCTAGGGCCATCTCGGTATCATCGTCTACTGCGGGTGTCGCCTTTGAGGGAGATGCCTGACGGGGCTTCGTCGATTCCACGTGTTGAGAGTCGTGGCTGACATCAAAAGTTGATCGTGATGGGGAGAATTCCGCCTCTAGCGCGGCCTTGAACGGTAGTATGTGAGGATTGGCAGCAGAACAGGAGTGACAATATACTCGCTTTAAGGGCAAGTGTTAGGTTCAGTTCATGGTGAAGAAAAATGGATAGCTTGTCCGGGGAAACGTTAACGTCGTATGCATCTAGGCAAGGGTTTGTGAGCCGGGGCAGGGAAGCATTGATGATAATGAACTGACCAAGCGGTAAATTCAGGTTAGCCACAACGAAAGGAAACTGCGTGGTGTTGAAAGACTTGTACACATCATTTATGGCGGTTTGTACCTTCAAAAGCAGCACGTTGTATCAGCCTCGAGAGATAAACTAGTCTCTAGCTAACCTTGTGGACAATACACGGTCTGCCATTGATGTAAAAGAACTGTCTGTCCCTGCTTGTACGCCCGCGCGAATGCGCAAAAGGAGAGATAAGGCCGTTCACAGTCACAGGAATGCTGGGAGAGAACTGTCATTATCGCGCCCGCATGATGAAAGAGACACACTACCTAGGGAGTTCCTTGTTACGTCTCAGTTGTCCGCTTTCCGGTTGAACGGTCATCCTCAAATTTAAAGGGACAACATTCTCGATCGCTTTCGGGCCCCACAAGCTAGAAATAGAACCCGTAATACCCCCCGTTCCAGAGACTTGGAGTTGCACAGTCTTTTTCCTATAGCAAGCGGCAGTTGTTCACGCAGCTAGTTTTGGGGGGCTACAAGACGTACACACCCTGTTTCTGTTATGTTTGAAACAGTCATTCTAATTCCTTTATTCTCCATGACGCAGGGATACAGTGCGTATGCGTTAAGCAACGTGAGTGCCTTTGCGAACTCACGCTTGATTTTTCTTGATAATTCTTTGCGCCTGACTGGAAGAGGAACAAAAAGTCCGGCTATGTTTGCAGTCGTGCCGCGCTAACCCACATTGACGGGGTTGGTATATGCGAAAGACGCAGCGTTGGAATGCAGACGTACCAGCCTCGCAACTTTTCCGCCGCTGTCTCTCAATGCTCCGGTACGATCGAACTCCAGTATGGTGCCCTTTGGTTCTTCCTCTTGAGTAGCTGTGGTAATTGTCATAGACTCGGAAAGGGCACAAAGGGAGGCAAGTGCTTCGCCTCTGAAACCGAATGTCGTCATGCGAGCAAGGTCCTCATATCTGGACAACTTCGATGTATGATGGTTGAGAGCTGTAATATGAATGCGACTGTGAAGGCTACACAAATTCAACAATGTATGGCGGTACACACCAACCGTTGCATAATCACTTGCGGCGACACCTGAGCCATTGTCCACTACTTCGATAGACTTCAGACCGAATTCTCTGAATCTGATTTCTGCGAACGCGTCAACAGCGCCACAAAAACATTCCGGGTTATGGAATACCTATAGAAGTAGCTCCGGCGTCGATGCTATTCTCTACCAGCTCCTTAACGGCTGTCTGAAGATCCACGATCACTTGTCCGGAGGCAATTTTGTGTACTGATTCGACGTCGATTGCATGAATAGCAGACATAAGACAAATCAAGAAACCCCAAAACAAGAAACAAAACGAAGAAGAATGAGATTGAGCAAAAGCTGTGAACGGAGACCGTGTGGTGTTGTTGGTGTTTATTGATGTGTGTTCACGCATCTCATCACTGTGACTCCTCAAAGCGCTATCCTAAAGCAGGGTTGGACACGCGTTCTCATCCGCGGTCTCGCACGGAAGAAGCACTCCTTGCCGATTCAGTCTAACAGCTATTTTACCCACTATTCTCTGCGACCTGGTCTGCCGTTTGCCGGCTGCACACATTGGCTCAGTAAATCGGGTCTGAAATGCTCTCTTGTAGTAACGCCCCACCACACACTGGAATATTCGCTTCGTTGGATTTGTTTTACACCTGATATGGTCAAAGAAGCCTTTTATGCAGTTCGTGAAGGCCGCGTTCCTGGAATCTATCGGACCTGGTCAGTTTCACCTCCACTTACTATCGTATTATCATCCGACATTGCTGGAATATATTGTCCCAGGGGGGAGTGTGAAAACCAAGTCAAGGTCTCATTTGTTATCACAGTTTGCATGCCAAACCCCAACACTCAATGCCCTGCTGCAGGCCTTCACTGGAGCCGTATACAAGAAATTTCCTACTCTCGCCGGAGCGGAAGCGTTTATGGGAGGCGTCACGCCGCTGGCATCAGTTCCGCGACCGGAGGAGCGTGTCTCGTCGTCATCGTTTCCAGCATCGTCAAACGACGGTGAATGGAAGGAGATATTCACCGATGGCGCGTGCAGGGGCAATGGTCAAGCTAATTCAGTGGCTGGAGTGGGTGTGTGGTTTGGCGACAATCATCCAGGGTCCGCCTTTGCGTGATTTGCTGTGTGTAGGCTTTCCCAGACCGGTCTTTCAACAGGAACATCTCGGAACGCTGTCCAGGTGATCAAACGAATAATCGAGCTGAATTGATTGCAAGTTTCCCATTGATATTGGATCATCTCCACATCTCAGACTCTTATTTTCCTAGGCTATTATCAGGGCATTAGAACATACCCCACCTTCCGAAAAGATCATAATCAAGACTGACTCGGCATACTCTCGCGGTTGTAAGCTTTGCTTCTCCCAGCGTCGCAGTGATTTCGGCGTTAATGTTCTGTGAATGGCAGGTATCGAGGAATGGCTTCCGAAGTGGCGGCTGAATGGCTTCCGCACGGCAAACGGCGAACCAGTCAAAAATCTGCCCTTGATCTTGTATCTTTCTGAATTGCTTTCCGCCAAGCCTGCACGAACATTCCGCTTCGAGAAGGTCCCAGCACATAGCGGCATACATGGAAACGAGTGTGCAGACAGCCTCGCTACCGAAGGGTGTGCTCTTCTTTGGCGACCCGAACTAGATGACGAGTGGAGTCTCAGCAAGGTTCCACCCCGCCACGCGCAAGAGCCATCGCCTGTTCCACCATCCTCTAAAGAACAATTAACATCGGAACCAGACGAGGTTGGTGATCCGTGTGATCATACAAACGGCTTAATGACGTCCGCTCTTTAGTTCACAGCAGACGATATTTTGAGTACTGACGAGCTCGCCGCGGAGCTAGAAGAATGATTTGGCAAGTTTCCGCCTGTAGGGTCTCGATTTCGAGTTTGATCTATTTCGGCTTGTAAATGAAGGGGTATTTATTGAAATGTCAGCCAGCTGCACCAATGTATCAAGCGAGAGTCCATCCTCATAGTCCGCGACAACACAAAATGCACAATCACGCAAATACGACCATCCCCATAGCAATACCAACTGTTGTAGCAACAGCTGACCATAACACAGTGAGAGAGAACTGAACGCGGGAATGCGCGGCGTTGATCATGGTAGTTGCGTTGCTGATATATGCGACCGGAACCCCTTGAGCGTCCAACCCCCTGTACGAAGAGACACATCAGTGGCGACCATTGATTGCCTGGCGCGTGTACACACGAGTAGACATAGCTTCGAGCGTTGGAGGGCAATGACTTGTTTGATGGTGTTGCACAAGTGACACTGACAGACTCAAAGACGGCAGCAAAGTGGCCTCCAGCAGCCTGGTAGTCAGGGTCATTCCAGTTGATCATGCCGCCAGCCCATTCGATCGTTCCCGGAGCTGACGTGTTGATGCCTGATCAAAGAGCTTCTGTGAGCGCGGGGAAAGTTTGGCACGAACTAATGATAGTATCAACCTGCAGGCCAGACGCTGAGCTGAACACGAGCAGGAGTTGTCGGGTAGTTAGCCGTTCCGTTGATAATAGTGTCAGACTTCTTGACAGTCCTGACTGCGACACCATCGACCATCCAGGTGAGCTGATCCTCTTGCCAATCCAACTATAAAAGACTTGGTCTGTGAGGAACCTTGCCTTGCCATTGTCCATCACTCGAGAGATCGTACCGTATATGTATGGGGGTTCGAATAAGTATTCGTTGACACAGACTCGACCTGCCCATTTGTAGATGTATCTGGAGTACTGATAAGCGCAATGTACGCCAAATCGTCGGGTCAGATCGTAACGCACAGTTGACCTTCCCCAGCCTGAGCCATGGATATCAGCAAGGAGCCCCATACCGGCGTCCACTCTGACTCACCAGAAGAAATTCGATTGCGCAGAGGTTGTATTTGCTCCTGGCCACCTGATCAAGGCATCAGTGAGTAGGAGTAACAAGAACATAGTGGTGGCAGTACGTACTCCCAATCGATTTCGTCTTTGACGTCCGACATGGTGATGAACGCAGTGACAACGCCAGCCCATTTTGCTTCAGACCCCGATTGGCATCAAGACGGCTGGTAACTTGATACGTGACCATGGACACTCACTGGCTTTTAAATTTGCAGTCACTGTCCCATACCACATATAACGCGCGCTCGATATACGCGTGCCTCCATTCGTCTCGGTCAAGAGAAGGGCCAAATCGCCTGCACAAATGAATCATGAGATATAGCAGTGGTGCATCAAACGGGTGATGGCAGTTTTAGAGACCAGACGCAATGGGACACTCGCACTCAATATGCGAACGATATCGGTGTAGAACACTACGCGACGGTTTGTAGGTGCAATCGAGATACAAACTGACCTACGGAATCATTGAGATTATATAAGTTCCCTTTATCAAGCGTGAAGTCGTATTTGGTCGCTGTGGAAGCAAAAATTTCAATAATTGCGGGTGTATCATGGTACAGGTGCAGGCCAAGATCTCACCGTTGCCATCGTACAATGAAGAGTTCACGATACGAGAATCGTCTCTGAAGGTATACTATAGGGGGCGTACAATCTTAATCTAAGGTGCACCACACAGTCTGCTGTTATACGCACATTTGCATCCTTGCAAATTGGTGTAGGTTTGCACGAATCCCAGGAATAAGAGTCTGGAGTAAATAAGTAGATGTTGGGCCAATCCGGTATAATGTGGGGTAAAGGCGTACATTGAGGATTGCAGCCTCCAACACAGAAGCCTGGTCCTGACCCACTGAATATGCAACAATCAGCAAGGCGCATAACATATTAGCGATAAAGTCCGGTACAAACCAGTAGCCGTATTCGGAGCAGCAAGGAGCACTCCGGCCGCATCTGGCAGAGGCATCACTAAATATTTTGTATTTGTTCCGTCCATCATTCGATTCGTGTGTACTAAGAGTAAACCGCACCATGTTTGCTGGCCAAGCGAGATTGGGACCGCAGCAAGTGTAGCAAGAAGGATCACCGCGAGCATTATGATGTCGATCCTCAGCCTGCACAAGGCAAGCACGAGGTCGGAAATAGCTTCGCTATGGAAAGCACACTGAACCTCACAAAGGACTTTTAAAGGTATGGAATATTCGAAGGCACAGGACAAGAGTGAGAGTGGTTGCAGGAGTGCGCGAGGCTGCAAGGCAGCTGGGTTGATGTTGATGGAGAATGATCACGTGCACCGCTTGTTCGCAGTTCTTCCAAGTTCGAAGGTCTCGAAGCTCAAGCACTGAATTATTAGATACGCGTAGTGATGTACATAGTTGTATAAATACATATAAGGAGTTGACTGTGAGGCTCGTTCAAACGAGTGTTGCAAAACGAGGGGAATGGTTGCATGTTGAGCAGCGCTGACAGCCATCATTGGGCTAATGACATTCTGTTGGTCCCAGGATCTATGGTTTTAGTAACTCTGGGTGATTTTGGCGAAGGAAATTGACCCATCCAGGCATCGCGCCTTCAGGGGGCGCTCCACTGCGTGAGATGTCAATTTCCCCATTCCAATTGATAGCATGCCTTTTGCGAAAAGCGTCTATCCAGCTCCCAGAGCAATTAAAGGTAGTGCGGCCCTGCGTGGTCAGCTGCTTGCCCTTGAACGTCGCGCCGAGAGCCTTCACGGCGGGTGTATTGATCCTCTGTCCACTTTTTGCGAGCTCGACCAGTGAAAGCCAAAGAGTGATCTCCACAGGGACGTAATACCTAAAACAACTGTGTATGGGTCACAAAAATTTACACCAACGGGAAAAGACTCACGGCGGGCACCTAGAAAGATCAATACCAATGTGAGCACGTACGATTTGTGACAACTCGTTGTCGCCGACCGCAAGTCCTTTCTGCATCAGTTGGGCCCGTGTGTAGGCGGCAGGGTCTAATTCAGCGAGGATATTTTGGAGTTGTGTGGCTGACTTCCTGCCTTGCCGCCTAACTCCATTCCGGTTCGCTCGAGTTGGACCATTGTCATGATCAGGTGACGATCGACCTTCATTCGAATCCGAGGGTGAGGATTGAGAGGAAGGGCTTGACGACGCAGGCGTCCCCGTTGCTTGTCCCCTAACCGACGTTAGAAGCGGATCCTTCGGTGAGCAAGGGCTTGCAAATATCGCCTGCATAATAGGGGACACAGGATAATTAGTCATAGGGAAAGATTTAACATTGTAACAAGACAGACATCAATGGCGTTATTGTCAAGCGCCTTGCCGTGTGGGGCGCCTGACCCAGTGGTACCAGTGACGTTGAGAACGTCATGTGTTTGTTTGAACTCAGCACGCTCCGCGTGAGGGAAACGATCGGACGCGCTCAGGAACAAGTCCCCGGCGAATAAAGGGCCCAAAAAATCCGAAGACGGCAGAGAGGGTGTGTGCAGCAGTGAAAGGGGATCACTATGAATGGTCCCTGCCGTCACAGCATGGTCAAAAGGCAGGGGGATAACTGCCAGCGTTGCGTCTTGCTCCAGCAACAACACCGGGTCCTTGCTCGCTTGACCCAGACACAGATTCTGCGTGGCAGGACCTGGCATCTCTACGCCATGTGAGCCGCGCGGGCTCGGTTGATGGCCAAAGAAGGCTTCTTCGACGGGATCGAGAATGCGTGACATGTCACAGATCGTGGGAGGGGGTGGGGTGCGTTCAGATCCCGGATGAGGGAATGATGCGCGACGGTGTGAATAAGGATGAAATGATGGACGGCATGGCGAGCTACGCTGCACCAGGGTTCGCGAGTGAGGAGGAGTGGAAATTGCAGCTCGAGATAGTGTGGTAGAGACTGGTGGACCCCGAACATTTGGAGCCCCGCGGTCATGCTTAGGGATAGTGTAGCACCACCAGATTATAGAGCAACCGCGAATCAGCCATATTCCACTGAGATAATGAAAAATCGTCCATGCGTACATTGCCATGTTCAAGACCATGCTGAGAAAGTTGCGGGCCCTGCAGGCCTCCCAAATCCCAAGAAAAGCCTTGATCGCCGAAAAAGAGGCCTTGTCGCGTAATGGGAGTCGTAGGCGATGGCCTAACGGCGCCGTGGAATGCGAATCCATTAATGGCCTGTGGACTATGGGGAGGAATCCCCGCGGTGTACTGGTGCATTGCGCCGTCATTTTGAACGCCATTCGCCGGATATGGCATATCAATCCAACGATTGGTCATTATGGGCTGTTTGAATCGTCTTAAGTTGAAATGTGTGGGTGTGGTCGACTTTCAAGCTGGTGTTTGGCAATAGCTTTGAACGCGTCCTCGGTGTCCACATTGGCAACAGGTGTGCGAGATCAAGAAATCGAAGAACCGGATAAAGCTCTTGAAATGGGCTGGATGTACGGGGAAGATGAAACAATTTGTCTCGCAATATTCAACAACAGGTGGGCAGGTGGTTGAGACTATCGTTCAGGGGTAAAGCGATTGACCGGCAGCATGGCTCACGACCAATCGATTACGTTGGAGACGAGTTGAGAACAATTTTGCAGGCGGGGGAGTGATGCATGCCAGAAAGTGAGGGCGTCGAGAACGAGGGAAAGCAGTTGATCACGATTTTCGCTGTTTGAAGTGTCGCTCGATTCAGGCCCTGTAGCTGGGACTGCTGTAGTGTTACTGGTCGCATCAACTGGGTGCCTGTAAGGGCAGTGTTATTGACTGAACGGGGCCGGTCTGTTGAGCAAAGGATGTGGTTGAACGGAGGTGTCGGGGTTATTCGTGTTGATCTAACTCTCGACAACAACACTGTCAAACAGTGTGAGCGTTCATCCTAAGCATTCAACTAACACGCTGGTCAATTAATGCCTGTGCATGGGGATCGAAACCTTGAAAGATTCCCTGCTTCGCTCACTCACAAATCTTCCCGACTCCAGGACATTTCATCTCTACACACTTATATCTGAGGCCGTGCGCGACCAGGATGTATTCCTGTATGCCGCACACCGCCCAAAGACACATGTGAGGCATATATTGGTCCTCCTTGCCCAGCACCCATCCCAAGACGCATCTGGGCGCATTATCACTTGTGCAATCGAGGCATTCCTGTATACGATCGCATCGAGCAACTCCTCCATTCTATACATCTCAAAAGTTGACTCGACGGGCCAAGGACATAATTTACGTCCGAACCCTACACGCACGTTGGTCACTGCATTTCTGCAACACTTCATTACCCTTGCCACCCATGCATCGGCAAACCTCTGGATTCATGTTTTTGCACGAGCACAAAATCAGTACCTGTTCCCGAACTCTGCCGAGTACGCTGGAAAACGAGTGCTTCGTGATGTTAGCTTGTGCAAGTGGTGGAAAGAGGTGTTAGAGCGAGCAATTCAAGGAACGGAAGAACGTTCTCTCGGGCTGTATTACCTGCTTCCTGGCTATTCCGCGCTCGAGGCGAAAGCTATGCTGTATAAATCCCTTGGGCCGACGGCATCGGACGCATATCCTTGGGTATATTCGCACCCTTACAATCAGACCATTGCCCCATGGCCCAGTGGCGCCGCGCCGGCCGAGGATGTCCAATTTTCCATAGCCCAACTTATTCCTAGCCTTCCAGATGACCCCAAGGCGAGGTTCTTGGATGAAATTGCGTCCACTCCATCGGAGGCACCGGATTCTCTGCCAGCACTCCCCACTTCGCCCCGTCCCCCCAAACGAATTCGCACCAGTTTCCCAGTAGCGCCGTCGAAGGAACCCTCATTGGATTCTAGCCACAGACCAATTTCGCCTACCGATTCGAATTCCCCCTCCGTGGAGAGAACCCGGAAAGGCAAAACCGTTTCAGTTACCCCTGGTGCGCAACGCGGACTCGCTTCGGTGCCCATAGATGAATTCTGGGAACGCATGGCTTTCAGACAGGAATGCAGTCAGGGTGCTGTCACTGGGTTTTTCACAGCTGCCCTTGCGTCATCTGCATCAGGCGCTTCATCTGACGGGTTTACTAATTGGCAAGGCGATGCCGCTATTCCGGGCCAGCAGCCGACTGCTGTGCTTGAACGTGTCATATCCACACTATTGAATCTCGATTTTGGGAGTACCGAGCAAGCTATCCGGGCGACCAAAGTTATCGAAGACAGCATTAGGGCGATGTGCGGAGCTGGCGCTCAGCCTAACAACTCATCAAGATCTGAAACTAGGCTGATAGGCGACAACACGGCAGATTTTCATCTTGCTGCCGAATCGTCTCCAGCGACAGGACTGTTGCAACGCGATCACGACCTGAGTGTTGCAGAAGGAGCAGTTTCGACGTTTAGAGATAAGAAAGACAAACACCCTGAAGGCGAATCTTTGTCCCAGATCGACGAAAGAAATAACATAGCGGTACCCCTTGGAACACGAGGACCATCTCGTGACGACAATGGTAATCGCGATCCATGTGCCACACCAGGGCCATTCGCGTTGTTTGTTTATGGGAATGTCACAGTTGAAAATGCACCACTACCTTCACCGCCGTCATCGGCGGCTAACGGAGCTCAACCTGGGGGGCTATCAACGGGAGCTGGTGGGGGGCCAGCTGTGACAATACTGCAGGTCCGAAAGAAGAAACGCCCCGCGACATCTTCTTGACGTTGGTTCATAAACGCGTGTACACAAGTTCCATTCGACGTGTTCCATAATTTGCGCTGCGCCGCATCCCCATTTCCGCGGCTGCCGATCGACAGCCACGTCGTCTTGACAAGACAGTCAAATTCCCAATTCACGGCCATTGACTTTTCCATGAATTCAACAAGCACAAGACAAACCACGCCGTATA
>Ga0307508_10006469_pt1 | contig 11024 bp, 10 predicted proteins | sample 9_EM_MG_FD_203089 | JGI IMG/M metagenome (GOLD analysis project Ga0307508, IMG submission 203089) | Populus trichocarpa ectomycorrhiza microbial communities from riparian zone in the Pacific Northwest, United States - 9_EM | ecosystem: Host-associated > Plants > Roots > Unclassified | place...
CAGCACGCTGTCTACGCGTATTTTGCCGCCATGGGCGTCTACCATCGTCTTTACATAGCTGAGACCCAGGCCAAAGCCTTTTACATTGTGGATATTGCCGGTATGCGCGCGGTAGAATTTTTCGAAGATGCGCTTCTGCGTTTCCTTGCTCATACCGATACCGTTGTCTTCGATGCGGATGATGATGCTTTTATTGGTGGAATTGGTGAAGATTTTGATAAGCAGGACGTCTTTCGAATACTTCAGGGCATTGTCGACCAGGTTGAAGATAAGGTTGGAAAAATGCACTTCGTCGGCCATGATAAGATCGTTTTTGGCGTTCAGCTCCAGCTCCAGCTTGCCGCTTTTGTTCACCAGCTGCGGAGCGAAATTCTCCATCGCGGAATGAATCACGTCGTGCACATGCAATGTTTTGCGGTTAAGCTGTATCTCCTGCCGGTCCATCAGCGCGGCCTGCAGGATGGTCTCCACCTGTTTGTTCATCCGCTTGTTTTCTTCTTTGATGATGCCGCTGAAATAGTTCATCTTATCCCTGTCGTGCATTACTTTTTCATTACGCAGCGCATCCACCGCCAGCGATATGGTGGCCAGCGGCGTTTTAAACTCATGCGTCATATTATTGATGAAATCGTTCTTTATCTCGCTCATCTTTTTCTGCCGCAGCAGGGCGTTGAGCGTTACATAGAAGGCGGCGCAGAGAATGAGCGTAAAGAGTATGGCGCCGGCTATCATCCAGCGCAGCTGTTTGAATACGATGCGTTTTACATTGGGCACCACTACCATCATTCTTTCGTCGGGTACCAGGCTTTCGTAGTCGCTGCCGCTGGGTACGGGCAGCAGGTAGACAAACGACTTATTATTGACGGTATCTTCAAATACGTTGATAAAATTCTTTGATTTTATTTCGTAGGAGCCGAACATGTTAACGCTCGACGCGATGGCAAACTCGAATTTAGTGTCCCTGATACCGTTGGCATCGAAGGCTTTGCGGAGTTTTTCTTCTACTTCAAAGGCGGTAAAATTGCGGGCGATGGTGGAAGGTTTCATCAGCTCGCTCAGCAGCTGGTCGCTGGGCAACATAAAACCGGGCCTGAATTTTGGGTTTTTCAGGTTGGGCAGGGCGCTTTTCTGTTCCATCAGCTCCTCGCCTACCATGCTCATTGATCTGACCACTTTGTCGGTCAGCTGTTCTTCCTTGACCACCAGCATGTTATTGATCCAGGATACCTGGATAATAATTATCCCGATAAGTGAAGCGGTAATCAATAAGATAATGACCGGTAAAATTGTCTTCATATCATTGCAAAAATAGCTGCGCAACGCCGCTTTTTATAGAAAAGCGGGCCGGTAGCCGGTGTTTTTAACGAAGGTTTGGCACAGGCAAACCACCCCGGGGGCTAATTTGCCTGCCTCAACAAAGATTTTGACGAATCAATATAATAAGTAATTTAGAATTAATGTTAGTTCCAGGCCCAGGGATATTGTTAATTGCGGATCCTTTTTTAAAAGATCCCAATTTTATGCGGACAGTGGTCTTCCTGTGTGAGCACCAGGAGGAAGGCAGCTTTGGCTTTGTATTAAACCGCACCTACGATTATACGCTCGATGAATTGGTCAACAGCGCGGAAGACCTCAAGCTACCCGTTTTTTACGGGGGGCCGGTGCAGATGGATACCATCCATTTCCTGCACCAGTACCCCGGCGAGATACCGGGCGGCACCGAAGTCAGTAAAGGCATTTACTGGGGAGGCGATTTTGAAACGGCGCTGACCATGATACGCAACGGCGAGGCAGACCCCGAAAAAATACGTTTTTATATCGGCTACAGCGGGTGGTCGGGCGGCCAGCTCGATGGCGAGCTGAAGGAAAAATCCTGGCTTACCGCCAGCGCCAACCGTAAACTGGTGTTCCACCACGAGGTAACCGAGGTATGGAAAGACGCCATCCGCCTGCTGGGCGGAGAGTATGAGATGATGATCAATTTCCCCATCGATCCGCAACTGAATTAAAAAATAAGCTGCAAGTTTCAAGCTTCAAGCTACAAGCCGGCATAAAAAAAACCTCCCGCTCGTAAGGGGGAGGCTACATTTTTCGGGAGATAATGGACTGTACGTTGGATCTTTTCTTCTTATGCGGTGGTTTCTACCGGTACAGCACCTTCTACTAATACGGTAACTTTATTATTAAGCACTTCTACAAACCCGCCCTGGATGGTAAACCAGGAGATGTTTTTCTGGCTTTTGTCTTTCAGCACTTTCAGCTTGCCCGCCTTGAGGGCGCTTACCAGCGGTGCATGCTTATCCAGCACCTCAAAGCTTCCTGCTATGCCGGGCAACTGTACACCGTAAACGGTATCGCTGAACAGTTTTTTTACGGGTGTTAATATTTCGAGTTCCATGCGAAATTTTGTTGGTGGTTATTCTTATCCCTGGGCCTGTGCCTGCAGCTTTTTACCTTTTTCAATCGCGTCTTCGATGGTGCCTACGAGGTTGAAAGCCGCTTCGGGATATTCGTCTACTTCACCGTCCATGATCATATTGAAACCGCGAATGGTGTCTTCGATGCTTACAAACACGCCTTTCAGACCGGTAAACTGCTCGGCCACGAAGAATGGCTGGCTCAGGAAACGCTGCACACGACGTGCACGCGATACCGTCAGCTTATCTTCATCGCTCAGCTCATCCATACCAAGGATGGCGATGATATCCTGCAGCTCTTTATAGCGCTGGAGAATCAGCTTTACGCGGTTGGCCGTGTTATAGTGCGTATCTCCTACAATTATCGGGGTAAGAATCCTTGAAGTGGAATCCAGCGGATCCACGGCCGGGTAGATACCTAAGTCGGCAATTTTACGGCTCAATACCGTGGTAGCATCCAGGTGAGCGAAGGTAGTAGCCGGGGCGGGGTCGGTCAAGTCATCCGCGGGTACGTATACCGCCTGTACGGAGGTAATGGAACCATTGCGGGTAGAAGTGATACGTTCCTGCATGAGACCCATTTCGGTAGCCAGCGTAGGCTGGTAACCCACCGCAGAGGGCATACGGCCCAGCAGCGCCGATACTTCGGAACCTGCCTGGGTGAAACGGAAGATATTGTCTACGAAGAACAGGATGTCCCTTCCCTTGCCTTGTCCGTCGCCATCGCGGAAATATTCTGCAATGGTCAAACCGGAGAGGGCCACACGGGCGCGGGCGCCGGGAGGTTCGTTCATCTGTCCGAATACGAAAGTTGCTTTGGATTCTTTGAGGCCGTTCATGTCCACTTTCTCGAGGTCCCATCCGCCTTCTTCCATGCTGTGTTTGAAAGCGTCGCCATATTTCATGATACCGGCTTCGATCATTTCACGCATCAGGTCATTTCCTTCGCGGGTACGTTCGCCCACGCCGGCAAATACCGACAGACCACCGTGGCCTTTGGCGATATTGTTGATGAGCTCCTGGATCAATACGGTTTTACCTACACCGGCGCCGCCGAACAGGCCGATCTTACCACCCTTTGCATAGGGCTCGATCAGGTCGATTACTTTGATACCGGTGAATAATATTTCGGATGCCGTGCTGAGGTTTTCGAATAACGGCGGTTTATTGTGAATGGGGCGGCCATTTACTTTGCTTACCTGGGGAAGGCCATCGATGGCATCGCCGGTTACGTTAAACAGGCGGCCATTGATATTCTCGCCGATAGGCATAGCGATGGGCTTGCCGGTATCTACTACTTCCACGCCACGTACCAGACCTTCGGTACCGTCCATGGCAATGGTGCGTACACTGTCTTCACCCAGGTGCTGCTGCACTTCGAGCACCAGCGTTTCGCCCGTATCGCGCTTTAACTCAAGGGCATTGTAAATTTCAGGTAATTGACCATCGAACTGCACGTCGATTACAGCTCCGATGATTTGCTTGATTTTACCCTTATTCGCCATAAAAGGAATGATTTATTGAGGGTTTTGAATTGTTTTCCTTGTTATCTAACCCTGAAAACAAGGTCATTTTTCTGATTCGGCCGCAAAGGTAAGGGTTGAGCATTTAATTCCATGCGACGATCGAAGAAATTGAGAAAAATGTGGGAAACCCGGTTGTGCTACAACCGGTGGCCGGCCACCAAACCCGATGATGAACATCCTGCTGCCAGGCCTTGCGGTCCGCCTGCGGGCATGGACAAGCAAGGCTGCTTCTGGTTAATGACCTGTCTCGTTTTATTATAATCAATAGATAACCAATATATAATTAACAGATATTCCATAGATAATCCATATATTATAGTATATGGATTATCTATGGAATATCTGTTTTATTTCTATTTTTTAATAATTTTTTATATCTTTAGAAGAGTCGGCCATGATAGGGCGAAAGCCTTTAGTTGCCATCTTTCAAACCTTTAAACACTTATTACTATGGCTAAACTATCTGCCAATTTTGATTTTACCGGCTCCCTCGGTCATGTTTCTGCTTATAAAATGCATGGCGTGGAAGGGACCATACTGCGGAGAAAAGGCGGCGCTTCCAGGGAAAAAGTAAAGCATTCCGCCGGTATGGAAGGAACGCGCAAGGGGAATGCGGAATTTGGCGGCCGCGCTACTGCCGGCAAATGGATCAGGAGGCTGCTTTACCGTCAAACACCTATGGCCGGTTATAATATTACCGGCGCTATCAATGCCCTGATGGCGCCTATACAAAAGCTGGACACAGAAAGCCCGTTTGGGCGCCGGCATGTACTGCTGTCTAAAAGCCCCTGGCTGCTGGAAGGGTTCTCCCTCAATCGTGAAAAAGGTTTTGATACCATTGTGAGAAATCCCCTGTCGTGGTCCATTTCCCGGGCAGACCTGTCTGCCCATATCGACATCCCGGCCTTGTTGCCGGGCATTAACTTTTTGACGTCGGAAAACTATCCCATGTATAGCATCGTCGCCTCCCTGGGTATTGCGCCCGATTTTTTTTACGGTGAGCACGCGTATCTTCCTTCTTCGCGGGATTATAAGGAGCATGATATGCTGTCGGCCGAAACGGACTGGTATCCTGTGCTGCGGGGCTCGGCGGCCACATCGCTGGAAATGAAACTTCCCAGGATACCGCCCGATCAATCGTTTAGCCTGGTGCTTTCTATCGGCTTCCGCTTTGGAGAAATGCGCGATGCCAACGCCATCTGGCAGGTAAAGAGGGCCGGCGCGGCTAAAATATTGGGAATGGGATAGTTACACCGCCCCTCTCATCATTTTCCCCATCTCGTAACCTGATTTTCCCGATCCGGCTGATACTGGCTGCCTCAACGGGCGTTCTTTGCAAAAAATCAGTATTGATTTTTTGCAAACAGCTCACTAGCAATCGCGGATATGAAAAAATTACTGACTGGCTTATTTGTGTTATTGATGGGACAGGTGGCCGTAGCGCAAAACATAGGTGACGGCGCAAATACAGGCATTCTTAAAGGAAAAATAACCACTACCGAAGGAGAGGCCATACCACTGGCCACGGTAACGTTGAAGAACACACCGTGGGCCACGACGGCTGATGAAGACGGCTTTTTTATTTTAAGGAGTATAAAACAAGGCAGCTATACACTGGTGGCCAGCTTTACCGGGCTTGCCGGCAAAGAACAGGCCGTGACCGTTACGGCAGGCCATACGCTGGAGCTCCACCTTGCCCTGGCGGCGAGCAATGCCCAGCTGCAGGAAGTAATAGTAAACAGCAGAAGGAGCATCAATGAAACACCCATTGCGGTGGGCAAGCTGCCCGTTTCGCCCATGGATTTACCGCAAAGCGTGAGCGTAGTAGGACAGGGTGTGATAAGAGACCAGCAGGCTTTACGCCTGAGCGATGTGGTGAAAAACGTGAACGGCGTTTACCTGGCTACCACGAGAGGAAATACACAGGAAGCCTTTTCTGCGCGCGGTTATAGCTTTTCCAGCAACAACATGTTTAAAAACGGCACCCGTGTCAACTCGGGCGCTATGCCCGAAGTAAGCTCATTGGAAAAGGTGGAAATATTAAAAGGAAGTGCGGCGATACTATATGGCAATGTGGCGCCGGGTGGCATTTTAAATATGGTGACCAAGCAGCCTAAATTCAAAGCGGGCGGCGAAGTGTCGATGCGCGCCGGCAGCTACAACCTGTACAAACCGGCCGTGGATGTATACGGCCCCATCAGCTCGCATATCGCTTACCGGGTAACCGGCACGTATGAATATGCCAACAGCTTCCGCGATGTGGTCAGCTCCAAACGTTATTATGTCAACCCCTCGCTGCTGTTCAAGTTAGGTAAGAACACCGAGCTGCTGGTACAGGGCGATTACCTGCACCATGATTTTACGCCCGACTTTGGCATAGGCTCCGTCGACAACACCCAAATCGCCCAACTGCCCCGCAATACGTTTTTGGGCACGGCCTGGCAGTATGCCAAAACGGTGCAATCGACGGCAGGCGCCTCCGTCAAACATCATATTAATGACGCATGGTCGGTCAACGGCGCAGTTTCTTACCAGCATTATAAAAGAGACTACTACTCTACCGAAAGAATCCAGGCGCAGGCGAATGGAGATTGGATACGGCCTTTGAACAAAACACTATCGCTGGAGGATTATTATACTGCCCAGCTTGACGTGACGGGTAAATTCAAGACAGGCCGCTTTGCACATGTTTTACTGACGGGCGTGGATGCTGACCGTTATAATACCTCCGCTTATACCTATAACCAGCCAACGACGTACGATACCATCAATATTTACAACCTTTCCAAATACAAACAGCGTACGGATATCCCTGCGGCCACGGCCATCCGGTTATTGAAAACGCCTATCAACCGTTTTGGCGCTTATGTGCAGGACTTGATCAGCGTGAGCGAAAAACTGAAAGTGCTGGCCGGCATACGCTGGTCGATACAGGAAGGATTGCCGCCGGATACTACCAACCTGCTGAGCAGCGCAAGGGTAGCAGGCGTGCATAAAACAGACAAGGCCTTCTCGCCCCGTTTGGGCGTGGTATACAAATTCACGGCCAATACAGCGGTGTTTGCCAGCTATTCCAATTCGTTTACGGTGAATACCGGTACGGACGTATATGGCAATGCCGTATCGCCTTCCATCATCGACCAGTTTGAAGTGGGCATTAAAAACGATATCCTGAAAAACAGGCTATCGGTCAATGTAACCGCTTACCGCATTGTAAACAATAACCTGGCGCAAACAGCGCCGTTTAAGGCCGATGGCATTACGCCCAACAATGATACCAATATCAAACTGCTCACCGGCCAGACCACCAGCGACGGCGTTGAGGTGGATATTGCCAGCCATCCCGTCAAAGGACTGGACATTATAGCGGGGTACAGCTACAATTATGCGCGCTATACAAAAACAGCCAATACCAAAGGCAGCTATACCGAAGGCGAAAGGCTGGTGAACAATCCTGCGCACACCACCAATGCCAGCGTATTCTATACCTTCAACAGCACAGGATTGAAAGGACTTAAAATAGGCGCTGCGGGTTTTTATACCGGCAACCGCTTCGGCGGATGGAACAATACCAAAGGCCAGGCGCAAAACTATTCAAGGCTGATAGCGGTAAAAGGTTTTTCTACGGTGGATATCAGCGCCGGATATACCTGGAAGAAAGTGTCGCTGCTGGCAAAATTGTCGAACGTAACGAATACCTATAGCTATTATGTGCATGAAAACTACAGCATCAACCCGATACCGCCCCGGCAGGTAGTGGCAACGGTATCGTATAGTTTTTAATAGTGCCGGGCGAAATTTATTTCCCGGTTAATACCGCCACCCTTCTAATATTTTTCCAGTTAGCTTCCACCGTGCTGCTGTCTGAAACAAATCCGCTCATCTGATCAATCCGGCTATCGCTTTCAATGGCTAATTTAGAAACCCCGTCTAATTGCATCCTAAGGTCTTTAACCCATGCGTACCGCCCAACCCAAAGGGTTGAATTGATCGCTTTTATTTCCACCTTATTCAGCATGCCGCTCGTTTCAATCATAGAATCTTTTCCTGCAGCATGTACGTCAGCCCTCACAAAAACAGATTTATTATGCCCGGCTTTACAAAATTGAAGACTAGCCCGGTCATAAAGATTAAAAGAAATATCGGGGCTGGCAACCATATCTACCGAATCAATAGCCACATTGGCTCTCTCAATAATTACCTTATTTAATACCGGCAGGAACAGATCAACATGCAAAACAACAAAGCTGTTTTCTGTCATATGGTCATTTTTCGTCGTTCTGCCGGCAGCTCCATAGCTGACCAGTAAAGTATCTCCGCGATAGTCGACTTTAATATCGGATTCGCTGAATTTTGTGTACGAAAACGAAGCCGAATCTGCCGGGTAAATATTGCAGGAAAAAACTTCCGGCACTCCCCCGCCCACAATCTTAATTACTTTATATGAATTGATACGTCCTTTGCTGATTTCATAACTATCTGAAAGGGTGTCTTTTTTTACTGTAAATTCCTTTTTATTGATCCCGTTTCGAAAACCGGCAAGCATTATTACCGGAACGGAAAAAACGAAAATGGTAAACGCAATTAATATTTTATTACTTGTTTTCATTTTATTTATTTTAACACTAAACAGTATATTTCTTTTTAAATTTCTCAAATGGTGGCTTCAGGTCATCTATCTCCAGCCCTAATATATACATGATGCGAAATACCGCCGGCATCTCTTTTTCGGTAAACTCCTGCTTTCGGTAAGCCCTTGCATTTTTAAGTCCGTTAGGGGAAATGAAATATCCAATGCCGCGTTTGTCATAAATAATATCCTGTTGCTTCATAAACTCGTATGTACGGGCAACGGTATTCGGATTTACTTCCAGCTCCACTGCCAACTCCCTCACACTGGGTATCCTGTCGTCAGGCTTCCATTCGTGCAGCAACACTTTTTCGCACACATAATCGCCTATTTGCAGGTAAATGGCCTGACCATAATTGTTAAATTGCATATGCCTTCTTTTCGGTTCTACAAATATTGTTGCCAGCCTCTTATTATCAAATCTGCTTCTCCTTTAACCGGTACCAGGCCACCACCCAGAATACAGGCGCCCATATAAATTTAAGCAGGAATGAAATTGAATCAGTATACAAACCAGGTAACTGGTATTTATTGATGGTATCAGGACCGGGGACATAGTTATTATATTTCATCACGGAGAACCCGCCCCAACCATAACCGGCCGGCAGTTTGCCTGACATCAGGGAAATACAGAACCACATAAAAATAAAAAACAGGGCAGCGCCAATTCCTGTAGTCAATAAATAAGAAAACCGTGAAAAGTAAACTGCGCCAAGCAGGTAAAAAGCCTGAACTGAATAGAACCCATATATAAAGTAGGCATAGGCTGACCCGAAGCCGGAATTCCAATCCATATGCCGGAACTGGTATTTTGCGGGGTCGGCAGCAACCAGGTTAAGCACATAAGCAACTGCCAGCGTTTTTACCAGCATAAAGCACAGGTAATAGACAACGCTGAAAACAATTACATTATAAAAAATGATGCATATCAGTTTTTCCAGGTGACTTGCCGGAAAGCCGAGCCAATAGACGCCCTTTCGTTTTTCGCCCAGCATGCCAAAAGACATACCGGCAAAAATAGTTCCGGCAATATAAATGCATAAAGTGAAAATGACATAAATGTTCGTTTCATCGAATTTGTCATTTGAAGCAACCAGCCATATAATAAAACCCAGTCCAAGTAAACCCAGCAGCGCCAGTGTGGAAAATAAATAGAGCCGGTTATTTTCTATCCATTGCTTTCGGATAAGCTGTATTAACCGGGAGAAGCTAAAATTTGGTGCCATAATCATTGAATATTTTAATTTTAGAAAAGCTGATGTGTGATGACGGTCAATCACTGTTTATCGAAGACCGAACGGATACCCCCGCCGTTAAGAACAATGGCTTTATAGAGCATTTCCAGGTCCATCCTGCCCTCCTCCCCGTCAATATTAGGTGCAATAATAGCATCGCCCTGCAACGCTGCTTCACTATATAAAGCATTCTTTGTCTCGTTACCGTCAAAGGAAATTTTAAATTGAAGCTTAGAGGTGATGTGCGCCATCGGCTGGTCAAATAATATCTTCCCATCATCAATAATGCAGACGCGGTCTATCAGGTTTTCCAAATCCTTTACCTGGTGGGTGCAGATGATAATGCATTTATTTTCGTCGGTAGCGCCGGCTATTATTTTTCGAAACTGGCTTTTACTCAATATATCAAGGCCATTCGTTGGCTCATCCATCAGCAGCAATGATGTGTTGCACGCAAGGCCAAATGCAATCAGCACCTTCTTCGTTTGGCCATAGCTCATTTGCTGCAGGCTATGATCCATTGGTATCGCAAACTCTTTTAAATAACCATCGAACTGCCCGCGGTTAAAGCCGGGATAAAAAGGTGCATTGCATTTTACGAACTTTTCAATACTTATGTCCGGCAGGAAAAATTCTTCCGGCACCATAAAAACCTGTTGCAGAAAGGAAGGATTCCGCTTACCGGGAATAGCATTGAATACTTTTATGCTACCCTGGCGGGGAAATAATAACCCGGCAATATTTCTCAGCAGGGTAGACTTACCCGTGCCGTTTTTACCCAGGAGACCATAAATAAAGCCCGGTTGCAGGGAAAGACTGAGTCCATTAAATACCATTTTCTTCTTATAGGCGAAATGAAGATTTTGGATGGTTACCATAGCTAGTGTTTTAGTGTACTATTCAAATAGTACAGCAAACATATACTACTTTCTGCATCATCCGGATTTTTTGGCAGATTTTATTTTTGAGGACTGATACTGTTGAACTTACCCTTTCACAAACAGGCAGTATGAATTAAAATAATCATATATCTGATGGGTTTATGATAGCGCTACGGATTGAATATTTTCTCCGCGTGCTCCAGGGCTGTGGCGGTGTTTAGCTCATAATCATACACCGCCGGTTTGCCGATGCTGCCATGAAAAAAAGAACCGAGATCCACGGTGCCGATACGGAAAGGAGCGGCGCCCGCCTGCGGGATGACGGAATATCCGGC
>Ga0307508_10006471_pt1 | contig 11020 bp, 6 predicted proteins | sample 9_EM_MG_FD_203089 | JGI IMG/M metagenome (GOLD analysis project Ga0307508, IMG submission 203089) | Populus trichocarpa ectomycorrhiza microbial communities from riparian zone in the Pacific Northwest, United States - 9_EM | ecosystem: Host-associated > Plants > Roots > Unclassified | place...
GCCTATACTGGAACTCCTGGATCCGCAACGGTCATTCTCCCTTGTTCTTCCCTCTTCCTATGATCTTGACCTGCAAAGTGATTAAGAGAACAACCTCCGGCTAAAACTGTCAGTTTCAGAAGAACTAAATTTTAATCACAAAATGAAAAAACAAATGAAAAGGTAGAAGAATTAAGACAAGTTGGTTATATTTTAATCACAAAATGGGTGGTATTAAAAGAGACTGCTTAGTTATTTGCAAACCACATGAATCCTGCTTATAATTAATGTTATTTTAATAACATTGTTGTTTTTTGTGATAATTTACTATCCACGGTTCATCTTCCATGCTGGTAATGTTGCAAAATTTAATATGCTCATCAATGAAGTTTTTTAACTGATTAGACAAAGACTAATCATACATTCATGTTAATTTTTTTTTTTTTTTATGAATTCATGAAGATAATGGTTGGTGATAAAAGACCTAACACTTGCAAACAAGTCCTTTCTTGTGAGATTTAGAGATCCTCCAATAATAAAGTCAATGACTTTTGTCGCACGTGAGAGTACAGCGTCAGGTGATCGTTGAGAGTCGTCATCTAGTTGTTTGGTTCAGGGTCGCTAGAAAATCCGGGTATACTAGCACCCCTAGCACACTATACTTGAGGTAATTGTTTTGTATGGTTTGATGTGGTTTAGGGGTGTTTGTGAGTGTAGTAACAATTGCTTTTCAAAATGCTTTCGCTTGGAAATACATCAAAATAATATTTTTTTTTATTCTTAAAAAATTATTTTTAATATCAGCACATCAAATGATCTGAAAACATAAAAAAATATTAATTTTAAGCAAAGAAAAAAATAAAAAAAATTTAACGCTTTTGAAACGCAAAAACAAATAGGTACTAGAGGTTATGATGGTTTTCTGATGAATGGTCTATCTGTGGCTTAGGATTGAGATTTATTTGTGTGAATAGATATAGTGTTAATAATTTATTATGGGCTCATGTACCCAAATAAATTCTTATAAAAAAAGTTTTTCATAATTTGTATATTACAGTGAAAAATACTCCCAATTAAAATTGATGAATATTTAGAATAACTCTGAGAATTTTCTGGTCAACTTTTGATATTCAAATACCAACCTCACTTATAGGTTCAACATTCTATACCAGAATATTAACCATTAATTCTTATGAATTAAAATTTTGGTTATTGAAATATTGGTCAAATTCTTTTGGATTTAGTAAAATGGTTATTAAATCTAAAAATGCATGCAAATATGTTTTGTTTTTTATTTTTTCATATGGAAATACTAAACGATATGTTTTTTTTTATATTTTTGAGAAACTTAGCCGTATGCAATTAAAACTTTCAATTCCTTTTTTCTTTTTGGTTTTAAACATTCAAAACATATAAGAAAATACAAATATACACAACCATACAAATTACAAATATTTACACAACATTATAATTAACCATAAATCATAACAAAAAGACATAAAAAAAATTATCTAAATTCCAAAATGAACATTTCAAAAGCTGAGGGTAGCTTGAAGAGGCTGTTACATGGTACTGGAAATGAAGAAACAGTGGCGGCACATGGGTTCACGCATTTCCACTCATGGAAGGCCGAAACCTGGTGGATCTGGAGCAACGCTACCTCCTCCTTCTTACTAACTACATGTGAAGTTCACCGTCACCTGCAAACACAAAAAAATCCATAAGCAAAGTTTCAATTCTTTAGGCTTTTCTTTCTCTTTCAGATCTGTTTCTTTCTCCTTCATTACTAGTTTTTTCATCTGCTATTCTTTGCTATTATATACCATTACGAGTCTATTGTGGAGGTTGTCTAGTGTTGTGGGTTGCAGGAGGAGATATTATCGTTGCTGCTGCTATTGTAGATGGAGGAGGACAACCTGATGATCAACTATAACTGTTATATCATCTAGTGTTGTTGTTGTTATTTAGTTATGGGCAGCTAGAAGAGCTGAGGCATTAGTTGAGATGTGGAGGAGTTCTCATGTATGGTTCTTGGTGATAGTTGGAAAAGGAAGAGAGAGGGAAACATCTTGGGCAGAGGATGAAAGAAAATAGATGTCATTTTGGTGGAACCAGAGGAGTGGCCGAGGCCTATAGCCGGGTATGATAGTTGGGTTTGTTACTGCTGCTCTTATTGAAGCTGGGTTGGTGGTAACTGAGAGGGGAAATTGATGTTAGGGCTACTGCTGGTGATGCTTGCAACTTCTAAGGAAAGATTTCTGCTGGGGGAAGCTATGGTTGTGGTGGTTTTCAAGAAAGGTTGGAGAGGTTAGTTCTAGTGGTGATTTGCTAGGTTTGTTAGTTTTGAGAAAGAGATAGGCGTTGACGACGGACATTGTGGGCGGTGAGTGGTGAGCTGGTGTGTGGTGGAGGAGGTAGTGGTTTGGTTTTTTAGTGGCTGCGAGTTGGGGAAGATGATGGAGGGTTTGGTTGACTAATGTAGTTGGTTCCCAGTGGTGACGGCGGCCGGTCTAGGTTAATTGGGTCTAGAGTTTTTTTGTATTGTGTCTTTTTTTTTAAGTGTGTGAGCTTAGAGAGTGGAATGTGTGAATATTTTTTATTTTATGTTTTGGTCTCCCCTATAATTTCTCCCCAAATTTATGTCCCTTTGTGTGTGTGTGTGTGTGTGTGTGTAACTAATTCTATTTATAGGTTAAAATTTTCTTTGGCTTGAAGGCGAAGAAAACCAAGATCAACTATTGGATTTCAAAAATAAATCTCAACCATTCATTTGATAACTTGGAGACAAAACAAAGAAAAATGGACCCCTGGATTAAAAGAATGATTGTAGACCATTTGATTAAAAAAAATGGGTTGCTTAGTGAGAGGGTTTTCAATTTTCAAATTGGTCCTTTTTTTTCCACAATTACAATTAGATCACTAAAAAATTAAATTCATTTTTTATTTTTCTTTTTTATTTTAAATTCTTTGGAAAAGACGCCGCAAACAATGCAAATACATCAAAAATATGTTTTTGATTTTTTTATTTTTTTGCTGCTATTTTTCAAAAATTTATCAAAAATTGGGTAGCAACAACTTTTAATAAGGAATTACAATAAATGAGAGAATGAGCTTTAAATTCTAAGAACAAAAGTGTTTGTTTTTATTTATGTATGAATACTTAGAGAATAGAAAAAAGTGAACTCTTTACCTGGATGGTTTAAAGGGTATATATAACCTATGAACCTTGTCATGTTGCTTGAATGGAGGGGTTAAAGTATAATTTTCTCCTGATAACATTAATGAGGGATAGTTATCCCTTACGTAATATTAATGTTGATGGAAATATATAGGCCTTTAAGAGACTTTTAAGCTCCTAGAAATGTGGGGAAATGATTATTCTTGACTACATTTTATGTTAAAAGTCAGTACAAATAAATAATTAAAGCCTCATGACCTAATATGAGGCCTCATGGCTTAACATAGGCCTTATAATGATTGTCAGTTCCACATGCATTTATACTTGGAATGATCTCAAAGTCAATGTTGATAGGTCTGATAAGCTTGTTAGACTTATATGTATCTAAGCTCAATGCGTAGTTATGCTCAAGGATGTTGGATTGCATCTCGCTAGACCAACATGTATTTGGACTCAACGCATAGCTAAGCCCAAGAATGTTGGGTTTAATAGCTTGCTAGACCTAAATGTACTTGGATTCAGTGCATAGGTAAGCCTAAAAGTGATGGGTTTGGCAGCTCCCCAAACCTATATATATGTGAGCTCAGCACGTAGCAAAGCTTAAGGATGTTGGATCTGGCCAAAGATGTTGGGTCTAGTAACTCGTCATACCCATATGTGAGCCCAAAGTTGTTAGGAATGAAACTTGCCAAACATATATATATAGGATCAGCACATAACGGAGCCCAAGGATGTTAGGTATAACATCTTATCAGAATCACATGTATTTGGGTTCAACACTTAGCTAAACTCAACGATATTGGGCTTTGAAGAAAGCCATACACATGTCATATTAACTTGGCATTATGCTAAGCCTAGGTAGGTTAGGTTATTACCCTACATTTGACCCTTTTAAACATTGATTTAAGAAAAAATAACATATATAAAATATGTTGATCCATTAATAGCCCCTCGTGTCTTTGTTTATTGAATATGTAAAGATTTGAAAGGTTATTATCTTTAGAGTTCGTTTGGTATTGTGGTAATGATTGTTTTTCAAAGTGTATTTTTGCATGGAAATATATTGAAATAATATCTTTTTAAAAAAAATTTTAATTTTACTTTTGACATCAGTACTTCAAAATAATCTGAATACATAAAAAAATTATTTTGAAGCAAAGAAAAAAATAAAAATAAAATTGATTTTTTTCAAAAGCATTTTTGAAATGCAAAAACAAACAAGCTCTTAATGAGAGACTTTTTACATTTCCTATGAGATTTGATTATATCAAGGAAAATTATTAGGATTCTTGTGGCTAGTGTCTTGTCATTATTGAAAGAGATGGTCAAATGACTTATCTTCATTAAAAGAGGTGTTCATTGGGAACTAAAATGGCAGTGTGCATTTTATGCAATAATTAAGTAGATTTATGGAGATCTGGGGTGACATGAAAGGTTATTCATCCAACGGTGAGGGTGAAAAGTTATTTTCTTTATAACCCTAGCTACTTTTGCTTCCGTTTTTTCTTTTACTTTCATTATTTGCAATTTCTCTGTAAAAATAGATTTGTTGAAGTTTTTGTAGCAAGTTTTGCTCTTTTTTTAGAAGAAACTATCATCTTAGGTATTTATCACCTACAAATTTCTTTCTTCTTTTTCCTTTTTAGAAAAAATAAACCCTAAAAAAGTCAGATCAAAATCTAAAAGTAAGACATTGCTTCCTTCGACGATGAGTTCAGGTTTCAACTAGGATCCAAATGAAGCAGTAGAGGACAGGGGCCTATTAGACTAGGCTATAAAACTAGAAACGTGGAATTCCAGCGTCCACCTCTAGTATGGGGGAGGTAGTTCTCATCATAAAAAAAGTCCATTCACTATTGCTTACAGGGAACCTCTGGGAGAGAAAAGCTTCCTCAAACCCCTAAAGATGATGCCCTAAACACTTTAAACATAGAGGAAGTGGCATTTGTCAATGGTCGGTATTTAAAAGGGTATATAGCTCAATTGTCTGCCAGGGTTAAACAAATTAGCCAAACGACCTTAGGCTCTGCCCAGGGTCAATCTGGAATTACACCCCTGTATGTATGTATAAGCTGGAGTATTCCTTCCCTCTTCAAAGGTTTGTGAGGGAAGTTTTTAGGTATTATAGGTTGGTTCCAGGCCAGCTACATCCTAACAGATGACTATCTTGGCCGCTTTTGACAAGTTCCTTAGGAATCGAGCCTACTGTCAATATTTTTAAGACATGTTACCATATGGTCATTGACACTCATGGTGGTAATAATATTCATTGGTTTTTTACCTTCATTAACAAACTTACATGAGCTATGAGGGGGGATTTGCAGGGCAAACCTGTACATGTCAAGAAATAAAGGGGGAGATGGCTAATAATTAAGTATATTGAGCCAATCAACCCTAGAGATAGGATGCAACAAATATAGGGTTATTTCTATTATTGAAGAGTAAATTCCTCTAAGGTGAACAAAAGGCCTTGTCTAAGCTTAGATGAGGAGAAAATATGTGTTATATTGGCAACAACCTCAACCGAGTATAATGTCAATAAAATGGCTAAAAAGCATTATTGGGCCATGTTGCAATGTATGTAGCCTCTTTATCCTTTATTTTATATGCATATAAGCTCATTTCTTGTTTTTTTTGCAGGATTAACAACTGAAGGAGAATGAGAACCTTCAACAAGGTTTGTGGAGGAGAGCTTATTTGAATTAAAAAGAGAGTCTTCGTCTCTTGACTTGAATAGAGTTGAGACTAGAGAAGAGATGGAGCACAACCTCATCAAGATAGACGGTATTATTGTTCCTAAGGACACTGCTCTTGAGGAAATAATGGTAGGAGTCATCACTCTCGTAGAAATAAAAGTCGGGGGAAATCATTCTCTTTAAGCTAAGGATCAAGCAAAGTTGACCCCTCTTGAAGTAAATGTGGGTGTTACTGCCTATTTTTTAAGAAAAAGGATCTTCACCCTTGTAGAGACTAGCATTGTAGCTTCTGTTGTAGAGGCTTCTCCTATCTTGGCAATCCCACTACCCAATCCCTGATCTCAGCTATAGAGACTTCAGTTGTTAGGACCTTTATCCAAGGTGCTTGTGAGAAAGTTAAACAGAGTTTTATGGATGCTTTTACTGGCCTTATCCTCGATCAAGCCCTCTTTAATTACCTTTTCTTGACTTGGGAGGAGAGGTAGGCCATGAAGGCTATCATTAGTAGGAGGTCTGGCCTAGAGGTATTGAAGCACCTGGAGAGGGTTCTCACCATTCCTTCAGACATTTTGATGATGGATGATGAGAGCTACAACTACTATCTAGCCTTTAAAGGACAAATGACCTTCAATGTAAGAAATTTTCTTGTCTAACCTCATCATTTACTTTAGTTTATCACTGTTGTTTCTAACCATTGTTTGTCTTTAATAGACTTTCATGATATGTGCCTATTCCAATAGGTGTTGGATGGCTAAGGGGAGCTAGGTAAGGAAAACCATTACCAAACACAGGGCAGACCAAACTACCCTTTAATGACTAAGAAAGGAAAAGGTTGTTGTAGAGGCTGAGTTGAGGGACCTCAAGGTGGCCTCTGCATCACTGAATGATAACATGCAATGTATTGTCTTTCAACTGGGGTCCAGTGAAAAAAAAGCTCCGAGTGGCTTGTAATAAAGTAGCTGCCTTAAAACAGGGGATTTTTTTAGGAGAAGGCCACCCAACATTGTTTGAAGTTTGAGCTTTTTTTGTTGTTAAGGTGGAAACCCAGAGCTCTCATACACGACTAGAGGCTCTAAGGAACTCTCCTAAGTAGTTTAAAGATTTTTTTGGAGGGTCTGCAACCCTGACTGAAATGGTTAAGGAAAAGATCTTCATTGTCATATCCAACATGTATTTTTTTAATCAGTCAAGAGGAATGGAGGTTGACTTTAATGTTATCTTCCATCCAGTCCCTATGCTTGATTTTGCATATGTGTTCCCTAATACGACTACAACTGCACAAACGTGGGGAATATCTTGCTGAGGAGTCTTGCCTAGATATCTAAGTTTTAGCCCCCAACTCCCCTTAACCTTGTAAACAACCTCATTCCCGTGGGGTTTATCTTTTCATATACATTTTATATTGTTATCAATTTTAATATTTTATGAAATTATTGCCATTCATTTCCCTGTTTACTTTGAGAAATATTTGGTAGACTTATATAGTCTGTGGGTCTAATGTTCCTAGTTAAGACTTATATAGTCTTTTTATTAATTTCTTCATCCATTTTTTCTTCTTTGTGATTTTTTTCTATTACTATTGGAAAGAGTCTCTTTAAATTGAAACTTGATTTTGTAACAAATTCATTAATTAAGTTCAAGAAATAACCCATTTTTGTTGCAAATGATTTTTTAAAATTCCTATTCGATCCTCTATTTTTGGTTCAAATTCTTGATAATTTAGTAAAATATTTAGGAATAAATTTTTGAAGTAGTTTGCATGATTCCAATGACTTGGTGACCATTAAGGCAAAACAAAACCTCAACATTTCATTTTGCCTAGCTCCTCTAGATAGTGTAATTGTTTGCGAATGTTGGGTACAACTTATGGTTGTGGAGCTATAAAAGAGGGTGTTGCTACAAGTGTCAAATTCTATTAAGGTGGCAAAGTATGATTTGACCCTTCAGCTGCCAACACAACCCAGGTAAGAATTTGCACTTGGTTGATGAGCTATTAAAGGCTTTGTTAGGCAAAAGTGTTTGTTGTGGCAAGGAGGTCTGCCACACGTCCTATTCCAAAAATGTCTTGATTATCTTTCATTGATCATAATTAAAGAAGTCAAAAACTAGTTTTGTGAGAACACTTAATGGCTTTTTGATCAAGTTGTCATAGACAGCGCCAATTACTGATGTTTAAAACCCCAATATGCTCAGGAATGAAGTTTTTTTTTCAGTATTTAGATAGCCAAAAATCACACATTCATGTTAATATTCCCTTCTGATGAGTTTATAAAGTTGATAGTTGTTGATAAAATACCTAACACCTGCAAAACAATTCATTTTAGTTGAATTTAGGGACTCTCCAATAATAAAGTTAGTGACTTTTAAAAAAAGATTGCAAGAAATGAGATAATAAGCTCTAAATTCTATGAACAAGAGTGTTTGTTCTTGTTTGTATATAATAAATGCTCTAAGAATAAGAGCATGAATACTTGGAGAATAAAAAAATATAAACCCTTTACCTGAGTGGTTTATGGGGTATATATAATCTCTAAACCTTATCATGTTGCTTGAATTGAAGGGTTAAAGTGTCATTTTCACCTAATAACATTATTAAGAAATATTTCCTTACACAGTATTAATAAGGGATATATATCTCTTATATAAAATTAACATTGATGGAAATATGGTAGACCATTAGAAAACTTTTATACACCTAGGGATGTAGGGAGATGATTATTTTTTATTTTGAACATTTTATGTTAAAAGCCACAAAAATAAACAAGCAAATCCTTATGACCTAACATAGGGCCTCATGACCCAATATATAGCTTATAATAATTGACAGTTCCACATGCATTTAGACCTGGAATGATCCAAAGCATAATGGTGATGGGTCTGACAGTTTCCAAGACCTATACGTATTTGGACTAAGCGCGTGGCTAAGCCTAAGAATTTTAGGTATGACAGCTTGTCAAACCCACATGTACTTGAGAGGGTGATGAGTGTGACAATTTACCAGACCCACATGTACTCAGGCCTGGCGGGTGCTAAGCTCAAGATGTTGGGTCTGGCATCTTGCCAGACCTTTATGTACTTGGGCTCAGCGCGTAACTAAGCTCGAGATGTTGGGTCTTGCATCTTGCTAGACCCACATATATTTAGGCTCAACACGTAGCAGAGGCCGAGATATTAGGTTTAACATCTCGTCAGACCTACATGTACTTAGAGTCAGTGTGTAACTAAGGTCAAGGATGTTAGATTTGAAGCTCATCGTACCTAAATGTATTTGAGATCAATGTGTAGCTGAGTTCAATGATGTTGGGATTGGGTGCTTGTCAAAACTAAATGTACTTTGGCTCAGCACATAATATAACTTAAGAATGTTAAGTCTGACATCTCGCCAAACCTATATGTACTTAAACTTAGCACATAGTTGAACCTAAAGATATTAAGCTTGGAAGAAAGTCAGAGCCATATCTTTTGGGCTTGATATTATGCCAAACTTAAATATATTGAATTATTTATATGTTTTTGACCATTTTAAACATGATATTAAGAATAAATACCCTGATCCATAACATGCAATTTCAAGAATAAATATATTGAATTATCCTCTATGTGCATGTCTGTCACCCCCGTGGTGCCTTACATGTCCACTAGGCTTGCAGGATGTTTAGTGGACCCGGAGATTAGTTGTGGTTTGCGTAAGTTGGTCCGGACACCCCAAGTTATATATAAAAAAAAAAATTGGAAACTAAGTCAGTTTTTATGCTTTAATGACACTTGATTACTTCTAAAAGTGATGCTAGAGAATAATCAACAAGAAACCTTGAAAATAAAGGACAACAAAAGTAGAGTTACGTGATTTTACATTGATTATATGATTATCACTATCAACTTTTTTCCTGGTTGAATTGTCCCTGCTCGCTCTCTCTCTCTATATATATATATAATTAATGAAAAGAGTGATGAGAAAACTTCTTATTTTTTATTTATAAATATATTAAAAAAATATTTTTTTTTATTTTAAAAAATTTATTTTGATATTAACATATTAAAATGATTTAAAAAATAAAAAAAAAATCAATTTTAAAAAAATATTTTTTTAAAAAAAATACAATGTCACCGTAAAAATAAACACTACTAAATATAATAAAAAATAAATAGATTTTTTCTGAAATGAAAGAGGAGTGGGCAAGAGACAAATTAGCTAACTTAATGTATTGAACCTCTCCTATATATTGATTATGTTTTTGAGAATTTATAAAAAAATAAATACTCTGATTTGAGATAATAGGGACATCTTATTCTACTCTTTATTTCCTTTGATTTTTCCCGAAACCAATAAGATTAAATATCATATTTGATAATAATTAATTCTAAAAATTATCAGTTTGGATGTAAATCTAAATATGCTAAGGCAAAAAGAAGAAGTGAAGTTAAATTTCCTTTGTTTAATTCAAAAGAGGTGGGAGGAAATTATGTTTTCATTGTTTGTATATAGATGCAAAGGGAAAAAAACACAATTATTATTATTATTATTATTATTATTATTATTTCAGCATGATAAAATTGATGTTTAATTAGTGTGTGTTTTTAGAAGATATTTTTGGAAAAAATGTGTCAGTTTTTTTATTAAAAAAACAATTTCCCTTACTTTTCTTCCGATTTGCACCGAATTGTTTATGAATAAAAAAGGAAATGTAGAAACTTAATTTCCTTTCTGTTACTCTCTTTTTAATCCCAACTTTAATAATATATATATATATATATATATATATATATGAATCAATTGATTTCTGGAATCCATAATTGAAATTGAAAAACATTATTTCTTAATGACATACAGAAAGAAAAAAAATGCAACATTACAAAAATTGGAAAAAATTTATAAATGTAAATTTTGGTAGTATAGTTGCGGTTACTTTTTAAAGTGTTTTTTATGCCTAAATACATCAAAATGATACTTTTTATTTTTAAAAAAATTATTTTTGATATCAGCACATCAAAACAATCCAAAACATATAAAAAAATTAATTTTTAATAAAAAACAATTTAAATATTTATAAAATACGATTTGTATCGCAGTGAGAACTCAAATTCATTAAGCCAACTTTTGTGCAGTATTCAACTATAATTAACTCAATAATTAAGGTGTAGAAAGGAAGTTAAAGTCATTTATTTG
>Ga0307508_10006472_pt1 | contig 11017 bp, 18 predicted proteins | sample 9_EM_MG_FD_203089 | JGI IMG/M metagenome (GOLD analysis project Ga0307508, IMG submission 203089) | Populus trichocarpa ectomycorrhiza microbial communities from riparian zone in the Pacific Northwest, United States - 9_EM | ecosystem: Host-associated > Plants > Roots > Unclassified | place...
GAAGCGAAGGGCTGGTACACAAAGTACTAATTTTTTTTGGCTGTAAAATTGTTAGAAGCTGCACTTGTATCTAAAGACTATGTATGCAAGTTTTTATTACTTTCTATTGTGTTGTTGCTGAGTTAGAAAGGTATATGTGTGTGGTGGGGTGGCGTCGTCGGGGCGGGTGTACGGAAACTTTTGGCCCGGTACTTTAGATAGGTCGCACACGAGTAATGAGTAAACAAAAAAAAAAAAAAAACCGGGCAGTACCTGCACTGACGAAGGTTCGCCCCACCGCGCAGTGTTGGTGGTGTCAGTGCCCCTCACAAACAAGAGGCCACCTCTTCAAGATGTGCCCGGAATGGAAGATGTAGCAGAAGATTCTGTTGGTGGAAGTGCAGAAGGAGACCGGAAGGTGGAAGAGCCGACAGAAGATCCGGGATCTGCTTTCTGATTGGAGATGCGGGCAGGCGGTACTGGACTTCCTCTCCTCAACGGATGTGGGAAGGCTGGCGCCACCTCTGGAAGAGGGTGACGACGGGAGTCAGGTGTCGCGGTGGGAGCTACGAGAGTGCCAGGAGCAGGAAGAGGAACGGGGGCCGGAGGCGGAGGAGCTGGGTGCTGCGTCCGGCTTGCGGGCCTGGGAGGAACGGCCGCTTTTCCTGCCCACCCCCTCCTTCATGGCATCGGCGGGCGAGGGGTAGGGGATGGCCGCTACTCATTTGGTACTTTCATTTGTGATTTCCTTTGTGATCTCCTGGTGCGCCCCTCATCTTCCTGGGACAGGCCTGGGCGGAGGGCGAAGGGGAGCTTGCAACGTGCCTCCACCGCGCGGACTGCGGACAGGAAAACTGGGCAAAATGTACGCCGCCATGATATATATAGGTCGCATGCGAGTATGAGTGAACAAAAAAAAAACTGTCCTGCCTGAGTATCCTAGCTATTCCACCCTACGGACGCGTTGCTCCTCCGCCGTGAGCTAGGCTCATTCGTTGGCCTTCTCGTTCTCTGGGACTACCTTGTGTACTGGGCACCATGGGATTTCGATGGTGATGTCTGGCCTAACCCTCCGCATCACCACAATGTGCTTTCTTTGGGGGCGGGGGAAGGGGGATGCTGCGTTACAGGTGCTCGTACAAAACCAAACCCGTGAGTGGGACATGAAGAGATAGCTGCCATAGAAAACACATTACAAAATCTTGCGGCTTGAAGCATGAAGAGAGATGGGTAAGTAGGTGCTATGATCGACCTGAGGTCCGGGACATCTTCTCTGAGAGAGGTGCAGCCTGGCGGTACCTGACTTCCTCTGCTCTGTGTGGGAAGATCGAGTTGAAGATGGTGAATTGGATTGATTTCCGCTCTTTCGCCAGGCGGCAGAGACATCTATATATGCGCGCTCGTCCTCTGACTTCCTCCATGCTCCGTCACACTGCCACCTCCGCGTATACACCCCAAGCGCGGTCGAGAGCGTATTCGTATCAACTCCGCATCTCTGCATGGGCGACCCCACAAGATGCATTGAACGCCACCATCTTATACGCTGAGAGCGCCGCCATCCTCGTCTCATCTTGACACATCATCTCCGGATGCAGTCTCCGGTCTGTCATCTGCGGACGTCGGAAGGCTGGTCCCGAGTGTGGAAGATGCACAGAGCGAGGGGTTGGAATGGAAGCTCCAGGAGCGGGAAGAGGAGTGGAGGGTGGAGGCGGCAGATTTGGGTGCCGGTGGGGAGCTACCGCTGTTCTTGTGTACGCCTAACTTCATGGCTTTTGCGGAGGTGTAGGGGACAGTCACGCTTTCCTTTGTTATTTTCCTTCTTCCTCACTTTGGTGCGCATCTTCTTCTCCGGGATGTGTCTGGGCGGAGGGGATATGGGGGCTTGCAACCTGCCGCTATTGTGCAATCATCGGACGGGAACCGGTCTGTTGGAAATGTGTATCAACAAAGATGAAGATTGAATTCATGTTCAGTATTATAGCATCGTATGAGCGACTTCTATCTATATACAGAAGGGCATTTGGGAACTCGTCAGCAGAGAGGATCGAAGTCTGGCTCCCGAGCCGGTGCGTGTAGGCTCAGCCTGCCATCATCTGCGGCCATTCTCTCTGGTCCTTCACTGTCACGCATAGGCGGAGAAGAAAGAAGAGAGGAAGAAAGTCATGTCCTTCTGTCTAAGAGCGGGAGGGACTGGCTAGCTATATACCTGTTGCCAAGCCCTCTTCCGTCAAAAGTCTACCGGTCAAATGTCTATCGGTCAAATGTGCAATGGTTGCCATGGGCAACATCCGTCCTAGGTCATACGGCAACGTGCCGTCCCAAGAGCCGTGCCGTTCCATCCTCTGTAGGCCGGGCTTATCGTAACATTCACCCCTGGGCGGCGCCTCCGGTTATAATTGAAGTAACACAGATGCCTTGCGATAGCCTACTTTAGTAGTTGGTATTGCGGATTGTATTGATTTCATTCACCGCAATCAACTTTCTTGTCTTGCTGATGATAGCTAGGTCCGGGATTATCTGCATATCCCATCAATCCATCACTCCGGTGCACCCTCTCCACTATCACAAAAATCTAGTAAACAGGACCGGATACCCACCGTAGGAATCACAAATAAACATGGATACCTTTGCCTTTACTCACACAAAATCTCCAACAATAGCCGACCACGACCTGGTGGCTCGGCCGCACATAATTTGAATCGCTGCCCACCTTAGCTCTTTCTCCCACAATATCCCATTCCGCAGAAGAAATAATCCTTATCATAGATTTCCTCAATAATGTCAAAAATACTTTGTATTAGCAAACAAGTGCTATATCCATCGCCCGATCCGACGTGCAGCCCTATCGGAAGCTTAACCCCGTTCAGCTCCGACCAGACAAGCGAGCCACTATCTCCACCATCCGCAAAAGGGTCTCCTGCTGTTTGCCAACGGATCTTCCCCAGGAAAACAATATCACTAGATCCTGGAGTTGCTTGTGTAATCCCCATCGGTGGATTTAGGTGGTCCGCCATCCCACGGAGCTGGTTGTCTTGTTCGGTATCGCCGTGGAGCGCGACCATAAGACCGCGTGTAGTCCCCGTGGCCGCACCATGTTTCCAGACTGGAAGCCCGTCCATGTCTAAGATCAGGGCACGGAGGTTATCAAACGTGGTCGTATGGGGTGAGAGCCTATTGAGGTCCGCGATATCGAACAGCGACTGCGGTTCCTCTCCCAGAAGAAGAGAGACTACCCTAAAGTCCACCAATGGGTCTTCTTCTCTAATGCAGATATAGCGCATGCAGGCGGGAACCTCAACGCACCCAGCCTCCGTAACTTGATCATTCAAGAGATGTCTGAGATATTTGGGTTTGTCGACGAGGCGCTGGAACATGGCCGGTATTGGCACCTCGCACGTGTATCCAGACATTGACTGGATCCGGACTCGCGAACATTCCTTGAATACGTGACCAACGGTCAACAGAAGATGTTTGACTGAAATTCAAAAACATTAACGTACAGAATACTTGTACATCTGAGCTTGGAGTCACACACCACAACCCGTCTGCTGCTCACTCTCGATCTCATCCTGTCCCCATACAAAACAACCAAGAGTTCCGTACTCCAAGTCCAGTTCGGCACCGAGACGAACCATACCGTCGGCAGTCGCTTCATCCAACGGAATGACCCGGTCGCCGGCCTGCAACCGTTAATCATCAGTATGGATTGTGCTATCCGTGGACTTCTTCCCTCCCGCATCCGTCGTTTCCATGGTCCGTGGGAAGTAGCTGTGGATAAGAGTGTGTGACAGTAGGCGCTTTTGAATGGCGGTGGTTTCGATCTCTGACGATGAAAAGCAAACATAATATCGGAACTTGCGACCGTCTGGACGAACGTCGGCGCAGAAACCTATCCCGGTCGTTTCGGGAATCAAACACAGTTCTCGCTGTACGGAGGCGTGCACGTCGTTTTCGAGATTCAGTCGAACGGTGTGAAGTGGCATAAGCGACTCTCCAATCTCCAAGAGGCACTCCCCAACTTTGCCATCAGTCAGAGACGCCAGCCGGTGGGTAAGTTCCGGTACGCTGTACCGCGTTCCAGACTCCTCGGCGGTTGCCCATCCATGACCAATTATGAAAACTCGGTCGGTTGGTGGTGGCGTGCGTAAAACAACCCGCCCGTCCAACGACCGAAGATCCATACGCGGTAGAATGGACAATAAAAGTGGGTACGAAGGAAAAAGCACTGCCCCATTTTTGAAACTTGCTAAGTTGTCAAGATAGCAAAATAACGTGTCCTCATCGAGGAATCGTGGAGAGTACAATTCCGGTTTTCTCGCTCGGCGAGGCATCGGAACAACCAACTAGATGATTGGGCAATCGAGGTGATGGTGTCGCTCTGCTGCTACCGTTGTAGTGGCGGTAACTGCAGTCGTGGTTGTGCAGACCTACCAGCGTAAGCAAACGTCATCGGCGGAGGATGAATTCACAGAACTGAGAGAGCAATACAAGCAGACAAGAAGAAGTGGTTGCAATTATCAGGCAAATCTTTGTTGGTCTTTTGGAATTTGTAGCTCCAGGTGGCACGATGGGGTAGGCGAGCAGAGGCCAGCGGAGGCGCTGCGAGAGGAAAGCCCACAGGTGAGCGGCCACGGAGAAGGACACGGCGGTGTGGAAAGGAAGAAGACGTTTCTTAATTTGGCAAGAAAGGAACGGGGTAGTAAGGCGAGGGAAGGATCGAGGCAAGGGAAGCACCGACAAGGACAAACAGGTTGTTGCGTGAGGGAGAAGAGAAAAGAAAGAAGAGAAAAGAAAGAAGAGAAGAGAAGAGAAGAGTGAGGTGGGTGACGGCTCCTAAGAAGGATATCCGTAACCTCCCGCAATTGACATCCGTAAGCTTCCGGTAACCCGCATCCGCCCATGGTGACTCATTCCTTCGTTCCCACCGCATTCCGAGCTATGCCGACAACCTTTCCAAACCAAGCCGACACGCGCCGCGACAATCTTACTCTTCTGACACGTGTCCGCACGGGGTTAGTAGATAAATAATCCGAACGGAGAGATAGGGCTAACTGTCGCCGGTGGGCGTCCACCACAGGCCGCCCGCGAGCAGCGGAGCCTTCCAGGAAGTGTTGGCGCCCGCCTGTGACTGTCGTATCTAGAAGTCCTAGGGCAACACTCGGGAGCACACACAACTCTAGACTCTGCGCTGGGCTCCCCAGACGGCGCTAGCCGCCGACTCCCATTGGGAAGCTTAACAGGGACGATCGCACAGCCCAAAGACGAAACCCGCCCAACACGCCCTGACAACCGGCAGTACAACCAACCTTGGTCTCCACACCGGACAAACACATTATCGTCCCCACCCTCTCCGTACGCCTCTCCATCCCATATGTCCAGTCCCGTCCTTAAATTGCCACACTCCTCTCCGCTGCCATTACGCCCCCCATCCTCGCCATCCGCGCACCCAACCATCCATACTCCTCAGCCGCCTATCCTAAACACGTCTCCGCTTCCTGGTCCTTCCTTCTCCCTCACTGCCGTCGCCTCGGCCTCTGTGCGCCGCATCGTCGAACTTCCGCGCCTGGTGCGGGAGAAATCCCTTCCGATATTGGCGCAGATTTGTTGGGAACTCGGGATCTATGGGGGCACCGGGAGGATATCGCAAGTGCTCTGGGCTCACTATCCGAGGACGGATGTCGTCGTTGTGGTGGGTCCAATACAGTACCTTTTTCTCATACTTGTGCTGCAAGACAGAAGGCGTTCTCCCTCGAGTGACCGACCGGACGAGATACAATCCTGTCCACCAGCAATAGAACTTGAGGTCTTTCTCATTTGCCTCTGCAGTGTCCTGAAGCATCACCAATTCTCCCGGTTGTATCAGACCAGGCTCGATCATGTTCCCAAAAGTCGGCGCCACAATCCACTCAGCCTACGCCCGCCCGCATTGCCAGGCCTCGCCCCGAACCTCTTCTCTCTCCACTTCCGCTTCTTCCCACAACACCTCCCCCATCGGTCCCCGAAAGTTTCCCGCATACGAGTACTGCTCTTGGATGCCTGGATGGTAGCCAGATATTAGGCAAGATGCGATGTCATGAAACCAGTAGGATCCCCTGAACCCTTCCCGTATCGCGGTCTCTGGGTCTCTGGGAGTGTAGGGTCTTCGTCCTCTAGTCCTTTCGGCTGCTGGCTGGCGGCGGACTCAGCCGACTGGGTGGAAGTTCCTCCGACTAAGTGGCATCTGAATCTTCGGCGCTGCACGCCAGATGAGCCGCCCATTGCGACCAATCACGAGTGGTCACGCCAAGTGCCCACTCCTTCCACTTCTCGAGATCTCGTCTTCGGTTCTCCACTTTTTCACGCTTTCCTGATCTTACATTTTCACTGGTCGCCACTGAGCAAATCCTGCTGGCGAGTGACTGACTTCTGGAATGGAATTGCGTCAAGTCGTCCTCTGGGAATACCACGAACTCCATGTTGACCGAGACAATCGCTACTGCCCAGCTCGCTGGGCTCGACCCATCGGTAGTCGGCGCCAAAAGTTTCCGTATTTGACTTTCCATTGTGTATACCGCGGATCGCGCCCCTCGAGTGTCCGCCACCTTCCCCCGTGAGTCCTACCTGAGATGCCATGCCTCCAGCCCTCTGGGGTCAAACGTCGACCGTATCTTAGGACCGTTCAATGAGTAATATGCGCTGGACAAGCGTATCCATAAGTCGTCCGATGGCTGGTAATTCCCATGGTCGGGTATACAACAACCTCGCCCAGGGGAAAAAGCAGCATCGACCCGTCTGATCCGCGTTGGAGCCTGACACGTCTTGCACGCCCTCGTGCCACATCTCTGCTCATGCCTAGATTTCCCACACTGACGCCGCTCATGGTACACATACTTCTCTCACTTCCCACAGCGCTCACGCCACTCACACTTCTCGCCGTACCCCCACCTCTCTCCTTTTTCTCGGTTGCACCACTCACGGAGCTCACATTTTCCTCATTCGCAAGGCTCACGGCACTCACACAGATGGGGTGGATGATGACGCGGTGGCGGCCAGAGTGCTGGCGGTGGCCTCAGCATGCATCTGCTGGGCGACGCACAGTGGGGTCGTCTTCGACCAGGGTAAGACCGAGGCGGCAATCTCCCGAAGGAAAAAAGATGACACCCACGGCAATGGTGAAGGTTGGTGCCAACACGGTTCCATTCAGCAACGAGGCGACGCTGTGGCTGGACACCTGGTTCGACCCGCAGCTCACGCTGATCGACCACCACGCCATCCGGCTAAAGGACGGTAAGAAGGCGATGGCAAGGCTCCGGCGGTTTGCGGGGCAAATGGGACTGGCTCCGGTCAGCCGCCGGAAGGTCATGACGGCCTGCGTCCAGTCAGTCCCCATGTTCGGAGAAGAGCTGTGGTGGAAGGGAGACCGTGTCCGAGGCTCCGTTGGACAGGAGAATGAACTGCAGCTGCTGGTTAACCCGGAGGCGCGAGCAACCACTGGCTGCTTCCGGACGACCAACTTGGGCGCCTTCTCGATGGAATCAGGACTCCGGGCAGCGACGGTGTAGCTGGAGAACAGGCGGTGTCGGTTTGGGCTATGACTGCTGAGCCTGCCGCAGAGATACCAGGCGCAGGAGATTGTCGGCGCCCATACGGCGACTGGGCGGAGGCTCACAAACGCCCCCACCAACGCCGGAGGAACGGAAAGCACTATCCTACTTGAGGAGCCGGAAACCCTCGACGCGGGGCTGCTACAGGAAGTTGTCAGAATAATGGGCGTCCGGAGATGACGGACCGGAGGCGGCACGTCTGGAGATGACAGCTGCCCGAGTCTCCGAGAGCCGGTTCGGGAGACAGTCTTCCGTCATTTACACCTGGCGAGTCCCTCAGGCGTGTTGTACATAGAGAGAATGTTCCTCCTTCGACGTTGTATCAATCAATCAATTCACTATCTTCATCTCTATCGATCCCTATATTCCAACAGGTTATGAGCCCGGATTGAACGCTCTGCCAATCCACTACCCATCGATAGATAATAGTACCTGCCTCGCTTCTGCATCTCATCCCTGACACTTGGTTTTAAGCCTCAACCCTTTGAGCCGCATCACTTCATAACGATATCGCCACCATGACCTCTACCCGACAAACTGTCAAGTTCGAAGTCACCGAGCTGCTTAATGCACGCAACTACCATTCGTGGAAAGACGACATGAGGGAAGTCCTTACTGCGGAAGGCGCCTTCAAGATCGTCACCCGGAAAGAAACCCCACCGAACCCTCAAACTTCTGCTGCTGCCTGTGACTTCTATCGGCGCACTGACCGAGCAGCTTCAATGATCTACCTATCAGTCGAACCTACCATCCTAACCGTCATCAGCATTCTTCCCAAGAATGAAATCGATGATTCGGCCAGCCTCTGGGAATTCCTTCGCCAGAAATACGACTCTGCCTCCCTGAAATCCGGCCGAAATGACATCATCAACCGGTTCCATACCTCGACGATGAAGCCTGGCACCTCGGTCGCCGAATACATCTCTTGCCTGCTCGCCATTCGCCAAGAATTGGCCGGAACTGAAGAAGCGATCTCGGATACCACCGTCGTCTGCCACCTCCTTCGAACCGTACCTGAATCGTTCGGAATTACCGTCAGCGTTCTCAAAAACAAACCTCCGGAGGAGCAAAGCGTGGATGCTGTTACTGCAGCCCTTATCGAGGAAGAGACATCGCTCGCACGGAGGACCGACCAAGTCGGTTCAAACCTCAACATCGCCGGCACTACCCGTCAAGCACTCGCAGCAAGAGCTCGGCACGGCAAACGACGGGGCTACGGTGGCTACGGCAATCGGAAGCCGTACGGGAGGCCTTGCAATTCAGGGCTACGATGCTTTTACTGCACACGAGAAGGACACAAGGAAGGTGACTGCCAGGTGAAGAAAGAGGCAGAAAGGCTCACAGAAGAAAGAAGCTCTCAGCGACCCTCCGCGCAGACTGCCCGTGTGAATTTTTGGGGACTACCTGAGTGAGGTTGTGGTTCACGGCTTATAGCCGATTGCAGGTATGTTTTCTGAGCCCCAAATGTTTGGGCGGAGCTGTGTGCGCGCTTGGTGATGACGGAGAAGCTGCGGCGCCCCACACCGGAGCTGACGCGCGCGCTCGGGGAGCTGATGTACGCGCTTGGTGATGCTGGAGCTGCTGTGGCACGCCACACCGGAGCTGCCGTGCACTCTCAAAGATGCGGTCACTGCGCGCGCTTGGAAATATGGGAGCTACTGTGGCGTCCCCATACCGGAGCAGTCGCGCATGACATGATGGAGTTGCTATGTTCGCTCAACGCTGACAATGGGCAGATTTTCTTATGGACCGGCCTGGGAATCGGCCTGGTATCCAGGGGAAGCTTCTGGTGAAGCACATGGCGGGTGGTTGAACAGGTTTTCTTTCCCTCTTCTTTCTCTCTTTGGTGGATGCACTCTTTCTCCTATGTCCGTGGTTTTCCCATGAGGATTTTCACACGGTTATGAGTTTTAACGAGGCATCCGAGGATACTGGGGTTTTCAATATTTTTTCCTCCTGCTGCTGTTTGTTTCTGTACTGGCCGTTTCGTTTTCTCCTTCTCTCCTGCGTTCTTTTACATCTTCCGTACGAGGGGAAGTGTCAGAATAATGGGCGTCCGGACATGACGGACCGGAGACGGCGTCCGGAGATGACGGACCGGAGACGGCACGTCCGGAGATGACAGCTGCCATAGTCTCCGAGCACCGGCTCGGGAGACAGTCTTCCGTCCTTTCCCCTTGGAGAGTCCCCCAGGCCCGTTGTATATAGAGAGATTGTCCTACCTTCGACGTTCTATCAATCAATCAATTCACTATCTTCATCTCTATCGATCCCTATATTCCAACATCCTTCCGCCTCGTCTCGGCGCGGCAAGACGGCGAGGCAGACCGAAGGCATCCCCGGCGGAGGCTGACATCGAGTTTCAGGATGCGGCTTCGCTACCTTACAAAAAGCCTACAACTAGCTCAAGAAAAGCCAAAAGGAAGGTTGCTCCGGCCGGGTCTGACGACGAGGCGGAGGAAGTGGCGGCGCCAACCCACAAAAAGGCTAAATCCTCCTCCGGGAAGAAAGCCAAGGGGAAGGCTGCTCCCGCGGAGTCTTTCAAGGAGGCGAAGGGAGCAGCCGCGCTTCCGCGCGGGGCCGCTAAGGCTCGCAAGGGGGCAAAGGGTGATGCTCGCCGCTCTAGTAGGACGAAGTAGGCCACTGCGGGCCGAACGTCGATGGGAATTTGAGGCAGGCAGAGACGTAAAATGTGCGAAAGAGAGGTGGGTGGGATTGAGGTTGGGGAACATACAGTAGGAGCGTGTATGGGTTATGTCGAACTCTAAGTTTTGTTTTTCGTACGCTTCTCCTACATTCTTTCTACCTGTTTCTGCGTTGATCGTGTTCAGGATGCTCCTAGGGGCTATTGGGTACTGTTTGTATGGCAAGCTTCCGTCTTGCTTGCTGTCATACAATGTAGCGTACGTATCTAGACCTACTCTACGTCGGGAGGAGTGTGCACTTGCAATTGCCAATGCATATTTACGCAGTATGCCGGGGGGGGCGGCGGGGGACAGTCGAAGCGGGGCGACGAGACAGTAATGGCAGAAATGCGGACAGCAGAGGGAAAACGGATAAAAATCTTCGCCGCCATAGTCTAGATAGTTTGGCTGTATGCGAGTATGATTAAACCAAAAAAAATCCGCCTTCTACCTGCTAGGCATCGGAGATGAGGTCGAGCTTGACTCATTCGTCAGCATTCTTGTTTTCTGGGACCCCCTTGTGTGTGGGATTTCGTTGGTGATGTCCGGCCTGGCTCTCCGCAGCACCACCATGTGCTTTCTGGGGGGACGGGGTGTCGGTCGAAGTGGGGCGGCCTCCGTGACCCCCCTGCGCTTCATGGGCAACAGGCCTCGCAATAGTCCGTCCTGCCCGGCCGGGCCCGGCAGTCTTTTAGGACGGTCCCGTCCCGGGCAGGGTCCCCACTGCCCTAGTCCGTCCTGGGATAGGATTTGGACGGACTGCCGAAGACT
>Ga0307508_10006473_pt1 | contig 11017 bp, 12 predicted proteins | sample 9_EM_MG_FD_203089 | JGI IMG/M metagenome (GOLD analysis project Ga0307508, IMG submission 203089) | Populus trichocarpa ectomycorrhiza microbial communities from riparian zone in the Pacific Northwest, United States - 9_EM | ecosystem: Host-associated > Plants > Roots > Unclassified | place...
TTACAGGAAATATTACAAGTGACATTAAAGCAAAGTTTTTCACCTCCTTACATTATAAAAAAATACCTCATAATTATTTATTTTTATTTTTGAAACCGTGTTTGGATATATTTTAAAAGTATATTTGCCTTAAAAAAAATATCATTAATATTTTTTTTAATATTTTTTGATGGATTTAATGTGCTAATGTAAAAAAATTTTAAAAAAATTATTTTAATGTGTTTTCAAATAAAAATATTTTTAAAAAATACTATGCATATTAAAACAGACATTAGCCAACAAGGATTAGATGTTAAAAGTGAATTGTATGATGCAGTGAACCTATATATATATATATATATATATATATTATGTTAATCTACTATATTATTATGTCATACATGATCATGTCATATGCTTAGATTGAAAGCAATCTAACATTAAGAACCAATCTTTAAGTCTCAGAATTCAGAAAAATAAACAATCCAACAACTTTACTTGAAAGCCAACACCTGCTTATAAACCACCCTCCCTTCCCTCTGTATCCATCCATCCAATTAACAGCTAAAATGGCTCTCTCCTCACTTTCTTTGATGTTTCTTCTTGCATTTTCTTTCATGTCATTCTTCGCCAATTCTGGTTTAGCTCGTGATTTCTCAATTGTGGGCTATACCCCTGAAGACTTGACGTCCGGGGATAAGATCATCGATCTCTTTGAATCATGGATATCAAAACATGGGAAGATTTATGAGAGCATGGAAGAAAAATGGCTCAGGTTTGAGATTTTCAAAGATAACTTGTTCCACATTGATGAGACCAATAAGAAGGTCGTTAACTACTGGCTTGGATTGAATGAGTTTTCTGATTTGAGCCATGAAGAGTTCAAAAACAAGTATCTTGGCTTGAAGGTTGACATGTCTGAAAGAAGAGAATGTTCTCAGGAATTCAATTACAAGGATGTCATGAGCATCCCAAAGTCAGTGGATTGGAGAAAGAAAGGAGCTGTTACTGATGTCAAGAACCAGGGGTCATGTGGTAAGTGTCCTATCTCAATCTCAGATTCTTGCATACAAAAGTAGCCATGGTTAAATAAATTGAGTAATGTCACATGGTCAATGCTTATTTGTGCAGGTAGCTGCTGGGCCTTTTCAACAGTAGCAGCAGTAGAAGGTATAAATCAGATTGTTACAGGAAATTTGACATCCCTGTCCGAGCAAGAGTTGGTCGATTGTGACACTACTAATAACTATGGGTGCAATGGAGGACTTATGGATTATGCATTTTCTTACATAATCTCCAATGGTGGACTCCACAAGGAGGTAGATTACCCATATATCATGGAAGAGGGCACCTGTGAGATGAGAAAGGTATTAGCTAACAAGAGAAAACTATTAATTCCTTCATGGTTCACTATCAAATTATTAATCCAGGCCAAACAGTCTTCGTTTTTGTTTGATTTTCCAGAGATGAATGAATAGCAATAAGCAGTACCATTTGATTTATGTCTTTGGTCTTGCAGGAAGAATCAGAGGTAGTGACCATTAGTGGATACCATGATGTCCCACAAAACAGTGAAGAAAGCCTTTTGAAGGCACTTGCCAACCAGCCCCTCAGTGTGGCCATTGACGCTTCTGGCAGAGACTTCCAGTTTTACAGCGGGGTAGGTCAACATTTACTACACACACACACACACACACACACAAAAACTGGCTTTGTATCTTTCATTCTGAATGGTAGGCTAACTCCATTGATTTATGTTGCAGGGTGTTTTTGATGGTCATTGTGGAACTCAGCTAGATCATGGAGTGGCAGCCGTTGGGTATGGATCAACCAATGGCTTGGATTACATTATCGTTAAGAACTCCTGGGGATCTAAATGGGGAGAAAAGGGTTACATAAGGATGAAGAGAAACACTGGCAAGCCTGCAGGGCTTTGTGGTATCAACAAAATGGCTTCTTATCCCACTAAAAAGAAGTAATTAACATGCTAAATGGTCTCTGCTCTTGTCTTCCTCTTTCAATTCCCATTTCTGGAATCTGGATGTCATCGGGTGATGTCTTGTAGTAAATTGATATTCTAAATGTTTAATCACTCAAGTTGTTGTCTTTTTCACATTTTCTATTGGCTGGCTATCCATTAAAGTTTGAAGAAATTTACAAGAAAGAAACTCCCTTTCATCCCTATCTAGTTCTGCCAAATTCCCACTCTGACAGGCACAGCCTTGTTCTAGTAATCTTAGAGAAAAAGAAAATATGATTAATGGCAGCATGGACGATCGATCACACGCATCAAATATCACCAACTTATAGGCTTACAGATGAAGATGAAAGGTCCCTGATCTATAGATGATGTCATATGCACAGCTATAGCTAGCAGTGCTTCTCTTAGTTAATCATCACCGCCGCTCCGGCTACCACAGCAACCGCCATCATAGCAACTAACGGTGACCTGTACCGAAACAAAATACTGAATCAATTGAAGGGTGCAAAAACCTGAATTTAAGTATATAATAGTAAACAATCAATCATACGGGATGCGTATAAAAATGCCTCTAACTTATTAAGATGCTCCCGTATACCTTCCTTACCAATCAAATCTTACCATTAATGCTCAAGTTATTCTTAATCTCAATCCTTAATCCCAGACAATTAATAATAGGTATGTTGAAAATTATCATGGAAGAAAAACTCTTAATTTTTAAGCTAATAAATGTAATATGAGCCGCTTAAGCTTCAAAATAACAAAATTATTATTTATAATTATAATAATAACATCTATAATTTTTAAAAATTTTAAGCATTTCATCAAACAATTTCCGGATAGTAAATCTTTTTCTTCAAATATTTCATTCTCTAATATCATTTTCATTATTCATTTTTAAATTATCACAAAATATTTAAAAGAATATTAATTTTTTTTTAAATTAAAGCACTTTGAACCATATTATTAAATATATATAAAAAAATTAATTGAGAAATCAAAATAATTTAGTGGAATATTTGATATAAAAAAATTTTTAGATGAAAATTGACAGTCCTAGCAAGTTGGGGGTATACTTGATATTTACCAATAAAAATATAGAGTAAAAAATAAAAATAAAACCCTTCGTTTCTTGTCACACACACTCAAAAATCAACTCCAGTTCTGTGCTCACTCGAAAACTCACCTAAAAAACCCTAATTCCGGAGGAAAAATGAGAAGTAAATACGGCGGCGGGCAGCGGCGCATTCCAAAATCACCTCAGAAACCTCCTTCATCCTCCACTCTACGCCCATTTCCTCAATTGAGTCCGGTACTTACTCTCTTTCTCTCTGCTTTTATTTTATGTTTTTATTCTTTGTTGTTTTAATTAAATTATTTTTTTAAAAAAAATCACAGGATGAAGCTAATAGTGATGAAGACGATGCTAATTTAAGTGAAAAATCAAGCAGAAGCGATGATGATGTGGGTAACGGTGGTGATTGGATGGAGGTAGATGCATGTTTAAGCTGTAATAAGCGTGGGAAATCGAAATTGTTGGTTTGTTGTGTGATTGGCTGTCCAGTTTCTATTCATGAAAAGTGTGCAAATTTTAAGCTTGCTTTTGATGACTCGGGTAGGTTTTGTTGCCCTTACTGTTCTTATAAACGGGAGGTTGGTAGGGCTAAAGAGCTTTTTCGGAAGGCTATGTTGGCAAAGAAGGCGTTGTTGGGTTTTATAGATCCTGAAATGGTGGGTGGTGAGGCTACGGGTGGTAAAGAGAAGCGAAATGGGGGGGAAAGAGCGGAATTTGATGGTGCTGAAAATAGAGATGCGCTGGTGGAGGATGGTGGGGATGGTCTCAAGGTAAGTGATTGTGATCGTTGTGAAGTGATGGTTGATGATGAAATGGATGGTGCTTTGCCTGGTGCTGTTGACGGTAGTGACAATGGACATAAGAGTCAAGAGGAGAAAATACCGGGGATTGAGTCACTTGAGGATTCAATCAGCAATGAAATTAGGGATGAGAGAAATATATCTGAAACTCATGAGTTTGAGACCTTAGAAGGTGAGGAAGGGAAGCAAGAACGGGAAAAGGATGGCAGAATTCTTGAGGGTGGAGAGCGAGCAGAATCTTCAAAGGATCATTATGTAGAGAAAGAACAAAAACAGATGCAGCAGGATGGATGTGATGACAAAGAACAAGGTCAATGTGTGGGAGAAGAACAAGTGCATCATGATGCACGAGAAGCCAATTCTGGTGGAGGAGTTGCTGCACCTAAGGCTCCTCATGTTTCTGATTCGGACACTGGGAAATCTGTTGTGCTTAGAAGGCGTGTCAAGCATATTGGTAAGAAGAAAATAGCAGTGTCTCTGGATGCCAAACTTTCTAAGGAAGCACCCGCTCAACCACACACCATTGATGAAAAGGAAGCTAAAATCCAAAAAAAGAAAGTTATCCTCTCCAAAGAGCCCGGACAACGCCTGGAATCTCCTAAGATATCGTGAGTGTTTTTATTTTATTTGAATAAAAAAATCTCCATGCAAGTTTGATCGCTTCAATAACATAATTGTTTAGCTAAGATGGTACAAATGGATCTTTTTAACTCAAACTTTTCTCCCCCTACTGGCAGCTCCAACCTTTATCCTCGTAATGAAAAGCGTCAAAGGTTGAATTGGACAGCTGATGAGGAAGACACACTAAAGGTATGAATTTAAATAGCATTGCCTATAGATGTGACCATAGGAGAATACCTGATTTTGGCGCTGCATCTTTGCAACATATTTTTACGGATGGATGGTCAAAAGAAAAATAAAGTACAAATTGTTATTTAGAAAATATTTATGAATAACGTGTTGAGGGAACTAAGCAATACAAAATGCAATTGTTGGAAGCTGTAACTAAAGAGAAATTAACACATCTTCAGGGAATGGTCAAGAAAGTGTTGAAGGGATTGAGGTATTAAGTTTGTCAGACATGGAGTGCCCCGAGGTCTTTTTTTTGGGATAATGTGCCCCCAAGGTCTTTGATGTTGGAGTCGATGATGAAAACTTTCTTTGTCCCTTGTTTTTTTTAATTGCTGGAATCATTGTACTTTCCAGAGGTTAAATCTGCACCATTCAACTTGTCTTTGAATTAAAATGTGCTGTCTTATAGGTTTAATGTCATAATTGAATGAATAACATATTTGATAAATCTTCGAATCATGATAAATTGATGATTAAGTGGGAAGAAATCATCCCAGAGATAGTGGAGACTTCAAGTCTGAAATGCTTAAAGATTTGTCACTTTCATTTCATTAGGTGAATTGATTACAAATTCTTGAAAATACCACTGCAAAGTTTTCTTTTTCATCAACTCTCAATATTTAATTGTTCTTAAAAAACACATGTCAAATATTATCTTGTTATAGCTCTTAATTTGCTGTCATTGAAGGAGTATTATAGCTTTCGGATGACTGAATCAGCAGAGAAATGTTAAAGATTGATTTGCCTGAGTGCTTGGCATATATTCTTTGACTTCAGGAAGGAGTGGAGAAATTTGCTATACCAGGAAACAAAAATACTCCATGGAGAAAAATTTTGGAGTTTGGTCATCGTGTTTTTGATTCAACTCGAACTCCCACTGATCTCAAGGATAAGTGGAGGAATATGACAAAATAGTAAGTTGATGTTATGAAAATGCACGTGGTCACACACTTATCCACGCTTTTTGTTGAAGCCATTTATTTTGGAATGATTGGGGGTTTGCAATAGCCACAAATATATAAGTTAGCCATCATTCTGCTTCTTCTATCCAAGTGGGGTACAATATTCTCAAGTGTGTTCTCAAGTCCTCTGGTAATTCATTGTCCCGGCTATATTTGAGTGATGAGTTCCGCATCCTCCCATTCATTAGAGTTGGAGTGAACTCACTGAACTAAACATCCAATAACAGAGTAATCTGTGAAAATTTAAAACACATAAATGTATGTGCTTTGGATAGTTCGGCTTTATTCAATCGGACTGCTGAGCACTGTTCAAATTTTTACTTCATCAAGAGGCTTCTTGGTATATGACAGCGTTCCATGCTTAAAGAAATGCAGAAACCGATCATATAACAGAGGAACCACAAATATTATACTAAGTTTACTTTGGCTTTCCAAACTCACACCCTCTCCCCTTTTATTCTTATTAAGTACGGAACGCTTCTTTACAATTGGGCAAGTGGACTTGATTTTCTTTTTTATTTTCTTGTCAAACCCTCTCATTTGAAATTTTTTGCAGGTTTTATGGTGCCTTTGTTTTCTCTTTCTTTCTTCTTTTTCATTAATTTCATATTGTTTTTCATGTTGTAGCGCTTATTATTTTAATCTAATGTTAATGATTTTCCATCTAGTCTGTTAACGATAGAAATTGACTTTTCTATGTACATTATCCTTTCCATCTCGTATCACTACCAAATTTTCCCATAGCCTATTTGAAATTGTCTCTGTTGTTTTCTGAGTTGCAGGAACTTGTCTTTTCTATATCTAACATGATTGTCAAACTATTCTTCTTAGGGCAAACCGCTGGGCGACTGGCTTTTTGGTTACACTGTTCGGTAAGGAAGTCAACCATATTATTGTCTTAAAATCCTGCAAAGTGTGGTAGCGATCTCTAGTGGAGCGTTTTGCTTCTCAGTTTTTGCTTCCCTGTTGGGATGTAAATTTGTGCACTCAATCATGGCCGAACACTTTGTTTTGTAGCTTTACTATGGTAGTATTTTAAATTGTGGTAGGAATTGTTTTTTAAAGTTTTTTTTTTTAATGCATCCAAATAATTTTTTTATTTATTAAAATTTATTTTGCATTAAAATAATATTGTTTTATTTTTAAAAAATTTATTTTTAATATCAGCATTTCAAAAACTATCTAAAATCATAAAAAAATTGATTTGAAACAAAAACAAAATGATTTCAAAAGCGCATCTTGAACTTAAAAACAAATGACTCTGAAAGTTTAACAAAAACAGAGAAAAGAACAGAAGAAATTGTAGGTGATCTATCTGGTTTTTCTTGTCCAGCTCTAGCATTTACAGAAACGTGTATATTTAGTTCCTTACAGAGCAACAACCTCTCCAGGAACAGAGGTATTTGGGTGGCGATCAGTATCTATGTAACATCTGAACAAGCACAGCTCTGTATTTTCGCTCTCATTCACATTCTCCTCAAATGATCCCCCGTTAGTTTCTTGTGTGAACAAGTATTTCTCCGTGCTCCGATTCCTGGAAGATCATCCTCGGCCATAGTTTTTTGTAGCCCACAAGAATCCTAGAGTCCCAAAGAAAGCACCTCCCTTCCCTTCCCCATTTCCCCCATTCATTTTGGGACTGGAAGAGGCTGCAACTATAAAAAAGCAATGTCAAGAAGCAACCACGTGGTGGCACAGGAGAAGAGATCAACACGTGGCGACGGAAGAACTGCTTGGAGAGTATGGAATAAGACGGTGGATTTTGTAGCAGATATATGAGATCATCTTCGGCTATACGGCTAATTGAAACATCCAAGACCGTCTCCATGTCACTTCTGCTTGCAGGACATTATTCTCCACCAGAGCTGTGTACCTGACTCATGATATGAAAATTAAGAACATTAAGTAGTGCAATTCATGGAATAACAAAGTAAATTAATACACTACATTTGAGAATGAGGTGCATCTGCCTTCAGGGCATAAAGATAGTGTTTTTTATTTAAAAATATATTAAAATAATTTTTTAATTAATTGTACATTGGGTTTAGAGTTGGTAGGGGAAAATGCGGTCAATTTGTTCTAAATTCTTGAGTAGAATAAAGCATGTGAGCTTTCCACCTTGCGTTCCATGTTCTCCTTCCTAGTCAATCTTACATACGGGAAGTCAACAAAAATAATCAAGCCAAAATTTGTAATATTAATTTTGCATCCTGACTGAAATCAACAAATAGCAGTCCAATCTAAACAGTAATTTTAACAAATTAAAAAATATTAAAAAAAATAACAACAACCTTCAAGAAATTTTTTGTTCCAGCTATGATTTTTGTGTTTGATTGATTAGAATATTCCTTCAAGAAAATTCCATCCCGGACTTCGAGAGAGAAATTCTTTCTTGTGGTCATTGTGCAGCCACGGGAATGAAAGTGTGATGCGTGAGTGTCCACGTTCACAAATGTTAAGCTGACTAACAAGTCCTTGAACCAAAATATATATATGTCCATCAATTAGGAGATAATATAATGAAGTAGCAATAATCAATGAACCACGACGCCTTTTCAAAGAACACGAGAGAGAGCGATGAAGTAGGTTGAGGTTAATTCATCTAAAAAAATGGAACAACAAATTCAAAACCTGCAACGCCATGGTAGAGCCTTCAAGGAAAAAAGAAGACTAATCTTGGTAGTCATTGATAATGCAGCCAGATGTAAATGATGGATAAAATGAAGACTTCACTTCACCGTGAGATTTATGTCATCATTTGTCCCTAATTCATCTAATAAACTAAATATTTTGTTACTATTACGGAATAGAAGAAGCAGAAAAGGTAAAAACATAAATATATTTAATTGAAAAAATATAAAGAGATAAACGTGAAATATTCATTTTGGAGTAAAGTACCAATGAAATATATTCCATTTTTTATATCCACTGTTTTTGTTTATATATATATATATATATATATATATATATATATATATATCGAGACAGCAGTAAAACACTAATTAATATAAAATTATTAAACACTAATTAGTATTGTAGATTGTATGTGAATAAGTAAGCTAAACATCTTACCCACCTAAGCAATGAAATACCCAAATTTATTAGACCGTGGGAAGATTAAGCTGGATAATTTTGTATGATGTAGCAAATGGAAGCACAAACCATCCACATCGAAGATGCATGATCAAATTATGAATCTGGGTGAACTAGGAGTAATCAGATACAAAAGGAATAGTACGAATTCAACAAAATGGTTTCTACATATATTAATACACCAGCCAAAATGTAGCTGGAAGAACAGAGAAAAGAACAGAAGAAATTGTAGGTGATCTATCTGTTTTTTTCTTGTCCAGGTCTAGCATTTACAGGATTTGTGTATATTTAGTTCCTTACAGAGTAGTAACCTATTGAGGAACAGATGTATTTGGGTGGCGATCAGCATCCATATGACATCTGAACAAGCACAGCTCTGTATTTTCGTCCTCATTCTCATTCTCCTCTAATGATCTCCCGTTAGTTTCTCGCGTGAACAAGTATGTCACAGCCATTCCCAAGAGACAAATCACACCCAAACTTACTAGAGCAATTCTCATTGGTCTGATTCTTGGAAGATCATCTGGGTCATTACTGTTTGAAGCCCACAAGAACCCGAGAGTCCCAAAGAAAGCACCTACCTTCCCCATTGCCCCAGAAATTCCATGGCAAGTTGATCTAAATCTAGCCGGAAAAAGCTCCGCCGGCACAATAAAAGTCGTGGTGTTGGGTCCAAAATTTGCAAAGAAGAAAGTTAGACCATAAAGGAATAGGAAGCCTATATTTTTGTGTTTGGCCCAATACTGGTATGGGATTCCTAATGCAAAATAAACTATACCCATGCAGAGAAATCCCATCATTTGGATTTTTCTTCTACCAATGCGATCAATGAAATAGACAGTGAACCAATACCCTGGAATTGCAGCAACAAGTGCTACCATGGCTTGGAAGAAAGCAACTTTGAAAGTTTCTTTATAAACGTTGGTGTTTTCCAAGTGAAGATGCATCTTGTAAATTTGGGACTGGAAGAGGCTGCTACTGTAAAAAGCAATGTCAAGAAGCAACCACGTGGTGGCACAGGAGAAGAGATCAACACCGTGGCGACGGAAGAACTGCTTGGAGAGTAGGGAATAAGATGGTGGATCTTGTTGCAGATATATGAGATCATCTTCGGCTATTCGGCTAATTGAAACATCTAAGACCTTCTCCATGTCCTTGGTTGCTTGCAGGACATTATTCTCCACCAGAGCTGTGTACCTGAGTCATGATACGGGAAGTAAGAACATTAAGGAGTGCAAGTCATACAATAACTAAGTAAATCAACTTGCTCAAGTAACCTCGGTTTTCTTAATTAATCGTAAAGAATCATCAGCACTGGGTTTTGAGACGTCATGATGAATTTGTTCTGAATCCTTAACTGAGTACGTGTAACTAGCTACTCCATTTATTAAACAAGGTTAATCATGGCATGATTAGAAACTATATTTTAGTTTAATATTTACAAGATTATTACTTGAAAGATTAATAATTAATTTGGTGACAAGCAGATCATATAATTCATCATATATAGGAATAGAAAAATCATTATAATCCATTTGGTCAACCTAAGAAGGCTGCCTTTACATTCTACGTTCTCCTTCCTCGTCATTTCCGCATATAAAAGTCAACAGAATTAATCAAGCTTAAATTAATACTCTTGATAATTACGCATTAAAGGCCTTTTAGAATCTCAAAATTTTGGAATGATCTTAATGAATTCATGATATTTTAAGAATTATTGTAATTTATCAATATATAAATATATATACACACATGTACCTGGCTGTTTCAGGCATCATCATGCGCCAATAATATGTGAGTCCAGCCGGGACGGCACCGAGTATCAGAATCAACCTCCAAACAATGTCAGCGTCTTCTGGTGTATGATTCCCTGACAAATTCTTGGAAGCAGCAGCCTCAAAAATCTTTGATACCACCATAGTCACCATGGAACTAGCCAGAATCCCAAGCCCTTGCATAGAAAACAAAGCTGCTACGAAAGCTCCACGTGTCTTCTTATTAGCAAATTCAGACATGATTGTAGCCGACAGAGGGTAGTCTCCACCAATCCCAAGTCCCAGAAAAAACCTGAAAATCCCCAAACTGACAAGAACACAGGTTTTGGTCCGGCAGAAGGAGAAACCGCACCCAATGGAGCTGAAAACCATGAGAATCAATGAGATACCGTATACGTGGCGCCTTCCCATTCGGTCACCAAGTCTACCAAAGACTAGTTGACCAATCACTGTACCCAGCAGGGCTGTGCCTAACATGGTAGCAAGAACAACTCGTGGGA
>Ga0307508_10006474_pt1 | contig 11017 bp, 10 predicted proteins | sample 9_EM_MG_FD_203089 | JGI IMG/M metagenome (GOLD analysis project Ga0307508, IMG submission 203089) | Populus trichocarpa ectomycorrhiza microbial communities from riparian zone in the Pacific Northwest, United States - 9_EM | ecosystem: Host-associated > Plants > Roots > Unclassified | place...
TCCATTAAGAATTGACTGAGATATGATTTAAAAATGATTTGGGCCACTTATCTTCAAAATTGATGTCACAGGAGGTCAAATATGGCGAAAAGCGAAAAAACCCACAGCCTCGAAATGGTGGGTATTTTTGGTTTTTTTCGCCATATTTGACCCCCTGTGACATCAATTTTGAAGATAAGTGGCCCAAATCATTTTTAAATCATATCTCAGTCAATTCTTAATGGATCTGGATTGTTTTTAGCTCAAAAATTTCACAAAATTCGTGGGAACAACTCTATCAAGTCACTGATATGAAATACCCATGGGTAACCTGTGCCATTCACTAGTCCTGGCCAAGGCCCAGCCTTGTCCATCCAAAATAGGACACCAGCAATCCATAAGGGCACAGCATCCATACTGAAGCCAAGCTGTTACGATCACTTTACATAACCCTCACATAATTCAATTTTTCCACATCATGTGATGTCCCACCGTGACCTGCAACATCTGTCACAACCACATGACCCTAACGATGGCCTCCAATCACATCTGATACACCTGCAATGTTCCATGATTGACCCCTAGTCTCGATCCCGATCTGATTCTGACTATCGCCTCCAATCGTTCTTCGATTGTGGTGCCCAACCATCACCCCAATCTACTTCTATTGACCTGGCTCGTCACTAGTTGTCCCAACAACCATGATCATCCCTGATCATCTCCCATGCCACCAACTTACACTGGACATCCCCACCAACACATTCACCAACATGACGTCTACCTTATCCGACGCTGCCTTTAGCCATGCACCCGCCGCCGCCTCTTGGCCTCGCTCTGCCACCTAGGCCCCAAACCCTGCATCGGACCAACATTCCATGTCCATGCACTCCAGCTCCGCATCTGCTCATCCCCGGCACCACCTCCGGCCCACTTATGGCCACCCACGTATGCATGACGACATCATGCAACCCTTACCTTGGCTCCGCCCTTTGGCCTCGCCCTTGCTCTCGGCCATGCCCTTCAGCCCTGCCTGCCCTCAGACCTATGACATACGCTCTAGCTCCACCCCTATGTATGCATGATGCCCATGACGTCACCCATGACCATGCGCTCCGCACGACGCCACCATGCATCACCGGCATCACCTATGACGTGCCCATCACGATGTCACTCTACGACACCATGATATCATCACATGCTCCACAATGACATCATACGACATCGCTATGCCATTCCATGACCCGCTCCATGTCATGACAAATGCCTGACTCCACGATGACTCGCCCTCGTCATCGCAGATCCTCTGCAAAGAGGCTAAACTAGATGCTCTGCAAAGAGCATAAACTAGAACCTCTGAGATGAGGCTAAACTAGTGGGCTCCGTAATGAGCATAAACTAGCTAACAGGTTAGCACCTTTGGAACTTGCACCCGGAACTGCGGATCCTGGCCTCTCCATTGGCCCTGTGGCACCTTCCCCTTTAGACCCGCTCATGCTGTCATGCCCCTTGCCCTGGATCTCCGATCTCCATGACATCATACCATATGCTTTGGACTGCTATGCTTACAGACTACATTACTCCACATTATGTCACCCCATTTCATCATCCTCACATTATGCCAACCTTTCCTTTTATAGTATATAAAGATCTGGCAGATACGACCTTCCCTTCATATATAAGGTTTGTCTTTACAGTAGCTAGTCCTTAGCTTATCATGCCTGTGCTACAGTAGACCATAGTCTTGGTCATTACCTAGCAGGTTCATCTGTATAGACATTACGTTGTGTCTCAGCAATCAACGTGCCTTCTCGCCCTCTTGTCTCGTCATCATCTAAGTCTCGCCTTTGCCTTTGCCTTTGCCATCGCTCAGCTTCAACCTTAGCCTTGAGCTTGCATTTGTAACAAGCATCGACATGTGGACTGCACAGCAGTTCACGAAGGACTTGTCTTATTGATTCACAGTGTCTGGCGCTGGATCATGACGTGTGATAGACATCATTGATTGCGCATGTGACTTGTGTCTAACAATAGACACTTGAACATAACACAAGCCCTCTGTCCTATGCATATCCTGACTCTGAGAACACTCTACACCTTCCTGCACTTCAACACCCATTTCTGTGGTACCTTGGCATATACTTTACAGTATATTATGGCTTCCACTCATGGGTTGCCTCCTCACTCCATTTTCCTTGTCTTCCTCAGGTTCCCCCCTTTCCTTTTCTGAGCACCACTCACCAGGCATGTTTTTTATGAATATTGGCTGACTGGATAAGCCTCTCTTGACCACCACACTTCATTTACTTGTTCTCCTGTGGCAGTTTAGCTGTCAAACTCTTTGTGTCTCCTAATTAGATTTTGTTGCAGATACCTATTTCAGCATTCATTGGTGCTGGGCATCCAAAACAACTTTGTTTCTGGTAGTATTCACTTGATGTCAGGCTTGTCCTACTTTGTGCATGGCTTGCCATTCTGTTTTCCAGCCCTCATGCCCAACCTTGTTGACTGCTTGGACCTAGTCTTGCAGTCATGCCTGATTCTTGGTTTGTGGATACAACAAATCTTTTTCCAACCTGACCTGCTTCGGGCCTTTCAACCCAAGTTGACCATAATAATTTGGAGTATAAAATCTCTTCTTGAAGCAAAGTTTTCCTGAATAGCTTTTTGCATTTCTATTAATTATAGAGAAGTTCTGGGTGGAATGGTCTTTTAATTTCAATTGTATCAATCTGGAAACAGATGGAGATTTTGCTTAGAGTGTTACTATTGGTGTTTATAACAGTTTTACCAATTTAAGCAGCCTATTTGACTATTATGAGATAAATGAATAATTGGTATATACAACACAATTTTATACCATTATAGATTTTGGATCAACCAAAAATAGTATGTAAGATGAGTATTTATATTATTAAAAGCATTCTATTCACAATTGACTCAGTTTTAAAAGAGTGTTTCACTTTATTGGCACTAATCTTACTTTTATAAGCAGAACCTGAATTTTAATAGAATATAGAGAAAAATGACATAGATTTCAACTGTTTTCTATCAGAATTAACTTGAAAACACATGTGAAATGTTTGAGGCTACTCTAGAGACCAATATAAATGATATCAGATATGAAATGGATTAGATTTATCATTCTAATAGATGGGAGACAAAACTGTTCCAATACACTGTGGCTAATATTTTATTTATAGTGTGTGAACAAATTGTGCTTATGTTATAAAATTCTCAGGGTATATGAGATAAATTGGTCAAGTTTTCATTGAGTTATTAAACATTCTTTGATAAACAAAAAATCATTGGAACAATTTTGTTTCTCACTGTATAATAGTACTAAAAATATTGGGTATACTGTAAAGTAAGAGAATAAAAATAAGCAAAAGAGAACTTGTAATCTTCACATTTGTTTTTATCTATATACAGAAAGAAAGTGATGATCATAACTTGACACAAATTGTATTGAAATGACATAATGCACTAATTATATCAACATTTTGATTTATGATAGCACAAGTTCCACAAATTGCCATGGACCATTTGACTTAAATCTATTTGCACAGGAACTGGAATAACTTTTTGAATACTTGGATGATACCAATGGGGTTTATAAGTAGGTGGTGTCCAAAAGAGAAGACTTGAAGCAATGGATATCCATCCCTGATTTGTAACTTTAACCAAGTCTGTTAATTGACATTCTGGAGAGATTGATGTTTGATCAATAAGCTCCAAAAAATTGGTAAGAGCATGTTCCAACTGTAAGGAAAAACAAATCAATGATTGATTATGAAGAAAAAGTTGTAGCATATGAGTATTGCACAACTGGAGTGTCTTGTTTCCTGATGTTGTCACAATTTGCATACCATCTAATGAGAATGCAACAGAAGAAACCAAATTCTCATGTCTCTTGAAAGGCTGTTGCACCTGTTTTTCTGTCTTAGCATCCCATAATCTGATTGTCTTGTCACCTGACTCTGACAGAATTTGCTTGCCATCTGGTGAGAATACAACAGAAGAGACCCACTTCTCATGTCTCTTGAGAGGCTGTTGCAGCTGTTCTTCTGTTTCAGCATCCCATAATATGATTGTGTTATCAGCTGACCCTGACATGATTTGCTTGCCATCTGGTGAGAATGCAACAGAAGAAACCCAATTCACATGTCCCCTGAGAGGCTGTTGCAGCAGTTCTCCTGTTTCAGCATCCCATAATCTGATTGTATTGTCATATGACCCTGACACAATTTGCTTGCCATCTGGTGAGAATGCAACAGAAGAGACCCAATTCTTATGTCCCCTGAGAGGCTGCTGCAGCTGTTCTCCTGTTTCAGCATTCCATAATCTGATTGTGTTATCATATGACCCTGACACAATTTGCTTGCCATCTGGTGAGAATGCAACAGAAGAGACCCAATTCTCATGTCCCCTGAGAGGCTGCTGCAGCTGTTCTCCTGTTTCGGCATTCCATAATCTAATTGTGTTGTCATACAACCCTGACACAATTTGCTTGCCATCTGGTGAGAATGCAACAGAAAAGACCCAATCCTCATGTCTCTTGAAAGGCTGCTGCAGCTGTTCTCCTGTTTCAGCGTCCCATAATTTAATTGTTTTGTCATAGGATCCTGACACAATTTGCTTGCCATCTGGTGAGAATGCAACAGAAGAGACCCAATGCTCATGTTCCCTAAGAGGCTGTTGCAGCTGTTCTCCTGTTTCAGCATCCCATAATCTGATTGTCTTGTCCCATGACCCTGACACAATTTGCTTGCCATCTGGTGAGAATGCAACAGAAAAGACCATATTCTCATGTCCCTTCAGAGGCTGTTGCAGCTGTTCTCCTGTTTCAGTATTCCATAATCTGATTGTGTTGTCATATGATCCTGACACAATTTGCTTGCCATCTGGTGAGAATGCAACAGAAGAGACCAAATTCTCATGTCCCCTGAGAGGCTGTTGCAGCTGTTCTCCTGTTTCAGCATCCCATAATCTGATTGTGTTGTCATATGACCCTGACACAAATTTCCTGCCATCTGGTGAGAATGCAACAGAAGAAACCCAATTCTCATGTCCCCTGAGAGGCTGTTGCACCTGTTGTCCTGTTTCAGCATTCCATAATATGGTTGTATTGTCAGCTGACCCTGACACAATTTGCTTGCCATCTGGTGAGAATGCAACAGAAGAAACCCAATTCTCATGTCCCCTGAGAGGCTGTTGCACCTGTTCTCCTGTTTCAGCATCCCATAATCTGATTGTGTTGTCATATGACCCTGACACAATTTGCCTGCCATCTGGTGAGAATGCAATAGAAGAAACCCCACTCTCATGTCCCTTGAAAGGCTTCTGCAGCTTTTCTCCTGTTTCAGCATCCCATAATTTGATGCTGTCATATGACCCTGACACAATTTGCTTGCCATTTGGTGAGAATGCAACAATTTGAATAGCACTGTGCTCTTGTAACACACCCTGTATTACTGGCCAGGTGGTGTTGTGTCCCCAAAATATCTGCAGTGCTTTATCAAATTTCTTTGCAAACTTCTGTTGAATATGTGAATTCTTTGGTGAAAATGGCACTGCAGAAACATAGAGATGAGGGGTGCTGAAAGAAATTGGTCTACCAAACACATGGATGAATCTTTGGGTCTCTGCTGCAGCATCAAAGATATCTTTGTAGTCTGCATGGAACTTGTCTTTATCAGCATCCATATAATACTTTACAAATAACTTGGAACATACCATGACCCATTGAATAACAAGTGACAACCAGCTGGCACAGGTATTGACCCTCTTGAGAAGGCTTAGTACTTCTATCCAGAACAATAGCCTTTCATGATTAAAAAACTCTCGAACAGCACCAGCAAGACATGAGTTGAATGCTGTCTGTTGAAGATGGACTGCCCAAAATTGGCAAGAATATGACAGTGTGGAAGAGATACACTCTTTGACTCGCTCAGAGAGATCAACGACCTTTGAATTGGGAAGATAGGAACTTGGCAATTTGCATATGTTGAATTGTAGTTCATCCTTCATCACTCCAAGCGAGGCAAATGCAAGGTTGTCATGGATGCAGGAGGTGTCAATGAAGAATTCACTGCTCCGACTCTCATCTGTCAGAAAATCTGGAAAGGAAGCATGAAGGGGCTGTATTGTTGCCAAAGGATCAATAGTCCCACTGAGCAAGGCGCCCATGGGCTTGATAATGGCATCCACATCATCCTTATCAGCAAAATAGCACCTCATGGACCTCAAAGAAGCCAGGGGGAGTGGCTCTGCTGTTCCAATTATCTGTGCTAACACAGATCGGAATCGATCAAGTCGAGCAGGGCGTTTCGGAAGTCCCTTGGGAAACATTGTTTCTAAGGTCAATTTGTACATGCCGTCAAGAAGTGGGATATGGTCATCCTTATTGATGACGGCCTCGAAACGCTCTTGTAGGGTTAGTCCGACCCCGTTATCCTCTTCGATGAATGCACATGCCAGGCGAGCCCACTCAAATAGTCCATCAGATGCACCGACCAGAGTATCTACAACACTGGCATTCCAACTTGCCATCTCGTTCAAGTTAGAGAGTTCGCGCGAAATGTAGAGTCGAATGTCGCGTTTAGTGAACGAAGGTTCGATGCTATCCATCGACTTCTGTTGGACATGATCGGCATCCTTCAAGGTATTGAAGATATCTGGCAGTGGTCGAGACGTCAGAAGAATCCGTAAATGGGAAGGAAGTCGGGCGATGTGGCTTTCATTGTCGCCCAATTTGCCAGAGAGGATACGAAGGAGATTTCGTCGCGTATCCGACTCGCCGCTCTCATCTAATGCATCGACGACAATCACAATAGGGCCCACCATTGCCTCCGAAAGAGTCTTGGCTGGCTTCATGATCAGCTCTTTCCACTGCTGCAAAATATCAGTTGTATTCTTCAGCGAATTGTCCAGGTGAACAACATTCGCCAATTCGCGCCGCATTTGCTTATCCCGATCAGCAAGATCTCGTGCAATCGTTGTGAAAATTTTCTTGTGGCGTTCTTCGGCCATCTTGTTACGGTCGAAGCAGTAGCAAGACCCCAATCGTCCGAGTTTTTTGAAACGATCAGCAATCGTGTGAGCGATAGACGATTTGCCGGTACCAGCATTGCCGTGGAGCCAGAAAACACGGGGCGTGTTGTCTTCGGTGTTGTTGATCCAAGTGGTAATCTCGTCAAGGATTTCATGGCGAGTCCCATCCAAACAAACTCTTTGTGTGTCCAATCCAACGCCTCCAAAATACGGCATGCTGTTTAAGTCCGTGTTTTGACCTACAGTGTATGATCAAAGCGGGCGTGACGAATTCATCTGAGAAAAGCTCTTACCTAAATCGCCCAAGCTTTTCATACCCTCCCAAATCCTATGCACTACCACCAACGTGTCGCGTACGGCCCTGTCGCGAAAGTTTTGCAACAGCTTATCAAAGACTTCGTTGTAGTCCTTCACGCGTTCGTTGGTTTCGGAAATAAAATTCTTCATCAGTCTCATCCCTTAAACAGATGTGAGTTTATCCAATTCCGGAATACCTAATCAACTCACAGAAACTCTTATTTTGTGCGTATCCTCGAATGAAATACGAACATTCCAGTGTTTGCTGACTCATTCACTCGACGACGGTCTTCATGAACACGATATCCTGTAGGTCTTGCTGATTGAGAAAGGTATATACCTCATTTATCTTTGAAAGGAGGGCATGAACGGAGTCGTCACAAGTCGTCTGGTCGATGATCATCTGAGAAATAGAGATCAGATTTTATTATCCGTAAATGTTCGACAGGCAAACCTTGGAAACAGAACTGAGAACAGACCATGCTGCTTTGGCATAGGGGTGAATCTGAACACTGGATGAGTCTATGGACTTCGGTATTGCAGCATAAGATAATATCATACTGTAGCCATCTTGTCCACGAGGTTATTGAACCTAGACAAAGTTTTGAGGATCGAAGAGACGGAGTCAACAAGGGCAATCGGATCATCAACATTGCTGATGGTCGACGCAACTGTTTTGATTTTCCCAGCAGGGGTCTCCATTTCAGAAACAGCACCACTTGCAGTCTCAAGAGCTGCGCCCACGGTTGCAGGGTCTGGAGGATTGTGTTGGGTCGGTGGGGTTTCTTGGATTGAGGAGATTTCATCTTGTGGAGCAGTTACCACGATGGAGGGCAAAGCCTGGTTGTCTGGAACAGCATGTTGAAGTGGGTTATGCGTTTTCTTCTTCCTGGAAAAGATGCCCTTGATGTTTGTAAGGAAGTTGGGTTGCGATCGAGGCAGGTGCGTCTGAGAGCGCTGGACGGCTGTATGAATTTAAGCCCAGAGGTGCGAGTGGAAACCCAACTTACCGTGCGTTCATCCGCTGAATTGGATTGTTCTGTACTGGAATGGGGAGTGGGTGACATGGTGCAATTCCGCCGCCCTCGATGGTGAAACAAGTCAAGACTGGCTTTAGTCATTGTCGCCGTGATTGGAGACTGATAAGGACATCAATCATAATTCTGGCTAGAAATACATAAATATAAATATAAATAAAATACACAATCGCGTCGTTCAATCATTTTAAGTTCTACCGATACCATGCCTCTGGACTTTAAACCATATAGCGGACAGGTGGTGCTTGCATTTCTTCAGGTTTCTTCCACGTTCATTGATATTTTCTCAAACACGATTCTGATTCCCTGAAGAACCAGACGCTGTCCCTGAGCCCGGACAAAAGTAGCGCGTGGTGACGACTTTGCGAATTTCTGTGGATCTATTATAACAAGTCCAACAATTTCATATTCCAATCGCTCCTACCTGTACGGTGTCATCTTAGAAAATATGATCAGTACCGAGCGACTGTAGAAAAATGGACTTCGATCTTGAAAATTGCTTGCGCACGCGATTTTCCTGCTGTGAAGGAGTTTACCGTTCGTTGTCTGTCGTCGTCCAACGTCTCAAATTATATCGAACATTCGAGGTGGACGCCAGTAGTGTCGGGGTGGTGATTGCTCAAATATTGCGCCGCCTCCACTCTCTGAGTCCGCTTCAAACCAAAGAGGGTCCTTTTGTTCAACCATCGATCCTCCTCCGACAATGGTCGGAAACCGCGGGTCCTATAGACATTCCATCCACAGGTAGGCCCTTTTCCATTACTTTTGCATGCAATATTTACACCATTTCCATTCAACTAGGATCGTTTTTGGAGGACCACACGATGCTCTGTCCTGGTTGTCATATTACTCGTATCTCGATCATGCAATACATTGCCTTCCTCTCCCCTTCCCGCTTCAGATCCATCTGCACCTGGGATGCTGCCTCGATTCGTCCTGTTGACGTTACTACCAGTAGACCAGTGGTGGGTAAGCGTCTGTGACGATTCCAATGCAGTTGGCCCCATCGAGGTAACTGGTGTTCCCCTCCCACAAAGCCTCGAGTCACCAATGTGTCATCGGCCCCCATATTCCATCCACGCAATTGTCGTCAGAATAAACGACCACCCTGGAGTTCTCGATTCGCCCCCGCTCAAATTTGGCTGTAGTGATGCCCTCGAATTTAGAAACGCTCTCATAGAGATCGGTGCTAAGACAGACAACATTACCCTCTTGCTGGACTTCGCTGCGACAAAGCGTGCAATCATTGACCGAATTGATAGCCTTACAGGTAGTGATAACGGGGCGCCATGACACGAATATATTTTCCTTCTCCGGTTATGCTATCAGGACTAGCTCGAATGATGGGTTTCAACATACGACCCTGATCCTGAGATTTCACATAGCTATCCTTGGAGACCCTTGGTCGAGTCGTGAAGCCACGCGGAAACAACGTATGTCTTCGTTGTCAGTCAATACGCGGTTAACGCCGCCATTAGATTCTGTTCACAGCGAGAGTGAAAACGGTGGGGATTTTACAAGAGTGATCCTTCGCTCTACGCTCCAATAATACGTTACAAAGTCCTGTCCAATCATTCTCATGTCGAGTTCAAGGTAATGTATGCAGCATCACATCGCGAAGCCGGAGAATGGACCGCATTGTCAGAGGAGGCTCTGTCTTTGACCGTTTATTCGTACGTCGGCCATTTGATGACACGACAGTTGCCTTCCTCTTCCCTTCCCGCCTCATCTCTGTCTAGGCTTGCAATCCTGGAACGATCACTGGTCTATCGCCTCAATTCGTCCTGTGGACGTTGCTTTGAGTAGACCAGTGGTGGGTAAGCGATAGGGTGACCAGAGAGGACGAAAGATCGCTGGATCCTCGCTGCTGGTGATGAATGGGAGGATGGTTCACAATGGAAGTTCAGTGTACCATGTCGGTTGACGAGGGTTATTGTTGTCGAGCAAGTACTTAAAACAACCTTAGGGAAGACGCCTCAGCGACGGAAGGAAAGCCTGATTTGTTTGGATTTGTTACAGTAGGAGACATGTATATGATATTCAGCATAGATCATTGACAACGATTCATTTGTTCGTAGAGAAACGATTTCCACCTCGTGGCCCACGGAAGAAGTGCAGATACATGCCTAGCGATTCTCTAGTCATCAACGACGAGGCTCACTGACTATTGTGGGGACTAAGTGCGGACTACGAGGAACTTTGAACTTTGGCGGCCATCAAAAGTCGGTCCTTTAAATTTTATTAAAATTATTGTTCAACCAAGGAAATAAAGGAAGAAATGTGACATTTATGTCACGCTCTGCATGAGGCCGACTGGTCAGCATCGTACATTCATCTGCTGCCTCCTCGTAACGATCATGTTCGAATGTCCTGCCGGAAGTACACATGACCACGCCGGTAGTGGGGACTATTGTCTTATGATGTCCAAAGGGCGTTTCAATTGGAAACATTGCTGCAAGTGCCAGGCGCTCTTTTATAACGGTCTGTCCAGAGGGTGGTGAGCACGACCCAACTGGCAGCGGAAACTACCTGCTTTCATCGCTCACTTCCGAAACTTCTTCTGGACAGGGCAACTGGCTCTCGTGTTCCGGGTGCCAGGGCCTGTTCTACACTTCGAATGGCACCTGCATGGCTGGCGTATGTCCCGCTGGAGG
>Ga0307508_10006475_pt1 | contig 11016 bp, 9 predicted proteins | sample 9_EM_MG_FD_203089 | JGI IMG/M metagenome (GOLD analysis project Ga0307508, IMG submission 203089) | Populus trichocarpa ectomycorrhiza microbial communities from riparian zone in the Pacific Northwest, United States - 9_EM | ecosystem: Host-associated > Plants > Roots > Unclassified | place...
GGTGGTCATGCCACCACGGCCGGCCCGCCCGCCGGAGACGCCGCGCCCCGGTCGCTGTGTCTCCTAGGAAGCGGTCTTGGGCTTGGTCAGGTCGTACACGGTGCTCCCACCGACCGTGGTGGCCGTGTAGTTGGCCGCGACCCACGTGGAGATCGAGCCCGATCCCTGGTCGCCGCCGCGGAACCCGCCCCCGCCCTGGCCGCCGCCGATGTAGTAGTGCACCTGGCCGGCCGCCACGTATGCCTGGAACTGCGCCAGGGTCGGCGCGGGGTCGCCGCCGTTGAAGCCGCCGATCGCCATCACCGCCTTGCCGCTGGCGAGTTGCAGCGGACCCGCCTGCATCGAGCCGTTGGCGGCCGCCGCCCACTTCGTGGTGCTCGCCTTGAGTAGCGCCACCAGCGCCGAGTCGGCCGTCTGGCCGCCGCCGGGACCGCCACCCCCACCGGAGAAGCCGCCACCCCCGGCCCCGGTCGGCGCCGCGCCACCCGAGGTGCTGCCGCCCTGAGCCGTACCGCCCTGAGCCGTACCGCCCTGAGCCGTACCGCCCTGAGCCGTACCGCCCTGAGCCGTACCGCCCTGAGCCGTACCGCCCTGAGCCGTACCGCCCGGGGTCGTGCCGCCCTGGGCGGCGTTGCCACCGGGGCCGTTGCCGCTCGGTGCGCCGCCGCCGGGGAAGCCGCCCCGGCCGAATCCGCCGCCACCGCCGAACCCGCCGCCGGTCGACACCCCGGCCGGGCCGGAAGTCGGAATGGAGCCGGAGTGCGCGGCGCCGGCCGTGCTGACTCCCCAGGCCGCGCTGCCCGCGCCGATCCCCACCAGGGCCACCGATGCGACCAGCAGGACTCCGGCGCGGCGCAGCACGCTCGCCGGGACCAGCAGCCCGGCGGCGCCCGCGATCCCCGCGACCAGGATGACCAGGCGCAGGCCCGGCGCCCAGCTCACGCGGCCGAGCAGCACGTAGTCCCAGACGCCGGTGGCCAGTACCATCGCGGCCAGCCCGGCGCGTGCCGCGATCCGGTCACGCCAGGTCCACAACTGCCAGACGGCCACGGCGATCAGCGCGCCGATGCCCGGGGCGAGGGCGATCGCGTAGTAGGGGTGGACCGTGCCGCTCATGAAGCTGAACGTGAGCCCGGTGACCAGCACCCAGCCGCCCCACAGCACGGCCGCGGCCCGGGTGCGGTCGGTGCGCGGCCGGGACCACGTGCCGACCAGGAGCGCGACGAGGGCGATCAGCGCGGCCGGCAGGAGCCAGGAGACCTCGAGGCCGAAGGACGATCCGAACATCCGGCCGATGCCGGTGCTGCCGCCGAACCCGCCACCGCCGCCACCGCCGCCACCGCCGCCTCCGCCGGGCCTGCCGCCTCCGCCGCCTCCGCCGTTGCCCTCGCCGCCGAGGATGCGGCCGAGGCCGTTGTAGCCGATCGCGAGCTGCCACAGCGTGTTGTTCGTCGACCCGGCGATGTAGGGCCGCGACGAGGCCGGCCACAGCGACACCAGCAGCACGAACCAGCCGGCGGAGACCACCAGCGCGGCGCCCGCGACCAGCAGGTCGCGGATCCGCTTGCCGAGGCCGGTCGGCGCGGCGATCAGGTAGACCAGGGCGAAGCCGGGCAACACCAGGAACGCCTGCATCATCTTGGTGAGGAAGCCGAACCCCAGCAGCACGCCGGTCAGCGCGAGCCACCGCCACGAGGCCTTCTCGACCGCTCGCACGGTCGTGTAGGCGCCAGCTGTCAACAGCAGCACCAGCAGCGCGTCCGGGTTGTTGAAGCGGAACATCAGCACCGCGACCGGGGTGAGCGCTAGCGCGGCGCCGGCGAGCAGGCCGGCCACCGGGCCGAACCAGCGCCGCACCGTGGCGTGCAGCACCGCGACGCTGGCGACACCCATCAGCGCCTCCGGCACGAGCAGCGCCCAGCTGTTCACCCCGAAGAGGCGCATCGACAGGCCCATCACCCACATCGCCGCGGGCGGCTTGTCGACCGTGATGACGTTGCCCGGGTCCAGCGAGCCGAACAGCAAGGCCTTCCAGTTCATCGAACCGGCCTGGGCCGCCGCGGCGTAAAAGTCGTTGCCCCACCCGGAGGCGGAGAGGTCCCAAAGGTAGAGGACGGCGGTGGCCGCCAACAGAGCCCACAGCGCGGGCCGGGCCCACGCCGGGTCACCCAGCCATGTTCGACGGCGTTCGGGTTCCCGGGTCTCATGTGCCGCAGAGGCGTCGAGGGTCAGCGTCATGGCCCAACCGTGGCGTACCGCGCTGGAGAATCTGTCGGAGAAACCTATGTCTGGGCTGTCGATCCTAAGCAGTTGATTTCGTACGCTTTGCGACCGCGTATCGATCAGTAGCCGGCCCCTCGCGGGCCAGCCCTTCGAGCCGGCTCTGCCGGCGGCCCGGAGTAGCCTACCCGGATGCCCGTGTCGCCCCCCGCCGCGCAGCAGCGGATGGCCTGGCTCGACGCGTTGCGGGCGATCGCCGCCCTGCTCGTGGTCTATGCGCACCTCAGCCGCTTCCTGCTGCGCGACGCGCGCGCGTTCACCAGCGAGCATCTGCACGCGGGGCCGGCCGGCGTGATGCTGTTCTTCCTGGTCAGCGGCTACATCATCCCGGCCTCGCTGGAGCGGCACGGCAGCCTGCGGGCGTTCTGGATCAGCCGTCTCGGCCGGCTCTTCCCGCTCTACGTCGTGGTCGCCGTCGTGGTCGTCGGCCTGGGCGCCGCCGGGCTGTTCCCCGCCCAGCCTCAGCTGGCGGCGCACCCCGCGATCACGGTCCTCGCACACGTGACCATGCTCCCGTTCCTGCTCGGCGCGCCGCTGGTCACGCCGGTGTTCTGGACCCTGACCTTCGAGATGGCGTTCTATCTGCTGGTCAGCGCCCTGTTCGCGGTACGGCTGCACCGCGGCAGCGCGGTCGTGGCCACCGTCCTGGCCGTTGCCGCCGTGGTCACCGTGCCGCTCGCGCCGAAGCTGCTCTCCGCGACCGCGGCCGCCACCGGCGCCCTCACGATCGCGGTGGCCGCCGCCCTCGTCCTCGGCCTGTCGGCGGTCGCGAGCGGGCGGCGCTGGGCCGTCGTCGCCGGCGGCCTGCTGCTCGGTGCGGTCGCCGGCACGCTGCTCGCCGCCGACCAGGACCCGGCGCACGTCTGGGACGGCCTGCTCATCGTCGCCGTGATGTTCGTCGGGACGGCCGTCTACCGCGCCGACCAGGGGCAGACCGGCTGGTGGCAGGCGGGGCTCGCGGCCGCGGTGGTGGCCGCCGCCCTGCTGGCGAACTGGTTCGCGGAGTTGGAGTCGCTCGACGCGCTGACCGTGCGCTACCGGGCCCGGTCGGTCATCACGTTGCTGGTCTTCGCCGGCGCGTTCGCGCTGGCCATGGCGGCCCGTCGGCGTCGCGTGCCCCGCACGCTCGCCTGGCTCGGCCGGATCAGCTACTCGATCTATCTCGTCCACTATGTCCTGATCCAACTGCTCGCCCCGGTGCTCACCCGCGTGGGCGACCGGCTCGGCGTTCCCGCCCAGGCGGCGGCCGTGGCGGCCTACCTCGCCCTGCTCACCGGCGTCTCGTGGCTGACCTACCGCTTCGTCGAGCTGCCGGGTCAGCACCTGGCGCGCCGCGCGGCGACGGCCGTCAGTACAGGCTCCGCCGCAGCAGAGCCACCCCCCAGCCGACCAGCAGCAATACCACGACAGCGCCGACCAGACGCCACGGCGGCTCCTCGGCCGGGCGCGACACCCCGATCGTGACGCTGAGCGTGAGGCCGGCCGCGAACAGGACGGCGAGCACGACGGTCAGCGCGCGCTGCGCGACGGTGTCCCCCGACCAGTACGCCCATGCGCCGAGCACGGTCGCGCCGAGGCAGAGCAGCGACACGACGGCCAGCGGCACGGCGAGCCGGAGCCGGTGGAGCCGGGTCACCCGGTCACCTCGAGACCGTCTGCGGCACGCTCGTACGCGGCCAGTTGCTCGCCGGTCATCCGGCCGCGTTCCCGCAGCGCGGCCTCCAGCGCCGTGAGCAGACCCTCGCTGTGCCACGAGTACGCGGCGGCCTCCCGCAGGCCCGCCTCGCCGGAGATCACCGTGCGCGCCAGCGACCCGAGCGGATCGTCCGGGCCGCGGGTGGCGGCAAGGTGGCGCAGCACGGCGGCGGCCAGCGGCCGGCCGGTGCTCTCATCTCCCATGTGGACGCTCCTGTCCGCTGCTCAGCGTGGCAGGGCGGGCAGGTCGCGGACGGCCAGCCCGGCCCGGACGGAACCGATGGTCGCGCCGATCGCCTTGATCATGTCGTCGGCGACGCTGTAGCACCGGGCGATCTTCTGGTAGAGCTCGTAGGCCTGCACAGCGTAGTAGGCGGCGATTCCGTAGCCCGCGATCGCCCCGAAGCCGGTCTCCACCATCGCGGTGCCCACGGCCGCCGCCGCGTTGATGATGATCAGCAGGTCGAGGAGATTGCCGATCAGGTCGCCGGCGACGTCGAAGAGACTCTTGGTCGCCTGGGCCGCCTGCGCGTAGAGGCTGCTGTACTCCGCGCACGCCGCCTGCATCCCGACGGCTGCGGAGCCCAGCGCGACCTGGTACTCCTGCTCGCGGTCGGCCGCGTCACCGGTCCACACCGTGCCGACCTCGGCGGCGCCGGCGACCAGGTTGCGGCCGATGTCGTGCACGGCGGCGCCGACCCGGCCGAGCGCGGCCCCGCAGTGCACGTACGCCGACCAGTCTCCGCTGAACTGTTTGGCCCAGCCCTCGAACGGGTCGTGGCCGAAGACCCACACCGCGATCTGCCGCAGCCACGCCGCCGGGCTGAGCAGGTCCTCGAGCGGGTTCATCGACCACATCTCGATCGGGGCCGCGTACTCGGGCGCGGTGAGGAACCGGGTGGGCTCGGCGACGTCGGCGAAGCCCGCCGGCCGCGACCCCGGGTCCGGGCGTGCGGGGCCGAGCGGGACGCGTACCGGATCGGGTTTGTCCGTGGCGGGACGCGCCGCGTCGAGCCGGGCCGCGACGGCCCGGTCCGTGCGCAGGTAGTCGTTCTGCGTTGCGTTGACCGCGGTGCCGGTCTCCTGGGCGAGCTCGCGCAGCCGTTGTAGGGCGCCGGTCACGTTCGCGTACGCGTGCTCGTGCGGGCCGAGCAGGATCATCAGCAGACCCTCGGCGTTCCAGTCGAGGTCGCATTGCCGGCGGGTGTAGTCGAGCGTGTCGTGCGCGTCGTCGGACGCCCGGACCAGCTGGTTGTAGAGGCCGTTCAACCCCGCGGGATCCATCGAGAAACCGGTCATGACCCACGCCCGATCACTTTCGTCAATGCGGACGAAGTCCACACGACGGGATGGGCGGCTCCGGTTCAGCCGGCCCGCGGGCCGTGGTCGGAGCCGTTGCACCGGGACTGGAACACGCCGTCGAGGGCCAGATCGATCGAGCGGCCGGCGGCGATCTGGGCGGCCGCGACGTCGTCGGCGTCCTCGACGACGCCCTCGACCATGCTGAACAGCAGCACCAGGTCGCTCGGCACGAGATCCACCCGGACGTGCCCCTGGTCCTGAGCCCACCGCAGCGGCTCGGCCAGCACCGCGATCACCCGCCGCTCGAGCCGCCCGCGGGCCCGCGCCTCCAGCCGGCGGACCAGGAACACCAGCGGGCGCATTGTGATCTGCGCGCGCAGCATCTCGTCGAGGACCTGCCGGAACGTCGCCGGGTGCCCCGCGCCGGCCGCGACCAGTTCCTCCAGCCGCTCGACCCGATCGGCGACCACCGCCGCGGCGAGCGAGTCGCGGTCCGGGAAGTGCCGGTAGAGGGTCGCTAGCCCGACCCCCGCGCGCCGCGCCACCTCGGACATGCCGATCACCTGCCGCCGGCTGGTCATCACCTCGCACGCGGCCCGGACGATCGCCGAGCGGTTGCGCACCGCGTCCCGGCGGCGCGGGGCCGGAGCTCCGTACAGCAGCACGGCGACCACGCTCCTCGACGCTCCACGAACGACGGACGTTACCGGCTGGTAACGATAATGTCATGAAGTTCAATTTCTCGGAACCGGCTCCTACGCTCCCGCCACCGGAGCGTCGGCGGGCACGAGCCGCGGCGCATCCCCTCCGTTCGAGGAGCGCACATGGCGTCACGTCGTTCGCCCCTGCTCGCCGCTCTGCTGGCCACCCTCATCCCGCTCACGACCGCCGCGATCCTGACCGGCGCCGCCGGCCCCGCCGACGCGGCATCTGCCACAACCGGCGTCCAATTTGTCGACATCCCCGGCGACGGAGTGGCCCTCGAAGGCAACGTCGTCGCGCCGGCCGCGGCCGGGCGCCACCCCGCGCTGATCTTCCCGTCCAGCTGGGCCCTCAACGACGTCGAGTACCTGGCGCAGGCCACCACGCTCGCGTCGGCCGGCTACGTCGTCGTCTCCTACACCCCGCGCGGCTGGTGGTCGTCCGGTGGAGCGATCGACACGGCCGGGCCCGAGGACATGGCGGACCTCTCCAAGGTCATCGACTGGACGATCGCGAACACCGCGACGGATCCGGCCCGCATCGGCGCGGCCGGCATCTCGTACGGGGCCGGGATCAGCCTGCTGGGATCCGCGTTCGACCCGCGCATCCGGGCGGTCGCCATGATGAGCGGCTGGAGCGACCTGGTGTACTCGCTGTACGGCGACAACACCCGGCACCGGCAGTCGGCCGGCCTGCTGCAGCTGACCGCCCAACTGTTGGGCAACATCGGCACGGACCTGGCCGGCAAGCTCGACGACTTCAACGCCGACCGCGACATCGACGGGGTCATGGCCTGGGCACGGGTACGCTCCCCGGCGACCTACCTCGACGCGATCAACGCCAACCGTCCCGCCGTGCTGATCGCGAACGCCTGGGGCGACACGTTCTTCCCGCCCGACCAACTCGTCGACTTCTACGGCCGGCTGACCGTGCCGAAGCGCCTCGAGTTCCGGCCGGGAGACCACGCGATCGCCGAGCTCACCGGCCTGATCGGCATCGACAACGCGGTGTGGGACAGCGTGCGCCGCTGGTTCGACCAGTACCTGGGCGGCGTCGACACCGGCGTGACGGCCGAAAATCCGATCCTGGTGCAGCCCGAGAACGCCGCCGCCGAAAGCTACGCGAGCTGGTCCGACCTGAGCACGACGACGCGCCGCTACGGGCTCGGCGCGATCCGCGTCTGGGACCAGACCGGCCTGCTCGGCGGCGCGCCGACCACGGGCTGGAGCAGGACGGTTCCGACCGGCGTAGACACCACCGCGGACGGCGGCGTCGTGCTGCTCACCAACGGCGTGGCCGCGTTCACCGGCCAGCGCCCGACGATCTGGCTGCCGACGGTCGACCGCTACCGGGCCGCGGTCTGGGCCTCGGACCGGACCGGCACGCCGCTGCGCATTCGCGGGATCCCGCACGTGCACCTCGACCTCGCCGGAACCGCCGCGCGCGGCACCGTGATCGCGTACCTCTACGACCTGGACGCGCTCGGCAACGCCAAGCTGCTCACCCACGAGCCGGTGACCTGGCTCGGCACGGCCGGCGGTGACCGCACCGTCGACGTGGACCTGTCTGCGACGGCGTACGACGTGCCGGCCGGCGACAGCCTGACCCTGGTCGTCGACACCGTGGACCCGCTCTACTACGACGAGAACGCGGCGGGCTCGTCGGTCACCATCGCGGGCGGCTCCTACCTCGACGTGCCCATCCGGTAAGGCATGGCCCTCGCGCGGATCAGGTCGAAATCCGGGTCCGCGACGGGGTGGCCGAAGTAGTAGCCCTGCAGCAGCCGGTAGCCCAGCCGGTAGAGCGCGTCCGCCTGCGCCGCGGACTCCACGCCCTCGGCCACGGCGTCCAGGCCGAGGCCGGCGCTGATCTGGATGAGCGCCTCGGCGATCACGGCGTGCCGGCCGGCGTCGGTGATCCGGTCGACGAACGACTTGTCGACCTTGAGGGTGTCCACCGGGACAGTCTGCAGCAGGCCGAGCGACGAGTGCCCGGTGCCGAAGTCGTCGAGGGCGACGCGTACGCCCAAGGCGCGTAACTCGTGCAGCGCGGTGATCGCCTGGCCGCCCTCGAAGACCGCGGTCTCGGTGACCTCGACCACCAGGCACGACGCAGGCAGGCCGGTCGCCGCGAGCGAAGCGGCGACCGTCTCGGCGAAGCCGGGCCGGGCCAGCTGCCGGGCCGAGACGTTCACGCTCACGACCTCCGGCGCGCCGTCGCCGAGCGCCGCCCGCCAGTCGGCCAGCCGGCGGCAGGCGGTCCGCATGATCCACGCGCCGAGCTCGACGATCAGCCCGTTCTGCTCGGCGACCGGGATGAACGAATCCGGGCTGACCGTCCCGCGCCCCGGATTGTCCCAGCGCACCAGCGCCTCGACCCCGCGGATCCGGCCCTCGGGCAGCCGCACGATCGGCTGGTAGACGACCCGGAACTGGCCCGCGTCCAGCCCCGCGCGCATCTCGGCGCCCAGCCGGGCGTGTTCGGTGGCGCGCTCGTCCAGCGCCGGCGTCCACCGGGTAGCCGGGTCGCCGGACTGCCTGGCCGCGCTCTTCGCCACGCCGGCCCGGCGAACCACCTCGGCCGCGCCGGCCGCCCCGGCGCCGTCCGCGAGGCCGATAGCGCCGGTCACCAGCAGCTCGTGCCCGCCGGCCCGGATCGGCTCGCGCAGCGCGCCGGCGAGCCGGAGGGCCACCAGGGCCGCGTCGGCGGCGCTCGGGTGAGGCAGCAGCACGGCGAACTCGTCGCCGCTCATCCGGGACACCACCGCGTCCGGACCCGCCGCCGCGACCGCACGAGCGGCGAGCTCGACCAGGATCTGGTCGCCCACCGGGTGCCCGAGCTCGTCGTTGACGGTCTTGAAGTTGCTCAGGCCGAGCAGCACCATCTCGGGACGGCCCGAGTCCAGCGCGGCCTCCAGCGCCCGCACGCACAACCGCCGGTTGCCCAGCCCGGTGAGGTCGTCGCGCAGGGCGAGCCGCTCCAGCTCGCCGGAGTGCCGCTGCACCGCGCCCATGTATCCGGCCATCCGGGCCATGACCAGCAGGAACAGCACGATCGCGCCGAACGCGACGGTCTGCCGGTCGACGGCGTTGCCGCCGACCACCGGCAGGAACAGCATGGCCGGGGCGACCAGGGCGCAGGCGCCGAAAGCCCCCAGCCGGGCCAGGCGCACGACGGCGCCGCCCGCGGGCGGACGACCGGGCTCGGACACGGCCATCGACGGGTGCAGGGCCGCCGCGGCCCACAGGACGTACGAGAGCAGGAAGGGCCCGTCGACCACGTGGCCGCCGTCGCCGTCGTTGTAGAGCGTGACCAGCGAGAAGGTCGTGTCCGCCGCCAGCAGCAGGGCCGCCGCCAGCCCCAGCAGCCGGGTGCTGGGCGTCCGGGTCCCCGAGTCGGTGAACAGCCGCGCCAGGATGGCCAGCAACAGCACGTCGACCGCCGGATAGGTGGTGCTGATGATCCGTTCGAGCTCGGAGGCGGCCGAGCCGGCGGCGATCGGGTGCAGCACGAAGACCCAGAAGGCCAGGCCCAGCCCGGTGGCCACGATGGCCGCGTCGATCAGGCCCGCCGGGCCGCCGCGGCCGCGGCCCTGCCTCACGAGCAGCAGAAGACCCACGATCAACATCGGGTACGAGGCGATGTAGAAGACGTCGGCCACGGACGGGTACGGCTGCTGGTGCAGGACGTCGTCGTAGTACTCGAAGGTCAGGTCGCCGAGCACCGACATCACCTGGCCGGCGGCGAACCAGTACCACATCGCGGCGCGCGGCGGCCGGTGCAGCCGCACCGCCCAGACGATCGCGAGGGCGGAGGCCAAGCCGATCACGTTGTAGGTCAGGCTCGCCGGGAGGGTGTCGGCGGGCAGCAGGGAGTACCCGGCGATCGCTGCCAGCCCGCCGGCGATCCACCAGCGCCAAATCCTCTCGTGCCGCACGTCCGAAGATCGGCAGCGCCGATTCCGAGTTTAGGGACGCCGAGGCACGGCGGACCGCGTTCGGCCGGCCCGGTCCCGCTATCGCTTTCGGCGGGCGGGCGGTCAGCGCTGGCGCACCTCGTCGTCGGCGAACCCGCGGGCCAGCAGGGCGGCGAATGCGACGCCGACCACGGCGATGCCCACCTGGACGCCGACGACCAGCCAGTCGTAGCGGTGCCCCTGGACGACGATCGCGTTATGGCTGTGCAGGTGCCACCGGTTGGCGGCCCACGTGCCGGCGACGGCGGCGCCCATGCCGATCAGCACGGTCAGGATCAGGCCGATCCGCTGGCGGCCCGGCAGAACGATCCGGGCCACCACGCCGATGATCGCCCCGAACAGGATGGCTGCGATGTAGTCCTGCGCATGCACCGTACGGTCCTCCTCATATGCCCCTGGAGTTGCATGGTGCCCCCACCACGCAACTGCCACACCTGCCGAGCCCCGCGAGCCCAGCAGCCGGGAAAGCCGCGTGGTTACGCTACGACAATGACGTCGCCCGAGGTCCGAGACCTGGAGAGCTTCGTCGCCGTCGCGGAGAGCCTGCACTTTCGCGAGGCGGCGTCCAGCCTGCACACCAGCCAACCGGTCCTCTCCCGCGCCATCGCGCGCCTCGAGCGCCAACTGGGCGTGCGCCTATTCGACCGCACCACCCGCCGCGTGACTCTGACTCCGGCGGGGGAGGCGTTCCTGGGCGACTCGCGGCGGCTGTTGGCCGACCTGAAAGAGACCATTGCCCGCATACGCCGAATTGACGCCCCGGAGAAACTGACCGTGGCGATCAGGCCCGGCACGGGACAGGGCCGGATGGCGCAGATCATCGCCGCGTACCAGCGGGGCAAGCCCGAAGTGCCGCTCGACCTGCATTTCACGTACGCGCAAGAAACCGCCCTGCGCGACGGAACCGCCCAGATCGCCCTCACCTGCCAGGTCCCTGATTTGACGGCCGACCTCGCCTCGGTCCACGTGGAAGCCGAGGCGCCGGTGGTGTTGCTGCCCCGCGACCACCCCCTGGCCGAACGTGCTTCGGTGGCGATCGCCGACCTGAGCGTCCTCAGCGA
>Ga0307508_10006477_pt1 | contig 11014 bp, 8 predicted proteins | sample 9_EM_MG_FD_203089 | JGI IMG/M metagenome (GOLD analysis project Ga0307508, IMG submission 203089) | Populus trichocarpa ectomycorrhiza microbial communities from riparian zone in the Pacific Northwest, United States - 9_EM | ecosystem: Host-associated > Plants > Roots > Unclassified | place...
TTTAAAAAAAAAAATATTGATGATTGGAAAATTTCAAAGGTTCAAAAGAACCAAATCTATCAAACTTCTTCTTTTAATCTTTTCAAAACCGTTTTTACAATAAAAATTAAAAAAAAAAGGGATATTCAGCTTATAAAATCTTTTGAAACTATCCAACTCCTTTCTCAAGAATCCCTACAAAAACACATAGATAGAAATTTCAAATACATTCATATTGGCCTAGTACAAAGTAGGAATAAAACCATTTACCAAGAAGGACTAAACACTTCCATTCTAGTTGTCCTAAGATACGCTAGATTCTAAAACTTTCAAGATTCATTACTTAGTTTCATTGAATCCAATTTTTATAGTGGCCTTGTTTCTTTCGATTGTATCCAAACCCAACCATATTCCTCAAAGACAAAAACATCCTACAAAGCATGATCTTACAAATAAAAACTCATAATTACAACATGCTTTAAGGATTAATCTATATAGCATTGATCTTTAAGATCCATTATAAAGCCATGTTTTCTGCCCTTGCTAGTAAACATAAATTCCAATCCAAAAAAGGTGAAACTTTACTTCTCCAAATAGACATTTATAGATCAAACATAGTTGTACCTAAATCTATACAGTGGAAATATATTACTCTACCAAAAGATTGGATCCCTGTAGGTGCCACTCAACCTAAGCATATTTAACCACCACAACCAAATATCCAACTCAAACAAATAACCCAGTATAGTGATAGTACACAAACCCATCTAGGAAATCGACCTCTAATATTCCTAGCACTAGTTTCTAAAAATTCAATTATATCACAAACATACCCAAACCATTATATTCAAACATTAACTAACCTTCTCCACCAACCTCTCCAACATTCTCATCTGTAACTCAAAACATCCAAAATGAGTTAAATGTTTTTAAAGGAGATTTTGTTGTAAGTAAAATAAATATTTTATTAATCATTTTTATAGCAACCATAACTCTAAGAAGAGATCTTGGTTTTTCAAAACCTTCATGAAAGAAAGACATGAAATACAAAAATATTTTTATAATTTCATTACATTATATAAAGTTTGAATCATTTTATGTAACTGAACATCATATTGCATATTCATTTATAAAACGTTCATGTCCTATAACATCTAGAAGTAAAACTCATGTTTAGGAACTTGTCGGTGGTACTTTTATTGAGTTTGAACATCCACCTTTAAGAAACCTTAAAATCTCTAATAATAGTCGAACTATAGATGTTGTTGCCCTTACAAAAATTCAAGTGATGATATCACTACAAACACCAAACATATTATCCAGTAGAACAACTTCACCAATACCAACCTTAATATCATAGAAAAACAATTGACTAGAATAAAGAAACAAATCCAAAAGACTATTATTTCTCCGGTTGAAGATACAAAATCCATAAACCAAAAGCTAAAAAACCATGTATTCAAGCTATACTAAATCATAAGTACTAGCCAAACTCAGTTCCAAAACAAAACAAAAATGACTTTTTTAGAGTCATTAAAGATCACCTTAACCACCTTGAAGCTTCATCCTCTACCTTGATTGTTTATGACACCTTACAAGTTAGTAATAACCCCCAAATCTCTACAAGCCACATAAACACTATTTAAAATTACCAAACTCAGATCTCTAATGAAGAAGCCTTTTAGGAAAGCACTCATGAAATCAATAAACTTGTTTTAAGAGATCTTACTCTTAAAACAATCATTGCCCCTAATCTAGCCATACATAATGAACCAACCATTATAAATCAACATAAATTCAATGTCTCTTCCCTCTATGAATGGAACATAGATGGAATATCCGAATACAATACCCTAAACACCTTACAACAAATGACTATGGTTATCAATACCTACAAAACTCAAATTGGAACCTTAGACAAAGTTATAGTTGAACTCTTTATAACTGGATTTTCTTGCCAATTAAAAGGATGGTGGGATTACCATCTCACTGAAACCCAACGCCTTAAGATCCTTAACTCCATCCAAATGACTGAAGACTAGATACCCATCTTTGACTCTAACGAAAACACCATTCAAGATACAGTCTTAACCCTTATTTTAACAATTTCTCTACATTTTATAGGAGATCCTTCCCATCTCAAAAACAAAAGTGTTGAACTCCTTTCCAACTTTAGATGTAAGAAACTCAATGACTTCTAATGGTGCAAAAACATTTTCCTTACTCATGTCATGCTTTGAGAAGATTCCAACCAAACTTTCTGGAAAGAAAAATTCCTTACTAGATTGCCAACATTTTCAGGAGAAAGAGTTAGAAACAAAATTAAAGATATTTTATCTTCAAAACAGTATCTTATGATCAATTAACATATGATAAGCTTGTCAGTTTTACCTAAAAAGAAGGTCTTAAGATTTGTCAAGACCTTAAACTTCAAAGACACCTTAAGTGGGAGATGAGAGGAACTCGACAAGAACTACATAGTTTTTGTCAACAGTTTAATTTGTCCCTACCGAAGCCAACCTATGATGGTTCATGGTCCAAACCTACCATCTCAAAGTCAAATAAGCCACCTTACAAAAGAATAGCTCATAAATATAGAAACCATTTCTATATCAAAATTGAGTCTTACTAAAAAAAACCACCAAAAAACCCACAAAACCTTTCCAATAAAAATCAAAACCCAAGCAAAAAATTGACCCCAAAAACATTATATGTTACAAATGTGGTAAAAAAAGATCATACCTCTAGATTCTGTTGGAATAATACAAATTTACATGAACTACAAATAAAAAAGGAAGTCATTCACCATATCCAAAGCCTTTTGATTGAGGCATCTGATACTGGTTCCAACCCATCAGATCCTTTTGAAGAACTTTTCTAAATGGATAAGTTAGCAACATCCAGTTCTGACTCAAATACATCAAACCACATCACTTTAAAACAAATAAATGTTTTAACCCAATATCAAGAGTTTATTCTTGAAGCTATCAAAAAACTTGATGATCCTCAGCTACAAAAAAACCTACCTAGACAAACTCTTAACTTCCTTTAACAATTTAGAAACACCATAGCATGTCTAAAGACCATAACTATTGCCAATAACTAGTACAAACACCTATGACCTTACCAAAATTCTCAACAAAAAGAAAAAAAATCTAAACTTCTTGTTATTATCCCAGATCTACAATTTGAAATCAAAACCCTTAAGACTAAACTACAAAACCTCAAACAAACTCAACAAAAAGACTCTACTATTTTACAACATCTTTTCGCAAAATTAGAAATCCAATCTAATTTTGAACCAAAAACAAAAGACCAAACCCAAGAGAATCATGCATTGTCAAACATTAAGCATGTTCTTAAAGATTTTCTGCATGTTTTAACGCAAATTACTTCAAAAAATATATAATAAAAATTACATTAATTTTTTCAAATTATTTTAAAATAGACATTATTGTCTTGTTTGATATAGGTGCAAATTTGAATTGTATTAAAGAAGAAATAGTTCCAAAATGGTTTTTACAAAGCACTTCTGAAAAACTTTATGCAACAAATAATACTAAATTAGTTATTGAATATAAAACTCAAGCGTCAGTTTTTAATAACGAGCTTTATCTTAAAAAATTCTTTGTTGTTACTAATGATATTAACCATACTATTATTCTTGGCACTCATTTTATTAACATGATTACTCATTATAAAATTAATCATGAAAATTTTATTTCAAAAATCAATGGATTGAAACTTGTTTTTCCTTTACTAGAAAATCCAAAGACTAGGAATTTAAATTAAATGAAAGCATGTTCTATTCACACCTATTACATCAATGCATTTATCCAAGGAAACAAAACTCTTCTCATGCATCTTAGAAAAGATGCCTTTTTTTATATAAAAAAAATGAGCATTAATTACAAAATCCTATTTTACAAAAAAGAATTTCAGAATTTCAAAGCAAGATAGAAAAAGAAATTTGTTCTGATTTACCAAATGCTTTTTGAAAAAAAAAAACAACATGTTGTTGATCTTCCTTATGATAATAGTTTTAATGAAAAACAAATTCCTACAAAAGTAAGACCTATTCAAATGAATGCTAAATTAGAATAACATTGTCGTCTTGAGATCAAAGATTTAGAGTCTAAAAGTCTTATGTAAAAGTTTAGATCACCTTGGTCGTGTGTAGCTTTTTATGTTAACAAAAATTCTGAGATTGAACGAGGCACACAAAGGTTTGTCATAAATTATAAACCTCTAAACAAAGCTTTGAAATGGATTAGATATCCAATTCCAAACAAAAAAGATTTGTTACAAAAATTATATTATGCATTCATATTTTCAAAGTTTGATGTAAAATCAAGATTTTGGCAAATTAAAATTCATCCAAAAAATGGTTACAAAACTATATTTAAAGTTCTATTTGGTTAATATAAGTTGAATGTCATGCCATTCAGATTAAAAAAATGCTCTTTTTGAATTTTATAGAATCATGAATGATATTTTCAATGCATATTCAAAATTCTGCATAATAGACATTGATGATATTCTTATCTGCTCAAATTCTGTAGAACAACATTTCAAACATTTACAAACATTCTTTTATATCGCAAAGAAAAATGGTTTAGTTGTTTCAAAAACAAAAATTTCTCCTTTTCAAACTCGTGTTTGTTTTCTTGGTCATTATATCTCCCAATAAATTATTGCACCTATAAAGAGATCCCTTATTTTTTCTAGTAAATTTCCTAACAAAATTCTAGATAAAACCCAACTATAAATATTTTTAGAAAGTCTTAATTATGTTCTATACTTCTATCCCAATGTGAGTAGAATAATAAAATCCTTACATGATAAACTACGAAAGAACCTTGTTTCTTGGTTTGATGAACATAATAAAATCATTCGACAAATTAAAAATCAGATCAAAAGGATTCATTACCTACATATTGCCAATCCCTTAGCTCCCAAAATAGTTAAGACAAATGCTTCTGAGTTGGGGTACGGGGGTATCCTCAAACAAATTAAGGAGAACAAAGAACAAATTCTTCAATTTATACTTGCATATTACAATCATTGTCAAAAGAATTACTCTACTATTAAAAAATAAATTCTTTCTATTATGTTGTGCATTATAAAATTTTAAAGTGATTTATTAAATCAAAATTTTCTTTTACGTAATGATTACAAATTTGCTAAAGAAGTTTTACAAAAAGATATTCAAAAATTTGCTTCAAAACAGATTTTTGCTCGATCACAAGTTATATTAAATATTTTTTATTTTGATATAGAATATATATAAAAATACAAGTTATATTCTTGATTTTCTAACTAGAGAATTCCTCCAGAATAGGTCCTGATGCCTCCCAAATTCAAATTCAAAGACCCACAAACAAAGTCTGAGTCTTCAAAATCTCAAAAATATCAAAAACCCTACAAAACTACTTGTATCAGCAATTTACTCTACAAAAACAATCAAAAGGTTTCAAAAGAAAAATCTGGTTATATTGAAAAACCAAATTATCAAATTAACTATAGAAAATAGATTTTTCCATCCTGATCCTTCTTTTACAACCACAAAAATAATTTTCAATATGCCTACTCCACATGTATTATCCAAAATATCCTTCATCATTTTGATTGGAAACAACCCCTTCACCAAACAATTTTTTTTTTTTTATCAGCAACCATGTCAAACTTGGTGATTCCATTGCCCATTCTTATTCATAGTTGGATTATCAACAAACATGATTCAATGCCTTTTGTCTTCAAAATTATAAAGGTAGCCACTCCAAACTATTCTATTTTAACAATCTTATTAAGACTTCAAACTTACCAAACTAGTTTCTTCAATGGTGGGATTACTTTGTTGTATTTACAAAGTAATAAAACCTTACCTTTTAATTGAAAATGGCTACATTTACTTCAAACATGATTTTAAATCTTAAGAAAATGAGAAGAAAGTCCCACCAATTCTTATGTTCTATTCTAAATTTTGTCCCTTGAGTCTGTTTGCGGTATTTTGACTATAATACCTAGCATAGGTATCCCATCCTCACTAGAAGAGACAAAGTAAAATGATGGGACTCCTTTACAGCAGAAAATAAAAGTTCAAAACATGTTGTAATGAAATGGATTTAGTAACACTAGAAGACCTAAATTATAGATCTAAATCCTCAATCCAATTTTCTAGCCCGAAGATCTCATGTTTTTGCTCTTCTTGCCCAAGCAAAATCTGAAGAAGAGTATTTTAAAATCATGAAACAACTCCTATAAAGCATAAAAAATAATGATTCCTCTCCATTTTCATCATCATCAGGTTCCATTGTCGGCCTAACCGATGATAATGAAGATGATTGTTATGAGATTCTTCCTCATATACCAAAATTATAGGCACTCACTGCCCAAAAAAAGAAGAAAAAAAAGTATTTTTCTAAACCTAGAAATATTATGGCCCATTCTCAAAACTTGCAGGCCTAGCTACTCCTGTTAGCACAAGTGGTTAAACCAACAAGATTCCAATTCGAGTTTTCAAAACGTTGATCCTCCATTTATAAGAGTGATAAACAACTTTCAGTGCAACAAACAACTTTTCTAACTTTTCAAAAAGCAAATAATTTGCTTTACGAAATTTTCAAAAAGTCAATCTCAACCTCCTTTATATAAAAAGCCTCCTTCTAAGCTTTGGATGCAGAACTACATAGACGAGTTTCTCTGTAGAAGGCATCAAATACTATCCTTTTGTAATTTCATGTAACCTTTTGTATTGCCATCTATTATCCTATAAACATATCCGTATTTTTGGATCTAAACCATATAACATATATCTCCTATATTGGTTTCTATACAAATTTAAGTAAGATTCCTTTAAATCACATTTCAACATATATACATATATTTAAATTCTACTCATTATTCTGTATTTACATTTCTGCAAAATTAAGTATGCTCTGTGTTTGTTAGAGGATCTTGTCATTCCTAAACTTGCTTCTTCATTCACATCAGAAATTTATTTATAGTTTTGTATTTTGTTTTAAAATCAAATATGTCGGCCAGAAACCTGTGACCACATTTTAAGATCATTCCTAGATGTAACAACGCCATATGTATATAACATTTATATTTTTTTTGTATCCAATATAATATATAAATATATCAATACTGACAACATAAAGCACGTGTGTATGTATAATATTTCTAATACACGTGTATATGTATAATATTTTTTATTTTATCATTTAATATAAATACACATGCTTTAAAAATATATTACTATTTATTTTTTATTGAATAATAAATAATAGTCATAAAATAGATATCTATTTGGATACCCAAAACCCGATGGATAGGGTATAAATATCTAAATTTTTTACCTGATGGGTAATGGATAAGATATAAATATATAAAAAAACTTAAACTATAAGTACCATTTCCATCCCTAATTATCATGTTCATTATCAAGCATTGGGTCTACTAAAAAGAAAAGGGAGTTTTGATTGATGTTTTAAGACCAAAGAATCATATGACCTATCACAAGTATCAAAATTTGAGAAAAACTCCCCATGAAAGATTGGTATATGTTGTGACATTTTTAGAGGCCTTGTTCCTATAATTTTAAAATTTTATAGTCATTTAATATGGGGAAGGCCTTCAAATAAAGCTAAAAAATAATTGTTCAAGATTTGTTATATTTCCCTAGATGATTTAGGATTCTTTTTCATATTTGATTTGAAACTCTTTTATTATTTTTCTATATTTGTTTAGGATATTTTTTTTGCATATAAGTAGCCTAAAAGAGTTGAGAAAATATTCAGTAATAAAATTTTAAATTAGAGTTTTTGTGTAATGACCTTTATCACATATGAGCGCGCGATGTCAGGGGGTCGTTGAGAGTCATCACCTAGTTATTTGGTTAACGGTCACTAGAAAACCCAAGTATACTAGTCTTATAAAAAAATTAACGGGTAAGAGACTGATTGTAGCTAGGGAAGGTATTAGCACCCCTAGCACACTCTACCTAAGGTAAGCTGTATTGTGTGGTTTGAATGTAATTTAAAGGTTTGATAGGTTTCTAACTGATAGTCTAACTATGGTTTAGAATTGAGATTTATTTGTATGAATAAATATGATGTTAAGAATTTATTATGAGCTCGTGTACCCAAATAAATTCTTATGGAAAGTATCTATGTAGGTACCCTGATAGGGTCTACCTATCTTAGAAGACGGAGGAGTTTTTTTTTCATAACTTGTATGTTGTGGTGAAAAATACTCTCAATTAAAATTGATGAATATTTAGGATAAATTTGAGAATTTCCTGGTTAACTTTTGATATTTAAATATTAGTCTCACTTGTAGGTTTAATATTTATACTCAAATATTGACCATTAATTCATGAATTAAAATTTTAGTGATTATTGGAATACTGATCAAATTCTAATGGATTAAGTAAACTGGTTATTAAATCTAAAATGCATGCAAAGATATATTTTTTTAATTTTATAAAAAAATGCTAAAATACCATCTATATATATATATATATATATATATGCAAAAATATAATTTTTTTATTTTTGAGAGACTGATCTTATGCAATTTAAAATGAAATTGTATTCTTTAAAAAAAATTGTTTTTTTTTAAAGAAAACTAATTCATTTAATATAAAAAACCACCTCATGTATAGGTCATTATTCCATATATTAAACATAAAGGGTAAAAAAGATGAATAATTCAAAATTAATTATAAAATAAGTTTTTTAAAGTTTTTAAAAATTAAATTAAGTCTATGAACTGGGCTTCCTAGACTAAAAAAAAAATGGAGCAGGCTTGAATAAGACTAAGCAGGCTTTTAAAAAAAATGGCCCAGGTTCGTTTATTTTAAACGAATTGGAAAGGCCCATATTATAGATGTTAATTAATGGATAGCTTGCAAAATGAAAATCTAGAATTTCTTCATATTCTCAAAATGAAAGAAAGAAAGAAGGATACAGGTTTACCTTTTTTAGTAACATGCGAAATACCGAAAGCAAGCAAGAGAGATGTTCACATGATGAGGGTTAACAAACTTCCATTTCTAAAACAAAGCATGTCCTTCGATCATCACTCATGTGCATGGATTTTTCTATGTTGCTACAAGTATGATTATCATTGGTTGCTTGGGTCTGGTCAAGAATCAGCTGGAGTTTGCTGGAATAAGTTGTTGGCCTTGGACAACTACTACTGAAGTTTGTTGCATAAACTGAGAAGAGCTGCGACTGCTCACGTTGCTGTTGGACTGAAACTGGTGGTCTACTGCTACTCAAGTTGTTGGCCTTGGACAACAGAGGAATATCTACTGAAATTTGATGCTGCTCGCAGTGACTTTGGACAGTTGAGGAATTACTGCAAACAATGCAGATAGCTTGCTGACAGGAGCCGATCTTGCATAGGAAAATGGAGAGTAAATTAAGGAGCTGTGGATCTAGGATGAGAGCTGATGGTGTTATTGGCGCGGTTGGTCAATGATAATGGAGGGTTAGTTGTTGGGTTAATGTTGTTCATGGTGCAGAAATGAAACTGGGCGTGGCTGCTGCTGCTTACAGTGAAGTTAAGAAGAGCTGGCTATGGCTGATGAAGAAAAAAATTTTCTATGGAGGCTGTTCTTCGCTGAAACAGGAGCTGAAGTTACTGTGATTGAAACAAAACTAGTGGTCTGCTGGGAGAAGGTTGCTTTCATGATGAGAGGAGATGATAGTTTTGGAAGGAAATATTAATGGCTAATGTTGGCTAACAACTAGTTTAGTGGTGAGGGTGGAAGAATGGGACGGTAATTTGGGAAGATCTGTCGTGCATGGTGGTTGAAGAAGTGAAAGGCATCTGGGTGTGGTTGTCACTGGTGCAGAAGGAGGAAGTGCTGCTACTGCTTTCTAGAGCTCACCGTGCCTGTGGAAGAAGAAGTTGCACCGCTGGAGGAGAAGAAGTTGCAGTACCGCTGGAGGAGAAGAAGCTACACCGCTGGATTTTAGGAGATGACATTCTTATGGTTGTTACCGTCGTGGTGCCTACAGTGTTGATGAGGAGCCGCCACCCTTGCTGGAGAACCAACGCTGGTCTTTAATGGAGGAGCTAGTGTTGAGGAGAGCAGAGTGAATTATTTTTTTCTCTAATCTTCATGTTTACTGTATGTCTCTTTGGTGGAGAGAATCCTGTAGATGATTTGGACTTTTCTTTTCCTCTTTTCCTTGGTTTTTTTAACCAATTCTTTCCCCTTTTCATGTATGTGGTATGACCATATTTTTATTAAAAAAAATTTTGCCTGGAAAGGAAAGCAACATCAATTATTAAATTTTAAAAATAAATCTTAACTATTACTTGAAGACAAAAAGCAAAGAAAAATGGACTTTGAATCAAAAGAATAATTGTAAATCATTTGATTTAAAAAATGGGATGCTTGGTAAGAGGGTTTTCAACTTTCAATTTGATCATCTTCCTTCCACAATTATAATTAGATCACTAAAAATTAAATATATTTTTTCTTTTTCTTTTTAATTTTAAAATTCTTTAGAAAAGACGTCGAAAACGACACAAATACATCAAGAACATATTTTTTGGGTTTTTTTTGTTATTTTTTGCAATTTTTTATTTTTTTAAAAAAAAATTCAAAAATAGGATCGAAATTTAGGTAGCAACAACCTTATTTGGCAAACTTTTATGCTGCTTGCTTGTTGTCTTTCTTGTTTTGTTTTCGTTTATATTAGTTGATATTAGAACTCAACGATTCTTAATGATTAATTATTGTGGGCTATTGAATAACTATGGCTGGAAAAGGTCGTATAATAAAATGTGATCATGTAGTGAGGGATAAAGAGGTTCCCTTTGGGAAAGAGATGTTCAAGAACTTGTGATAGTTATAGATATGTGGAGATATATAGCAAAATTCACTTGTCATATGGTATAGATGAGAACCCGTAAGAAGAGTGATCATGGATCCATATGATTAACTCTGAAAACTTGTTTTAAAAGTGAAAACAAAAGAGATGGCCTCTTGATCGGGATATATCATAGGGATTTA
>Ga0307508_10006478_pt1 | contig 11013 bp, 16 predicted proteins | sample 9_EM_MG_FD_203089 | JGI IMG/M metagenome (GOLD analysis project Ga0307508, IMG submission 203089) | Populus trichocarpa ectomycorrhiza microbial communities from riparian zone in the Pacific Northwest, United States - 9_EM | ecosystem: Host-associated > Plants > Roots > Unclassified | place...
CCCCGCTCGAGACCAGATCGATCGCGCAACGATTCCAGTTCACTGCCAGTCACTCTCGCCGCAGGTCTTGCGTTACCCCACGTGACGGAGCTGCTCACTGCCAGTAGCCAGTAGATATCGAGAACGCGCGCCAAGCCCCTCGGCGGTCGTCCGCGCCATCGAGGGCGCTGCCGGCGATCGCGGTGCATCTGCCTGGACGACCCGTGCGGTGATCTCTTCCTGCGCAGTTCCGATTGGGCGAGATCCTGGCGTCGGCCGGGAGACGTGCAGGAACGCACCGCACGCTGGCGATGCCACTCGGAGACTGGGTGCCACGGTCGCCGAAGCGAAAGCGGGGTCCTGGAGACGGCTAGACGGACGTCGCAGTTCGACGTCACCCTCTCTTGGAGGCGATTGGCCGTTGGCACGCAGCGTAGGAGTCGGGCAGCTGAGGAACCCATGCCGATCGGGTGTTTCGTGCGAGTGCGATATTTCTCCAGCAGTGCGGGCTCGCACCGGAGCGATGAACCACGACGCTGTCCGCCGATCCGTGAGTCTCATTCATATGACTCGCTACACAGCTGCCCGCCTGCTCGCCACCGGTTCAAGCAGTCGCCGGCCTCATGGTGGCGGTTCGATCGCTAGACGGACAGTCTGTCATGCTGAAACTCCGTAAGTTCTTCTCAACTGGAATATGACATCGGACGAGCAGCAAGTGGACAGGCGGACGCAAAGGTACCGACCTCTAACCACCTGGCACTGCTCCGTGGAGCGGATGTGGTTGTTTTCGCAACACGGACGCACGAGGGTTGGAGAGTCGAGATTCATGCCGCCGGGCATCCGGTGCGCGCACAGCTGCGCCGCGAGCGCTCATTGCGGACATGTGCCTGTGGCAGCCCTTCCTGGCACTGGGGGCGGAATGACTAATCAATCGGGCACAAAACGATCGCGATCGCGCTGCTATGTAGGCCGGACAGCTTTTGTTTCTCCGCACGGCCTTCGCCACGCTTCTGCAGAACGGTGGTCGGTCGCGTCAACAGATCGTCGGCTGTCGTTCTTATCGGGGGAAAGAATCTGCAAAGCCGAGAACGCAGCAAACCTCACTGTCGCCGGCTTGCAACTCCAGCGGTTTTGGAGGCGGAAGAGGAGCAAGCCGAAGGGAGGCGCACGACGCGGTGGCGGCGCGTGTATAGACTCAGTCACGCGGACATCACGACATATATACCTACATATTGTTGATACGTGAATCGCGAAATCCTCCACACAGCATGGCCATGATCTACGTATCTACATACGGAGTCCTCCTAACGATCCCGGCGCGCCAGGGCAACCTTGTTGGCACGAGTCAGACGACAAGGACAAAATCCGAAATTTGATCAACGCAAATCTTAATCCGACCGGGGATTCGAGCGCACTTTCCTTCTTCAGGCTGTTGGAAACCTGGTAGAGAGAGATGGTTCGATATCGATGCAGGTTGGATTTGCGGGACCTGCGTGCTGACGAATGCCACCCTCACCGCCGATCAAGCGCACGCCAGGATCCAAGAATCCGCCCTGGCTGCGGATGTCATATCGCCCTCAGACTAGATATGTGCAGCCGCACTGGGTGGCTGCTCCGGGGAAGGCTGCCTGCTCGGGTGGTTGTAAATACTCTACATACATATGCAACAACCTCCCCAGTCTGCAATCCACCGTCAGCCGTCGAGGGAAGGACGTTTGCCGCTTCGGGAAGTGCCCTATTTAATTGTGACCGAATGGTGCACGACTGTCAGCCCTGCGTTGCAGCTAGAGGCGATTCTGCAGAGCTAGTTATTGCGATGGCCATCGTCCCCCGCGGAACAAAAGCCCTCGAGAAACGGAACCGAGTGCCCACCCCCCTTTCCAGGGGTGCCGCTTACACACACACACACCGGAAGGATGTTGTCCAGACGCTGCAGCAACTGTCCATCGCAGTCCTAATATACATGGTGCGCCGGCAGAGGTGGTCCTGACCGTTCCGCAAACCCCTCGCCTCGACCTCGATTATGCGTCCGTGACGGCCGTTTCGCCAGCAGTTATCCGACTCCAGCACACACTCGTTACATCATGGCCGAACAGCCGTCAATACGCTCGTTACTGCCGCTGCTCCTGGCAGCAGCAGTCCCGCACTTGGCCGTCGCCGCGGAAGAAGATACACCCGCATTCACAACGATCGTGAGTATTTCCGCTGCACATCCGATGTCGCCGCGAAGCTGCACTGACCAGTCTCTGGCCAGACCACCCCGCAAGCCGGCTTCAATGCGCCGACCGCCCTCAAGCTCGATACCGCAGCGGCCCCCAGCGCGGTGGCCTCGACGAGCATCAAAGCACTCGTGCCCAGCGCTACCCCCTCCAGCTCCAGCCCATCCACTGCAGCGTCCTCCTCGCCATCCCACGGGAACGCAACTTTCCAGACGGGCGCCATCGTGATCCTCGCCATCAGCGGCGTAGTGCTGGTATCGCTACTGGTGCTCGGCGTTACCCTCTACCTGCGCCGGCGTAGTCAACGGCACCACCAGCGCCCGTCGCGCTCGGACGGCCTATTCGGCACGAAGGGAGCCGGCGGAGTGTTGCTGGGCTCTCCCGGGGACGGGGGGAAATGGGCACGGGTGGCGGGCGAGGTCCCAGCGACGTCGAGCCGGGAGAGTCTCTCGGTCGCAGGAGCAAGTATGGTCGACATTCCGCGGGAGCCTCAGATGGCAGGGCTGGGCGGCGCCCTCGCCGGGCACAGAGCCCCGGAGCTGGGGGCGACGGCGCGCAGCAGCGTCTCGCGGGTGTCATCGCTGGACTCGCTGCGGAGCACGGACGCGCCGTGGTCGAGACCACCGCCTCCGAACACTGGGCTGCCGCAGCTGCCGGACTTCCCCGCCGCCTTCGACTTCGGCCTGCCGACAGAACCGCAGCCGACCTGGCCCGGCCCCAACCGCGCTCCGGAGTGGAGTCGAGGCGGCCTGCCCGCCCACCGGCACTCGCACAGCACGTCCTCGCTCTGGGACCCGAACGCATACCTGGCCAGGGACTCCCAGCTGTTGTAAAATAGCAGCCGCTCGTTTCCTTTCATTTCTCCCCACGCTACCGTGCGGTGGTGGCGGCGGCGCTACTATTCCCTGGGGTCCGGCAAACTATGTATGCTACGAATGTGGAGATTAATGTCTTGGGTCTTGGATTGTTTTGTACTTTCTCTGGGTCTGGTGACAGTTGCACTGGCACACAGCTACTCGACTGCTTCCTGTTATCTATCAGCTTGGGTGTAGCGGGGAACCGGATGGTGCGCTTTCGGAACGTCTTTCATGTGGAGTACCTATCTATATTTTCTTTTTTGTTTTTTTTGGGGGGGGAGGCCGGGGTTTTCACGACGTGACTGTTACTTTTTTTTCTTTCTTTCCCCCCTTTTCTTTCACTGGACCGACGGGCCGAGGACGGTGGGATCGAGGGTTCGGCTCGACTCGCGGAGAGTCGGGCACCAGACCGGGTCTTTCTTCATTTCCTTCTTTCGTGTCCGTCCGTTAGCTACAGACTGTATCCGCCGTTGGTATCGTGACCACCTTATGCCAGTAGCCAGTACACTGTCTGGGTGTGCGCGGAGAGACCAGACGCGATATCCAGCGATCTACGGTGGCCGCACTTGTTCCCGTCGTGTCCCAGCTCCCGCCCCGGCGGCTGAAGCTGCAGACGCGCGTCCAGCGGCGACCGCCGCTAGTTACCGCACGGAAACTACAGGCAACTAGGCGGAGGACCCACGCATGTACTCTAGGCAGTTGCCGTACGGCTAGGGTAAGGCGGCAGTTCGAAACAAGGTCTGGTGTCGGCTGTTGCTTTGGGTGCGGGGATGTTCCATCTACTACTAGCTGTCTACTCCGGAGTACATAGGTGTGTACTCGCTGACGCCGGTACATACATACATCCGCTTACTCGTCTGCGGTGCCGAGACGGAGGCGGACCTGGACAACTTACCGGGCAGAAATCTATGTAGATATGTGCACGGGAATTTAACGGGCGTCTGTACCTTGTTTCTTCATTCATATCGTGCGACCTTTACAAACCATGGCTGCGAACACGCTTCCCCTTCGTTGTCGCACCGGGGGAAGAACCCCCTCCGGTCAGCTGCGAATTTCCCCCCTTGATCACCACCGGAGGAGACAGACAGTAGGAAAGAGGAGAAGAAGCGAGACCGAGCACTACGCCTCCGACCGTGTCCCCGTTCCTCACCCAGTCCGCAGCATTCCAACATCCGAGCTCGTCAGGAAAGCCAGAAACACCTCAGCCCACGAACACCTGGGGAATAGCCGTGGGGCGTTTCCTTCGCCCTGTCCATCCCGAGAACCCGCTGGGCAGTCCTCCACCGGCTGCAGGTCTTGGAAAGGTGTTCCCCTGTCTAGCGAACACCTGTCCTCCCGTTGGGGTCGCACCGCCAGCAGTGATCGCTGGGGCGATTGCCAATCTGGCTTGAGATGTGGGGCCGACGAGCGCGTGTCCCGTTTTCAACTGGGAGGACTACCTTGTCCGCCCTGACCGGGTGCGACTCAACGCACTGCTTGTGGCGATGCTTGTCGACTGCCAGTCTGATCCTCTGGCGGCAGCTTCTTTTCTGAGATTCGCCGCTTGAGGTGAGCAAGCAATCCCGTCGCCCGTACTTGTCCTGGAACCTAGGCCACTCCACCCATGCTCGTCCGGCTCACTGACTGCCATCTTGCCCACTCGTCTGCCTTGTCGTTGCCGGCTATCCCTTTGTGGCCTGGGCGCCACCGGATCTCTGCCCGGATCACCGGTTCTGTCCTCCGCATGCTCCCGAGCCCTGGAGGACGTACATACTTCCGGCCCGGGCCAGGGTTCGCCTGAGGCCGTTCTGGCGATGGCGGCAGGGGCGTCCGGGAAGATGGTCACCTGGCCGATCCGATGTCGCTTGGCCGGCTCGCTTTCCAATAGGGGTAAAATCAAAGTGTGTTGAAATACTAGCGTGTTGAAATCCTCCATTGGCCAAGCCTGATTTCTATTGGCTGGTTGGGTTTCAACTGTTGAGAAGTTTTCACAGATGGAAAACCGTCCGTGAAAAGTTTTCAACAGGCTAAGCTAGCGCCGCTAGACAAGAGGTGGTTAGATTTTCGGCGCCAACAAGATTTTAGTGTGGGCTCGGCAGAAGTGTGTATAAAAAAATTCTGCTTTGTATGTACTCGTACAGGGTACTCGGGGATTGAACGCCGAAAGAGCAGTTTTTGAACGCCCTAAATTAGGGCCTGCGTTAGCGTTATGAACCAACCACAACACCATCGCCCCGCTACCACCAGATTTGCTTCGGCCCGATACAATAGAGAGAGAAAGAGAGGAGAAAGAGAGAGGGAGCCGAGAAGAGGGTAGAGCTGTGGGGAGGGAGCTGTGGGGATACAGTTACCCCGTTGTCGACAGGTTGAATGCAGATAGCTGCAGGAAGCGGATTATGTCTATATTCAACAAGACAACGCCCCTCCACATATCGCCAAATTACAAAACCCATATGGCAGAGCTTGGTCTTCACGATTCCTTTTTCGCTGGCCAGCATCCTCACAGGATATGGATCCTATCGAGGAAATCTGGAGACGGATGAAAAGCAGAATCTCTCACCACAATCCTCCTCCTACCCGGGTAGTTGAACTCCAGGCTGCTATTCAGCAAGAGTGGGATGCGATCACTCAAGACGAAATCCAAGCACTGGTTTCGACCATGCCACAACGCATAGCCGCCCCCCTTGAGGCTAGCGGAGGACATACCAAATTCTGATTTTTTTCCCCATTATTATTACATTTTTTACCATATTAAGCTCGCTTTTTTGTGTTTCTTGTCTCCTTTGTTTCTTCCTTTATCGCGTGTAGGTATCTCGGCCTAATTTCTGGGGGTCTCTTTTTCACCCCTTCCATTTAATCGTATTTGCACTAATGTTATTTGTGTTTTTGTACCTTTCATTCTTTCTTTTATGATGTGTAGATATGTCGGTCTGATTTCTGGGGATCGCTTTGGTCATCTTCCGTTTAATTGTTTTTGTACTAGCGTTATTTTCTGGTGCACTGACCAGTGTTCAATCTCGATCTCGTCTGAAACCAATTGTCTTACTAAAGCGTTCAATCCCCGAGTACCCTGTACAGTACTGTGTACTCCGTAGTACTGTCTCCACACCTCACACATCCGAAAGAGCACGGATGTTGCAACGTCTACACGCGCTACAATTAAGAACCGAACAGCGACATAAACGGTTAAAAATGAATGCCCCAGTTTTATGGCGGCGGCAGTGGTGGCAGCGGAGGTGGTGGCGGTAATGATGAGGCGGAATGTTTTTGCTTTGTTGGCTGAGCACAATTTTTTTTTGTAGTTGTACGTATGGCGCGCTAGAGGCGAGTGACCGCGACCGGCAGTCACTTCAACAAACCTTTCAACAGGGTGAATCAAAATGTCTTCATCCTCATTGGCCAGAATCAGCGTACAATTTTTTCAACACGCTAGCATTTCAACACACTTTGATTACGAGAAAACCTTTGCGATCTTGTGCATACCTTTTAAATATCCAGCAACGCAATTCCAACACAACACAACACAACCACAAGCCACAGAGAAAGAGAAAGTCAGTACGCCCGGGGCGGATGTCTGAGTGGTTAAAGAGCTAGGTGGAATTGGAAGTAAGTAGGCAGAATATAGGTAGTAAGTATATGGCCAGTGGGCGCGCGCCCGAAAGGTGAGAGAGAAAGGTAATTGTGGGCGTGCGTATCGTGAGAAACAAAGGCGATCAGTGCGCTGACAAGAAGATAATAAATTCTGTGCCCGCACACCTGTGATGGAGACCGTTGCCGATAATTATTCGCATGGCCCTGTACCTTAATCATGTAAATGATTAAGTAATTAAGTAAGAAGCACATATATAAAATAAATAAAATAAATAGCATACCTACTACATATGCGCTCATCTCGTGTTCATGAGCGCACTGACTTTGTCTTGCTGTTGTGGCTTGTGGCTGTGTTGGTTATGTTGGGACTGCGTTGTTGGGTATGTATTTAAAAGGTATGCACAAGATCGCAAAGGTTTTCTCCTTTGATTACCCCTAATGCCGGAGCGCTATGGCCGCGCACTCCGCACCAAAGTTCCCCCATACATATACGTCTCGACCCCGGCTCAGCCTAATCCCTTCTCCCAAGCAACTCTATATACCCGCAGACCCCGCCCCACCCACATGGAGAGACCGGAGCGGGTGGTCTCTGTCTCGAGCCGAGCTCCGACAGCGTCCGGTGCTATGTATGGCCTCCGCTTGCGCTGGAGTTGACTAGATACTGTACCAGCGGTGATCCCGCCAACCCGGAAACCAACTACAACCCAAGAAATGCCCACCATTTTACCTTCGATCAAGAATATTTTGAGATAATCTTGTTCCCCTCCTCTTTCCGATGCTCTTCTAAATGTGTACGATTTTCTGTCTGTTACTGTTGTGGCGACTTCATGGCGTCGGCAGGAGAGGCCTAGGGGCGGGAGGCGCTCTCTTTCCTTTCGGATTTCTTTTGTCATTTCTTTGGTGTGATTCACATTTTCTTGGGATAGGCCTGGGCGGAGGGCAAAGGGGTACTCGCAACGAGCCGCCACTGCGCGGACAGCGGACAGGAAAAGGACAGTGCATAATTCTCGCCATGATCTGATAGGTCGCATGCGAGTAGTGAATATACAAAAAAAAAACGGAGGCCGTCTTACGAAATAGAGGAGGCGGAAGGGTGAGCTTCGCGGTGGAATGCACGGTTCAAGCCCTGAGTGTAGAGCGAAGCCGCGTTGCTCAACATGTAAAAAGCCCGGCCACACGCTCCCAAGTGCACTCAGAGGCACACTTAGAGTAGAATCAAGAGCACTACCTATCTGTCTCGCCTACTGCAGTGTTTTTCATTCATGCCATTGCGACTATGGTGAGCTGTTGCTAATCCGAAATTGTATCACTCGTGAAAATGGGTGGTACCAGAGACCCCCTAAATTTTGGGTGGTATGGGAGTCAATTGCCGTAGAGACAAAGAGGTCTTCAGGCAGATGCTGAGCTACGATGACGTCATATGTCGCCATCTGCTAGCCGACCTGAGTCTTCGTGCAGACGGAAGAAAGTGAAAGAAAGTACTCGAATACTCAAGCTGCATCAGAGGTAGGTTACGACTAATAAATACTTCATGATATAAAGGAAGCGAAGCTATGGGAGGAGGGCAGGGTGGTGGTGGCAGCCAGCAGTCGAGCTAGTGCCTCGTGCCCGTTCTCGGCCGCCAAGTGCAGCGGTGTCCTCTTGTAGCTGTCGACCGCCGAGGCGTCGGCCCCTCGATCCAGCAGCTGAAGTGCCAGTGCCTCGTGCCCGCTCTCGGCCGCCAAGTGCAGCGGTGTGTTCCGGTATCTGTCGACAGCTGAGACGTCGGCACCCGCTTTGAGTAAATACTGTGCAATATCCAGGTCTCCAAACGTGGACGCGCAGATTAGCAACCGGATTACACGGCCCCTCTGTACAGACTTGGAAATGTGTTTGGTGGGGAGCTTCAATTTTATACCGGTCATCCATCCAAATTGTGATTTGGATATACTAAAAAGCTTCCGCCCTAACCCAAACAGGCAGACAGTGGCAAGAGCGTCCCTCCCCTCCCCCCCCTCTTCCTGAAGAGCATTTGATCTAGGTACTCCAAAAAGTGTCTCCTTGTAACCAGGTTTGAACTTGCTCGCAATGATAGATGATCCAGCGTTGGAATGTAGCTTCAGATATGAACGCTTCCCAAAGGCAAGTCAAGATTTGACAGTCGTGTTTTGCAACGATTCAAGTGCTAAGGCCAAAATACTGCCGAGTAAAGTAAGAGGTGGCGGTCGTGGTAACGTCCTTCTCGTGTTGTAAGCGTTATGTCATAGTCTGTCCAAGACGTCGAAGAGCAAACCAGCGAAAGGCAGATTTTAGCGATTTCGTTATGAGAATCGACCCTGAGTTGCTAAGTCTCCAAGTATTCTTCCACCGAAAGGTGGGCAAACCGGAAAACGTTCAGGCGTTCGTCCAAAATGAGGAGGTTCTGACAGGCTTTCAACAAATCAGTCGACCTTATACCCTCGCCATTGCGGGAAAATTTCCCCGAGCCGTCGACTTCAACTGCGACTGCATCGAGTAAGGTTTCTGATCGCAGCGGTTCGTAAAAGCACTGGACCCATCGTAAGGCGTTTAGCGCTGGTTGAGATGCACGACGACTCTGCTTACGAATGCGGTTGTATATTTCGCCATACGCGTCTGTTAAGGTTTCTGGAAGGACCTTCAGGCAGTCCCTTATATCGTCTGGAAGGATCATGTCACAAATTAAGGTAATCTGTAGAGCTGCAAGTTGAAACCTTCATCCAGCCATTAGCAGTGACACCTATCTATTAGGTGTCAGGCAAGCTTACATTCCCCTTGATCGCGCACAAAGAACTTGGCAAATTTCGTCTTTGAGCGCATCAGAGACATTGCCGTGGAGAAGCTGCTTCTCTTCGATCATGCCCTGTATCTTCTCTTCTATAAACCGGTTGATGTCATCGACGTTGTCTTCTGGTTCCAACTCAATCCTGGGAAACATCTCGAACTGCATGAGGATATCGGTGTCTATTTGAGTAGTCGCAAAAATCTTGACCTGAGTATTTGGTTTTTCCACCACGTGCTTAAGTGCTTTCAGTAATTCTAACCGCAATTTGTGATCGACTTCATCTACGGCGTCAATGCTAATGGTCATCTGAGGATATACAGCCATGAGCTGAACAAGGAGATCCTGGCATTCTTTTAGGGTCAACCGCGAAGAGAGTTGCCCCTTCGTCTCCCGTTAGTTGTAAACATCGAGGACCGGCTTCAGGAGCTTGTCTTCGGCTGCAGTCTGCGCAAGCTGCAGAATAAGCGTGCGCAGAATGCTCTCGGGATCTCGCCGACTTTCCTCGCCTCGATTGCAGTAGAAGTACGCCAACTTGGATTCGGCTGTTGGATTTGAAAGGAACCGGTCGATGACCTGCAATGCAATGTACGTTTTGCCAGCACCAGCTAGACGAACTGATCAGAACAGTGCCCCTTCCGGTTGAGGATTGCGCAGACTTACGGATTCCCCGCAATAGCAACAGGATCGAGTTGGTTGATTCTCTCCAGGTGCGGTATCTCTCCTTCTCCAAGATCCACTCCCCCGAGCCTTTTAAACTCCCATCAGTGATACGCATGTGGTGATTTGTGTATGGGACCGTGGAGATCCATTCCAGGATCTCGGTTCTCTCTAGTTCGGTGTCAGTTAGGGTCGGAAAATATTAGAATGCTAAACATATATCCGATGGAGACGTGTCGCTTACTCTTGGGTCTATCACCGAGGTCTTATTAGCCAACCGTAAGATCCTGTTGAACCGCTCTCCACCTAATATCAGGCACTTACCCGTCAGTGACGAAAGTGATCGCACTATGAAACACTCCTCCTCGGAACTCAGCATGCATGGAATCCTGGTAGTTTCGCTCACTAGTGTCCATGTTGGACAGGTGGAAGCGTCTGTCCGATCGTTGCTGTTGGAATATAGGGATCGATAGAGATGAAGATAGTGAATTAATTGATTGATACAACTTCGAAGGAGGAACACACTCTCTATATACAACGGGCCTGAGGGACTCGCCAGGGGGTAAAGACAGAAGACTGTCCCCCGAGCCGGTGCTCGGGAGACTCGGGCAGCTGTCATCTCCGGACGGGTCGGCTCCGGTCCATCATCTCCGGACGCCCATTATTCTGACAGTTGCTTGTTATACGATTATTGGTGGGTTGATGAAGAGGAGTCGGAGAAGAGGGATTTTCGTCTGACTGGGAGAAGGTTGAAGTATGTAGATGTAGTTCACTCTGTGGCCGGGCGATGTTTGCTGCGAAGGTGCGCTTGGGCATGCAAGTAATATGTTCTAGCCCAGTGGGTGGAAAGATCGGTCTATAGATGGGCCGGCCCATCTATAGACTGGCGGCCCGTGTATGAATGGGCTGGATCTACGAACTGGCCGGACGGTGGGTAGATTTTCTTAGG
>Ga0307508_10006481_pt1 | contig 11012 bp, 12 predicted proteins | sample 9_EM_MG_FD_203089 | JGI IMG/M metagenome (GOLD analysis project Ga0307508, IMG submission 203089) | Populus trichocarpa ectomycorrhiza microbial communities from riparian zone in the Pacific Northwest, United States - 9_EM | ecosystem: Host-associated > Plants > Roots > Unclassified | place...
AGGGAAGAAACGGCTTCTCGTCTTCTATTGGTCGTTGGCGCACGACATCATCAAAACGTGCCTTGCAAAATAATGAAGGTCAATAAAAAAAAACTAAAAATTTAGTCATTCACTGTCCATGTACCTCTAGAATCCTAGCCTTGATCTTCTCCTCCAGACTCACTGTACTTTCCTCCGTCACTAACGGCGCAGCTCTGGCACCACCTTGTCGCTCGAAGTCGAGGTCTTCCTCGAGTAGCGAGTTTTTCGGTCGAGCACGCGCTGTTGCTTCACCCATGAGGGTCCAGTCCTTTTGAGCGACGTTCCCGGCTTCAAATGCGGCGATCTCGGCAGCTAATTGGGCCTGCCTCTTTGCGTGAGCCGAAACAGCGGACTCTAGATCACCGAGGGAGCGTTACAACAGGACCAAATGAGGGATGGTACGGGGGGAAAACACACCTGGGCCCTGGGATTCAGGAAGCCCGTCATCGAACAGATCGTCCTTTAGCCTCTGAATCGTTTCAACGCCAACGTCGGCGTCGGCGTCGGAGTATAGATCAGGATCAGATTCGGTAGCGTCTGGATCCTCTTCGCTATCATCTTCGTCCATATCGTCCACCGACATTGACTCTTCATCACTGTCAATATCTGCAAATCGCTCCATATCCCAATCGACATCATCTTCATCACCAAACTCGCCGTCTTCGCCATCATCTTCGTTCCCTCCGAGGGTGATACCACCCATATGCAAACGCTTGAGAATATCCAGTCGCTCTCTGAGTGTAATTTTTCGAGCCTCGATCGTCTTCACACGAACGGAGTCATTGAACTTGACGGCGCGGTTTTCCTCACTGATTTTGGGATACTCCTCCTTGTCCGTCGTAGAGGCCACCGCTTCATCAGCTGCTCCCCTGTCGGTAACGCCCAGTTTGTTCTTTTTTGGCTGGCCCTTCGAGCCAGGGAGGCGACGCGGGGGGGCAAAGAAGTCGTTATAGGAAGGATCTTAGCGTATAGAGGATTAAAATCAGTAAAAAAAATTGGGGAGGTGGGCGACATACAGAACGACCCTATGTCTTCTTCATCCTCTTCATCGAACACTTCCGCTTCATCTGCCACATGTGCAAAGTAGTCAATAATTTCTTCATCCTCTTCATCCTCATCTTCGCCGAGGCGTCCACTAGAACGTGAATGCGACTCGAGCTCTTCGGTCTCTTTGTTGAAGTCGTCAATGGAGAAGAAGCCGTCATCAAGGATTGGATGGGCAGGCCTGCAGCGAGGAAGATCTTAGCACGTTTTCATATAAGACGCAGGTAGTCTGGTCAAAGGTTACCGTTTCAACGCAGCAGGCGACAGTCCCGGGCGGTCAAGCTCGAGCTCCGGTCGCTCGTCAATTCCTGGTTGAAGAGGTGCAATACTTTCCTCACCATGACCGGCGGAGTCTCCCTCACCGCTTGATGCACCACCATCGTCCGATGCTGGGCTCCCATCGTCCACATAATCCGAGTCCGTGGAGGAATCATCCTCGTCTAGGTCGAGGTCCATATCCAAATGTTCACCCATGTGTTCTCCGATCTCCTCGTCCATATCAACGTCCTGCTCTCCAACAGATCCTTCGATAAAATCGTTTTCGGGTGTAACAATCGCCTCAAGCACTTTGAGGACGTTCTTTGTCCTGAGCTCTATTTGCTCCCAGATTTGCTCAGAGTTCATCCCATCCGTATAGAGAGAGTCAAGGGGGGTGTGAGAGAAAAGTGGAATAGGAGGTCGAGGAGGTCCAGGTTTTTGCTCTGCTTGGGAAGCAGCTTTGGTCTGTGAACGCGTCCGTGGCGCGGCTTCATAGTCGTGGAATGACTGTACAAGCGGGTTGATGTGCCGCAATGCAGTCGACTCAAGTGACAGAGCTTCAGATAATAAATTAGTGCAAAACTCAAGACAAGGTCGCATGTTCGTACCATGGTCAAAGACGAATTTCTCAGCCACCAGCGCTGAGTCGCGAACACCATAATCTCCTGTGGCAAATACCTCCGGGCGGGTTTTCACAGTGTTGACTAATGGTATAAGTTCTTTAAAATATTCGTCCTGGTCGTCTGCAGTGGACATAACAAAACAGTGGCTCGAACAAGAAAAGTTTGTGGATTGAATTGGTCGGCACGGCTTCTCGGCCATAATACGCATCATCAACGATTCAACCAACTCTTCGGAGGAATGTATGTGAATGTCCTCCCGCTCGACGTCGGAATCTGCATATCCTTCGGCTCCCGGAAGTGGGACTGTTAGCATTGGCTCCGCTGACAGCAACTCCTTGTATGCTGGTGTGGCTCGAAGCGCTGTGCGCGCCCTTGCGCTGTATTTCAGTCGTCCTGTCCGCCTTTTCCGCCCAAGCAAAGCCAGGCACGTCTGTAAACCGCCTCACCCTCCGAATTTCCAATAATTTGCTCTTGCTAGTGGCTGGACTACCTTGAGATATGCTGCTCAACGCGATGGGGCCTCATTTTCCCCTCAATACATTGCTCAATATGTGAGGCAACATGGTGTATGCTTCTTCAATCCCCAGACGCTCGCCTGTGCACTCGTTGAAATACCCCCATTAGTTTTCTGTGTTGCCTCGGCATTTCGTTCCCCCATTGCTCATTAATACGGCACTCGGCACTTTACTTTTTACTTCATATACGAGCATAAGCTTGGGTCTCAATACCCACACCCCTAACATGTCTACGACAAGTGAGCGAGCCATTATTTCGCCAGAACTGTGCGTTTGAACTCTGACATCCCGAAAACGTGCAGTGGTGGCAGCCGTTTCAGGGGCTGGAGCAGGGGCTATCCAAGCAATAGCAGGGACTCCTGCAGAGAACGTCCGCATCCTCATGGAACAGGGTGTCTTCCATTCTCATACAAGCGTATCCGGCTGGAGACACGCGTGGAAAGAAGTCTTTCTCGATACTAGAAATTCGTCAACCCCGAAAGGTACCACGCCGGTGAGAATGAGACTCAGCGATGCAAGAGAGGCACAAATATTTGCAAGGGAGCTAAGGGAAATGGCTGGGCGCGGTATGCCACTGTTCGAGATCGACCTGTAAGGTCAAGGGCTGATTTTCACTCCTCCGAAGGGTGGAACGGTTGGGGATGGGGATTCTCTAAGGACATATTCGGTGTGGCACTATTTCCCGCCAGCCACTTTGGCTCACTATCTCATTCAAAGTGATGACTTCACTCAGGCTATGGTCTCTTTTTTGCAATATTTGACCTTTCTCGACGCGCCGCTATCCATACTTCGCATGCTGTAGAACTCATGGTTTCTGGAAAACCTTGGACTATTCGCTCTATAAAGGACGATTTCGACGATTTCGAGCGTGTAAACGGGAACGGTGGGAGCCGCGCTCCGACAACTGCCAGGATTGCTCAGGGGGCAGTGCTTGTTAATGGAGGAGGTAACAGTTTCCGTATATGCAATATTAATCGCGTTGGTGGCTTACCTATAGTTAATGCCTGCAGTTGTGGCCGGCGTCGCATACGAATATGTCGGAAGGCCTTTCGATGCAGTGCGCCGCGAATGGCATGTATACACCGTGTCGCGTGCCACGTCCTTGCCCGTCACTTCTTCCACTCCTACGGCATCTCCAAGCTCCCAAGTGCACGATAACTCGCTGTTACGGCGGCGAGTTGTACCACCTCTCCCTATGCTCGTGAAAGATATATATGCCTCTGGCGGTTTACGAGCATTCTTTCAATCTCCTGTCAGCATTTCTAGTGCGCCGACAACTGGCTGGCAATCGAGAATTTATCCCGTTTTAAGAACCTTGGGGCGCGTCGGTCCTTGGGGTGTAGGCTTTTTGGTTTGGGAGGCGTTTGGACCAGGCATACAGTAGACAATATGAGCTCGCATAGATTTTAGAGGACGGAATGCTTAACAAGATGACTTCCGCATCTCACATAGCCGCACTAATAATACAAATGAAGCACACCGTTACAATGATTCGTCACGTCATTCAGTGCAATCATCACATGAAGTTTAGGTGGACTCCTGTAACGCTCTCGGCAATGCTCGTTTGAAGACATCAAGCACATTTGATGGGAGGTAGGTTGCAACAATATCTTGAGCGATGAGATCCATTCCGAATCGATACGACGAACGGGGATATCTGTTAGAACATGAATAAGTGCCATGGCGAAAGGAGAGACATCAAGATTGCGAAGGCTCACGAAATACGAACCTCGTCTCAATTACGCTTCGGACAAGTTTAAAACATGTATGCTCGTCAATGGCCCACATCAATGAGATGATGGCTAGTAATTTCCGGAAAGCAACTGCTTCAGTAGAGTCAGTACAGCTGTGCTTTTGGCGTTTTATCCAGGAGAGTCACCATGATGGTACTGTGTACTGGCAAGCAGTGCGGCCTTCTTCTGCGATGGACCTGAATTTGCCAAGCGGTATGTAAGCGACTTTCAAAGTGGACAGCCGAGGAATTCAGACATACCAACCATCACATGCGATACTTGAATGCCAAGCGGGCCGAGTTCCGATTGCAAAGTGCGGGCGGTCCTGTCCCTCGCCGCGTCACACAATGCACTGACCCCTTGGGATGCTATGTGATAATTCTTAGTAAGCGAGAGCAGTTTGGACACGCCGCTGAATGCGACGTACGTCGGAAACTAGTCTCATCACACCCGGATATGAAGAGAACCTGGCTACGAGCCTCATGTAACATGCTCGCAAGCGCTTGAACCATGCCAAGCGGCTGAAAGATGGATTTAGACATTGCCTCATGCATTGTCGTTTGGGTCGTTTGCAGAAGCTGAGTAGTGGGCTGCACAGACCGTCTGTGTTTCAAGAGTGCCCCACTTTGGAAAGGGCTTGCTAGGGGTGAAACAGCCCCGGAACTATGCTCAACGCGGGGCGTAGTTTCTATTGGAGGTATCAGAAGCGTTCGCAATGTCACATTATGTTGGGTGCAATAGGCGCGTATCGTATCTTTCGCTCGTTCGCAGTCGTCTGCGTGAGAAGCATCAAAAACGAGCGGGACGATTGTGCCAGAAGACTGCTCGGCGGAGATCGCATGCCGAGCTTTTCGACTGTGCCAGGAGTATAATAGGGGTGAAATAGCTGAGCTGGACGATGCACCCCTAGGCGTTGGAATGTCTGCAGAGTAAAAGGGGTCTTGAATTTCTGAGTCGCGTGCGGGGATCAAGCAGCCCGCTCATACCATGCGGAAGACATGCGAACACGGTATAACCCTCCGCAGCAAGTTTGAGGGAAAGTGTACGCCCAATACCTGTGCATACGAAGCCAAGACGAGCGGCATATGTTCAGCAAGGTGGCCGGTGCGCGAATAGACATGTGAAGAGGGTGTTGTCACCTTCCCCTGCACCCATCACCACCACTGCAGCGTTGTCGGGCCTGGATCTGCCCCTTGACCGAGAACGCGCGAAGAAACAAAGGATAGAGAATACGGTAGCATGAATCCATTCGAATTGCCAAGAGACCCAGAGCTGGAATCTCGAAACGATGTGCAAAACGGTATTCAGAACGAGGGCATAGAAGGGTGGTTCATCACCCCATAGTGGCAAGTCAATCTGCCCTCCTGGAGACGTCTCTGCAGATTCGTGCGCGTCATACAGCCAGTCCATGGTGGGATTGGGATAGGAGTTACAGGCCTCGCTGCACTGCCACAGTGCATCGATTCCGAAATCGCCGAAAGTGCGCTCTTGCCGCAGGTGCTCGGCGGTACCATGTACAGTTCAAAAGTTCAAATATACTGAACCTCACGATGGGTTCCCTCCGAGCGCGACAAAAGATCTGGTTGAACCCGAAATGGTATGCTTACTGTGAGCTTATTGCAGGCAACCTTCCACCGTTCGCCCGCTGTCTAACGTACCTTCAGTTAGACGGTTTCAGTTCAATGCGACAACCCAGAACCACACCCTCTTAGTTCTACTCAACGCTGCTCTGTCTCAAACTCCTCGCACTTGCCTCTTGAAGTTGCCTGGTCCTCTCCTCTCCATCTTCCACATCCCCCAAAGTACCCGTGGGCAAAACGACAAGCTTGCTTGGAAAATGGCGCTACATCCTCGGTAATTAGATCGTCTCTTTCATTGCGAAGATTCCGGTCGTCCCCACATTATCAGAATGTCGAATCTGGAAGGAATCACGAATCCTTGACTCGGAAGCTCCCTGGCGTACCCGAATCGCTGCCTTCCTCGGGATCTCCCATCGCGAAAGCCGACGTACAAGTTATCACTAGCGATCCGGGGCGTGTCGACAGATCACACGCGTAGAAAAGTCAAAGCACCAATGGGACAGGGCAAACGATATGGCTTGCAGGTCGCCGAGCCTGGTGTGTGGAATGGGCTTTACGGAACGGATTCACCCCATATTCATCACCATCACGTAATTCGGTGAAAATACGCTGGCAAACGTTGTCTTGGAATTCCCTCCGCTCGCACCGTGAAAAATCTGTTCCCCAAGACAACGCACCACGGTCCAATATTCTCCAGTTCACAATTAGACGGGGTATACGACCACCCGAATCGTTTAACCTGCATATGACATTGTGCCGCTACCCACCTACGTCTAATTCAAGCTACGGCCTATACGCCTATACTAAAACATATATTTATCACTCCAATCCTATATGGTGATACAATAGCCGATCATACGAGTACCACATTGAGTTTGGGATCTTGAGTATATTGCCGCCCCGGAAGATGGTTGGATTCTAACACCACCAATCATCTGTTTGAATGAGACGAACGAGAATGTTTTGTTGCCCGTGTAATTCGTGTGTTGTTTTGAATTATCCTGAGTCGATCCCCGACCTCTTGTGTAAGCGTAAGTAGGAGGGTTTTGTCATCTATTCCCGACTGCATCGTCTGGCGCGAGATCGAACGGATGGCTCGAGGCTTCAAATGTGAAGTAGTAAAGGGCGATAGAATACGACGTGGATGCAAGCCGGTAGGTGCTTGTTAGGATACAGCTAAAGGAAAACGTGAAGAGCGGAGGGTCTTGAACCGTTTTACAGGTCTCACTGGCACATCAGAAGTTGTCTCTGTGGGGTGGAAGAATCAAAGGCAAGGAGAGGTGGTTGGGACCTTGATCGTGTGTCAATCACATCGCAATCTAACGAGGGGTGAGTTGGACGACACAACGAGTAAGGGCATTATTTAAGCGCCAAGTGGTTGGTGTCGAATAGATTGAATTAAACGGGATCCACCGACCATTTTCAATAGAGTCGGGGTCGCGTTTACGCTCGACGCAGTTGCCCCGACAGGAGTCATGGACACGACGAAGCCGATGCCGCTCAAGAAAGAACTTTGCGCCGCATTTCGCTCCAATACCCTGCAATATCAGGGATCTTATGCTACGCCATTCGTGCTTGACGAATATCCCTTACCGTGCATAGGCGTACGCGCCAGGGCATCCCAGGACACCTATGATGCCGCGATATTTCGACTGCCGATCGACTCTAGTGTAGCGCAAGATGCTCAGCAGTGGTATAACAAGTCTAAGGTTTGTTGAATTTCGGCAAGAGCAGACAGTTATCACCACCAAGATCTTTCATATCAACAGATTGAGCTTGGAAACGACTACTGGAAATCATGGATCAACAATAAAGTGCTCCCGAAAACTCGCGAGTGTTTGGGCATCGGCACCCACCTATCGACATATGCTGTGTTGCAAGGATTGTCTGTGGACTGCATCGGACGACAGTATGCATGTATCTTTCTCCCACTTGATGCCGTCTAATACAATGCCCAGGAGCGCTATTGTGGAAAATCTGTATGTTTTGTGTGGCGCCATTTCCTGCACATGCTGAATCGGTCACAGGAAACCATCAAAAGACGGAGCAATTGCGCACATCCTTATTTCCCTGCCTTCCACATATTCTGGCGGCAGTCTGAAATTTTCAATCGGAAATTCATGCACTGAGATTGATGTAGCACAACAGAATGCGACATCGGTAGCATGCATTGTCTTCCACAACCTGATGACTATTACATCGGAGAATATTCACTGTGGAAGTCGAGTAGCGCTCATTTACAGCCTGCAGTGTCAAAGCACAGCACTCTCGCCCTTTGCTACACTAGATTCCGACCTAATGGCGCTTGACAATGCGATGTCTTGCTGGCGAGAGTGTACTGACGTCAAGGTCCTGTTGCGGCCATTTAAGCACATGTACGACTGGAGCGTGGGTTGAGAAGGATTGATATATACTCACTTGTTTTTGTTCTAGATATTCTATGGTGGAACTATGCTCCTCTCAATTGCACGGAAGAGACTCCAACACACTCACACACATCAAACCTCTTGCTGAAAAGTATGGGTTTGACCTCTACATTGCAATCATGTTGGAGAAGATTTTGCTTAAGCCAAATGGGAGCGAAATCAAGTTATCTCAGTTTTCTGCAATAAGCCGCACCGGTATCCCCGTCGTTTTTGAATATCTCCCTGTCGACTTCACACAAAAGAGTACGGAACATGTTGAGCGATTGGTCATTGGAGTGAGTATGTATTCTTTACTTAATTGGCTCTCGGTGAAGTTCAATTAAAACAGGAACCTGAGACACACTCTGGTGCGAGTTTCTTCCTACTCAGAATAATGTGAGCCACCAACATTAAACTGCGCTTCAAGTCATCCTTTTGCTGGTCCATCCGTCGTACCATTTGGCTTCACCACGCCTCTCACCGTGTTGTAGAGATTATGTGCAAGCGTCCCTCAGCTCTGGTGCTAGGCAGCAACTTGGAGGCAAGAAGTCGGCGCAAATTTTCATCAATAATCTTCTCGATTTTTGTGAAACACAAGTGTCACTGCCTAGCCAAGATCTTGACTTGGCAACAAGTGTGATCATGCATGGTCATGCAAAATTGGGTGATTTTGACGCCTGCAAAAAATCACTTGAACTTGAGTTCATAAAGCAAAGGCTCGCATCAATTGACCTGACTGACCTACAGGGTATCTGCATGTCATTCATGGGACATGCCGGGTTTTGTGGCATGTGAGCTGTTACAACCTTTAATTAAACTGCTATGCTGATTATCCTATAGTGTTTCCGCATTGTTACAGGCTAGTCAACCTGTCAACCTTGGCCGCATCAAGTTACTCACAGCGTGGCTCAAACCGTACACCGAGAATCAACAAAAAAATACCCATTATTATTGCCCGACCAGTAGCGGCATCAGAACTGTGCACAAAACATTGTTGGGTCAAGAGACCATGGATGTTCTCAAAAGCTTGGGACCCCTTTCACAAACTGATTTTGCAGCTCTTGATGAGCTTGCAGATGCTATCCCGGTTGGAATCCTTACAGGGAGGTGTGTCCCTATTCTTATATTTGTTCTTCTTGGGCTAATCATTGATTTTGGCAGTGTGCTGCCTGAGTTTTCAGGTGTGGGGCCCAACTTAACCTGGAGATGAGCTGACCTTCTTGACATTTGTCCCCTAGGGAGAGATAGATGCCAGGACCTTGTCTTGCAACACCTAGCTGAGCATATGGTCACTAGCATGGAGTTTGACACAAGCACAGGGAACTACACAGGAACAATGAAACGGCTCATTGATCTTGTTGAGTTCTGTGTCAAAGCTGACTATGTGGAGCAGCTGCAGCTCCTCCTACAGAGGTTTACCGAAGATTTCAGAATGGCTCCTGTGGAAAAGCGTTCAGAAAAACTCGGTTTTCTGTGTGAGGTGCTACGGAAATGGCATCATCATGCACTGGATTGCCAGTGGTCATCGGATCAGAGTGGTCATTTTGTCGGCGTTTATTGCCTTGCAGCACAGGAATTACTGGATCGGGATTTTCCTACATCTGACGGTAATATTACCACCCTCGTCAAGATTGTCAGTCGGAGTGGTTTGCTCCGGAGGCTGGTTTCTCGGTTGGACCCTCATTGTTGTAACTTGCAGTTTTGAAACTGATGCTTTTGATAGCCTCTCTTCAGCCATGGACAATCTCTTAAATGAGGATCCAGATACTCTTCTTCACTATGCCACAGCATTGCGGGATGTAACTCTCAAGCTTGAACCCAACAACAACACAATTGATGAGCTCATACAACGACTTTTGCTCAAGTTCCTTAAAACTATTGATATTGAGTCGCTTCGTGGTACACCTAGTCGGTATGCCTCACTGGATCCAACCGAGGATCTACATTCAGCTATCGAATTCTGCGGTACTTTCTCCCGTGCGACATCAACAGTACTTGTTGAATATCTGGTAACTCGCCTCACCCTGCCAACCGGCACAGAGGCACAGGGGCGGCTTGTGTCACATCTCCAACCTTTCTTATCAATCATGCTAGACCATTTCCACGGCACCAATTTATCGGCGGCGCTGTGTGCATTTGTTGCAAACACGCTGTATCAGTATGCAAGAATCTGTGTGGGCAATGGCCCTCCTGGAATGGTGGACCGCATCATCCAAGGCGTTCGCTGTGGATATGGATGCCGCCCGTGCTACAATCTTGTAGAAGGGCTCCTCGACTCCAATCACACATTGAAAATCTCAGAACCTTGCGGGATTCGCCGACACCTGGAGAGTCGATTGAAGAATGCAAATGGGTGTGGGGTGACCTGGCAAACAGATACAAGTGATAAAATGCATAAGTTGATAGTAAGTCGCCTTTTCAACATTACCTCCTTGCTGTATAATGATTACTTTCAGGTCAAAAAGGATACAGAAATGATTGAATATGGCGTGATAAGAGAAGCCCGCTCAACGGCCAGGGGCATGATTGAAAAGCTCGGAATGCCCCGTGCAGTGCGACGTGTTCTGGGAGATCACTATCACGAAATATTCAAATGGTTGCGTTTGGACATTCCTAACCTCACACCGACTCCGGAACCCTCTCCTTCCCTTTCCCCTGCGCCTGAGGTTGAATCGGTGACACCCCCGCAGCGCAAATCTACACCCGATGATGCGGTCGCTGCTTCAACCTCCGACAACTCACCGCAATCGTCGAACTCACATGGACTTCTATCTACGCCATGTCACACTATCCGCAAGCACAAACGCGCGCTCTCCGTTCCTCGGAGCACAGC
>Ga0307508_10006482_pt1 | contig 11010 bp, 13 predicted proteins | sample 9_EM_MG_FD_203089 | JGI IMG/M metagenome (GOLD analysis project Ga0307508, IMG submission 203089) | Populus trichocarpa ectomycorrhiza microbial communities from riparian zone in the Pacific Northwest, United States - 9_EM | ecosystem: Host-associated > Plants > Roots > Unclassified | place...
CTTTGCCCATTCCACGTCCTTGCCTTGCCCGTTTCCCCACGTCTTGTCCTCACCTGTCCACGCCCCCCACGCCCTCGTCCATAGTCCCGGTTCGCTATCTGGAGTCAGAGAGCCACGCCCGTTACAAATATCGCATCTGTACTCACTACCAGCATCCCCACCGCTATCCTCGTCATCGACACCTTGCTCACCATTCTAAGCCCCCTGCTTCACCAGTGCATCCTCCTCCACTCTCCCCTAGCCGCATCAAGGACGGCATATGCGGTCAGTGGTCGGACGGATTATGCTATCGATGTACGCAGCAATGGATGGGGCACTGGGTGCACTGATGGGTATGACACTGGGTGCCCGAGGTGAGGTGGATTATATAGATATACACCAGATTTGATGAATACAACTAGATTGAGTCACTATGTCTGGAACCGGCACCCACCTGCATTGCCACTGCAGAACGCATTCAGATGCAGCTGTCAAGGCACAACACATGGGGACGAACTGTCAAGGTGTCCAGATGCAGCTTTGAAGGAAGTAAACATCACACCTACTGTAGCATCCGCGTTTTACAGCTGCGCCAGGGTGGTTTGGTTTTCTTCCTGATGCGCCCCCGGGTGATTTGTTTGGCTGGACTGGGTTGGGGCCCTCCGGTCACCCAGCTCACACGTCCAAATGCACCATTGGAGGTTTTCACGATCTTGCCAGCGCTTTTCTTTCCCTTTGCGGCTGACCCCCGACCAGTAGTTAGTACGGAAAACCGCTTCTTGTTTACTCATCTAGTCCTGTAATTGCCGATAGCATGTAGAGCCGCTCCTCAGCCCCTTTACCTTCAACTGCGCTGCACCTATGACAGTACCTGAAAAAAGCGCACCTACCATTACGGTTGTCCACTCTTACCAAAATTCTCCATTGTACAATTCGCCAGACTTCAACTTTCCTTCACATTAGAAGCCCAGTCACCCCCGATGGACGCCAATCCAAAAGATCTTCGGTATTGACAGCAGGTTGTTAACATATCCTACTTGAGTAACGCTATGTACTGACAACTCCTGTAGGTACAACATGAACGAGAGGACGAATTAAACTTCGAAGAACACGATTGCCTTCCCAAAGACATGCATTTCTTCCAGTCTTTTGTGGAGATCATCCATAAAGCAGCAAAAGAGCATGCTGCTGTGACGAATAAATTCACAGCACAGCGGGTCCTAAAAATGTCTGGCGTTCTGCTGTCAGCAGAATACAAATCCAGAAGCATGCGGAACAACAAGGTGTCCGGATGGAATTTGTTCCTGTCGGAGGCCAAGGCGGATATCCCGGATCACATCCGTTGTCCTACGAAAGGGGATGGGCTTCGCCCCAAGTTTGCCGGCGAGTATACAAAAGTGGACGCAGAACAGTGGCCCCAACACCGGGAGGAGTATATGGAAAAGGCCGGCATAATCAACAAGAAGGATGAAACTCTGACCAAGGTCTCCTTGGCACTGCGCCAAAAAAGAACGATCAATAAGTTGAAGATGCTGGTATGTCACCTGGGGGCTTGGTGCCACTGAGACGGTCGATGCTGACAATTCCACCACTCATACAGGCCAGTGATCACTCCTGTATGGGTGTTTCAATGATCACCTACATCGTCCCGTCCAAGTCTCCCTATTCGTTGCTCCTCAACAATGGTGTAGCCAAGAGCTACTACCCACTTATTGTGGAAACCGGTCAAACGGTTGATGAGTTTCGCTTGTTTTGCAAGGGTTCCCATCTGCTACGTCGTGCAAATGAGGCGGCGAACAGTCAGATGGCTCCCTCTGGGACGGTGGGAAGGGATGCCATGCGTAAAATAGTAAACGCAAAACTTCTTGAGCTGCTCAGTACGTTTTGGTCTTGAGCTTGTCATTTTCAGTGCAATCTAACCTTGTTGCCAAACAATTCTTGTAGAACGCACCCCGAGTTAGTCAAGCTACCCCGAACGAACATTATTGATGTTCTCATGGCAAGTGGTCAAACGATCAAGGCCCCAAATGACTGGCCCTTAGTCAACCGGGGGTGTGAGAACGATGTCGTCAAGACAATCTTTTCGAGAACAGTTCAGGATTTACAACTGATGCATAAAGCCCTGAGCTGTGGAGGGTTGATCATTGTGAAATGATGATTGGAAGCAATTTGGTTCTATTTCTTTTATATCCGATCCTATTCTTTTACTGTACGATCTTTCTTTGGGTAAGTAGCCATGTGTTTTCCGGCGCTCCTGTAGACGCATATTCAAGATTTGATTGTACCAAGTGCCTGTTCATGTGCCCTGGATCAAAAAGATCTCAGAAGTACGGGACTCGCCCCACAACCGGCTTCTTTCACAGCATCACGGCCAGCAGATCGTACCAACCATCTAGATACCACACAAGATGCAATATTTATTGCAAACCTTTTCCGCAGTAGGGATGTTTTTATTTGTTTATTCTTACTCGCTTACCGCATACATATGTGGACTATGGCGGCGTAATACTTTTCCCAACAAACACTGTCCACATACTTGCCCCTCACAGTGTAGCATAGCTACTGTACGAATCATTTCGACGTTCACATTCATTGAGTGCTGGTACGCAAGATCTGCTGCACCTGTTTAGATTACACTGTATCCAGTGTGTCTGTACGCCCAACATGTCGACCACGCGGTTTGTATGCTCGACGCGGTGACCACGCGGTCCATACGCTCAATACGGCGACCACCTGGTTTGTACGTACGACACAGCGACCACTTGGTGCTTACATCCAAGACATCGACCACGCAGTCCGTACGTTCGATATGGCGACCACGCTGTCCACACAACATACAACCACTTGCTCCGTATGCCCAACATGTCGACCACAGGGTCCGTACGCTCGACACGGCGACCACGCGGTCCGTACGCTTGACCCGGTGACCACGCGGTCCGTACGCTCGACACAGCAAACAAATGGTTTGTACGAACGACACGGCGACCACTCGGTGCTTACGAACAAGAAATCGACCACACGGTCTGTACGCTCGACACGGCGACCATGCTGTCCGCATGACACGCCGACCACTCGGTCCATATGCCCAACACGTCAACCACGCGGTCCGTACGCTCAACACGGCAACCACGCGAACGACATGGTGTCCTCTCCATGCTTACGCCTGACATGTCGAGTACACGGTCCGTATGCTCGACACGGCAACTATGCTGTCCACACGACTCGATAACCACTCGGTCCTTACGCCCAACATATCTACCACACTGTCCGCACAATGCGGCGACCACTCAGTCCTCACGCCCAACATGTCGGCCACACTGTCCATATAATACGGCAACCACTCAGTCCTCACGCCCAACACGGTGACCACACTGTCGGCACAACGCGGCGACCACTTGGTCCTTACGCCGAACATGTCGACCATGCTGTCCGCAAGATGTGGCAACCACTCTGGCCTTATGTCCAACACGTCGGCCACTCCGTCCGCACGACGCGGCAACCACTCGGTCAGTACGCAAGACACGGCGACCATGCGGTCCGCACGATGCGGCTATCACTCCGTCCACACGACGCGGCGATCACTCGCTTCGTACACGTGACTCGGCAACCACTAGGTCCGTACACTCGACCCAGCGAGCACTTGGTCAGAACGCACGACACAACGCAATGTTGGATGGATCGGTATGCATGATGCAGGGCCCACTCTGTGTGGGATGGGGAATTCCCGCCTGGCATGCCGGGATATACTGAACAGTTTGATTTTATTCCTGATGCAGTTGCTGTTGTGGCGAGTCTGACTATCCAACAAACAAAGAAGTGACGCACACCACAATCATGTGGTTCATGGGACAACCAAGCATCTACGCATCGCTATAACTATTTTAAAGGCAGTTAGCCTATATTTACCACCGATGGATAGGCTGGGGCGAGTAAGGGGTTACCGGCTTCATCCAGCTTTGGCTGCATTCCACCGCCGACATCGCCATCACAGGTACCACCACCAAAATCCCCGATTGCCAGCATCCCCAATATCGACCCGTCCTGTTTGAAGCCAGAGGTCCAAATGGCACCCAGTAGGAAGAGAAAGCAGAAAGTTCACGTCCATTTCTTAGCATTTCCAGGGACGAGTGAAATAGGTGCATCAGCAGCAAGAGTTACGGCTGGGCAAGTTACCAATTATTTTCGTAAGGATGCCGCGAAGCTGGAATTACGAGAGCAGATACATAATAAAGATGGCCATGGGAATGGTGGACAAAGAGGAGGGTATGGTGGAGTACCAGATGGGTGCGGGGCTATTCGCGATTTTGAAAATCAGGATCTCAACCTGCATCTTCAAGATCGAGGTGAAGGAGATCCCAAGTTCGTTATTCACTGAAAGACCAGATCGTCGACTAACAATTGGCAGCACCGAGCGGCAAATTGGCAACGTACCAAAGCCACACTTGCTGATATGATGCTACAGAACAGACTTCCAGACACGTGTGTCTGCATCCAATGTGATGTTGTTACCGTACTGTGTATTGATCTCAATCCGTACGAACACCACGAATTCCAATACTGCATTTGCCACCAATTCTCCAGCTGTCTCCTCAACGAGGTCTATTTCCCATGTGCACTGATCAAACCAAGGACTGCATTCTCAATCCGGCTCCTACAGCTCTTACATGAGCAATCTGTGCTCGGATATGTCTCTAGAAGCACTTGGTCCGGTGGCCTCAGAGCATTTTTTGAGAGTGAGAAGAAGGCGGTGCTGCCGGCCTTTGACAGAGAAGTCAGTACGTCACTGTACCTCTTAGGACCACTGAATACTGAAAGGGTGTATGTCACACCCTGTCACTTGACCCCCTCACATGACCACGCCAAGCTGCATAGTGGGAAGGCACAGGACCACAATGCTGAGCTGCATAAGCGGGGAAGCACTACGAACTGCCAATCGGTCCGGGACGACAACCAGACTGGGAAAAGTCGGGCAGCAAATAAAGCCTCCTGCCTCAGCCCTGCCTCTGGGCCCGACCGCAAGGCAAGGTTGCAATGAGAGTCACGCCTCATGACAAGTACCCAGGAAAAGCTCCTACGCTGGATAGTACCCGGGCGCCACTATTGCTGGAACAAGTACTCAGGCTGTAACCATGCAAAAGGGATCTGGGGAGCAGGAGTCCGGGCGACTACAGTCACGGACCCCAGCACCCAGGCCGAACGGGCAGGTGCAAGCCCACGCTGGAAAAGTACTCGGGGGTTCGCCTATGCGGCAATGGTACTCAGGAGTGGGGAACGCGTGAAGTTAGCCTGCAACCACTGGTTCAAGTATATAGGTAGATAGTCACAAAAGCCAAAGCCAGAGCGCAGGCAGTTCGGCAAGAGCAGGTGAAGCAAGGGTAACCTCAGCAGGTGATGGATCTTAGGCCACCCCGCCAGGTAGACCCAACGCACCGCCGACTCTTGTAGCCACTACATCACTCCCATGCTGAGGTACTCCTCTCTAGCACCAGAGGTGTGCTCCCTCAGGGACCAATGACGGACAAGTCTGAGAGAGTCTAGACGGGAGATATGACCCAGAGTTAGGACCCTATGGCCGCGACAAACGGACGTAAGAATAACTCCAGAGTGGGGCCAGCGGCAAAACTAGAAGGGTGATAAGTTCCAATAGTACACGCCTTGTCCCTACTAGGACCTCGATAGGAATCCAGCATAGTCCGAAAGACTAGCACCTGGTGGAATACGACGTCGCCGACTGTTAGCCTCCAACATTATGGCTAGTACTGGTCAGGACCAATCAGACTCTTGCGTGAGTTGCTGCGCCCAGCGACATGCGTCCACCAGTCTTGCCCCAAAAAGGTAACGACATGCTGGCAGATCGGTGGGACAACGCTTTCTCGACTGAAGGCCCACCTACACAGCCCCGATGAGAGATGGTGTTGCAAACAAACGCCAACCCGGGGTACTCCGCGACAAGTGCTTTCCGATGCAGGCGAAAGAAGCTGGTGAGGGTGACACCACGAAAGCTTGCGAGTGCCCTATGACGAACGGCCGGGTATGGTACCCCGCGACCGTCGCGCCGACAAAAAACACGTGACCTCTGGCCGAGCTACTTATAGCGACACGAACGCGCCGATCTAGGAGAACGACTCTCCAGCGAAAAAACACAGACAATGAATGGACCCCTTAATTCCATCTGAATTATTGAACAACCTGATTCTCTTCTTTTGTTTCGATTCTACTTCGCCTCCTGTACATCCGCGTACCTACCCTGCTCCCGGATAGCCCCAAGTTTACAGTGTAGCTGTGTGATGCCTACCACCACTGGCTCACAGTAAATTCCCAGGTCGATAGCAAGGTTGCCTATTTGCTGGAAAGCCACGACAGTGGTACTTGGCAACCAGAGGCTCTTTCCAACATTGGCCTGGCGTGCTTCCACATTTCTCCTGGTGAGGACCGCACAATAGCCATTTCCATTGATGGCCACCAGCAGTATGTACGCTTTGAGGACAAGTCATCATATGAATACGAGAAGATGCCGTCAAAGCTTTTTGTGCACTACGGGCGCCGCAACTTTGGATTGGCAGTGACAGCAAGTGCGGTACAACGGATGGGATGTAGAAACAAGTTCAAGGTGACGAGTGGCTGAAATAAAGCAGAAGCTTTGGCACAGTCAAAAAAGGCCTTGGATGAGACTGGGATCATAGCTGCCACTTGTTTTCATGGCAGGAATCTCTGTTTCATGAATATCTATGGCAGTAACGAGCGATACAGCCATGTAATCTGCCTATTGGAATCGATCGACACCAAGTGTCCCGCTGCAGGAGCCATCCGCCTATGCTACGATGTTGCCTGCGAGTTTGAGCCTTCGCTACGCCGTCATGATGCACCATGGGTAGAACGTGTGCAGGTGGGTAAGGCTGACTGGAATCTGACCGGATAGTATCTGACCATTTGCAGGTACGGATTGGCAGATTTCATCTTTACGGGCACGAGATGAGACGTCATATCCTGTACAATCTTTTAAGCACTCCTGGATTTGGACTGATGGTTGGCGAAGAGGTTCAGCAGCTTTGGTATATGCTAAGAGGTCTGATTAGAACTGGGTAGGTGTCATCTGGCCCGAGAAGATCGCAGAGCATTGATACAACTGGTGGGCAGAGATTCTAATTTTATCTTTTATAAGACCGTACTGACTCGTTTGGTGTAGGGCAATATCTAGCGCGCCGTAGTCGTGAGAGGATTGGATATGTTCTATCCCAGTAGGCAGAACGGTCGGTCTATAGATTAGCTGGTCCATCTATAGACTGGCTGGCTGGTGTATGAATGGGCTGGATCTATGAACTGGCCGGACTGTGGGTAGATTTTTTTGAGTAACTGGGCTGGCCAGCTGTGAGATATCTGGGAGCGGGCTGGCCAGGTAGGAGATCTGCTGCCACTGGGTAGATAGCTTTGTTTTATATTTACGGCGGTGGCTGGAGGCACGTAACATGGCAGTGACCGGTTCTCAGACGCCCCTCAATTCCCCAGTGATTATTCCCCAGGCACTTACTACTCAACACCTCGCTCTTACCAACAATCAATTGAATTCTGCTTGCAACCAGGGATAAATCTCCGCGGAGCAACTACTGTACCTGTCTCCTTCTCTTTCTCAGAACTCGCCCTCCCGCCTCACGTCCGGTGCTGTGACTGAGGTAGCCTGCAGAGTTCTCTTCTGAGTTGGTGGTAGTAAATCATTCGAATCTTGAATACCAGATAGCCCGTAGTATTGCTCGTGCGGCTGCTCTTCTTCCCGCGGCTCCTCCTCCTGAGACTGCTCCTCCTCCTGCGGCCCCCTTTTCTGTGGCTGCTTCTCCTCCTGAAGCTGCTTCTCCTCCTGTAGCTATTCCTCCTCCGGAAATTGCTCATCCTCCTCCATCCCACAATCAACCGATGCCACCTCAGTGCGAATTGCCAATTCCGACAGGTTATGGTAGTCAAACTCTGTAGCATGACAATGGACAGAGGACTTCACTTTTTCTTGAAACATCTGCATTTCCCAGTACAACAAGGAGGCTTGCAATTGCAGGAAACTGATATCCATTCACTCGTCGACATTCTTGCCGATGCTGTATGGAGGGTGATGATGTTTTGCAGCTCGGTTTCCAGAATGTTGGCTGCCGCATCCAAACGTGCTTCCGGTGGCGCTCTGGTTAGAACTGTAACAGGGTAATGGATGTTGAGAACTTCGTGCGCATTCTGAAGCTTGTACCAGTTGTGATGAGGTACAGCTAGGGCCCGGTGGAATATTCTGTGTGGGTCGGTTGCCGTACGATCCTTTTTGGGGATCCTGATACTGACTATGTCTCCCGGGGGGAAGGCTTCTATCGTATGGCGTTTGTTGTATTTGTGTTGGAATATATCGATAGATAACAGTGAAGATTGTCTTTTTGGCATTATGCGGGCGCAAGATCTCTCTATATACAGGAAGGCCGTCAGGACAAAGGACGGAAGACTGCCCCCCGAGCCGGTGATCGGGGACTCAGTCATGTCCGGACGCCACCTCCGGTCCGTCATCTCCGGACGCCCATTATTCTGACAATTTGCTCGCCGACCTCTGGTGCACCTCAATTTCAAAGGCCGTTGCGGCGAATATCATAGTTTGCCTGTGCGTCGTACTTATGATTCCAGAGTTTCTTTTGATCTGGCCCAGGTGGTGGTTTCATGTGAGGATACCGCGTCCAGTCGACTCTACTCGCTTTTCCTTCATAAACCGAGGCTAACCGATCATCAGTAGGAACTCTACCCCATTCCCTTCTTAAAACCTACCTTGCTGTTGTCTTTTGCCATCAATCTTCAAATTCCTGTAATGTTTCTGCAGAAAAAGGGGCGAGGGTGGTAATGGGGAAGGCATTGGCGGTGGCGCCAGTGGTGGACATGATTGCAAAGAGGGTTGTAATCAGGGTGATGGTGACTGACGAAATATTAGTTCAGAGGAAGTTGGTTTACACGGGGTGTTCGTGCTAGCTTGTATGCCCACTAAGTCGGCCCACTGGTAGATCTAGCACTCGGCTAGCCTACCTATAGATCTTACCACTGGTACAGCCCACCTGCAGATTTACAACCGGGCTAGCCCAGTCACCTAAGAAAATCTACCCACCGTCCGGCCACTTCGTAGATCCTGCCCATTCATATACGGGCCACCAGTCTATAGATGGGTCAGCTCATCTATAGACCGATCTTTCCACCCACTGGGCTAGAACAGATACAATATCTCACGTTGCTGGAAGAAAATGCTTGGATAGTAGAGGAGAGCAATGCGATTTTGCAACGTGTCGTGGGAATGATGGTACCACCTCGCACCAACAAGAGTGGACGTATCAATACCTGGCAACTGGTGACCCTAGCATATCTCAATCGCACCGAAATAAGACCAAATTGCCTACTATCGGGGTTACCGCCAGTACGTCCTTCTACCATCCTTGTGACACTGGGGTTGTATCGTAACCGGAGAGTGGAGAGAATCAAAGGTAATCCGGCTACTTTCGATAATTCACAACAGAATAGTCTTCGATCTTGTATGTGGGTTTCGGGGGTCGTGTTCAGTCTTCAGTCTCTTTCTCTCGCGAGAGAAAGACCGGCATATATATAGGGGTGAGGCTGGGTGAGACCTGGTGACTCGGGCTAACTATTCCTCCGAGGTCGGCGAACACTGACCAGAGGATGTGTTCGTCGGAGACTCTCATTGGTTCTGGTTGGTACTGTCAATAAGGTGAGGCCCAGGGGTGATTGGCACCGCAAAATTCCCTCAGTTCTAGACTGAGGTCTTTCTGCAGCCCATGGGTGTCTGGAGTTGGGGATTACGACAAACGAGCTCTCGGGAGAGTCTCGACCGAGCTCTCACAAGAGTGTCGACCTTAACACCTTCCCTCTCACGCTTCCGGTTACTGTTCCCATCCTCCAGAGTTAATCTTTACGACTGTTTCTCGCCTGTAACCATTAACCCCATCTTATCTGCCGCCTAGACTCTCGAAGATCCATCTGATGAAAATAGCTAGCTACCGGTACGTATCTTCCTCCTCAGTACGTACCTTTCTAAGGATACATACCATCCCGTGATATTTCTCCAGTGTAACACTACCTCCCCCTCCTCTTAGCTTCATCCCGAAGCTAGATATCTTTCTATCGAAGCAGCCCGGTTCCTCCTTATTTTTCCTTGTTTGGTTGGTTTGATATGTTGCCGGACATAATGCTCGTCCGCTGAATACAGTCCTCCTCCCCTGCATCCCTCCCAGTCACCGGATAAGGCGCGGCCTTTAATCCATCGGAATGACTGGGCCCTCAGAGTAAGCCGGTACGTACTCTTACTGTCGTATCATATTGAGTCGTACTCGCCGCCCTGCTGTGGCAGGGCTTTGGCGAACTTGGTGGGGTTCCGGGGTCGAACTGGCAACATGGAATCGGGATAGACATGGTGTCCTTCGTGCTAGAAACCCGTGTACTCGGCAGTAACTGCGCCCTCATCCTTCCAAGGGGAGACTAGTATACTGGAGCAGTGATGGCGCAGTTGGGGACTCACTTCACCACTTGTGTCGCCATTCTGCTGGTTCCACCGGTCCAAGTCCATCGCTGAGAGGTCGAGGCATCTGTTTTGAATGGTTTTCCTGACTCTCAACATGTCCTGATCGCGTGCACTCCTCGCCAGGCGCCGGGTCGGTGGCTTTTCTGTCATCTTCGGCTCCGTGGTCTGCTGTCCTTTCCTGGACATCCCGCCTAGGCGTTGGTGAGTCGGTAGTCCCTTGGCACGTCTGGATTTTGTTGACGAAACTCCCCGAGCTTCTTCAAACCACCTACCAAAAAGTTGTCCTATGGTTCTTCCGTCCAATCCATGCGGTCTGGATAGTCGAGCCATCTAACAAGATAGAGGATCCATCTGCTGCGTTTGACCGAGGACTGTTGGAAAAGCTTCTCGGCGCTGGATGTATGGGGGCTGCTAGAGTTGAGAGGGTGGTGTTACCATGGGGATGATGGGGCTAAGGGGGCAGTGTGGATGTACCTAGTGTTCCTGGTTCGGCG
>Ga0307508_10006483_pt1 | contig 11010 bp, 9 predicted proteins | sample 9_EM_MG_FD_203089 | JGI IMG/M metagenome (GOLD analysis project Ga0307508, IMG submission 203089) | Populus trichocarpa ectomycorrhiza microbial communities from riparian zone in the Pacific Northwest, United States - 9_EM | ecosystem: Host-associated > Plants > Roots > Unclassified | place...
GAGTGGCACCGACGTTGCGTCGTTCGAGCTTGTCGGCTCGCAGCTCTTCCTCAAGGCCGGCACGGCATTGAGCCACGCCTCGAAGGCCACGCTCAACGTCACCGTCGCGGTCGACGACACGCGCGTCGGCGCCACGCCTGACGCGACCGTCGCCTTCAGCTTGACCGTGACGGCGGCCGTGGCGCCCGGCAGCGTCGTGATCTCGGAGGTCGCACCCTGGTCCAGCTCCAACAGCCCACTGGCTGCCGACTGGTTCGAGCTGACCAACACGGGCACGACTGCCGTCGACCTCGCCGGCTGGAAGATGGACGACAACTCGCACTCCATCGCCAACGCCATCGCCCTGACCGGCGTCACCAGCATCGCCCCGGGCGAAGCGGTCATCTTCATCGAGACTCCGACCCCGGCCACGGCGGCCACCGCCATCGCAGCGTTTCGCGACCTCTGGTTTGGAGCGAATCCCCCGCGCGCGACGCAGATCGGTACCTACTCGGGCTCGGGCGTGGGCCTGAGCGGCAACGGCGATGAGGTCGTGCTCTTCGATGGCGCCGGCAATCTGGTTACCGGCATTGGCTTCGGCGCCTCGCCGACCGCCGCACCGTTCACCACGTTCGACAACCACGCTGGCGCCGGCAGCAGCACGCTTCCGTTGCCGGCAATCGCGACGTTCAGCGCGGTCGGTGTCAACGCTGCCTTCGCGGCGGCCACGGACCCGAGCGAGTTCGGCTCGCCGGGCATCGGCAACGTCGGCCGGCTCATCATCACCGAGGTCGCGCCCTGGGCCAGCAGCAACAGCCCCTACGCGGCCGATTGGTTCGAGGTCAGCAACGTGGGCGGCGCAGCCGTCGACCTGACCGGCTGGAAGATGGATGACAACTCGAACAGCTTCGCGGCATCCGTCCCGATCGTCGGGGTTGGCAGCATCGCGCCAGGCCAGTCAGCGATTCTGATCGAGGGCACCGCCACCACGGCGACCAGCTTCGTCGCGGCCTGGTTCGGTGGCAGTGCGCCGGCGGGCTTTCTGATCGGCAGCTACACAGGATCGGGAGTGGGACTCAGCACCAGCGGCGACGCCGTCAACGTGTTCAACCCGTCAGGCAAGCCCATCGCGGGCGTGCAATTCGGTGCCGCCACCACCGGCTTCACCTTCGACAACACCGCGGGTCTGGCCACGGTCACGACGTTGAGTGTGGTGGGCGTCGGCGGCGCGTTCCTGTCTCCTGACAACATCGAGACCGGCTCGCCCGGCACGAGCCACTGACCCCAGCAGCCGGACAGCGCCAAAAATAGAGCTCCCAGGCGTGTGACGCGGTACCGCGCGCCTGGAATTGTTCCGAGAGATTGCGTCCCATGTCTGGGCGGATCCGGAAACTAACCTCCATCGATATGAAATTGGTTAGTCCTGCCGCGTTCGTTTGCCTGCGTCTGCTGCCCTCGGTCCTTGCGGCAATCGCCTGTGCCTCCAGCGCAAAGGCCGCAATTCCGAGCGGATACACTGGGACGCCGTACCAAGGCACGCCCCAGGTCATCCCGGGCCGGGTCGAGCTGGCCAATCTGGACGAGGGCGGCTTGAACGTCGCGTTCTACGCCGATCATCGGCGGGAGAACGCCGTGCAAGAAGGCTACGCACCCATCAGCGGCGACGACTACCGCCCCGGCAACCTGATGCTGCCGAACATCTGCAAGACCAACAGGAGCCTCGAGAAGCCGGGCGAAGGCAGCGAAGACTTTTGGGAAGACGGCAAACGCTATCCGAGCGACGACAACATGTACGTCTACTACATGGGCTACGCCCACACCGTCGATTGGGTGCGCGTCACGGTGAACGTGCAGCAGGCTGGTATGTACAATGTCAGCTCGAACTGGGCCTGCGCCAACGTCGATTGCGGGCTCTCCATTTGGTTCAACGACGGCAGCGGGACGGCCGACAACGCTGGCAAACCGCTGGACGGCGCCAACAAGAGCGGCATCGTCAAGCTGAACGGGACCAACGACTACCACAAGTGGCGCGCGTACCCGAACTTCGCCAAGGTCGATCTTAGCGCTGGCCCGCAGGTGATGACGTTCCACGTCGAGGTTGGCAATCACTTGCAGTACGGCTTTCTGCAGTTCGATCCGGTGGGCGGCCCTGGGAGCGCTGGGGCTGGCGGCACTGGGTCGGGCGGCAGTGGTGGTTTGGCCAGTGGCGGCGCCGCAAGCGGCGGAAATCCGAGCGGCGGTAGCGCAGGCGCCAGCGCGGCTGGCGGGACCAGCACCGGTACGGCCGGTACGCTTGCCAGCACCGCCGGCAGCGCCACCATCGGAGCCGGCACCGGCGGCAGCAATGTCGTGACGCCCAGTGCGGGAAGCGGCGGCGTTCCGGGCGCCGGCGGCAGCAGCAGCGTTTCGACGACGCAAAGCAACACCGATTCAGGTTGCTCGCTGGCGGCCGCTGGAACCGCCTCCCGAAGCTCGCGGTTTGCGGGTCTGGGCTTGCTCCTCGCAACCTCGCTGCTGCTCCGCAGGCGCAAAGCCAGGGCCGGCGCGGTCTGAGGCTTGCGCGCCGCGGCCGTTCACAGGCCGAGGGTGGTGCGCAGCCGCATTTCGCCGGAGCGGCTGATCGGCACGTTGCGGCCGTCGTGCAGGATCGCCATCTTGCTGCCTTGGCCCCAGGGTTCGATGCGGGCCACGCGGCTCACGTTGAGCAGGTAGGAGCGGTGCACCCGCACGAACTGGCGTGGATCGAGGCTGGCTTCGAGGCTCTGCAGCGTCTGCTGGGTGAGCGAGGAGCGCGAGTCGTGAAAGACCTCGACGTAGTCGTCTTGGCCCCGCGCGAAGTCGATGGCGGTCGCGGCGATGATCAAGATCTCCGCGCCGTCACGGATGACCAGCCGCTCGAGGTAGCTGCCCGGGCTGCGCGCGGCCCGGGCCAGCTCCGGCGCCGCGAGGCTGCGCAGCTCGCCGAGGCGCTTTTCTGCCCGCACGAGCGCCTGCGCCAAGCGTTCGGCCGAGAAGGGCTTGAGCAGGTAGTCGACAGCGTGGACTTCGAAGGCGCGCACGGCGTACTCGTCGAAGGCGGTCGTGAAGATGACGGCAATTTCGGGAGCGAGCAGGCCGAGCACCTCGAAACCGTCGAGCTTGGGCAGCTGGACGTCGAGCAGCAGCAAATCGGGTTGGTGCTCCTTGGCGAGCCTGAGCGCTTCGAGCCCGTTCTTCGCCTGGGCGACGATCGTCCAGCCAGGATGCGCGCGGAGGTACTCGGCGAGCAGGCGCCGCGCGGGCTCTTCGTCGTCGACGACGAGCACGCGGCGCGGGACGCTGGGTTCGCTCATCTGGCCTCCACGCTGCGCGGCGAGCTTGCCGGTAGGTCGAGCGCGACGACAAAGCGGTCGACCCCGCGCTCGACGCGCAGCGTCGCGTCGGTGCCGTATTGGCCGAACAGGCGCGCGCGCACATTCGCGAGACCGAGACCGCCAGCGCGGCGACGCGGCGCGGGATCGAGCCCATTTTCGAGCTCGATGCTCAGGCGTCCGCCACGATAGCGCGCACGCACACGCAGCGGCCCTGGTTCGTCCACCGGCGCGATGCCGTGGGTGACCGCATTTTCCACGAGTGGTTGGAGCAAGAGCGAGGGGATCTCGCAATGTTCGGCTGCCTCTTCCATGCTGACCTCGATGCGCAGTCGCTCGCCCAAGCGTAGCGCTTCCACCGCGAGGTAGCCCTGGCAGAGGGCCCACTCTTCGCGCAGGGGCACCAGCGCGCGCTCCTGAGCCCCGAGCGTCCCCCGCAGGTACTGCGCCAGAAGCAGGCACGCCTCGCGCGCCTTCGCGGTGTCGTAGCCAATCAGGGCGCTCACGGTGTTGAGGCTGTTGAACAGGAAATGCGGATGAACCTGGGCGCGCAAGGCACTGAGCTCGGCCCGTTGCGCGGCGAGGGCGAGTACTGCCTCGCGTTCACCGGCAAGGCGCCGCTGTTCGAGCTCCGTGAGCACGTAGTCGAACGTTGCGACCAACAGGTAGAACAGCGCTCCCACCCCGAGCAGCGGGCCCTCAGCCGCTCCCACGTCGGCGGGCAACGCGTGCCAGGCGGGCAGCAGCGCCAGCAGCTCGGCCAGCAGCTGCGCACAGACCAGAAAACCGACGCTCCAGAGCGCGGCGGCCGCAGCGTGAATCGATACGACTCGCCACAGCTTTGCGGGCAATAGCGGCAGCGCGCGGCAGAGATACCAGACCGGCAGTGTGCCGACGGCGAAGGCCACCGTACAGGCCGCGCTGAGCAGCAGCGCCCCGAGCGCCGCCGTCGAGTGGAGTAGCACCCACGGCACGGCCGAAAGGCCCGCCCAGAACAGCAGGTAGGCCGAAAGCGAGCGGCGATGAGCGAGGAGCGGATGCACGGCGGTCGACCGATTCTAGGGGTATTCGGGATCAGTTGTGGACGCTGAGGCCGCCCACGGTGACCGAACCTGTCACGCGCAGCAGCGGCGCGCTGGTCGAGCCTTGCGCGGAGCGCGTCGAATCGTCGGCGCCGCCGAGCAGCGGCGTCACGTCGCACTGAACCTGCCACGTGTCCGGCACGCGAATGTCGACGCCGCCCATCAGGATGCGCACGTCGAGCAGCGCGCCCTCCGGAGCGAGGCGCGCGTAGCGGAGGTCGAGCTCGACGCCCCCCGCGGTGACGCCGAGCTCTCCTCCCTTCCAAGCTTGAGACGTGATTTTGAACTCAGCGCCCGCTAGCGTGATCTGCTTGTTCAAACGGTCGTCCTGCGACACGAGGCTGGCGTGTTGCGCGTCCTCAACGAAGTCGTCGTGCAGTTCTGCCGCCTCACCGGGGGCAGGATCCGTGGGCGGCCACGGATCGGTTGGCGGCTCGCGCGGTTCGGCGCCGCGTGCTGCCCGAATCAGAAACGCGACTCCGAGCAGCACCAAGAGCCCCGGCCACAGGCGCGCGGTCGGAAACGCCAGAAAGCTCAGAAAGCCCAGGTTGCGGGCCAGCAGCAGCCCGCCCATCGCCACGAACGCGAGGCCGAACAGCGCCCCCATGAAGCCGCGCGCTCGCAGCAGGTTCGAGACTCCGAAGAACATCGGCAAGAGCGGCCAGAAGTCGACGAAGCGCACCTGCGCGGGCAAAAGTCCGAATTCGCGTGCGAGCAGCCCGCCGCCCACGGAGATCAGGAGCAGACCCGGCCACAAGCCGGGTGAGTGGTGGTGATTCGTTCGCATGGGCGGCTCCTATCGTACCGAGAGCCCACCGGCTACGACCATCCCGACGATGCGCAGGCGCGGCCGCGGCTCCGCGGACCTGGGGGCGCGCCGCTGCTCGCCGACGCCGCTGCAAATGGCATCGACCTCGCAGGCGACATCCCAGTCGGGCGGCACGAGAATGTCGATGCCGCTGAGCACGGATTGCACGTGGATCGTCGCTCCTTCGGGGCTCAGCGCCGCCTGCCTCAGGTCGACCGTCACTCCGGAACAGGCGGCAGTCACGCGGCCGCTCCGCAGCGCTTCTGACCGAACACGAATCCAGAGGCCGTGGAACGCCGCCCCGCGCTCGAAGCCGTCGTCGACCGTGGCGACGCAGTCCGGTTCGAAGTCGTCGCCGTCGTCTTCTTCCCAGCAAGGGGTCCTGGTTGCTCTCGTCTGCATGCTGTCCTCCAAACGAAGGGCCCGAAATGAGCCGTCTTCCTGGAGCTCAAAGTAGGCGGCTCAGCCGCCCCGCGCCCGGGCAGATCGGCGAACGCGCGCGAGCTACCGGTGAACGCCGGCGTGCGCCCGGCGAGCAGCCGGCTCGCGCGGTGCGTCGGGTACGCAACGAAGGGCAGTCGGTCGGAATCACGGGCTCTCGGAAATACCCTGGAATAGCGGGTGTCCGCCGAGCGCGAGCTGCCGGCCGTCCACCACGATGGCCATGGGGGCCTCGCGCAGATAGTGCCGGGCGGTGACCTGAAGCGCTTCGGGCGTGAGCTGATTCACCCGGGTTTCCAGCGTTTCGTAGAAGTCGTCGGGCAAGTTGTTCAAGAAAGCGTCGGCGAGCGCTTGCGCGCTACCGCGCGTCGAAGAGAACGCGGCCGCGCGGTCCGCCAAGAAGCTGGCGCGCGCTGTTGCCAGATCGGTTTGGGTCAGTTTTCCATCGGCCAAATGCTCGAAGACTCCGAGCAGCGCTTCGAGCGCGAGTCCGGCTTCGCCAGGCGCGGTTTCGACCTGGACGAAGAAAGTCCGCTCGTCGATGGTGTCGAAGCAGTGAGCGGTCCAAGCATAGGCAAGACCGCTGTCCTGGCGCAACGTGTGGGCCAGCTCGAAGCTCGGCACTCGCTCGAGAAGTTGAGCCAAGAGCTCGAAGCCCAAGTAGTCGGGGCTCGTAGCAGCCGGGCAGGGCAGCGCCACCACTAGCCGATCGGCGTTAGGTGTGGAGCGCGTCATGCGGCGGAGGCGCCTGCCGGGCCTTGCCAGGCGCGGCGTCGGTGGGTTGGCGCTTTGCGGATGACCTCGCCAAGTACCGAGCTCGCGCTCGACCACGGCACGGGCCTCGTCGAGCGTGACCGGACCGGCAAAAACGAGGGCCGAACGCGTCGGAGAGTAGCGCTTTTGGTAGTAATCCCGCACTTGCTCCAGCGACAGCTGCTCGAGGGTTTCTTTTCCGCGTTCCTCGGCGCGCTCCAGCCGTTGGTCGTTTTCATCCGACCCATAGAGCACGTCGGCCGCGAATCGCGACATGCCCGACGGTACGCGGTGGCTGGTAGCCAGGCCTGCGCTCAGGGTCGCTTTGGCGCGGCTGAAAGCCAGGTCGTCGAGCGGCGGTGGCAGGAGCACGACACGCAGGTGCTCGCCCACTTGCGCGAGCGTCTCCGCGACGCCAGTGAGTGTGAGCCGCGTGCCGCGCGGGCCCACCGCGCTCTCGAACGCCACCACGGCACTTTCATCGCGGTCTTGAATGGGTTTGGCGGCGGCCAATAGCGTGGCGAGGGTGAGCTCGCCGAGCAGCGCGTAGGGGACGCGGTGCGCCGGGCGTGCCAGCGGGTTCGCGAACGCGACGCTCACGGTGGGCAGGTCGTCGTCCTCCGCGACGATTAGCTTCAGCCCGTTCGCTAGAATGGTGGAGGATAGACTGGGGACGCGCAGCAGGCGCCGCGGTTCTGCGTCGGGAGCATGAATGCGAAAATCCGCGTCGGGCGTGGGCGTCAATGGTTGGCTCGGTGCTGGCAGGCCGCTCGCGGGGCGACACGAGACGAGGCCCAGTACCGGCACGGCGCACGCGGCAATCAGACAGACGAGCCGGCGCCAACTAGGGCGGTGAGGGCACGTCACCGCGGCACGACCTCGATGCCCGTAACTGCGAGCCGCGCTGACGTGCCTCCCACCCGCAATAGCCAGCCGAGCATGGCCTGATCGGCTTTGTAGAGCTGCGAAAGCGCTCGCATCCGCGCCGGACTGACGCGCTCCAATTGCGTGAGGTGCGCCCGAAAATCATAGGGCTGATGGGTCGATCGAGCCGACTCGAGATGATCGCGGGCTACCTCGATCAAGGACGCACGCCGTAGCTGCTCCGACAACACCAGTTGACGTCGTAACGGCGGCAATCGGCGCGGCCAATCCGTGCGCCAGAGTGCACCCAGCTCGGCTTCGAACACGGGCAGCACCTTGTCGATATCGCCCTCAGTCGCGATGCTGAACTGGAGCATCGGACCGAGCTCGAATGGGTAGAGGCTGACGCCAACCTTGCTGGCCAATTTTTGGTCACGCACGAGCGCGTCTTGCAACTTGGCGAGCAGCTGTAACGCGAGAAGCTTACTCGCTACACCATCGTCGCTCCGCGGGTCGGGCGCAGGCCAGGTCACGCTGAGCTCGTCGAGCCTGGCAAGGCTGCGGCGAACGAATGAGCGCGCATGCGTGGTGACGGTTGTGTTCACCGCCGCCCGACGCGGCAACGCAGACGCTACAATCGAACCGAAGTATTGCTCGATAAGCGCGCGCGTCGGCTCGAGCTGGAAGTCTCCGACCAAGACCAGATGTGCGTTGTCGGGCCGATACGTCTGCTGAAAGAAAGCTTGGGCAGACGCTAAATCGGCATAGTTGAGCTGCTCGGCCTCGTCGTCACCGCGAGCGTAGGGGTGCCACATGCCGAAGAAGGCATTCACACTGTCTTGGTTGAACTGGTCTTCTGGCGAGCGATGCAGTAGCGCCCCTTCGCGCCAAATAATGTTCTTCTCGAGCTCGATGGCCTTGGTGCTGAACCGTTCAAGCGAAAACGCCATGCGCTCGCTTTCCACGAACAGCGCGAGCGGTAGCGCGCCTTCGGGGACGACTTCTTGATAGCTGGTGTCGTCTGGGCCGGTGAAACCGTTGATGTCCGTGGCCCCCGCGCGGCGCAGCAGCTGCCCGGCCTCGAAGGGCTTCGGTAAATGCCGCGTGCTGCGGAAGCTGAGGTGCTCGACCATGTGCGCGAGGCCGTCGAGGCCCGGTGGATCGTCGCGCCAGCCAACGTCGTAGCCGACCACGACCGCGACGCGCGGCTGCCGAGCGTCCCGTTCCAGAACGACATCCAGCCCATTGGGCAACTGGTAGTGGACCACGGCCTGCTCGCTGCCGACCTCTTTCGCGAGCGCCTGGCCGGGTACGAGAAGCCAGGCGCCCAGCAGCGCCAGCATGATTTGGCGCAAGCAGCTCATCAGACGCCCGGCTTCGTCAGCGCTCGTGACGCCGCTAGAGCCTTCATTGCAGGGCTACCCGTCGTCGCCTCGAGACCACCAAACCAAGCTATAGCGCGGCTGCGCGGCACTCAAGCGCGAGCGTTATTGCTGCAGTTCCGCGGTGAGCTGGTCGGCTGCATTCAGATATCGCTGACCCGGCGAGGTCCAATCGGGCGAGTTTGCGTTTGAGTTTTTGTCCCCACGCGCGAGCAGAAGTGACCAGACGCCGCTCGGGTCGTCGCGGCAGACTTGCCCAGGAGCTTGGAGTCGGCAGAGGAGCGCACTGTGGAACATCAGTACCGTTGGAGTGAGGTAGCGGCGGCAGTCTGGGCGGTCTTCATCGCCATGACGGCCTGCTCGGGGTCGACCAACGACACGACGGGAGCCGCAACGGGTCACGCTGGCGCGTCGGCGCAGGCAGGCGCTAGCGCCGCAGGTGCTGGCGGCGTGACTCAGGCTGGCGCGAGTCACGGCGGCGCGGCCGGTGTCGCAGGTCAAGCCGGCGCGAGCGGTGGAGCGACCGGCACGGCTGGCATCGGCGGCAGTCAAAGTCCCGGTGGCGGCGGCGCAGGGAGCGGCGGCGCCGCGTCGATGGCCGCGGCTGGCGTCGGTGGCCAGGCGGAAGCGGGCGAGGGCGGCAGCGGCGGCATCATCGACACGCAGTGCACGTTCGAGTCATTGCACTTGAAGGTCAGCGGCGGCGCCACGTTCGAGCGCAGCGCTCAACCGGAAGACGTGTGCGGCGGCGAAGTGAGCCAGAACAAAGACCTTTCGCTCACCTTCTTCTTGAAGCCGCCCGAGCTCGAGAACACGCTGCTGGTGTCCGTGATCGGCCACGGGATTGAGGCGGGCAGCAAGGGGCCCTTCACGCCGGCGTTTTTCTCGCTGGCCACGACGGGAGCCATTTGGGACATCAGCCTGCCCGACGCCGATCATCCCCTTGCCTGCAGTGCTGATCTGACGACCTTCGAGATGGTTCCGCCCAGCCGCTGGCGTGTCGCCGGCTCGCTGAGCTGCCCCTCGCCGCTCTCGGGCATCGGGCCCGTAGGGGCCACGCCGCTCACGATCGTCGATTTCAAGTTCGGCATCTTGTTCGACGCTGTGCCCTGACGCATGAAACCTCACTTGGCACGAAACCTGCTGAGGGCGTGTCGATGGACGACGATTACCTCGACCGTGTCCGCGAGCGCCTCGCTACAGGCAACCTCCTCGATGCCGCGTTCGACTATTTGCTTCCGCCGGTGGCTCGCTCGAAGTCCCTGGTACACTGGACGCCCATCAGCGTGGCGCGTGCAGTGGCCGCGCGACTCGAGGCGCACGGCGCCCGCTCGGTTCTCGATGCAGGGAGCGGAGCCGGGAAGTTTTGCGTGGTGGCCGGGAGCGTCTCTCCGCGCCTGACGTTTCTCGGCATCGAACAGCGAGGCGGGTTGGTCTCGGCGGCGAGGGACTTGGCAGCGCGTCTCGGGGTCGTGAACGCTCGCTTTGAGCTGGGCGACGCGCTGGGCCGTTCGTGGGCACCGTTTGACGGCTTTTACTTCTTCAATCCGTTCGCCGAGAATGCGCTCGCGAGCGACGACGTATTCGACGCCGCGAGCGGTGTGGCGAAGCGTCGCTTCGGGACCGAAGCGCGCCGGTTAGTGCGCCGCCTGCGTGAGGCGCGCCGGGGCGCCGTCGTCGTGACTTATCACGGCCTTGGTGGCGCCATCCCTTCGACCTACGAGCTGATGGCCGAGGACGAGTCGGGCACCGGACGGCTTAGGACGTGGGTCAAGCAGAGGGACAACGAGGAAGACTGGGTCCACCTCGACCACCGTGATGTTGCTCGAGTCGCGTGGGGCGCGCTGGAACCCGGCTCACGCCCCGACGCGCTCCGGCATCCGGACTCGGCCGGTGGCTACGTGGCGTTGGAGCGTTCGGGGGCTGACCTTGAGCTTGGCGGCAGCTCGAATCGTGCTCCCGCCGGCGGCTTCCAGGGCAGCTTCGATGATCTGGCAGGTTAGCGATTCCAGGCCGTCGGCCAGCTCCAGCACGAGCTGGCCCTGGCGCTCCGTACCCGCCGATGGCCCGTCGGGCGCGGTCGCTTGCAAGCGAATACCTTCGGGAAGATCCCCCGGGCGCACCTGGCGCCCTTCTTTGAGCAGGCACAAGGTCTCGATCACGTTGCGCAGCTCGCGCACGTTTCCCGGCCAGTCATACTGCAGAAGCAGCGCCTTCGCTTGGCGGCTGAACTTGGGCGGACGCACACCGTGGCGTGCGGAAAGCTGAGCCAGAAATTGGCTCAGCAGCGGCGCAATGTCGGCGCGCCGCTCGCGCAAGGCCGGCACGTTGAAGGTAATGCCTTGAATCCG
>Ga0307508_10006484_pt1 | contig 11009 bp, 13 predicted proteins | sample 9_EM_MG_FD_203089 | JGI IMG/M metagenome (GOLD analysis project Ga0307508, IMG submission 203089) | Populus trichocarpa ectomycorrhiza microbial communities from riparian zone in the Pacific Northwest, United States - 9_EM | ecosystem: Host-associated > Plants > Roots > Unclassified | place...
CACCGCCGCCACCAGGGCGGTGACCAGCAGCCCGGCGATGACGCCGCCGCCGGCGAGCCGGACGAACGCGAGCCCGATCCCGGCGGCCGTGACCGTGCCGCCGGCCACGGCGACGGCCACGGCGATCCGGAACAGGATCAGGCTCGTCGCGTCGTTGAACAGGCTCTCGGCCTGCACCAGCACCTGCATGCGCTGCGGCAGCGACAAGCGGCGGCCGAGCGCCGTCACCGCGACCGGGTCGGTGCTGGCCAGCACCGCGCCCAGCAGGAAGGCCAGGCTCGCCGGCACGTGCGTGATCGCGGTGGTGACCAGGGCGACCGCGCCGGCGGAAGCGAGCACGAGCCCGACGGCCAGCACGGCCACGGGCCGCCACGTGCGTCGCAGCTCGGGCCAGGACAGCTCCTCGCCGGAGGCGTAGAGCAGGGGCGGCAGCACGACAAGGCTGATGAGCTCGGGATCGATGTGCACGTGCGGCGCCGACGGGATCAGCTCGATGAGCACGCCCACCGCCACCAGCAGGGAGGGCGCGGGCACCCGGACCCGCTCGGCGACGGCGGCGATCAACGTCGCGGCGACCACCAGGACGAGGACTATCTGAACTCCGTGCACGCCAAGCCGCCTTCGCCGACAAACCTCCGTGCCGACCAGACTTCCCGGCTCCCCGCACTACACGCTACCAGCCCCGACGGCCGTTCCAGAGCACAGAATCCTAGACGAAGTCCGGCGGTTCGCGGAGACCGTCGCCGTCGGGCGGGAGACGGAGGATCGGCAAACCGACGTGGCTTCAGGGAGCCACTCTCGATGCCTAGAAGTTCTTTGTTATCACGTCACCCCACGAAGGGCGGTACATCTCGACCCAGGACTGGTGATATCCGCCCATGCTACAACTCACCGTGATCCAGGCCCACCCTCCACCGCTCGGCACGCGTCCAGACCGAACATTGGTGAACTTGATCTGGTACTGGTTTCCGTTGGTTAGAGAACTCGACGTAAACGTCTGCCCGTCCAAGCTGCCGCGGGAGTCGACGGTTTGGATTCCACCCGTATTGGCGCAGCCGGCGGAGCCTTTGACATTGACCGTGCCGCTCCAGGGCCAGGCACTCGCCGGCCCGGCCGCCACCAGGTTCAATCCCGCCACGACGGCCACGGCGCCGAACGATATGGCAGTCATTCGAAATAGTCGTTTCTGCATCTTGTTCATCCTCGTATTCGGTGTCAATACAGGTGTCGAGTAAAATGAGGCCGAAAGACCACTGACACACTCTCGATGAGACCGGTTCACCCTGAACAGACTGAACCCTCGCATTCAGCCGCGCAGGGTCGCCCGATCGGCTCGAGGAACGCCGTTCGGGTCGCATTCATGCACGACGCCGCTCACCTTTGACGCGACAATCCGCCTAATTCGGCGTCCTGGAGGTCGCGTGCCGCGCTTCGAAGGCCAGACGAACTCACCTCGGCACGACGATGTGCCCGCGACACCAACCGTTTCGTCGCACTACGAAGTTGTGCCATTGACCAGCTTCGGGCGCTTTTGATATGCCCGTACGGACGCGGCGGTCAGACGAGACCGTCTCGGGGAGGAGATCTGCGGTGCCGACTCGGCCGTCGTTCGTGGTCACCGGGGGTGCATACGGCGTCGGGCAGGCGATCAGCCTTCCACGACGCCGGGCTCGACGACACCTCGCCCGCGCAGATCCTCGACCTGATCACCGCAAACCTCGCATTGGCCCTGACCGGCTGCCACGTCGCTGTCAACCACTACCTGGCCCACCAACGCGGCGGCGCGATCATCAACGTCTCCTCGCACCAGGCACAGCGCCCGGTCCGCGGAGCCCTGCCCTACGCCACGGCGAAAGCAGCGATCGAGGGTCTGACCCGGGCCGTAGCCGTCGATCACGGTCCGGCAGGCATCCGCACCAACGCGGTCGCGCTCGGCTCCATCGCCACCGATCGGTACCTGCGATATCGGGCCCAGCACCCCGACACCGACGCCCAGATGGCCGCTCTGCACCCGCCGGGTCGCGTCGGAGACCCGAGCGAAGTGGCCGACGCCGTCGCCTTCCTCGCGTCTCCCGACGCAGGATTCGTCAACGGCTCCGTCCTGGCCGTCGACGGCGGCCGAGCAGTCAACGGACTAGACCCCGAAGCCAGATGACGAGGCTGATGTTCTTCCGACCCAGGGTTTCGTCAACGCGTTCGCAGATGGCATGGCAATCACCCCACATATCGGCAAGGTCGGATGTGGCTAACTCGCCGCTGTCGCTTGGTCGCGGCCTCGGGACAGGCGGTCGACACGGCGTAATGCCTCGGGAAGCCGGTGTGGACCCGCCATCGCTTCCACGAAGCCGGCGGCTTGCTCGACGCTGAGGCCGACGGCGGTGACATAGAGCGGTCGTGTGGCGAGGCCGCGGCGTACGGCGGCAGCATGGGTGGCGCTGCGGAAGGCGGTCTTGGCGACCCCGATGACCGGTATGCCAGTCTCCTCGTGCACGTGGGCGCCCAGGCCCGGCCGCCCGTCCGGGTCCAGATCGACATAGCCGTCCACGACCAGCAAACCCAGATCCTGTACGCCGTCCAGGACAGCTCGTGTCGCCGGCAGCTCGCGGCGAAAGAACGAGCCGGGCTCGTACGCAGCGACGTGTGCAAGCCAGGCCACGCGCTCGTCGACCAGCGTCGCGAACACCGGCTCGTTGGCAACCACCAGAGCGGCCCGCGCTCCACCAGACGGCGGGTAGTACACGTCAACCGCGCCGCATCGCATCACGATCTCCACAGGGTCGGCCGTTCGGGGCTATCGCTCGTAAGTATGTTCGACCCTGGATCGAAGGCGTACGGGGAGCTTCCCAGCCCGCCGCGACGGCCCGGGCGAACACGACCCGCCCAGTGAGCCGGTGGCCCCGGTGATCAAAACGGTGGTGATCGGGCCAGGATCCCAGCCGGTCGCGCGGGACGGAAACGAGCAGACTTAAACAAACGGCCTAAAGTTCCCGCTCGCGGGCCGAAGTCACCGGTGAGAGCTGACACCGAGCCCCGGGAGGACGTCCGGATGTTTCGACCTTCCTTCACCGTCCTGTCCCTGGCCGCGGCCGTCACGGCCGGCGCGGTGGCCAGCGGCAGCATGATCCTCGGCGCCTCGTACGCGGCGTTCGGCGGGACCACGAACAACGGCCCGAACACGTTCTCCGTCGGCTCGGTCACCATGACCAACGACTCGGTCGGGCAGGCCATGTTCACCACCGCCGGCGCGAGCGGCTCCCAGGTCTCCACCGTCGGCCTCAAGCCCGGTCAGGTCGTGCAGAACTGCATCCGGGTGAACTACACCGGCAGCCTGCCCGCCACGGTCCACCTCTACGCCGACGCCGCGCCCACCGACAACCACCCCAGCGGCACCGGGCTGGCCGGCTACCTGCACGTCACGGTCGCGGAGAGCAACCCCGGCGCGTTCGGCTGCGCCGGCTTCGCCGGGGGCACCGGGGGCACCGGGGGCACCGTCACCACCATCTACGACTCGACCCACCCGGGCGTCCAGTCCGACCTGCTGAGCGCGTTCCCGACCAGCTACGCCGCCGGCACCCCCTCCGCCCTCGCTTCGTGGACCACCGGCGACTGGCGCGCCTACCGCATCACCCTGACGGTGGATAGCGCTATCCCGGACACCTCGCAGGGCGCTGACTGCTCGGTCGTCTTCGACTGGCAGGCCCAAAACAGTTGACCCGTGGCCGGCACGCAGCGCCGAGGCAGCCCGCCCGAACGATCCGGGTGGCCGCCACCGCGCTGCTGTCCTGGCTGGCCACCAGCCTGTTGTGGGCGCTGGCCTCGGCGCTGGTCGGGATGCACCCGACCGTGGTGAGCTCGGGGTCGATGGCGCCGCGGATCCGGCCGGGCGACGTGGTGGTCGCGACACCGGCCCGCGCCGGCCCCCTGCGCCCGGGGACGGTCCTGCTGGTCGACGACCCCGAGCGGCCCGGCCTACTGCTGCTGCACCGGCTGCTGCGGCGTACCTCGGAGGGCCTGCTGGTCACCAAGGGCGACGCGAACGCTCGCCCGGACCCCGCGCCGGTGGCGACCGCCGCGGTACGCGGCGTCGCCCGGCTCCGGATCTCCTACGTCGGCCTGCCCAAGCTGTGGCTCGCCGAGCGCCGCTGGCCGCTGCTGGCCGCCTTCACCGCCGCCGTCGCCGCGCTGGTCGTCGCCGCGCGGGCGCCCGCAACGCGGTGAGGCGCGGCCTGACCGCGGCCCTGCTGGTGCTCGCCGTGCTGGTCCTGCCCGGGGCCGCCGCCACCTTCCGCGGCACCACCGGCACCGCCGCGAACACGCTGGCCGCGGCCGGCAACTTCGCGGTCGGCGGCCTCTGGGAGTGGGGCGGCGACACCCCGTTCACCCCGGTGCCCTACCGCGTCGACAACGCCGTGTGGGCCTCGGCCGCCTCCGGCCCGAAGTACGGCTGCGGGGTGCGCACCGACGGCACGCTCTGGTGCTGGGGCCGCAACGCCAGCGGCCGGCTCGGCCTGAGCGACACCACCGACCGGGCCGCGCCAGTGCAGGTCGGCGCCGGCACCGACTTCGCCTGCGCGCTCAAGACCGACACCACGCTGTGGTGCTGGGGCGAGAACTCCTCCGGGCAGCTCGGCACCGGCGACCCCAGCCGCTACCTGACCTCGCCCGATCAGGTCACGGTCCCGGCGGCGACCGACTGGCGGTCGGTCGCGCTCGGCGACGAAACGACCTGCGGCGTACGCCTGGACAACACCCTGTTCTGCTGGGGTCGCAACAACAACGACCAGGTCGGCGACGGCACCACCACCAACGCGCTGGCCCCGCGCCAGGTGACCGCGGTCGTCGGGGTCAGGCTGATCGACAGCGGGCCGGCGTCGGACTTCGCCCTCGCCCAGGTCCCGAACTAGCGGATCAGGATGTCGTCGAGGAACGCTGTCGGCGTCAGCCAGCGGAGGTACTTCTCGGTCAGGGCGTACATCCGTCGGCTGATTCCTACGGGCGCCGTTGCCGTCGCTCAAGCCCTGACTGACCGGCGATCAGGCAGCCGGGGCCAGCCACGCCGTCGCACGACCGGCCCGACCCGTGGGACACGACCGACGATCAGTCCGGTCGGAGCGAATGACTGGCAGGTGCCGGTGCAGGGTGCCAAGGAGACGCGCGTAACCGGGAAGGGCGAAGATCGCGCCATGGCCTCTATTGCAACACCGTTGAGTTAGCGCTGTGAGCGTGCCGTCAAGCCTTCTTCCGCAGCCGCTGGACGTGGACGATCGAGGGCGGCTTCGGCTCGTGTGACGGGGACAGTCTGTCCGATACGGGCGGATGTCGTCGCGGCGTGGGCGACGAGGACGGCGTGCAGTCCTGCGTCCAGGCTGACACTCGGGCTCGGATGGCCGAGCACGGTGTCCCGGAATGCCTGGTGTTCGCTGAGCAGCGCGTCAGCGCGTGGCGGATCCAAGTGCGTCACCACGCCGCGGGTGACCCCCGGGTAAGTCACCGGGCCGCCTCGGTCGGGCCGTGTAGTGCCGTTACCGTAGAAAGTCAGGGATGCGGTGATGGTGTCGGCGGTGAGGCAGCCGTGCTCGCCGGTGACGGCGATGTGGCGTTCCGGGTTCGGGGTGAGCCAGTTGACGCGATGTTGAGCGATCGTCCCGTCGGCGAGCTGGGCGATCGCCGCGAGGAGGTCTTCGTAGGGCCGGCCGCTGCGGTGGGCGGTGCGGGCTGTGATCGATGTGTACGGCTGGCCTGCGAGCCATGCGGTCAGGTCGATGTCGTGGGTGGCGAGGTCGTTGATGACGCCGACGTCGGTAATCCGGACTGGGTAGACGCCGGTGCGGCGAGTGCTGATGTCGAAGACGTCGCCGAGCAGTCCGTCCTCGAGGCGGCGTCGTAGGGCTGCGAGGGCCGGGTTGAAGCGTTCGATGTAGCCGACGGCAGCCGGTACGCCGGCGGCGCGGTAGGCGTTCACCAGCTGAGCAGCGGCAGCCGGGTCGCCGGCGAGGGGCTTCTCGATGAGGGTCGGGATGCGGGCGGCCGCGAGCTGCACCCCGAGTTCGGCGTGCAGGGACGTTGGGCAGGCGAGGACGACGTAGTCAACGCGGTGGTGGAGCAGCTGCTCCAGATCGGTGACGACGGGGACTCCGGCGAGCGCGCCGCCCGGGTCGCCGGCCGGGTCGGCGACGGCGACCAGGTCGACGCCGTCGGCCTGCTCGACGGTGCGGGCGTGGTGACGGCCCATGTGACCGAGTCCGACGATCCCGACACGCAGGGCCCGGGTGTTCATGCGACCAGCTGCCGGGGGTAGGCGTGGCGGGCGACGGCGGCGGCGATCCGGTCGAGGTCGTGGCCGGTCAGGGCGGGGTGCACGGGCAGTGACAGGACCTGGCGGGCGGCGGCGTCGGTGTGCGGTAGCCGCACGGCGGTGCGGTAGGCGGGGCTGCGGTGCAGCGGGTTCGGGTAGTGCACGCCGCAGCCGACGCCGTCGTGTTGTAGCTGCTGGGCGACGGTGTCGCGGTCGAGGCCGGGGGTGATGCGGACGGTGTACTGGTGGAAGGCGTGCCCGATGCCGGGGCCGGGCTGCGGGACGGCGATCCCGGGCAGGTCGCTCAGTGCGGCGGTGAGCCGGGCCGCGTTGTCGCGGCGGGCCTGGGTGAAGGCGGGCAGTTGGCGTAGCTGTTCGCGGCCGATGGCGGCGAAGACGTCGCTGAGACGCCCGTTGGTGCCGACGATCTCGTAGCGGTAGCGGGTGGCCATGCCGACGTTGCGCAGCATCCGCAGCCGGCGGGCGAGCTCGGGGTCCGCGGTGGTGATCATGCCGCCCTCGACGGCCTGCATGTTCTTCGTCGGGTAGAAGGAGTACGCGGCGGCGGTGCCGAACGTGCCGGTCGGTTGTCCGTTGAAGGTGGCGGCGTGGGCCTGGGCGGCGTCTTCGAGCAGGGCGAGACCGTGCCGGCCGGCCAGCTTGAGCAGCTGGTCCATTTCGGCGGGGTGGCCGTAGAGGTGCACGGGGATGATCGCGGCGGTGCGGCTGGTGACGGCGGCGGCCGCGGCGGCCGGGTCGATGCAGTAGGTGTCCGGGTCGATGTCGGCGAACACGCAGGTCGCGCCTACCAGGCGGACTGCTGCCGCGGTCGCGGCGAAGGTGAACGACGGGACGATGACCTCGTCGCCGGGGCCGATGCCGAGGCCGAGCAGCGACAGCCACAGGGCGGTGGTGCCGGAGTTGACGGCGATGCAGTGCCGGCCCTCGACCATCGAGGAAAACTCGGTCTCGAACGCGGCGACTTCGGCGCCCTGCACAAGGGCTCCAGAGCGCAGCACCCGGACGGCGGCGGCGATCTCGGCGTCGCCGAGGACCGGTTTCGCCACCGGGATCATGCTGTTCATAGGGGTGTTCCTTCCTGCCGGGCCTTCGCCCGGCAGGATGGCCCGGGCGCTCAGCGGTGGGGGTGCCAGCCGTGGTGCAGGTAGGCGGTGGTGCCGGTGGCCAGTGCCTCGGCACAGGCGCGCAGCCGGCGGACCATGTGCTCGGCGAGCAGCTGGTCCCATTCGCCGGGGCCGGCGAGACGCCATTCGCTCAGCTCGTCGGATTGCAGGGCCACGTGCTGCTTCGCGTGCTGTTCGGTGATGCGACCGCCGTCGAACAGGAAGTTCGCCAGGGCCGGCCGTCCGTCGGGTTGCGGTGGTACCCAGTCCACGACGAGCAGCCGGCCGGGCTTGAGGTCAAGTCCGAGTTCTTCCTTGATCTCTCGAGCCGCGCCGTCGAAGGGGAACTCGCCGTGCTCCAGGGCGCCGCCGGGGATTTCCCAGGTGTCGTCGTCGCGGTAGGCGGGCCGTACGAGAAGGAACCGGCCGTGCTGGTCGTGCAGGATCGCGCCGGCGCCGTTGATGCTCTTCGGGAGGCCGGCGTAATACTGCGCTGCAGGTACGTGGGCTGGGCTCATGACGGGCGACGGTAGCCAACCTCGGCCAGCCCCGCACCTCTGCCGCACGGTGCGCCCCGATCAGGTGACCGCCGTGCACGTCAGCCAGCGCAGCCGCTGCTGGCGGTGGCGGTGGCGGTGGGTGCCAGGCTGTCCCCGTTCAGGGTGTAGGCCCAGGAGCAGGCCGGGCAGCGCAGCTTGTCGGTGAGGGGGTGTCCGCAGACGCAGACCCAGCCGCATTGCCGGGCCGGGTTGCCCGCGACCAGCGCGTAGGCCGGTACGTCGCGGGCGACGACCGCGCCGAGCGCGACCAGGGCGTTCGGTCCGACCGTGACGCCGGGAGCGATCAATGCACCCGCGCCGACGGTGGCGCCCGCGCCGACGGTGACCGCGCGGCGGGTGTAGTCGGCGTGCTGCTTGCGCCGACCGTCTGGGGTGGTGGCCCGGGGTGCGGGGTCCTCCAGCAGGGCGGCGTGCGGGCTGATCATCGCATTGTCGGCGACGACCGCCCCGAAGATGTCCGCATGGTTTCCGATCTTGACACGGTCGCCGATCAGGCTGCCGGTCCCGACGTAGGCGCCCTTGCCGAGGATGCAGTCCCGGCCGACGCGGGCGCCGGCAGCGACCTGGGCCTGATGCCACAGCCGGGTGCCGGGGCCGATGACCGCGCCGCTATCGAGCAAGCCGAGGGCGGTCAGCGCCGGGTCTGCCGCTGGTTTACTGCCGGTCGTGTCCGGGGTGCGGCCGGTCAGGTAGGTGATCAGGTCTTCGACGCAGGTGGCGCCTGCCAGGATGGTGTCGGGGATCGCAGCGCCGGTCGCCTGCTCGACCCGGCTGACCAGGACCACCCGGTCCAGGGAGTCCATGCCGAGATCGGCAAACGAGTCCTCGGCCAGGACGGGCCCGGCCTGCGGGTGGACGGTCGCGGCGGCGGCCAGGATCGTTGCGCGTAGGTCGGCCGGATCAGGCGCGTTCACCGGGGGCACCCTTCATTCGGGCGGGCAGGGCGAACAGGGCGGGGACCGCTTCCACGACCGGGGCGGAGCGCCACAGCCTTCGCAGTGCCGATCCGGGTGCGCAGTCGTCGGCCAGCAGCGCCGGCAGTGCGAGGTCGACGAACCCGGCGAACCGGTCGGCGACCTGCGGGGGCAGGCTGGCGCCGCCCTGCAGCAGGTGCTCGAGCAGCGCCCGGGCGGCGCCGCCGGCCATGACGTCGGTGATCTGCGGGGCCGGCATCGGCCGCAACGCCCGGTACGGGTGGTCGTCCAAGCTCCCCGGAGTGGTGATCTCGTCGGCGATCAGGGTCGCGATCCGGGGGGCCAACAGGATCCCGCACCGGTAGGTGGCGGTAGCCACCAGCAGGCTGGTGTCTTCGGTGCGGCCCAGCAGCGGGAGATGGTCCAGCGTGTACGGCCGGTTCCCGGTGCGGTGCCCGCGCAGCTCGGCCGCCCCGAGCCGGGCGTCGAGCAGTGCGCTCGCGTCGCCGGCAAGGACGGCGAGCTCGTCCAGGCAGGTGGCGGGTTCGGCGCGGCCGGTGGTGAGTCGGTTGGTCGCGCCGAGGTACAGGCAACCGTCGGCGCGTGGGACGAGGTGCGCCCCGCACGCGAACGCTGCGTTGGGTGTCCGCACGACGTGCTGCAACCGGATCGCGGGTGCGCCCAGCAGCATGCTCGCCCCGCGCCCGGCCAGCACCGGCGGCAGTCCCACGCTGTGGCCGCCGTCCGGCAGCAGCGCCGACGTGGCCGCCCCGGCGGCGAGCACGACGTGGCCGGCCCGGACCTCGGTGTCGTCGGCGCACCGCACCCGCCGGGTCGTGACCGCGGTGGCGGTGGTGTCGTACCAGGTGACTCGCGGATGCCGCCGGATCGCCTGGGCCAGGGCGTCCATGAGGGCGCCGCTGTCGACGCGGGCCTCGCTCGGCAGCCACAGCGCCCCGGCGGTGTCGGCTGGGGCGTTCAGCCCCGGGATCTGACGCGCGTCGTGTTCCTCGGCTGGGTGCCCGGCAGCGCGGGCCGCGGCGGCGGACAGCGTCACCTGGGCCGCCTGGGGAGCCGACCACTTCGGCAAACCGTGGTCACAGGCCCCTTTCCTGTGGGCGGAAAGCTACTTATACCGCCGGCTGCTCGACGCCATCGACTTCTTCATCCCTGGCCTCTGGTACTGGATCGACCCGTTCGCCCACCTCAAAACCGCAGAACTGCGCGATCCCACCCTCGAAACCGAACTCGCCGCGCTGAAACACCTGCGCGACCTACCGCCCCAGACCCGCACCGAGGCGTTGCTACTCGCATCACTGTGGGGCAACCGCGCCGACCTCGGATTCCGCATCGGCGTCGAAGCGACCGACGGCAACCACCACGACGCCGCCGGCCTTATCGCCGACGACACCGTACCTCTGCTGACGGCGCTGCACTCCGGCCCCCAGACGATCGCCGTCATCGCGGACAACGCCGGACGGGAACTGCTCTCCGACCTCATCCTCATCGAGTAATGCGGTTCTTGGTCAATCACGTTTCCCCTCACCGAGGCGCGGGTGCAAACGCGGCCGAAACGCAGGGGCGGACGCACGGCAACCCCGCTGTCAGGCGCGAAGGTCGTCCAGTGTCGCGCCGGCGATGATGCGCGCGATGTTTGCGCTGTGGTCGCGGTCGGCCAGACGCCGGGCGAGCCCGTCGAGGTCGGTGATGTCGCCGTATGCCGCTTGGAGCGCGGCCCGCATCAGGTCGACGTGACCTTCCTCGCGGCCTTCTTCGCGGTCTTTGCGGGCGATCTCGCGGCCGGTCTCAGTCCGTTCGAGGATGTTGTTTATGTCTCTCCTTCGCAGCGCCTCTTCCGGCTGGGCCCAGGGAGCGGGCTCGACGGTGATCACGTCACCGTCCCGCAAGGTGGCGCCGCACAGTAGTTGCAGGGCGTCGCGGGGATGGGCCTCCAGTAGCGCCTTGAAGATGCCCTCGAAATCGCGGGTTGGCGCCGGCTGGCCGGAGGGGATGTGGTCGCTCATGGACTGCTCCTTCTGTGCTTGGCGGGCGCGGCGCACGAAGGACAGTCTGCATTGTCTAACGCCTACTAGGCAAGAGTCATCTTGGCAAGGTG
>Ga0307508_10006487_pt1 | contig 11005 bp, 10 predicted proteins | sample 9_EM_MG_FD_203089 | JGI IMG/M metagenome (GOLD analysis project Ga0307508, IMG submission 203089) | Populus trichocarpa ectomycorrhiza microbial communities from riparian zone in the Pacific Northwest, United States - 9_EM | ecosystem: Host-associated > Plants > Roots > Unclassified | place...
CCCCCCTCCCTTGCTCGAAAAGCGAGGCGGAGGGGGGGCCATGTCCCTCGAGCCCACCCACATCCCCCTCCTTTGCTCAAAACGCGAGACGGAGGGGGTTTCCTCCTTCCCAACTCACCACCCTCCCTCGCTCGAAAATCAAGACGGAGGGGGCTGTTTCCTTCCACCAACACACCCCCATCCCTTTCCCTCGCTTGAAATGCGAGATCCAGGGGGCCGTCTCTTTCAAACAACCCCGTCCCACCCTCCGTCTCGTTTTTCCAGCTTCCCACCTCCCGAACATCAAAACCATGCCCAGACAGGCATGTTTTCGATGTTCGATATGTCTCCAGCAGCTCCCTACCGCCCGAACATCAAAACTGTGCATGTTTGGGCAGGCATGTTTTTCACGTGTACTTAATTTTATGTAGTAATTAGAGTAAACAATAAAATTTTGATGATTAAAAACCATCTTAAGGGACTGAACTGGTTTATATATTGAATTTATGAATACCAATATCTAAGAACATGAAAAGCAAGTGGGTGCACAGCCACAGTCATATTTGGAAATATTTTCGTACACTTTTGATCTGACATATATATAAGGAAATTTCCCTCACTTTTGATGGTGCCTTAAATTGCAGAGGCCAGTGGGTAAAAGAACGAGTACCCTAAAGGGGACTCATAACCCTTACCCCTGGTGAGGGGTAGGGGTTTTGAGGGGTAAGGATAAGGGTATGGCTTGCTGTACCCAGGGGTTACCCCTGCTCATCACTACCAGAGTGAGGTCTATGCAACAAATTGAATGGCTCTGAGGGTGCGAGTCGGATTTCAGATCATGTATGACTCTTCTCGAAGGGATTTCGAAGGGGAACAACAGTGGTGCGAAGTGTTATGGAGGAGAATTGAAGAGTGTTCGAAGAAATCGAAGAAATAGTCGAAAGTTCTACTGTGAACCTTCTAGACAAGCAACAGGGCTTCGGAACGATGGCGTACAAGTGCTCTATGATGAGCCGAGTAAAACAAGACCGAAAACAACGAGATCCAACAGTTGGATTGAACTGAATGAAGCTAAAGTGCGAAATATCAAGTTTAGAGTCAATTTATTGAAAAATGTGACTTAGAACAAAAGGTTGAGCTTGAAGAGGGATGGAAACAGTCCCTGACACTCCCTAAAACTGTATATTTTAACTGTACTGTCCAGTATATATGAAAAAAGCGATGAAACTACGAAATAATCAAGCAAATAGACAATCAATGATAAAAATGTAGATATAGGGGGCAAGATCTTGGAGATAGTGCCACAGGCCGAGATGACTGGTAAAACACAAGCTAAAACGAATCTGAATATGATAGAAACAAAACCGAAGGGGTCTGAAACAATAAAGATCCAAAATAATGAAGAAAATACTCCTATACTTGCATGTGATAACAAGTTTGAAAAACACATGAAACATCGAATGTAGCATGGCTAGAATGCGTAGGAGGGTCAGATGAACTGATCCGAATACAAAATGTGCTTGACAAAGAGCTTCTAAGAGGGTAGAACAAGTTTTCGCAGGTTTGCAAAGGTTTTCAAAGTTGAAATCGTTGAAAGTGAAGATAGTTCGAAGATGGTTCATCTTGAATGGATCGAAGATGTTACATTTCAAGTGAGAAGTGCTGAAAACGATGGAGGATGTGTTCTAGATACAAAGGATATGTGTCCAATAGAAACGATGGTTGATTGAAAAGGTGTCAAAATGTGTCAAAATGCGAATTTCCAGGCTCAGAGGCATTCTGATCATATCAGTGGGTGCATTAAAAACCCCAGTGGGGAAAAGCTACTGCAGGCAAAGTTGAAGGGAAATTAGATATGTAAATTCCTCCAGTAGTCCTGCAAGGTGCCAAGATTTCTGATGGTCCCAGACTCCCACCTGCTATCTTGTTGGAATTTCAGAGTTTGGCTCATTTGGCATGTCAACGCCATATTTGGTAATGGTTTTATTTGGTATATATAGTAGCTATTTTTATAGTTATTTCCCACTCGTTTGTAACCCCTCACCACCACAAACTTGTCCACCCACATTTGGGGTGTGATTTTTCCACATATTCATCGTCTCAATGCTGTAGGTTGGTTCTTGAAATGGACTTCATAGCTGATTCCTTGTCTGCAGTGTTTGTGGTTCACAATGTAGTTGATTTCTTCATCCATGAGGTCTCAGGCTGGTGGGGGTGTTGGGGGTTCGCGATGATGTGTAGGGTATCGGAGGTTGTTGTTGTCGCAGTAGGATTTTGTGTGGCGGATGTGGAAGGTGGGGAAGAGACGGGAATTTGTGGGCCACCAGACAGTGATTGTGGAAGCTTGAGGATTGATGGTGGTGACAGAGAAGGGGCCATCATAGCAAGGCATTAGTTTGATTGTCCTACCTTTAGTGTTATCCTTGAATTTGCACCTATGATTGTCAGTGTCAATCCATATCCAGTCACCTACTTTGTAAGAAAAAGAATCCATTCTGTGTTTATTCACCTGCACCAATTGAGTATTTTTTGCAAGTAGCAGATTGTTTTTCACATCCACAATGTCAATTTGAATGCAATCAATTATTTCACAGGCGCTGGTGGCTTCTCTAGATGCAGATGGGTATGCAATAGTTAGTGGAGATAGGATGTGTGGGGTTCTTCTGAATTGTAGCTGGAAGGGTGTGAATTTTGTGGACTTTTTAATGGAGTTCATGATTTGAAATTGAATGTGTGGCAACATGCAAACCCAGCCAGTTTGGTTTCATTCTACATGGAATTGTAGCATCTGAATAACAGTTTTGTTTTACTATTTAATTTCCTATATGTGCCTTAGGCATAGTTGAGGCAATGGGATAGATAGGCATTTGAGTGTGCTTTTTGCCTGTTTTGGGCATACAGGTACCATTTTGGGAATAGTACCACAGATACTGTCCAGAACTGGCTTATACTTGGTGAGTGTGTAGGCTCTGTAATATTAATTGGAATAGTCAACGCACTTTCCCAGTAATTGAGGTGTATGAATGGATATTTGAGTGTACTTTTTGCCTTTTTAGGCATAGGCCTACTATTTTGAGAATAGCACCACAGAAACTGCATGTAACTGGTTAAAATATGGCAGAGATGTAGTTCTAGTATCATTATATAGAAACAAACACTTGCCCCATAGTGCTTTGAGGTCCAGTGATGAGTCCCTCACCAAGCTAGCCATGTATTTTCGCAATTGGCATATATTTTGCAAGTATATAAATAATATAGCTTGCTAGCATACTAAAACCGTATGGTACTAGTTATGCTCCAATAGTCCGACAAAGCTAGGCCCAGAGTTATCTAAGGAAACCACACTAGAGTTGGAGCAGACTCAGTTCATCACAGCTAGCTAACCGAGTAGTCGTGATAAATCATTTATACTGCAAGGACTCTCAACAACACAAAGCCTTATATCTAAATAATATATGGTAGAGGTCTTAGAACTCAAATGAATACCAAGGATGAAGTGCATATGATCTATTACATGTATCTCAGACTGATAGAGCCAAACACGATCAGTGTGATTGACACAATGTGTCAAGCGCATCAATACAATCTCCAAAAAGGGAATGTAGAGTGATGTTGCATAATGATAGTATTGAGCACACAGGGCTTGTGACAGAAACACAAGCTATAGTGTCAAATGATGCTAGCAGACCACAAGGGATAATTGGCACCATATGTCAAGATAAGGGGCTGAGTGTCCGATGAACCAATCATAAAACTAGCTTGATTGGAAATGATTGAGCCTGATGGATAGAAATGCAAAAGTTGCGCATACCGCCACAGCTGATGCAAAAACTGAAGAGTGAAGAATTGCCATGGAGAAATCCTCAGCGAGCTCAGTGTGATATCCATGTGGGTGCTACATGTGGGCTAGTGTAAAGAATGCAGATGTGAGCACAATCTAGATGAGTATCAGGCATGAGTAGGTATAAAAGTCATACTTCTTCAAGGAAGGAACCCAGACAAGCAGAACCCAGTTGAGCGCATTGAGCAGAGCAATGACCAAAGCTTTGTATAGTGCAATTGTCGCTTAGTCTTGAATGAAGTAACAGAGGAGTGGATAAACCGTGAGCATTATTGCCAGTACATGTATTAGCTCAATATTGGTGCCAATAACTTGGAAACAATATCAATAGTGAAGTGCAATAATTGGATATTGTTCCAACCTAGCCATTCTGAAATTGCCAAGTTCACCAAAAGAAAGAACAAGTCATAGTCATAGCTCGAGTCTTGAGCCCGTTCTGATTGCTCAATCTGTCCAAGGAAATTCAGACATGCTTATTCATTTTCTAAAGATACAGATGAACAAGAAGACAGCTCCATTTAAGTGTTAAGACATTGCAGAACCCATTGAGATCTTGGGGAACTTATAATAATAAAGCAATATGATTTCATTTCTGTCCATAATCTGGTGTGACATACTCTATAACTATAAGAGCATAAGAACCAAGGAAACAGATAGCAGTGAGCTAGCTTGTTTTACTCAAAGATTTTGAAAGACTAGAGCTTCAGAGAAATAGCCAGTGAGGCTAAAGAGTTATAAAGCTAGCCAATGAGGTTAAAGCAAAGAGTCATCCCAAAGAAAAGCTAGAGTCTAGAGATCAAAGAGATCTACAAGAGAGCATATTGTTGCAATTGTTTTCCAAGACAAAGAGTCTTATCTATCACAGTAGGGTTGAGGTGGAACATCAGAATTCAAGTCAGATGAGATTGAAGCATGCTAGCTGCATTGTTGCATAACTAGCTAAGGCATTTGCAAGGAGAGAAACAGAAAAACCCAATACCAATTTCATTTCATTTTCATTTCATACAAATTCTACTGCTGCCAATAATATGCACCCAATGAAGCTCTTATAACCAAGAGCTGATATTGAGGAGGTGTCACTTTGTCTGCCTGTCCTGCTAGCTAGCTCACTCGAAGTTTACCTTTGGATTAGTTTTGTTAGTCTCACAGTCACTTACACAGCAAGCACTTCAGTGTGATGAGGCACATCACATGGCAAAGGAGTGAGGCAAGTGGACACCACTTCAACATGGCAAGGGAAAGATGGAGGGGCCAGGGGCAGCAGGATGAGGTGAGAACTCCTGTGTGTCATGTTGTTGTTGAATGGAGGCACTTTGAGGTGGCAAGGGAGAGATGGAGAGGCCAGGGGCAGCAGGACAAGGTGAGAACTCCTGCATCATGTCATTGTCGGATGGACGGAGGGGTGGACACCACTTTGATGTAGCAAGATAGGAATGAAGGGCCAGAGGGTAGAATGACAAGGTGGAAACTTTCCACCTCATCGTGTTGTTGTTGCATTAGAGTTCTGAGCCTTCCTTGCCATGTCAAAAGTATAGCAATACAACAAGGAGGGCCCTCGTATTCTGCCTGTGTTGTCAGCAGATAGAAAACAAATAAGAAATAATTTGCAGGCGTACCTTTTTCATGCTCCAACCATCTCCTGTTTACCCCATCCCCTCTATTCCCTCTCTGTGCACTGTGTGTAGTCATGGTCATGGCCGTTGTGGTGTTGTTGGAGTGTTGTTGGAGTGGTGTGGGTGAGGTGTTGTTCAATGGTGTGTGGGAAGATCCAAGGGTGAAAAGTCAATGCGTCTTTGTTGACATGCATGTGAACATGTGTTTGCATCAACATATACAAATGTACATTACAGTATATAAAGCTCGCTCCCCCTGTGTTGCCCTTTCCTTTACTGTAGATATATTATTTATAATAATAACCAGTTACAAAACCAGTTCGTAACCAATAACCAGGGCTAATAACTGAGCAAGACTGGTTAGTCGCAGTTTGGTCCAGTTTTATTGGAGCTCAGGATAACCAGTGTCAGTCCCAGTTATGGTTGCTAGATACCCTATAATGGGACTAACCAAACTTGGAAACACTACATATTGCACAGCGAAGCTGGAGTAAAGAGAAATTCTCTAAAGGGATTCATAAATTCAAGGGCTATAAACAGTTATTATTGAATTCTGAATTGAGGCTCAGCTTGAAAACATACACACTAGAAAATGTACCACAATAACTATACATATCTGGAGTTCTTATTATTTACACAAAGTAAAAATTTAAAAGAAGTTCAACAACTCTTTTGTTACCACTTTTGAAAGCTGCACTGAGTGCTATCTGGCCATCTTTGGTCTGTGTATTAACAATAATATCACTATGAGACAGAAGGAGTTTGACAACTGCTTCATGGCCATTTAAAGAAGCTGCATATAACGCTGTCAGACCATCTTTGGCCTGCCTGTTCACAGAAATGTCATTATGAGAGAGAAGCAGTTTGACAACAGAATCGTGGCCATTATCAGCAGCAACAATGAGTGCTGTCCAACCCTTGTCAGTCTGTGTGTTAATGGAAATATCATGGTGAAGGAGAAGCAGTTTAATAACTGCTTCTTTGCCACACAAGGCAGCAGCATAGAGTGCTGTCTCACCAGATTGTGTTTGTCTGTTAACATCAAGATCCCTGTGAGAGAGAAGCTGCTCAATGACTGCTTCATGGCCATTATTGGAAGCAACAATAAGTGCTGTGAAACCCATTTCTGTCTGTGCATTAATTGCAATATTGTGATGAGAAAGAAGCAGTTTGACAACTCCTTCATGGCCATTACCAGAAGCAGCATTGAGTGCTGTCCAATCAAATTTTGTCTTTGTGTTAACAGCAATGTTGCAGTGAGAAAGCAGCAGTTTGACAACTGCTTCATAGCCATTGAAGGAAGCTGCATACAGTGCTGTCAGACCATCTTTAGTTTGTGTGTTAACAGCAATGTTATTGTATAAGAGAAGCAGTTCAATAACTGCTTCATGGCCACTATCAGAAGCAGCACTGAGTGCTGTCCAACCTGTTTCAGTCTGCATATTAATGGCAATATTATGGTGAGAAAGAAGAAGTTTGACAACTGCTTTATGACCATTATTAGAAGCAGCAATGAGTGCTGTCCAACCATTTATAGTTTGTGTGTTAACAGTGACATTCTGGCATGAGAGAAGCAGTTTTACAACTGCTTCTTTTCCATGCAAGGAAGCAGCATAGAGTGCTGTCTGACCACATTTTGTTTGTGTGTTAATGGCAACATCACTATGAGAGAGAAGCAGTTCAACAACTGCTTTATGACCATTATCAGAAGCAGCAATGAGTGCTGTCCAACCTTTCTTGGTCTGTGTATTGACAGCAATATCATAGTGAGAGAGGAGCAGTTTGACAACTGCTTCTTTGCCACATATAGAAGCTGCATATAGTGCTGTTAGGCCATCTTTGGTCTGTCTGTTAACAGCAATGTCATTGTGAGAGAGAAGTAGTTTGACAACTGCTTCATGACCATTATCCGCAGCAGCAATGAGTGCTGTCAAACCCTTTTCAGTCTGGGTGTTAACAGCAATGTCACAGTGAGAAACAAGAAGTTTAACAACTGCTTCCTTGCCATGCAAGGAGGCAGCAATAAGTCCTGTCCAACCAGATTTCATCTGTGTGTTAACAGCAATGTTATTGTGAGAGAGAAGCAGTTCAACAACTCCTTCATGGCCATTACTAGAAGCAGCAATGAGTGCTGTTAAACCAGTTTTGGTCTGTGTATTAATGGCAATATTGCAATGGAACAGAAGAAGTTTGACAACTGCTTTATGGCCATTACTAGAAGCAGCAATAAGTGCCACCCAACCAGATTTTGTCTGTGTGTTAATATCAATGTCACAGTGAGAGAGTAGCAGTTTGCTGACTGCTGCATGGCCATATAAGGAAGCTGAATACAGTGCTGTTAGACCATCTTTGGTCTGTATATTAACAGCAATGTCATTGTGTGAGAGAAGCAGATCAACAACTGCTTTATGGCCATTAGTAGAAGCAGCAATAAGTGCTGTCCAATCTTTCTTGGTCTGTATGTTGACAGCAATATCATGGTGAGAGAGGAGCAGTTTGACAACTGCTTCATTGCCATGTAAAGAAGCTGTATATAGTGCTGTCAGACCATCTTTGGTCTGTGTGTTAACAGCAATATCATTGTGTGAGAGAAGCAGTTTAACAACTGCTTCATGACCATTATTAGCAGCAGCAATGAGTGCTGTCCAACCCTTTTTGGTCTGTGTATTAACAGTGACATCATGTTGTGAGAGGAGCTGTTTGACAACTGCTTCGTAGCCATTGTAGGAAGCCACATACAGTGCTGTCCAACTGTCTTTGGTACTTGTATTAACAGTAATATCACTGTGAGAGAGAAGCAGTTTGACAACTGCTTCATGGCCATTATAGGAACTCACAATAAGTGGTGTCCAACCATCTTTGGTCTGTGTGTTAACAGCAAGATTGTGATGTGAGAGAAGCAGTTTAACAACTGCTTCATGGCCACGTAAGGCAGCTGCATATAGTGCTGTCAAACCATCATTGGTCTGTGTGTTAATAGCGATGTCATTGTGCAAGAGAAGCAGTTCAATGACTGTGGCATGACCATTATAAGATGCTGCATACAGTGCTGTCTGACCAACTTTGGTCTGTATATTAATAGCAACATCATGGCATGAGAGAAGCAGTTTGACAAAATCTTTATTGCCACAGTTGCAGGCTAGAATGAGTGGTGTAAACTTCATAATTGATGTAGGATGATTGCACCACTCATTTCCTTGTAACAATCTGTCCAACCAGAGCCCAAAGTATGCAGCAATATGACCTTGTTCAAGAAGATCAAAATTTCTGCCATCTGTCATAAAAGGATAATGTCTCCATTGCAGGAGGAGGTCTGTTATGATGCTTGGTATCCCATCTTCCTCATAACAACCTGCAGCATGAGTTCCCCAATAGCAGTATGCATAATTACAAAGTGGATGTTTCTCTGAACCAAGAAAGCCTTTTAATTCTTGATAGCTTGATATGCTGGACATTGCAAATTCACAAGCTGAGAGATATGAAAGACAGCTTGTAGTAAGCAATGTGTTTGGTGTGGGGCATAGGCTGCTGCCAAGTTTTCTAAAGAAATCAAGGGCAGTCAAGTCTAACCTCACATTGTCAGCTGCTGCAGACAACAACACCCAGAAATGTACTCACGAACAAGGCGGACAGTTTGACTTTCTCCCTCTATAACAATTAGGCCACAATAGACCAAAATAATTGTTTCCTCTGTTGAAACATCATCATCATCAAAAGTGGCTGTATTAGGCTGCACCGCAAGTGCATGTTGCAGTTCAATAATTGTCAATGGCCGAAATGCATAAGTCAGCCATGTAATGGCATGCTTGGCAAGCAAGACACTCTTCTGGGACTGAGCCATAATCCGCTCCCAAGTGGATGAATACATGTTGTCTATATCTGATGAGAATGACTTAACTGCCTCACGTAACTCATTGACTGTAGTGCTGTTTTTCAAGGATTCAATTTGCAGGGCAGCCATCAAAAACCTGGGCAATGATAACCTCAGTCATCAGCTTTGAATCGAATATTCCAGACCACATGTCACATACATGCTCTTTGATGTTTCCCGCAATTTTTTACCAATCTGCTCCTTAATCTGCTCCTTTCCTTTCAGCAAGACCGAAAGTCTAGATGATTCCTGAAGCTTTTTGTCGATGAAGAGGTCAATATCTTTCTGATTTTCGTCCTCTATGTCAATATACTGTTTGTTGTGGAGCCAGTGGGATGAACGCGACGTGACCAGAAGGCTTGCTTGAAGTGACATGAGGGCCTTTAAGAAACCATCCCTCCCATCTTCAGGGACCTCATCCAAAGCGTCGATGACAATGTAAACCCGGGTGAATAAAGAGACGAATGTCCGAAGTAATTCCAACAACTCGTGTTGATGTGGCCGTGTCGCATCCCTGAGATGACCCATATACACGGATTTGACGACAGAGAAAAGGGCTGAATGACGCTCAACTAGTTGTTTGACGAACGAAGCGAGGTAATCTGTTATTGAATGTCGAGCTGTATATTGGCAGTACGCAAAGACGATGGCAATGTCTTGGTTATTAGAAAAGGATCTGTCAAGATGGCGGATAACAATCGATCTAAACCGCAAGGGCGAATGAATGTCATACAATATGACAACGGGAAAGTGAGAACTCACGAAAGAATTGTCTTTCCAGCACCAGCTGTCCAAAAGCTTCAGCAATCGGAAGTAAAGGTAGCAACAAACCAAATGCTTACGGATTCCCTTGACCCAAAGAACAGGAAAGTCCCTTAGTGAAAGCCAGTCTTGAAATTTCGGGTTTTCAATGAACCATTGTCCGGTTCCGATGGCATGCTTCGAAAAAGTATCGTTCTGAATGGCCCTGAAGTTGATGGGTGTAAACCAATCGGCGATTTTTCGAAGGTCTGGGTAATCGGGGCTTAGTGTGGCTTTATTCATCTTGGATGAGGTTGAAAATCACCATCGATTAAAGGCTGGCTCTGATTTGTAATTGAACCCCTTTGATCAAGGGTCATTGTACAGTTAATCATGGAAAGGTTGTGAACATTAGAGATGGCAGAGCAATTCTGCTGATATTCGGCAGCAGCTGAATGGGGAGACGACCTTAATCAGTGACAATCAGTCGAGCAAAATATCCTGACACAGTACCTCTAGATTTCACGTTCGAGCTCTCTGGTTCTTCCATGTACATATCTTGGTTGGCTGGTACAACTGAAGAAGAGACGAGGGTTTAACGTTCAACGTTCCGATCCAAAACACTTATATAAGATTTTCCCAGAATCCAGCTCACAGACATGGGGCAGGGGCGGGGCGGGAAAACAACATAACACACCGTGAGTGTGACCAAAAGCACACCGGGAATTTCAACAAAACCGCACCGGGAATGTCGAACACCCAATAGAAGGAACAAATAAAAATGAGAATGTAGGGAAATGTCTTCATAACAAATAAAACTGCGATTGTTAGGAAATGTCTTCATAATGTATAACGTACAGGTAAGGAAACATTGCGAGAACATTTCCTCGCAACCATGCAGGGCAAAATTTGTGAGGAAAATTCCTTGCTACCAAGCTGTCCAGTATTGCGAGGAACTTT
>Ga0307508_10006489_pt1 | contig 11002 bp, 12 predicted proteins | sample 9_EM_MG_FD_203089 | JGI IMG/M metagenome (GOLD analysis project Ga0307508, IMG submission 203089) | Populus trichocarpa ectomycorrhiza microbial communities from riparian zone in the Pacific Northwest, United States - 9_EM | ecosystem: Host-associated > Plants > Roots > Unclassified | place...
GAAGATGGGTGGTGGGGGAGAGGGGGCAGCGGAAGACATTGGGGTGGGGGTGGGTCAAGATGTCAGACCGGGGACGAGGAGGAATTGGTTGGTTTGCCGGAAGGATGAAGTCCTCCGACTGGTGTTGGTGTTGGTGTTGCTACCAATTGTTACGATGCACGCAACGAGAGGAGACACGAGAGGAGAGGGGAGAAGAAAGAAGAGAAGAGAGTTGTCTTTTCAAGAGTGGGGGAGCTATCTGTTTATATATCCGGCTCGCCCTCCTGCTTACTCATCCTAATCCTGAGTCATGCCATTGGAGTATGAAACTCCGTCAAACTTCCCTTTAACCTTCCGGGCCACCTCAGGCCGGATTTGGTGGCTTGGCACCGGCACCGCTAGGAGCGCAGCGAGTGACAAACAGTCTCATGTGCAGTGGGTACCTGCGCAGTGCTGTTCCGAGGTTATTGCCTGAGGGCGATAATCGAGGATGATGCCAGCGTAACCGGGTTAGGGTCACATCAAACCATTGCTGGGGCATGTGCGAAAGGTGTTCCACATATGCTGGCTGCCGTAGAAGCCACCGCACACACTCGATGATATCCCGGTGCCAGAATTCGATCCCCGTGAGTCCTTTTGTCGTATCTGGTAATCGTGAAAGCCCCTAGTAATCGTGTGCTATCCACGCTTTCGAGCCTGTCCTCGCCAGTTCATAGTCCTATTTCATTCCTTTATTGACTGGTAGCTGACTTTCATTATCCTTCACGAATTTTGACAATGCGTAACGCGACTGAAGTTTGCCCTCAATGTTTTAAGAAATTCAAGATGACGATATGGCTACAAAAGCACATTAGTAAGGAACATCCAGAATATAAAAAAGAGATCAACCTTAAGAGGTGTAGGGATTGCATGGAGGATGACCGACGACCTTCCAAGCACCGCGTTCAGCCTTCGTACGCCGTCTTCCAGAATCACGACTCAGACCCCGTGCAATCTGTTTGCAATGTCATTGACGACGCCCCTCTCGAATTCTCCGATTGCCAGTCACCTGATTTTCCTTCCACATTAACATACCAGAATGCCAGCCTGCCATGCGCGTATGTTCCTCAGGAAGGTGAATGCATCACGTCCAGTGACGATCCGTACTACCCATTTGCCAACTAAGAAGAGTTTAACTTCGCCGAAGTTGTGACCGCAAAAGGGCTCGCTGGGAGTGTGATTGAGGCTTTACTGAAGGGCAACTGCAGTCTCAAAGATGATTTAAAGCGTTCACTAAAGTCCAATTACCACCTCCGGAAGAAGATTGACCAAATGGAGGACGGGCTCAGGGTTGACTCATGGAAGAAGAGCCAGCTCAAGGAGATTACTTGATATGAGCAGCACACCAAAGAACCTATCGAATTCTGGCACTGGGATATCATCGAGTGTGTGTGGTGGCTTCTATGGCAGCCGGTGTATGCAGAACACCTTTCGTACACGTCCCAGCAACGGTTTGATGAGCAAGGAAGATGTGTCTACAGTGAGATGCATACTGCTGACTGGTGGTGGGAACGGCAGGTGAGAATCTCCTCTGCTGGACTTCAACGCCATGCCCAGAGCTGTCTATGCTGTGCTGACAGCAATACAGACCCTACTAGACAACAGAGATACCGTGATACCCATAATCTTCATGTCTGCTGTTACCCATCTTACGAATTTCTCCAGTGATAAGAAAGCGTGGCCTGTATACATGATGATAGGGAACCTATCCGCCTCGGCTCATATGGCAACCGCAATACACAGCGTACTGTTGGTCGCTCTGCTTCTGATCACCATCAAGATGCACGACATCCCTCTGAGTCGGTACAACGAACAGAAGGAACACAACCGAATGATCTTGCAACATGTCTTACGCCATATCTTGGGACCTTTAATGCATATGGATCGCCGGGTATTTTTCGCCTGGTGTGCGGATGGCCACTTCAGACGTTGCATTGCTTCTCCAGCTGCTTGAATTGCCAATCATCCGGAGCATCGGGACCTTCATAATATCAAAAACAGCGTATGCTACTGGTGTGAATGCCCAAAAGCCGAGATGGGCCAACTTCCTGTCCGACCATATCCAATGCTGGACCACGACAAATACAGGTCGCCCCACGTCGCTAATACCGCTACAGCAAATGCAAGGCTCGTAAGTTTTGACATACATCAAGGCTCCAATGTCTTTTGGGATTTTAACTGTGTGACAAGTGATCTTCCGAAACCTGACTTGCTCCATACAATGCAACTGGGAATGTTGAAGCACGTTCTGGGATGGCTTTCAGTGTTCCTGAAGCAACATAAGCGCTTCGAAGCGTTCAACAATATCTAGCTTTCTGTACCTGCGTATCTTAACATGGCGCAACCCCGGCGGACGTATGAGGAGGTGTCAAGCTGGCAGAGGAAGGAAATCAAAACCATGTCGCATTTCCTTGTCACCGTCTTACGCTGTGCTCTACGTGCCCTATCCGCTTCTCAGCGTGACGCTTTCAACCAGGCAATTGAATGCAGTCGAGCACTCGTGGAGTTCTACTTCTACACTCAATACGACTTGCACGATGAGCAAACATTAGGACTGATGAGTTCTGCACTGCAGAACTTTCACCACTTCAAGGATGTCTTTCATCAATTTCGTGCTGGCAAAAGGGTCACTCAAGAAGGTAAAGCTCACCGAAAGGAGTTGATCACGGAGAGAGATGATGAGTTGAAGTCGATGAAGTTCAAAACTGCAGCCCACTGTGAGCACCAGCGCAAGTCATGGAATGAATTCATAAACACCGAAATGGTTGAACACCATGCTGATGGAGGCGATTTCAACTTTCCAAAGATTCACCAGATGCTGTATTTCTGCGAGCAGATCCAACGTCATGGATACCTGAAGCAGTGGTCTACGAAGACCAGAGAAAGTTCCCACCGTATGCAGATCAAGATTCCATACAACAAATCCAATCGGTCTGACGACTTCTACACGCAGATCCTTGAACACTACCTATGCAGTGATGCATTTGTCATACGGAGGCTGAATCACAATGCCCACAGCACTGTGAACACCACAGGGAGCGGTGAAACCTGCCTTCCAACCATCAAGGGCTTGAAGTTAGTTTCTGTGCAGGGTTCCACCACATCAAAAAGCAATACATTTGCTACCGTATTGGCCTCAGTGGGGGACTTGTACCTTTGCAGGGAGGTGGAGCGCACCATGAGCAGCTTTCTGGTTTCGTGGAGGGTAGAAACCAACTTGGAAATGCTGATATGTTGTACTGCACGGGTGTACCACGGCATTCAAATTCCTGTCACCAATATGCATGGAGATCAAGTGATCCAGACCGTTCGATGTGCCGGGGAGCAGTGATGGCACAGGCAAGATCCCCGGAACGACTGGGTATGGGTGCAGACATCACGCCCCAGAGAGGGCCAGGAACTAGCATACAAGGCACTTTGGGGACGAGTACCGTACCGTCTCCTGAAGCTGTTCAACCTTGAAGGCTTAGGTAGTCTGGTTTGGTGTGCATTTGTACAAACGACGATACCCAGTGTGGGCGGCATGCCTGAGAGGGCATCCGGGATGGTCAGAGTGACGGAGGCAACAAAGGGGAGTGGCTATGTGGTGATCAGCGGAGAAAACATCAGTGGTACAGCGCATCTTATTCCCGAGGAACCCAGCACCACGGAAACGATGCGGAAAGCATGGATCGTCAACAGTCATATCGATTTGACTACCTGGAACGAAGTGTATTACATGACGTAGGATGAGTTGGATCAGGCGGCGGTGGGAATACGCCGCTTAAAAGGGTATTTAGAGTTACTATTTAATGTATTACAACTCCAAGGAGGGCGTATGACAAGTAATAAGAGTACTGGCATGGTATCCATCTCGGGTACGGATTAGACATAGTGTGAAATGAGAACAGAATGCCATATCAATGGCATCAAGGGCTGCGATTATGGCGCGTAGCCTGGCTTGAGTAGTACCGAAGCTGCGCTGGCAAGTTGTCATCTGGGAGAAATATACACGGACATGCATCGTCAGGACTCTATTTGCCTTGACCCTGATCGCCCAGAAGGCTACTGCGGTGCCCATCTTTGTCTAGTACGCATACGCCCAGTTGCCTCGTGTTGGGAGCGGCAGGTGCACTGACAAGCATAGTCCGTAAGATATATCCAGAGACATATGCGCTCCGTCCAGAAGGCAAATGCCCTGGCACTCATCATCTGGAAAGCACATGCCGTGGCGTACGTCGTCCGGACACAACATGCCTTGGCACTTGTCATCCGGAAGAAATATGACCCGACACTCGGTGTCTGAAAGGCATATGCCGTGGGATTCGTCGTCCAGTAGGCAGATGCTGTGGCGGGTGTCGTCCAAACACTACATATCTAGATATTCGTAGTTTGGAAGAAAAGACTATGCTATGACACTTGTCGACTCAAAGGCTAATGCGGTGCCCATCATCGTCTTGTGCGTATAGGCATGGCTGCCTCGTATTAGGAGTGGCATGGATGCTGACGAGAATAGTCTGGAAGGTAGAGGCGTAGCCACGAATCGGAAGATATGTTTTGGTGCACTGCGTCCAGAAGGCAAATGCCCTGATAATGGTCGTAAGGAAGAAATATGCCTTGACACTCTGTGTCTGGAAGGCAAATGCCATAGTAGTAGTCGTATAGAAGAAATATACCTTGGCAGGCATCGTCCAGACGTCACATACCTTGACAATCGTCAACCAGAAGAAATATGCCCTGACACACTGCGTCTGGAAGGCAAAATGCCCTGGCACTTGTAATCTGGAAGGCATATGCCATGGCAGGCGTGGTCCAGACGTCACATACCTTGACACTTGTCGTCCGGAAGAAATATGCCTTGACACTCTGCGTCTGCAAGGCAAAATGCTGTGGCGTACGTCATCTGGAAGAAATACACGCTGACACTCATCGTCCGAAAAGCACATGCTGGGGTGGGCTGCATCCGGACGCCACATGCCATGACACTTGTCGTCAGGAAGAAATACGCCCCTGACACTAGTCGTCAGGAAGAAATATGCCTTGACACGCTGCGTCTGGAAGGCATTTGCCCGGACACACGCCGACCGGAAGGCATATGCCATGGCGTGCATCGTCCAGACGCCATATGCTTGACACTCGTCGACACAAAGAAAAGGCGCCGCTTTGACAATCGTCGCCTGGAAGGCTACTGCGGTTCCCATCTTTGTCTAGTACGCATAAGTATGGCCAGCACGTGTTGGGAGCGGCATGTGCACTGGCAAGCGGAGTCCGGAAGTATTTGCAGTGGCACCCGTAGATAGATATGCCTTGCCGCACCGTATCCAGAAGGCAAATACCCTGACGCTAGTCGTCTGCAAGAAATATGCCTTGACACTCTGCGTCTGGAAGGCAAATGCCCTGACACTCATTGTCTGGAAGAAATATACCCTGACACTCTGCGTCTGCAAGGCAAAATACCCTGGCACTTGTCATCCGGAAGGCATATGTGGTGGCGTGCGTCGTCCGGATGCCACATGCCTTGACACTCGTCATCTGGAAGAAATATGCCCTGACACACTGCGTCAGGAAGGCAAAATGCCATGGCACTCATCGTCTGGAAGGCATATGCCGTGGTACTTATTGTCCGAGAAGTACATGCTGTGGCGATCGTTGTCCGGACGCCACATGCTTGACACTCGTCATCTGGAAGAAATACACCCTGATACTCGGCGACTGGAAGGCATATGCTGTGGGGTTCGTCGTCCGGTAGGTATATGCCGTGGCGTGTGTTGACCGAACGCAACATGCCTTGACACTCATCATTCGGAAGAAATATGTCCTGACACTCAGCGTCTGGAAGGCGAAATGCCCTGGCACTTGTCATCCGGAATGCCTATGCTGTGGCGTGTGTCGACTGGACGCCACATGCCTGGACACTCATCGTCTGAAAGAAATATGCTCTGACACTCTGCGTCTGGAAGGCAAAATGCCCTGGCACTCGTTATCAGGAAGACATATGCTGTGGCGTGTGTCGACCAGACGCCATATGCCTGGACACTCATGGTCAGGAAGAAATATACCCTGACACTCTGCGTCTGGAAGGCAAAATGCCCTGGCACTCGTCATCCAAAAGGCACATGCCGTGGCGCATGTCGTCAGGATGCCACATGCATGACACTCGTCGACAGAAAGAAAATGCATCGCTTTGACAATCATCACCCAGATGGCTGCTGCAGAGCCCATCTTTTTCTAGTATGCATACGTACAGCCGGCACGGGTTGGGAGCGGTACGTGCACCGGCAAGCACAGTCCATAAGTATATGCGGTGGCAGGTGTCGGTAGATATACCTTGCCGCACAGTGTCCAGAAGGCAAATGCCCTGATACTGGTCATCTGCAAGAAATATGCCTTGACACTCTGCATCTGGAAGGCAAAATACCCTGGTACTCGTCGTCAGTAAAGCACATGCCCTAGCCTGTATCGTCCGGACGCCACATGTGAGGGGTAGCAAGAACCATGTCCATTCTAGAGAGGTGAGCGCTGAAAACTTTATACGAGTGTCCGTGCGCCGCCTGTGACTGTCTACGTGACTGTCCTATGTAGCCCTATGTCACACTCCTATAGCACTGTCCGTGTCACCCGAACTCTAGACACCCTGCTGGGCATAGTGTCCGTAGCGTCCGCAGCAGCCGGAATCCTCCTCCTACAACCACTCCCCTCCTAATAAAACCAGCCCCCTCCCCAAGAAAGTATACCACTCGACGAAACAAACAACAATAACAAGAAATGAAAAACAAAACAAAAATAAAAAACAAAAACACAGCAAACATACTACCATTCTCCCTTCTTCCGCCTGCTTTGCTCCTCACCCCCGTTCCATCCACCAGTAGGTGCGTAGGCCATTCGCAGCGTGGTATTCGCGAAGTAGCTCATTGCTGCTGCCCCTCAGGTTCGCCAGCGGTTCCCATGTCGCATCGCTGTAATCTACCCACTTGACGAAGTATTCGAGGTCTCGGACCGTGGTGCCTTGGCGTTCTTGAATGGTTTCCACCTTGTATTCGACTGTCACTGTAGAGCACAGTGGCGGCGGTGGTGGGTGTTCGCGGCTCCTGCCAACTCTCGACAGCTTGAGTCTGGCGACGTTGAAGACCGGGTGCAAGCGCCAGTGAGCTGGGATATACAATACGAAAGCGTTCTTGCCAGCCTTTTTCAGCAGCTTGAATAGTCCTGCATATGGATGCTGGAACTTTCGAGAGTTGTTGCTGTCATTTGCTGCTCCTGTCACATTAGCGTATCTGATGGGCAGTGACCGCGTATCCAGAAACACCTCGTCCCCTACCCGGACTGGGTGTGCTTGCCGTTTCTCGTTGGCCTCCGCGGTCATCGTCACCTGGGTTTCTTCCATCCTTTCGCAGAGCATTCTGAGGGTCTTGGATAACTTCTCTGCGTAGGTCAGACCTTCCTCAGAGTCCAGATGCCGTGGGTTGGGTGCCAAAAGGTCCAGCGGTAGCCGTGGAACGTAACCGATGTCGGCCTCAAAAGGTGCCATGCTGATCTCTTTATGTTTCGCAGTGTTGTACGTGAACTCGGCCAATGGCAGCAGTCGCACCCACTGCTCTGGGCGTGGTAGGTGTGCTATGTACGCCTTTAAAAACGTTTCCAGAGTGGCGTTCGCCTTTTCCGCTTGTCCATCCGATTGTGGGTGATAGGCTGTCGACATTCGGAGTTTAATCCCGAGGTGGGCGCATAGCGCTTGCCAGAATTTCGAGGTAAATCTGGTATCTCGGTCCGAGAGGATTGACAATGGGAGTCCTCGGTTCCTGACGTATCCTGCAATGAATGCTTCCGTAAACATTTCGGCTGTCAACTCAGACTCTTTGACAGGGATCCATCAGGCTCTCTTCGTCAGCGGATCGATGATGGTTGCCACAGCATCGTATCCTCCTTCTCCGGCCGGAAGCTTGGTGATAAAGTTGATATTAACCCTTTCGGCCCGTTCTGTGGGAATCGGGAGTACCTGGAGGAGTCCGTACGGCCTGACGTTCTTGTGCTTTACCCGGTGGCATACGTCACACCCGGCAACCCATTCAGCCATGGTGTCCGTCTGTCGGGGCCAATAGTACCGTGAGGCTACTGCCTCTGCTGTCTTTTCGACGCCAACATGTCCCCCTCCAAGAATAGCATCGTGTGCTTCTCGAATGACATCGGCCTGCAAAATCCGAGGGATACACAGCTTTTCTCCTGAGGCCCTGTGGAAAAGGAGTCTGTCCCGCAGTATATATCCCTTTGCGCGTTCCCGTATCCGGTGGCTTTTCTTGTAGTTGGTTGTTGTAATATCTCTTCCGATGCCACTGCTCTGAAGGTGTTCCAGAATCGGTGCAAACGTGATATCCTGTGTATACTCCTTCTGGATGTCCTGAAGCCACTTCTGGGATGTCGAAATGCGCTACTCCACCACATTCACGAGACTTTTCCCTGCGACCGGTCCCGGTCCCGGGGTATCAGGTGTCCGGGTATAGGCGATACGGCTAAGTGCATCCACAACGACTTTCACCACTCCAGGATAGTATTTTACTTCGTAGTCATGCTGTTGCAACTTGTCGAGGTGGCGCCACTGATGACTTGTCAGCTTATTCTGTCCAAGTATGTGCTGTAGTGCCACTTGGTCCGTGTAAATGGTGGTGCGCTTACGCCTGTGGACGTAGCAAGCCCAATGGTCCAGGTTTGCACTAATCGCTAGGAGTTCCCAGTCATAGGCCAGGTACCTCGTTTCGACCGCGTGAAGTTTCCGCGAGAAGTATCCCAGTGGCCGCTCCACTATCTTTCCTTCGAACAACTGCTTTTGGGCCAATACCCCTCCAATAGCTGTGTCCGAAGCGTCCGTTTGTAGGATAAAGTCAGCCTCCGGGTCCAACGTTGCCAGAACCGGCGCGGATGTCAACGCCTTCTTGAGGTCCTCAAACTGGTCTCGGTGCTGTTCGGTCCATGTGTATTCACTCTTTGATTTTGCTGCAAGGCTGTGTAGCAGATGGGTGCACTGCGCAAACTTGGGCAGAAACTTCCGGTAATAGCCTGCCAGCCCCAGAAACCCATGGAGTTCTGTCAGCGTTCTCGGTATTGCCCAGTCCCGTACTGCTTTGACCTTCTTTTCCTCTGTGTGAATACCGTACCTATTTACTCTGAAACCTACAAACGACGTTTCCAGAGTGCCGAACACGCACTTGGGCTCGCTGAGACGCAGCCTTGCATTCCGTAAAGCCCGTAGCACGCCCTCGACATGTGCCTTGTGCTCAGCCAAAGTCTTCGAAATGATCAAAACGTCGTCCAGATACACTATTGTGTTTCGTCGGTGTGGATGCAGTATCTTGTGCATCATATGCATGACTGCGGCCGGGGCATTTGCCAGACCAAACGGGATGACCTTGTACTCATAGAAGCCATCTGGCGCCTTAAACGCCGTCTTCTGGCAGTCATCCGGGTGTACCTGTACTTGGTGATATCCACGGGTCAGATCCAGCTTGGTAAAGACCTGTGCCCCATGGAGTTTATCCAGCAGATCCTCAATATACGGTAATGGGTATCGGTCCTTGGCGGTTATCTTATTCAAGCCACGGTAATCAACACACATTCGGAGAGTGGTGTCCGGCTTTTTCACAAAGATGATCGGTGCTGCGTAGCGTGAATGAGAATTCGTCACCCATCTGTTGGCTAGCAGCTTTCTTATCTGGACCTCAAACTCTGCCCACTCCGCCTGTGTCATACGGTACGGCTGGCGGTACGGAATCTTCGCTGTGGGATCCGTATGGATACGGAAATCGTGTTCTCCCGGCAGCAGCATTCCCTTTGGTGGCTGGAATAGGTCGTTGAATTCCCGTCGGATCTGGACTCTCCACTTACCCAAGTCTGCCAACACGGATTCATCTTCCCTGAATTCCTCTCCCAGCTTCTGTTCTCATGTCGTAAACGAATATTCTGTCCTTACTAGCCTTCGACCTCGATCGGCCGGTTTCCTCTGCGGATATCAGGTTGATGGACGCTGCATGAGTGTCAAGATCCTGCCTCGACTTCTCCGTTGGGCTCGACAGGTAACGTAGGTGGGGTGGTGGCGCACGGGGTCCTACTCACACTACCGGCGTACTCACACTTCGGTCGTCCTCACACGCCTTTGCGTGGGCTCGTTGTTCTCGCGGTATCCGTCACGTCCGGCGTGGTCTCTTCACGGCTCGTCTCACACGCCTTTGTGCGGGCTCGCTGTTCTCGTGGTATCCGTTACGTCCGGCGTGGTCTCTTCGCGGCTCTTCTCACACGCCTTTGCGTGGGCTCGTTGTTCTCGCGGTATCCGTCACGCCCGGCGTGGTCTCTTCACGGCTCTTCTCACACGCCTTTGCGTGGGCTCGTTGTTCTCGGGAGTGGTGGTCGCAGCGCCGGTCATGGGGATAGAGAGGTAGGTCTGTGGAGAGAGATAATAGATTGCGTGGAGAAAGAATCTCCAGACTAGCTACCGCGCCCTTCCTTTATACTTTTCCTTCCCTCTGTGGAATCACAGCTCGCCCGCAAGACTGACACAGTTCCTCCGTAGCTCATCATGACTCAATCGCCGCGCCCAAGGAAAACACATGATCGCACTCGGCCGCCGCGCGGCCAACACTCTACTCGCGGCAACAGGAGAAAGGACGCGCAAGCAGTAACAGTAAGGGACACAGGAAGAATGACGTACAACTTAATCAAGGGGAAACAATACTCGGAGCGATAAAGGAGAAGGACGCGCAAGCTCAATCAACAGGAGACAACAGACGTAGCGGACAGGAGAAAGGACGCGTAAGCAATATCAATAGGAAACGGCAAAGACGAGAATGACGCGTAGGCAACATAGAAGAAACAAAGGAAGAGGTCTGGACTGGCCAGCGGTCGGGGAATATCGCTACCGGCGCGATATGTCGGAGATCGGCCGAGGCGCGCTAAGCGCGAAGGATGACCGTGGCCGTGGCAGCTGTGATGAGGGCGAGCCATAGGGCTGCAAGGGTGA
>Ga0307508_10006490_pt1 | contig 11002 bp, 12 predicted proteins | sample 9_EM_MG_FD_203089 | JGI IMG/M metagenome (GOLD analysis project Ga0307508, IMG submission 203089) | Populus trichocarpa ectomycorrhiza microbial communities from riparian zone in the Pacific Northwest, United States - 9_EM | ecosystem: Host-associated > Plants > Roots > Unclassified | place...
ATCTATTTTAATAATATATGCACCGGCTCCAAAAATTTATTTTGGTCATAACTCACTAATTATAGCAGCTAGTCATGTGATTCAATGACAGGTGGACAGATCTACATCAGACCTACATTTCACTATACAATTGCAGGCCCATGACTATGCAGTCTGGATACATCACCTCATGTGGCAATAACACAGTACTGAAGGCTTCATCTAGCAACTAAGGCTGAGCCCTTACACTCTGTAGATTATGTATAAGTGTAGTTGAAGTTGTTATATTTTAACTGCTTACTCTGTGAGTTGTGTTTGATAGTTTTTGTGAATAGTGTCTCATTTTTCTTGAAGATTAGGAAATTCTGGGAGGGCAGTTGGGGTCTTTAGAGCGTCAATAGAAGAGGGGAAGGATCCCTCCTCCAAGTCTTTGGTGAGCTTTTCAGCACTAAGAAATCCAATAGTGGAATTTCTAGTAAGTGTAATGATGCATTCTTGAAATTTGTGGATTTTAGATTTATGATAAAAGTTAAAGATATTTACTTTTGTGATGAGAAAAGACAGGTTCTAACCATTGAACAACAGAGAGACTCTCTGGTCCTTTGGGGGCAATTGACTGATACATTGACTCAATGTCAATGTCTTGGTCTTAGCTGACAATCATAGATATATCTGTAGACATTTTTGATCTAGGAAAAAGAATCTGAGACAGATTGTGTTTTTCTTGATTTAATAACCAGAAAGATTGATTTGAAGGTAGAGGAGTTGTGCTCAAATATTAATGTAAAGGTTCCCTTTTTCTCTTCCAGACAGATAGATAACCCAAAGTGTGATAACAACAAAAGAAAATGAAAATGAAGAAAGAGAGGGAAGATGATAGAGAGAGAGAGAGAGAAAGAAAAACAAAAGGAAGGGATAGGATGGGTCAAACAAATCAGAGCAACTGCTGAAGAATGGTAAGAATTACAAAGGTAGAGAACTAACAGAAGCTTCAATGAAATGAGGAAGGAGAGCCATAGCGTACAGAAATTAAAAGAGGAACTCACCAATCAGGTGTAACTGGGGAATAGGTGTTCCTTTGCCTATTTCTGTACTTTTGTACTTCTTCAGTTCCAGAGAGAAAAAAAGTGTGGTGATATAGTGAATGAGTACTCTAATAGTTGTTCTGATCTTTCTGATTTGAAAAATGAATGGTTGTCTAGATACAAATATTTCTTTGATTGATGTGAAAGTAGTCCCTGGATATTCTTTTGTTCTTTTGATTGTTGATTGATTTGATAGATAGTTGTTCTGTTTCAGGTTAATAGATAGATGGTTTCTTTGTTTCAGATTGATTAATAGATGGTTGTTTTGTTTCAGGCTGATAGATAGATGGTTGTTTTGTTTCACATTGATAGTTGGACAGATTTTAGTGTGCCTGGTTAGATGATTTGTTATTGTCTAGATGGTTGTTTGGGCAGATATAAAAGACAGGTTTCTTTGAAGGTTTGAACCCATCTTTGTTTTGTTTCCTGCCTTGGTCTTTTCCTGGTCTTGTTAGAGTTTAAAGGTGATTTTGGTATTTTTATTTAAATCTTTTTGTTCATTTTGTGTGCTTCCACTCTTAGCATTTGATTATGCCAGATATTCAGACTATAGAGTCTTCTTCTGAGAAGTAGGTAGAGTACCAGGATGGTCTTGAAGGTGAGCTATTAGATTTTCTTTTTATTTTCTGTTTATATTGATGTCTCTTTTGCTTCTTTTTTGAAAGAAGAGAAAACATGTCAATTCATTCTGAATATGTGATTGTAACAACTCCTTATAGTTTTGCTTCTGTTCATAATTTTTCTAATGATTGTTTTGAACTTTTTAATTTGGCTACTATAGAATATCATTCTGATTTATATCTTGATTTTATTGGAGTATCTTTGTTTGCATTGGATAGTGGTTTGGATGATGTTTCTTTTGGAACTGTTAGGCTGACTCTAGAGTTGCCAAAGGTTCTAAGAGGAGGAAACCAAATTAATCTTGTAAGTGTTTGTAAATTTTATAGATTTACTGATTATCTTATTTTGTTTTTGGCTAGTCATATGATTCTGTGGAGACAACCAGTTGGATTTATAATTATGATCAAGGGAAGATTATGTTTTTAACTTGTGACTTGGCACTTTTTACCAGATCAGAAGATTAATCATAAGTGGGATTCAAACCTCTCCTAGTTGATGCCTACTCTTGGCCTACTCGGGCACTGTTCGGGAGCTCGTTCTGTAATTTTTGTACTCCGAAATGAATTTGATTATTTGATTATTTGATTATTTATTTATTTGGTATATTGAACGAAAAATGATTAAAAAAACGAGATGTGCCAACGAAACTGCCGTCTGGCCTTGCCCTGCCATGTACTGTGTGTCTTGAGCGTGACGAGTGGTAGACGCGATGAAGGGGCAGTCGCATTTCGAGCGAAAGTGGGGCCATCGGATTTCGAGTGAAAATGGGGCCATCGGATTTCGAGCAGTGTAAGATGAAGGGCCATTTGTCTTCGAGTGAGAGGGTGCAAGGTGAGAGCGAGATGTGTTGTTGAGATGGGTGCAAGTTGAGAGCGAGATAGGTTGTCGAGATGGGTGTAAGGTATGGATGGGCAACTCGCAGGCAGTTGCCCTGTACGGCATGGGGCTGCTTTCTGAGCGGTCATCTCTTCTCGGCATCACCTCCGGCAACCAAGTTAATGACGCGGCGTCTCGCTCCATCTTCGTCTGGGATAAGGACCCCATCTGTATCAAGAGTGCCCTGAGGTATCTTAAGGCGAGTTTTGTTTGTAATCCGGTTCCGGTTTCTGAGTGTAGAGGCAGCCAGAGCATTATTTCGGGGCATACATATCATGGATGGGTCAGTTTGGATAGGGTAGTTTGTGGAAGGAAGAAACACGGTGGCGCTATAAAACGTGGCGTCAAAATCTTGGACACAGCATGGGAAGGTTCTGACGGCCACGATGTTGGTATTTGGACTGTAGACTCGTATACGAGTGGGACTGGTGTATTGGCCGGCCGCCGGAGACTCAAACGAAAGTTCTGCGTGGCGCTGCGGCACTACAAAACATTCCATATTGTTGTCGTTGTCGCCAATTGTCTCGGCGTCAAATTTTGGCCGAAAGTTGGTTGGCAGGCAAATTTTCAACACACACGTGGTCCTGTGTGGAGGGTGAATTGCGACTTGAAATTGAAATTGGAGGCCACCTTACCTCGTCTTTTGTTGAGTGAGCTGAGCATGTGAGTGGCGTGTGACATCACACATCTGGTTGGTCACATCACAATCGATCGTTATCGTTGATCACTGATCATCATGCCACGGTCCTCAATGCGACAACAGCTCCTTGGTCAAGTCAAGCAGGCTCGCAGATCGGCTCGGCTACTCCACTTCCAGCTAATGCTAGCTGATCTTGTTGATCTATCTGATCCTATGGCAACTCTCAACGAGTCATCTGACTCCGAGTCATCTTCTAACAGTAGTGTTAGTGATGTTAGCTCTTTGGCTTCAAGTCAGAGCAACACATCGTCTTCCACAACAGCATCAGAACTAATGGACCGCCTCTTCAACCATTGGGAGCAACATCTGCAGGCTACTGCTGAGGAGATCCAACTCACCAGAGTACTTCAACGCTTACCTCCAGTTCCACGTGCTCCACAGATTCAGCTTCTTGATGATCACCGAATTAACCGACCTCACCTGTTTCGCAAAGCTGTGCGCGTAAACCCATCCACATTTGATAAACTCGTTGAACTAATCGAGGATCACCCCATCTTTCACAACAATTCAAATTACCCTCAGCTTGCCCCTGCAACTCAGCTTGCAATATTTCTCAATCGTGCTGGCCATTACAGAAACCGTGCAGGTCCCGATGACCTTGCAGATTGGGTTGGAAAGTCCATGGGAACAATTGAAAATTGTACGAATCGTGTTATGGTTGCAATCTTGGACCATCATGATGAGGTGTTTGGCCCACCAACAGAGGAGGATGTGGAGAAAGCAAAGGCTTATGTTGAATCTGTCACAGGGTGTCCTGAGTGGAGGGGTGGGATACTCACAGGAGATGGAACTATGTTCCCACTTTATCAAAGGCCAGGTTTACATGGAGATGCATGGTTTGACAGGAAGTCAAATTACTCAATTAACGCCCAGGTAGGTGCTTGACACAGTGAGACTGCAACTTGCTTATTTTTTTTCTTAGCTCATCAATTTACCCCACAACCTCTACTTTGTTGATCATTCAGTTGGCCATACTGGAAGTACTCATGATTCATATGCCTTCCAGTCCACCCGGATTTTTAAAGAACATGAGGCATTTCTTGGTCCAAATGAATGGATGTGGGCAGATTCTGCATATCCTGTATCAAACTGGACTATTGCACCTTTCAAAAAACCAGTCCGTGGCACATTGACACACAATCAACGGCAATTCAACTATTATGTCTCTAAGGTAAGCACTATGTCATCAGTTTACTTCAATTTCTGAACACCCTTCAAGATTCGAGTCCGGTCTGAGCATGCAATTGGTGCACTTAAAGGTCGATTCAAATCTCTTACCGATATTCGCTTTCAGATCTCATCTCAAAAAATGCATCGCTTTGTCACTCTTTGGATTATTTGCTGCATTATTTTGCATAACCTCATCATCCGCATTGAGAAGGATGATGGGATCCTTGATGATGGTACATGGCCAGGAGAGGGGGATGTATTAGCTGATGATGAGAACATGGATGAGGATGGGGAGGATGACAGGGATATGGGTGATGAAGATAGAGATGATGGCAGGGATGTGGGGAATGAGGAGCCAACAGATGGGACATTATTTCGGCAAAAAGTGATGGCAGACCTCTTCAAGAGACTGAACCTATGAATTCCTGGGCAAAAGATTGATTAACATATATAAATGTACACTAGCTTTCGTTATTGAAATTGTCACCAAAACCATCGCGTTGCATCAACGGACCCATATTCGAGCTCCCCGCACCAGATAAATCACGTCGCATTGGTGCCGAGGATGGCATTTCACCGAAGGGATCACGTTGCATCGATGCTGAACCAAGAAGATCACGTTGCGTCGACGGTCCTGGATTCAACGGCCCTGCGCCAAAGAGATCATGTTGCGTCAACGGTCCTGGATTCGACTGCCCCGCGCCAAAGAGATCATGTTGCATCGACGGTCCAGCATTCGACTGCCCTGTGCCAAGAAGATCACGTTGCATCGACGGTCCAGCGTTCGACTGCCCTGCACCAAGAAGATCGCGTTGCGTCAACGGTCCTGGGTTCAACGGCCCCGCGCCAAAGAGATCACGTTGCGTCAACGGTCCTGGATTCGACTGCCCTGCACCAAAGAGATCACGCTGCATCGACGGTCCTGGATTCAACTGCCCTGTGCCAAAGAGATCACGTTGCATCGACGGTCGATATGGCTCTGGACTCAAAGCTCCCAGGCCAGGCTGTCCAGGATTGCGCAACGCGTACTGCATCTGCATTAGACGTAGCTCGTGAGCCTCCTTTTCCCGCTCACGATTTTCCTTTTCCCGCTCACGCTCATACTGCAACTGTATCAGGCGCTCCTGCTGCTTCAACCTCTCTCTCTCCACCTCTGCATTTATCGTTGCCGAAAGGCTTTCATATCTTGCGCGCTTCGCTGACTGTTCAGCAATCTTTCGATCAATGTGTTTGCCAGTTATCGCTGACAGGGTAGCCATCCCATCGTCGTCGTCAACCACCGGAGAGCTTGACGAACCTGTGAACGTGCTATACGTCTTCAAGCCACGGAGTTTTCCTCGCGAAGATGTACGTCCCCGACTGACTGACCGACTGACTGACCGACTCTGTGGGCCAACACTTCTTGATGCAACAGAGACAGTCGCTGTATTTCCAAATAGACGCGGGGGCACAACTGGAGAAGGGAGAGGGCTAACTGGCACGTCATCCGCTAGATGTGTATCGTCTCCACTTTGAACCTCAATGGCATCGTCTTCGTTGCTCTCCTCATGTTCCTTCTCCTTCTCCTTGCTCTTCGCCTTCCTGCCTGTAGTAACGAATTCCTGTGCCTGTGCTGTGAGGTCCTGGCCATGCTCTGCAGAATGTATGTACAGATTGAAGGTCGGAATAGTACGCCAGAAACCATGCAGACGCTTCCAGTAAGGGAAGTCGACAGAAAGGCGAGCTGTGAAATGTTAGCACACGGTAACAGTCGGAGACAATCTGCCTACCTATGAGATTGTGCATATCCGAACCCTCCTCAACATCTTCAGGTCGCACACCTGCGCCAGTCTGTCCCAACGCCTTGTTGAACTCGCGGTATTTTTGTTTGAGTCTAGAAATTAAGAGTGAGGCATACACACAACAGAAACAGCGGACTTACCCCCGGATGTGATTCTCAACAGATTTGGCATATTTTTCTGGGTCCTTAGCATAATTTGCCTTCTCGTCCTTATCGTTTTGGAAGACAGCCTCTGCGATCTTCCGATAGTAGACCATTTTCGACGATTTCGCTGTTCGAACCCGCCTCCCTTCTGCAGAGGCATCTTGGACATTATCAGAAAAAAGGCGTGTACGATCGTTGACATGATCGGTCAGCCAATCGATGATTTGGTCTGTGCGGCCATTCTTTTCATAGGAAATTTTTGTTCTCGACGGTCCGGCCCTACCGTCAGCAGATTGAGGTGGTGAGGATTTCCCTCGAGAACGGGCAGAACTGGAAAGTGAACTTGGTTTCTTTTGAGAAGATTTCTTTCTAGGACGAGAGGAACGAGGAGACGTTTTCGTCATGGTGGAATTCGAACAATGTGGAACGATTCGGAACTCCTATTCGTTACATGCGTCACATGGAATTGATGATTAAATGGAATTTGAACTTTATAAAATTTTAAAAATGAACCATTATTTCGGAGTACAAAAATTACGGAACGAACTCCCGAAGAGTGCCCGAGTAGGCATCAACTAGGAGAGGTTTGAATCCCACTATAGTCTGTTGGAGTTTAAACACTATTTCATGTCACAAATATTTGGCAATCTGAGTATCTAATTTCTGAGTACACATATTGGACAGAAATAATCTAGAATATCTAAGAAATTGGCGGTCCAGTTGAGGAAATATAAGGTGGTCAAGTTGCGGTGGATTATTGCAGCAACCTCCTAATTTGGATATCCCATCAAACCATCAAACCATCAAACCAATGTAAGTGAGGTGGGACATAAGGAATCAAATCAAGGGAGAGGGTGGTAAATATCAATATATAATAACTAGATGTTATTCTGAAGAATAAATGCAATATAGATATGCAAGACAAAATGTTGCATGAGGGATGGCATGAGAGGTGACACAAGGGGTCATCTGAGGGTTAGGAGAGATAGTTCAAGGCAATACAGAGAAATGAGGAGGGATTGTATGAGGGCTCACACAAGGGGTCAGAGAGGTAGTTCAAGGCAAATGAATGAATGACGAATTAATCAACAATCATATCAGATTTGGGAATCAGATCAGTAGCTGTGCATGTTGATTTTTTCGTTGACAATGACCTGTTATTTCCTTCTACAACCCCTCATACGACAACATTAAAAGTAAGTAATTAATAAAAATATATTCACCATTTATTACTTACAAAGTACGTTGTACTGAATAATAGGAAAACACCAATCTGACGTCAATCCACCATCCCGCATTGACCTTCAAGAAAAAAACAACAACAAAATCAAGATACATCCAAGGACGAAGCCATTGGCGACATGGAGATAGAGGAAGATAAAGCAGAGGTGATAGAGGAAGAGGAGATGGAGAAAGAGGAAGAAGGCACAGGCTGTTGTGGAAGCACAGAGAAAGAAGGGAAAGGATAAAGAAAGGGAGCAGATGATAGAAAATGTTAAAGAAGATGAAACTAGGGCAGAGGGGTGGTACTATAGCCCAGGTCTTTGGGGCTTCCCTGAAGATAAGGAGATTCACTCCTTATACGACAAATCCAAATGAAAATTATAAGGTATTTTTGGGCCAAGGTAAGTGTAATAGATTGTAGACAAGCCCCCCACTCAGGAGATTCAAAAAATTGAATAGAGGTTCTTTCCTCCTCTAATGAATATCTGTCATCTTTCATCTATAGGAAAGAACACCAGCTCTCTGTGAAACACCTGTAAGTTTCCTTTGCATTCTTTCTCAAGGGATTAATAATTATTTTAACTTTTTTTCCAGACTGGGCATCTTCTGAGTATGAGAGAGAGTGGGATGACTGGGGGTTCTCAAATATAAATGGTATATATATATAATTATATTATAGAGTTCTCTCCACCTTACTGATAATGAGGTGAGGAAAGTGTTTGCAGGATGGTGAACAAAAGGCATGGTCTATTGCTGAAACTGCCAGTAAAGGTTAGGAAATTGAAGAAAAACTGGGCCAAGGTAACCTTGGAAGAGAAGAAGAAGGAACTTTTCATAACTGAGGAGGTGAAGATATGAGAGAAAATCTTGCCTCTGGAATTTTTGCAAGACATGTTCAGTGAGAAGTTTGCTTTATACAGATGCCCAGAGTATAAATCTACCATTTAAAATAAAGAATAAAAAATTTATTTATTTATTTTTGCTTATCTAAATAACCCTCTGGTTTGTCTTCAAGAAGGTGAAGGCTGTTCTTGGGAAAAAACAAGATGGTGCCTACCCTACCTGGAGTTAACCTCTTTTTCTTCATCTCCAAAGTCTGCATCTTAGCTACTCATTTTTTTATCTTGTGATACAATGAACTCAAAAAGAAAACTTTAGTTGTGGAAAATATATTTCTCTGTTTTCATATTTCCCAACTCCAAAGCTTACAGAGGGCCCAGCATTCCTGCAGTCTTTATGCAATCTGCCTTGAAGCTTGTATATGACTGCTCTTTCATAAAAGGGACCCACATCTTCTTTAAACATCACGACAGCTTGAAAGGCACACATATAATGTACGCTCCAATCTGGAAACACAGCTTTCAGATAAGCACCACATTGGATTAATATAACATGTGTCTGAAAAAAAATAAGATGTTACAGACACTATTGAGGTGCTGGAGCGAGATATATCGCTGGATATAAAAAGTCCCTAAAGGCAAATAAAATAAATCTGGCGGAGAAAAATATCTTGCTGTCCACATCTTTTTATCTTGATTCTGCTGAATCTAGCCATGCATGAGGTGAGAGACACCAGCTCGTTCCAAAACAGTACCAGTATCCTGGACCTCATAAGCCTCAGAGTCAACAATGAACACCTATATTTAGATTGTCAAAGCATCGGCAGTCTCTTCGTGAACTGTATGGCTGCCAAGTTGTACATCCTGCTGAACGTTCACAGCCTGAGGTTCATGTTTTTATTCTTACATTGTTTTCTTTACTCTATCTTAGAAAGGTACTGTGCAAGGTGCCGTGTAGGAGTCATGCCAGGGGTCGCACAAACCCCCTATTCTTGCTGGATCCCAGGGCTCCAAGAAGGTGTCCAGCATGGGATGTGATGGTTCATGCCAGGGGTCACACAAGGAGTCTTGAGAAGGGTTGTGGAAATGTAGTACAATGGTAAAAAATAACAACAAATTAGATAAAATAGGTTACTTGAACAAAACTTCATATATCCAACACCAATAGATATCACACTTGCGGCCATAACTGCTATGAAAATGTGAAAAAGAAGAAAACAAGCCACATTGCCCCCAGCTTGAAGAACATATATATTTATAATATGTAAGTCAAGTTGTTATACACCAAAAATAAAATAAGACTGAAAAGAGAAATATTATATCAAATTTCACTTCTGCAAAGAAGGGCAGACTTGCCCTGGACCTGAAAACTTGAAGCACGAAAGCAGATAAATTCGTCGAGTTCGCTGGTTGCCTGTGGTTAGGCAAGCCTGTGAAATATTTTTTGTCTTATTTAAATAAAAGAGCTTATAATGCAAAATAACATTTAGAGTTTCTAAATATAGCACACTGGCAAACATCATAACCACACAAGTAAATAAATCAGAGCACTAGATAACCCAACACTTGATATGACCCATCATGTAGGCGTTGACAAAGACTCGGTTGGCTTTAGCCTGGGATGTATTATGGGTGATGCCAGGACCACTATTCAATGCTCCACAAGCACGTTGGGCATCAATTCTGAGGGTTTGAATATGAGTGAGGACATGAGTAATAAGACTGGATCACTGACAGGGAGTTATATACACCAGGATTGTATTCATGGAGTATAACAAAGAAGAGATTTGAATGATTTGGAGTGGCATGTCCCAGGGAGGGTGGAACACGGCTGGTGGGTGTCCTTGGTGGGGGAGGCTGACATTAGCTGTTTGAGGTGGTCATCATAGGCTGCCAGGGCAGTATCATGGGACGTATATCTTTTGTAGCTAGGTTCCTCTCGGCCAGAGTAGGTGTTCAGATGTGTTCTAACTGCATTCCTAAGTATGGGCTGTGAGCAGAACTAAGTTTAACAATGATGTGGCATACTAGTTAAACCAGAGACCTGGTTCACACCCACCAAAAATCACATATGCCACCTTACGTGTTGAGGAGGGCGCCTGTTGGAAGTAGCGATCCGGAAGATGGGCCATAACCTCATGCTAAGGGATGTATTCATCCACACTGTAGATACTGTCTTCTTCAGCTGCAGTGGTTGACTCTTCATAATCCAGAAATTGCATCAAGGAGAGAGGAAATCAAATAAGAGCTTCTGGGTGATGGCTAAGCACCTTCATAGATCTGCACAGACTCAGGCGTGTCTGAAACCTCATTGTATTCTGAGAGCTAAGAGATAATGTGAACTACAATACACAGATATGTTACCACTGTGAATCCAAAGGGGTGGGAAAAGTTTACCTTTAAGGAGGTAATGTGAAAAAAGTGACGAATAAGGTTGTAATCTATAAAACTACCTTATGTGGTGGAAACAAATTCCGCCACAAAAGGTAGTTTTTTACAATGAAAAATGGGAAGAATAAATTATGACCTTAATTGGTGTAAATTTCCATAGGAAAAAAGTTTGTAATATTTTGAAAATCTCTAA
>Ga0307508_10006491_pt1 | contig 11001 bp, 13 predicted proteins | sample 9_EM_MG_FD_203089 | JGI IMG/M metagenome (GOLD analysis project Ga0307508, IMG submission 203089) | Populus trichocarpa ectomycorrhiza microbial communities from riparian zone in the Pacific Northwest, United States - 9_EM | ecosystem: Host-associated > Plants > Roots > Unclassified | place...
CTCGTCGTCGGCGCGGGCGCCCAGGGGCTGCTGCTCTGCCAGGCGCTGCTGGCCATCGGTGTACGCCCGGCCGTCGTCGAACCCCATCCGGCGCGCCTGGCGCGCGCCGTGGAGCTGGGCGCCCGGGCGGCGGACGAGAGCGAGGGCGGGTTCGGGTACGTCTTCGAGTCGTCCGGCGCCCAGGCCGCGCTGCGCGCCGCGCTGGGACGTACCGTGCCGGGCGCCACGTTCGTCCTGGTCGGGCTGGGCGCCGACCCGTTGCCGCTCACCCTGAACCAGCTCGTCCGCGCGCAGCTCACCCTCCGCGGCTCGCTCATCTACGACCACCCCGGCGACTTCACCGCCGCGCTGGCCGACATCGCCTCGGGCACGGTGCGGCCCGGCGCCTCGATCGAGGCGAGCTTCCCGCTGGAGCGCGCGCAGGAGGCGTTCGCCGGGGCCCGTGAACGCGCGGGCAAGACCTGGATCTCGCTCACCTCCGACGACTGAGCCGCGCCCCTTCCCCTGCTCCGTCCCCCTCCCCGCGCCTCTCCCCACCGCATCCGGAGACGAAGGAGTCTCACCATGAGCACCACCGGCACGCCCGCTCCCGCCGCGCCCCCGCCCGTCGTCCCCGACTCCGCCCGCCCGGCCGTCAGCCGGGCCCGCTACGGGCTGCTGACCTCCCTCTTCGTCATCACCGCGATCAACTACCTGGACCGCACGAACCTTTCGGTCGCCCTCCCGCACATCAAGGACGACCTCCACCTCACCGCCACCCAGCAGGGCATCCTGCTCTCCTCCTTCGGCTGGGCCTATCTGCTGCTGCAGATCCCCACCGGTCGGCTCATCGACAAGGCCGGAGCCAAGCTGGCCTTCGGATACGCCCTGATCGGCTGGTCGCTCGCGACCGCCGCGGTCACCCTCTCGCGCGGGTTCGGCTCGCTCGTCGGCATCCGGGTCGCGCTCGGCGCCTTCGAGGCACCGGCGTTCCCGTCCAACAACCGCCTTGTCGTCAACTGGTTCCCGGGCAACGAGCGGGGCCGGGCCACCGCCACGTACACCTCCGGGGAGTACATCGGGCTCGCGGTCGCCGCGCCCGTACTGTCGCTGCTCACCGTCCACTTCGGCTGGCGCTCGGTGTTCCTGGTCACCGGGGTGATCGGGCTGCTCTTCTCCGTCGTCTGGTTCCGTCGGGTGTACGACCGTCCGGAGCAGAGCCCGAAGGTCAGCGTCGAGGAACTGGCCCACATCCAGCAGCCCGACGAGCGGGAGCCGTCCGACGCCGCGGAGAAGGCCTCCGAGGCGGAACTCTCCACCCTGGGCGCCGATCTGCGGATGCTGTTCACCAACAAGCGGCTGTGGGGCATGTACATCGGGCAGTTCGCCAGTGCCTCCGTCCTCTTCTTCTTCCTCACCTGGTTCCCCAGCTATCTGGTGGAGGAGAAGGGGATGGGCATCATCAAGGCCGGGTTCTGGGCCTCCGCGCCCTATCTGGCGGCGCTGGTCGGCACGTTGGCGGGCGGCGCCTGGTCGGACCGGATGCTGAACAACGGCCGGTCCCGTACGGCCGCCCGCAAGCTTCCGGTGATGATCGGCTTCGTACTCGCCTCGATCATCGTCTGTGCGAACTTCACCGACTCCGCTCCGCTCGTGATCACCTTCATGTCGATCGCGTTCTTCGCCCAGGGGCTGATGCAGAACAGCTGGGCGCTGTTCGCGGACTCCGTCCCGCGTCGGCTCACCGGCACCGGCGGCGGCGTCTTCAACTTCATGGCCAACGCGGGCGGTGTGCTCACCCCGCTCGTCATCGGCTTCATCGTCGACGCGACCGGCTCGTTCGCCTGGGCACTCGGCTACATCGGCATCGTCGTCGGCGTGGGGCTGCTGGCGTACGCGCTGCTCATCGACCGGGTGGAACGCATCGAGGCGTAGTTTTGCTCTTGGTCCGCCACGCGGACCATCTGACCCACTCACCGGTCCACAGGGTTACGATGGCCGGGTGACCGTGACCCCAGAACACCCCACCCCCGCCGACTGGTGGGTGACCGCGGACCAGTCGCTCACCCTCGTCGGCCACCACACCGACGCCGCCCGCATCGCACCCGATCTGCTCGCCACCCTGAGTCGGATCGGCGAGGCCCGTCGAGCCACCGACCACGCGCTCGGCGCCGCCGTGCGGGCGCTGCTCGCCTCGGGCCGTACCTGGGACGACATCGCGGACGCGCTCGGCCACCCGGACGCCGCGTCCGCCCGGCGGGCCACCGCCCCCGCCCTCGACGGCGCCCGCCGCGCGCTGGATCAGCGCATCGGCGCCAGTGCGTCGGCGCCGGCGCATCCGCCAATAATTGACGGCATTTCAGAACGTTGACATCGGCTACTCATTAGTCACAGGTTCCACAGGAATTTACCTGTGTCTTCACATCTCCCCCACATATGGAGTCTAGGTTCTCCATATTCATTCGACGCACACGGGGAGGGATGTCACGGTGCCCGGAATCGATGAGTGTCTGCTGGAGGCCATGAAACTGCCCGGTGCCCGGGGTGCCGCCGTGGTCGACTGGACCAGCGGCCTGGCACTGGGCGCGGTCGGGGAGTCGCCGAGCGGCGACCACGAGGCCACGGCGGCCGAGACGGCGGAACTCGCCCGGATGGCGGCGGAATACCAGTCCTTCGCCCCCGCCGACGGGTCCGACTGGTCAGATGCTTCCGGCGGGTCCGGGGGTGACACTCCCGTCAACGATCTGATCGTCACCAACCGCGACAGCTACCACGTCCTCCAGTTCGTCCGCACCACCTTCGACAGCAGTGTCTTCCTGCATCTGTGGCTCGGCCGGACGGAGGGAAATCTCGCCCTGGCCCGCATCCGGCTGGGCGAGATGGCGCGGCAACTGGTGCTGGGTTGAGCGCGTTGCGGGCACTGTCTCCCGGGCTGCCCCGGCGGCGCCCCGCGATCACCGACGACAGCGCTCCGGGCGGCTCGCGCATGCTGCACCGGCTCGCCGCCGAGAAGGCCACCGGCTCCTTCATGCGGGAGCGGGGGACGCTGCATCTCGCCGACGGACACGTCATCCACGCGGAGAGCCCGGAGACGCCCGATCTTGAGCTGCTGCTCACCGCGGGCGGCGCTCTGTCACCCGAGCAGTGGCGGCAGGCCCTTGACGCGGCCGGACCCGAACAGCGGGTGGGGCGGTTTCTGGTGGACAGCGGCCGCTTCCCCGAGGGGGCGCTGGAACTGTGCCACCTCGGGGCGCTGTACGACGCGGCGTTCTTCGTACTCGCCCCGGACGGTGGCCCGGCCCGCTTCCGGTACGGAGCCGCGCACTGGATGGGAGCCGTGCGCCCGGTGCCGGTCGGCTCCGTACAGCGTGAGACGTCGCGCCGACGGGAGTTGCTGCACGAGATCTGGCCGGAGGGGGAAGCGGACACCGAACCGCTCGTGCGGACCCGCCGCTCCTCCGGCGCGCGCCTGCCGCGGCGGCAGCGCGCGGTCCTCGACCACGTCGACGGGGTGTGCACCGCGGCCGACATCGCCCGCCTGCTGGGCCGTCCCGCCTTCCACACGCTCGTCGACGTCCGCCGTCTCGCCGCCGCCGGTGCCGTGGCACCGGCCCGGCGGCCACCGCGGCCATCGCGGCCCGGCAGCGGGACCGCCCCACGGCCCCGCGGCGGGGCCGCCCCGCCTCCGGACACGTCCACCGGCCCTGACCTCAGCCTCCTGCGCCGACTCAGGAACGCACTGGAGGCCCTGTGATCCGCGCGCTCAGACAGCGTGCCGAAAGGAGACAGCTCATGTCGGCCGAGGCTGAAATCCTCGACGAACTCCACCGGCTCCGGTCGCGCATGCCGCAGCTGACCGGCGCGCTCGCGGCCAGCGCCGACGGGCTCGTGCTGGCGCAGGACTGCCGGGGTGTGGAGCCGGAGGGGGTGGCCGCCCTCACCGCGGCCGCTCTGGGCATCGCCCTACGGCTCACCGACGCCACCGGGCAGGGCGGCTTCCGTGAACTCCTCGTCCGCAGCGACCACGGCTATCTGGCCACCTACGCCGCCGGGCCGTCCGCCGTGCTGACCCTGCTGGCCGAGGGGCAGGCGAACGTCGGTCGGCTGCACCTGGAAGGACGCCGCTCCAGCAGCCGCGTCAGCGAGCTGCTGCAGGCCACCGTTCAGCAGCCCGACCGCCCCCGCCGACAGCCCCCCGCCGCCCCCGACGCGCCCCCGTTGCCCGTACGGCCCACCTCCCCCCGCGCGGGCGGGGCCCGCACCCGCTCCCGGTACCCGGGCACGGGCGGGCCCCCGACGACGTAGCCGCACGCTCCACCACACACATAACACCGCAACCCGAAAGGAACCGTCATGGCGAACACCGAAGCAGCACTGCAGGACGCGCTCTCGTCGATCGAGGGCGCCACCGGAGCCGCGCTCGTCGACTACACCAGCGGAATGGCGCTGGGCACCGTCGGAGGCGGCGCGAGCTTCGACCTGAACGTGGCGGCCGCCGGTAACACCGATGTCGTCCGCGCCAAGCTGCGCACCATGGAACACCTCGGCCTCAAGGACGAAATCGAGGACATCCTCATCACCCTCAGCACCCAGTACCACCTGATCCGGCTGCTCAAGAGCCGTGGTGGCAACGGCCTCTTCCTCTACCTCGTACTGGACTCCGGGCGCGCGAACCTCGCGATGGCCCGTCACCAGCTGAAAAAGATCGAAGCCGAACTGGAAGTCTGAGACCCTGGCCGGGCCGCTGCCCGGTCAACCGCCGACGGTCCCGATCACCACCGTCGCCTCCCGCTCCTCACACACCTCCACGCGCGGGACCAGCCCGTCACCGGCGACGATGTCGAGCGCGCGCGAGGCCTGCCGTTCGCTCGTCTCGAACAGCAGACTGCCGCCCGGCGCCAGCCACCCCGGCGCCCCGGCGGTCACCCGGCGCAGCACGTCGAGCCCGTCCGCGCCACCGTCCAGCGCCACCCGCGCCTCATGGACGCGCGCCTCCGGCGGCAGCAGCCCGACCTCCTCGGTGGGGACGTACGGAACGTTGGCCAGCAGGACATCGACCCGGCCGCGCAGCGCCGCGGGCAGCGGCTCGTACAGATCGCCCTCGTGCACCGTGCCGCCCGCGGGCTCCACGTTGCGGCGGGCGCAGCGCACCGCGGCCGGGTCGATGTCCGCCGCGTACCACTCGGCCCGGCCGCCCAGCGCCGCCACCAGCGCGGCCCCCAGGGCGCCCGACCCGCAGCACAGATCGACCACCACCGCCCCGGGCCGCGCCAGCGCGGCGGCCCGCTCGACGAGGAACTCGGTGCGCCGCCGAGGCACGAACACCCCGGCGTCGACGGATATCCGCAACCCCCGGAACTCCGCCCAGCCCACCACGTGCTCCAGCGGGAGCCCGGCGGCGCGGCGGTCGACCATGGCGTCGGTCTGGGCCGGGTCCCGCGCCGCAGAAAGGATCAGCCGCGCCTCGTCCTCGGCGAACACACACCCGGCGGCGCGGAGCCGGGCGACGACGGCGGAAAAGGTGACAAGTGAAGAGGAAGGTGAAGCCGACATGGAAGCCTGGAAGCCTTTCGGAATCCCCGAGGGCGCTCCCGGCGGTCGGCTATCCCATGTAGCCCTGAGGCGAGAGCACCCAGCCTGAACTGGCGTTGATGGGTCTCACCTCCTTGGTGCGTACGAGTGACGGACACATTACCCGATCAGTGCCCGAGGCCTGGGTACCGCACGCCCGTCAGCTGTTCCGAGGCTGCCCACAGCTGTCGGGACGCCTTGTCGCTCAGGGTCCACTTGGCGCGGGTCGCGCGGGTGGGGGAGCCGGGGAGGAGGCCTTGGAGGGGTGGGCCGAAGTAGTCGTCCTGGTGGACGTCGGGGGCGGTGGCCGCGTAGAGGGTGGGGAGGGCGCCCCGGTCCGGGGTCTGGGCGAAGAAGCGGTTGCCGATGGCCATGAAGCGTTCGGCGGCCCGGCGGCCCTCCATCTTCGGGGCGACGGACATGAGGTTGGTCGCGGCGTAACCGGGGTGCGCGGCGGCCGCCACCAAGGGGGCGTTCGCGGTGCGCAGCCGGTGGCCCAGTTCGTGGGTGAAGAGGAGGTTGGCGGACTTCGAGCGGGCGTAGGCGGCCCAGCGGCGGTACTTGCGCTGCATGGAGAGGTCGGCCGGATCGACCGTGCCCAGCAGGTGCATGAAGCTGGACACGGTGACCACCCGGGCGCCCACTCCGGCCGCCAGCAGCTTCGGCAGCAGCAGTCCGGTGAGCGCGAAGTGGCCGAGGTGGTTGACGCCGAACTGTGTCTCGAAGCCGTCGGCGGTCCTGCGGTAGGGGAGGGCCATCACGCCCGCGTTGTTGATCAGCAGATCGAGCCGGTCACCCGGGAGGTCGGCGGCGAAGGCCCGTACGGACGTCAGGTCCGCCAGATCCAGCGGCGCCACCCGGACCACCGCGCCCGGCACCTGCGCCCGGACGCGCTCCTCGGCGTCCTTGCCGCGTCCCGCGTCCCGGCAGGCCAGCACCACCTGGGCGCCGCACCGGGCCAGTTCGCGGGCGGTGACGTAGCCGAGGCCGCTGTTGGCCCCGGTCACCACGGCGGTGCGGCCGGTCTGATCGGGGATGTCGCTCGCGGTCCAGCCCTTCATCACGCGCTCCTTCGGGGTCTGCGTTACGCGCCGGTAGCCAACCTTCCCGGCGACAGCGTAGGCGGGGGGCCGCGAGGGTGCGAGTGTGCGAGGGGCGAGGTGTGCGGACCGGTGCTCAGGTGCTCCAGCCGGCGTCCACGGCCCGGTCCGACAGGTAGGAGTCGCGCAGCGCCTTGCGCAGACCGGGAACGGCCTCGTCGAAGTGTGCGGCGAGCGTGCTGAGCGCCTGCTTGTGGGTGCGGCGCTCGTGCGCGGTGAAGACGCTGGTCACCTCGGTCTCGGCCGCGAACACGGCCATGGTCAGCTCGTCCACCGGAATGGCCGCTGGATCGCGGCCGAGGAGCACGGCGTTACGTACCCTTTCCTGCCAGGTGAGCACCTGCTCGGGGTCGTTGACGGTGACCCGGTCGTGGGGGAGCGTTCCCAGCCATCTCTCGTGCCGGACCGTGATCGCGCCCGTCGCGGCGAGTTGCTGGCGGATGGGCCTCTCCGCCGTATGGGCCTTGTTGTGCACGAGCGGGAGCCAGCTCTTCGGCTTCCCCGTGGGCAGGTCACGCCACACCTCGGCGAGGAAGGGCTCGCTCGGCGGACCACCGGCGCGCCGCGCGACCCTCCCTCCCCTGCGGACGAGGAGCCCGTCCCTGGCCAGCTCGGTCAGCGCCGCGGCGCGCAGCAGCTGGCCGCGCCCCTGGAGGTTGGTGAGTTCGAACTTTCCCTTGCCGACGCTGTAGCAGAGCAGGTAGAGGCGCTGGGGCAGGGTGTGGTGTGTCATCGGCGCGGTTCCCAGCGGAAGAGGCGGGAGGCCAGCGCGATGGCGACGACGACCCAGCACAGGGTGGGGAGCAGCAGGAGCAGGGACTCCGCCACGGGGACGCCGCCGTTCCAGGCGTTGAGGACGAGTTCGGTGGCGGAGCCGCCGGGGAGGAGCCGCTTGAGCAGGGTGAGCTTCTCGGTGCCGCTGATCCCCACCCAGCTGGAGATGGCGATGGTGCCGATGCTGACGGGGAGCGTGGTCACCTGGGCGTGTTCGGGGGAGTTCGTGAGTCCCGCCGTGGCCAGTCCCAGGCCGAGCATCATGATCACCGTCGAGAGGACCGCCACCACCAGGAGGAGGACGTTGTCCGGCTGTCCGGCGACCGTGGCCAGCACGATGAGGATCGCGGTCACCTGGGCCAGCGCGATGACGGTGACCGGGAGCATCAGCCCGGAGAGGATGCCCGCGTCGTCCGCCGGGGTGGAGCGCAGCCGCTTGAGGAAGAGGTTCTGGCGGCGCGAGGCCAGCGTGGTCACGGTGGTGGTGTAGAGCCCGAACGCGCACACGGTGAACATCACCACCGCCGCGATGTATCCGAGGCTGGCCAGCTCCGTGAAGATCTCGTGGCGGTAGACGAAGAACGCGCTGACCGCTACGGGCATGAACAAGCTGGTGACCAGGACCAGCCGGTTCCGGAAGATCTGGATCAGCTCGCTGAGAGCGATGGAGAGCATGGGGAAGGCCGCTTTCCTGAGATGTGCCGGGTGGTGAGGAGGTGGGTGGGGGCGGGGGAGTGGGTGGCTACGCGCTGCCGATGGAGCGGAAGACGTCGTCGAGCCGCGTCGGCCCGGCTTCGAGTTGCCGCAGCTCCATCGCGTTGGCGTCGGCCCAGCCGAGCAGGGTGTGCAGGTCCTTCTGCAGGCTGTGCGTCTCGATGAGGAACGTCCCGCCGGCCTCGCGCGTGGCCTGGAGCGGTAGCGCCGGGGCGGGGGCCGGAAGGGAGAAGCGGATGACGGCGGGCAGGGTCCGCGTCAGCTCGGCGACGGTCCCTTCCTGGTGGAAGGTGCCCTGGTGCATGAGCCCGATGCGGTCGGCGCGCTGCTGGGCCTCTTCCAGGTAGTGCGTGGTGAGCACGATGGTGGAACCGTCCTCGCGCAGCTTGTCCACGGCGTCCCACAGGGCGTCCCGGGACTGGATGTCCAGGCCGGTGGTGGGCTCGTCCAGGAAGATCAGCTCAGGGTTCCCGTACACGGCGGTGGCGAAGTCCAGACGCCGCTTCTCACCGCCGGAGAGCTGGGACACCTTGGTGGTGGCCTTGTGCGTGAGGTCGACGATGCTGAGCACGCGTTCGGCCCTGTCCCGGCGCCCGGAGAGCTTTCCGATCAGCCGGACCGATTCCCGCACCGTCAGATCCGGGGAGAAGCCGCTCTCCTGCAGCATGATGCCCATCCTGGGCCGCACGGCGCGCCGGTCGCGCGGGCTCTGCCCGAAGACCCGCACCGTGCCCGAAGTGGCCGTGCGGTGGCCTTCGATGGTCTCCAGGGTCGAGGTCTTACCGGCCCCGTTGGTGCCGAGCAGCGCGTACAGCTCACCGCTCGCCACCTGGAAGGACAGGTCCTTCACGGCGTGGAAGTCGCCGTAGCTGAGGTTCAGATGGTCAACGTCGATGACGGGTGTCGAGGTCATGTGCCGATCTCAGCCGTCATCAGGCTTGCCCGGCAGTGGCGTGGTGTCATCACCGGGCCATGACATTCCTGGGGGTGGAACCATGACGCGGTGTCACTGGTGCCACCGCGGGACGGGAAGAATACTGCGGGAGAGACCTGCTGTTCGATCCCGGAGAGCCGCACATGGATACCCGACCTCCGCGCCATTCCGGGCATCGTCCGGAGACGTGGGAACGGCTGCGCAGACTGAACGTCACCACGATGGTCGCGGTCAGCGCTTCCGTAGGGACACTGCTGGTGGTGATCGATGCCCGGACGTGGTGGCAGGCGGTCATCCTGAGCCTGGGCGTGGCCGCGGCGCTGGTGGCCTCCCAGCGGTGGACGGGGACCGGCATTTCCCGGGTCGTACTCCCGTGCCTGATCGTCACGGCCCTGGTGTGGGTCGCCGGAGTGCTGGTGGTGGGCGGCCATACGGCGTTCTACGGCATCTCGATCGTGGGCTCCCTGTACGCCCCCAAACTGCCGCGCCACCGTGTCGTGGCCGCCGTCGGGCTGGTCGTCTTCGTCGCAGTGGCGGGCTCGGCCAGGCTGTTGGTGTCATCGGCTCCGGTGTCCGACATCCTGATCATCTACGTCCTCGTCCCGACAGGTGTCATGGTGCTGGTGACCGGCAGCATGTTCGCCGGTCAGGTCTTCTACGACCTCGTCGAGGAGCTGGATCAGTCACGGGAACGCGAAGCGGAGCTGGCCGTCGTCCGGGAACGCATACGGTTCGCCAGCGATCTGCACGACATCCAGGGGCACACCCTGCATGTGGTGAAGCTGAAGATCACGCTGGCCGAGAAGCTGATGCGCAGGGACATCGGGCGCGCGGAGGAGGAGTTGCGGGAGGTGCACGCACTGGTCGGCGACACCCTCACCCAGACCAGGGAACTCGCCTACGCACAGCGGCGGCTCAATCTGTCCGTGGAGCTGGAGAACGCGAAGAACCTCTTCGAGGCCGCGGGCATCCGGGTGCGCGTCAACCGGGAGGCCGACGTCGATGAGCGGGTCAACGGGCTGCTCGGCCAGGTCCTCCGCGAGACGACGACCAACATCCTGCGCCACGCGGAAGCCACCCGGGTGCGGATCACCCTCTCGGAGCGGGGCATCACCATCGTCAACGACGGCGCCGGGGACGCGCCCCTGCCAGCGCTCGGCGGACTGGCCAATCTCAAGGAACGCGTGGGCGACAACGGAGGCGAGCTGACGGTGGAGCAAACGGACGGGCGCTTCCTCACGGCCGCTGCCTTCCCCTCCCTTCCCCTGGCGACGGCGACGGCGACGGCGGCGACGGCGCCCTCCGCGGCGCGGGAGGACGGCCGATGACCACCGTGGTGCTCGCCGACGACGAGGCCCTGCTCCGCCGGGCGCTGGCGTCGCTGCTGACCCTCGAAGGCGAGATCACCGTGCTCGCCGAAGCGCAGGACGGCGCGTCGGCCGTCCTGGCCACTCTGCGGCACCGGCCTGACGTGCTCGTCATCGACCTGGAGATGCCCGGTGTGGACGGACTCGGCGCCGTCGCGGAGATCCGCCGTACGCGGCCGGAACAAGTGGTCCTCATGCTGACCCGGCATGCCAGGCCCGGGGTGCTCCGCAAGGCCCTGAGACTCGGCGTCCAGGGCTTCGTCAGCAAGTCGGCGGAGCCCGCGCACATCACGGCGGTCATCACCACCCTGCACGAGGGCAAGCGCTGGATCGACCCGGATGTCTCCGCCCTCGCAGTCGTCGACGACTGCCCCCTCACCGACCGGGAGATCGATGTCCTGCGGGTGACCGGCGACGGGTACTCCGTCGCCGACATCGCCACCCGCCTTCACCTGGCGCAGGGCACCGTACGCAACTACCTCTCGAACGCCATGCGGAAGACCCAGACCCGGACCCGGCACGAAGCGGCGCGCTACGCGCGGGAACACGACTGGCTCTAGGG
>Ga0307508_10006493_pt1 | contig 10999 bp, 10 predicted proteins | sample 9_EM_MG_FD_203089 | JGI IMG/M metagenome (GOLD analysis project Ga0307508, IMG submission 203089) | Populus trichocarpa ectomycorrhiza microbial communities from riparian zone in the Pacific Northwest, United States - 9_EM | ecosystem: Host-associated > Plants > Roots > Unclassified | place...
TCGGTGAACAAAATCTAAAGACCGAGCACGTACAAGCCAGAAGGCAAGCACTAAATACAGTGCAAAAGAGAGGGGAGGAGAGGTTAACGTGCGCTACAAGTTTGGTCTCGCGTAAGCTGTCGTCTCATAGCACCTGTTGTCTCCCCAAAACGCGTAAGTGCTTGCATCTGCACACGCCCAAAAAAGTTGGATGGAAATTTGCATCTAGAGAAGGCAGCTACTGTTTAAAACTAAACAGAAATGGAGTAATTTTAAATTAATTTGCATCTAGATATTCCTATGCACACAAATACATCATGACCTGAAAATAGTTTCTTACGAATTTTCACTCAACTTGCACCACTTCATGATGATTAGTCAAGATTGAAAGTCTTAGGCACCTCAATGCAAACGAGCTTCCTATGTAGACTTCCTATTCTCACAACCTTAATTTGACTACCAACCTCTGACTTTGTCAACTCTGTCTCTCTCTTCTCTGTCTCATCTTCTCCATTTAAACCCCCACAAGCCCCTCCTCATCAATCCCAACAATATTCAAAATCTTCTCTCTACTACCCCATTACGTATTCTCTCTGTTCTCGATCGATTTCTTATGGCAAACCCAGCGAAATCCGGAAAAAATCTCAAACCAATTCTCTTCTTTTTCATCATCGTATCCCTATCTACTTCATCATCAGCCAGACCACTATATACCAATCTCTTGCAGAGCCTAACAGCAACAGAATCAGCTCTTCCCATGGAAAACATGGATGATGTGTATGTGAATCCCGCCATGGAGAAAGATTCTAAGCATGTTTTACCATGCCACATGGAAATCGGCGAGGGGTCCAATATCAGATCAACAAGACTCGCCGGTAAATTTGGACCCATGATTCTGAATGTGCTCCCAAAGGGAACAATACCACCATCTGGACCAAGCAAAGGAGGCAACAGCCTTAACGATTAAAGGCAGAGAGCTAAAGGTTGAATCAAGTTCTAATAACTCGAATTTATTTTATTTTTATATAATATACAGAAGTGGTTGACCTTGAGTTTATTTAATACGTAGAAGCGGTTTAGTCCGTGGGTTAGTTTTGCTATTGTATATAATCCGATGACATAGTCATTGGATTTATAGGCTATTATAATTTCTGGATTGTCAATTTAATTTCATCAATGAAATGAATTCACTGTACTTTAAGTACAATTTTCATATTTTCAATTGCCCTTTACATGAAAATTAGGGGTATTTTTTTTATACAACCATAACCATAAGATCTGTAATAATTCAACATCTAATAATTTTATTAACAAATATTCTGGTACATAATTTCTATTTATACTGTTGTGTAAGTACATCACTCTCTAATTTATTTATGTGAAATTTATTTACAAATATTCACTAGACAATACTAGAATCTATCATAAGGTATTTTTTTTAATCATACTGTAATTTAAGTATAATTTTGATATTTTCAATTGCCTTTACAAGGTATTTTTTATATATATAACAATAAGATCTATCATAACTCAACATCTAACAATCTTATTAACAAATATACTGGTACATAATCTCTATTTATACTATTGTGTGAGTACATCACTCTCCAATTTATTTACATGAAATTTATTTATAAACATTCTCTAGGACAATACTAAAATTTATTCAATATAAAAAAACTAAGTAACTCGATAATTTTTCATGAGAAATCATGATATCATAAAAAAATACTTGTAAAATATACAAATCATGAAACTCATAATGAATATTTGCATCCTCAAAGTTATTAACAATTATCAATGATACATGTAAAATCAATTTCACTAACTTATTTTTTTTTTTGTAGATACATTAGTCTATACTAGATTCAAATTTAATACATTTTCATCAATCATTGATGAACTTTTATGTCATCATAGTACTCATTTAATGATCACAATCACATCTTAGTTACTCTTGTTCACAACATGTTTGACTCATACTTAAATTTATTTTCTCAAATACACTTAACTCTTACGATTATATATATATATCCCAATTATCTTTGGTTTACATTATTGTTTCCATCCCCAACACATTTAATTTAAAACACCTTTTTTTTTTACAAACATATTTATATTTATGCATTTTCAGCTTATTGAGTATTCAATTTGCTTCAACCAATATTTAGGTTATTTTAACTCATTATATACCATTTTGGCTCCTTCTTATAATTCATTTCAGATATATATTCATGTTCTATCAACATATATTTTGTCGTTTTAACTTTTTATGTTATTATTTGCCTAGTTCAATATCGCGTAATTTGTATTCATTATCATTATGGTTCATCATCTCATTTTCTTTTCACATAGACCATGCTATTATCTTTCATATTATTTTTTACTCCTTTTGCTGTAACTAGGGATGTTGTTTGAATTTTGACAAATTAGCTAGAAATTGATGCAATTATGGTTGATTTCATGCAATTAAGCATTAAAATAACATCAATTAGGTTGAATTTTTGTCAATTATGCTTTGGGTTGAATTTTGAGATAAATTGTTGTAATTGGGGATGTTGTTTGAATTGTGATAAATTAGCGAGGAATTGATGAAATTTGAGTTTATTTCATACAATTGAGCATTAAAAATGTTTCCAGTTGACTGAAATAGGTTTTACTATTTTTTACAGAATATCTTATAATATTTTTATGTTATGTCATTGTCATAATTCAACTTTTTACCTCTATTTTTCTAAAAAGTATAAAAAAGTATAAAAACATTTCTTTTCAAAAATTTTTAATCATTTCACTATTTTCATTTTGTATGTCAAGCTAAGTGAGAAATAGTAAGATAATGATTAAACAAATATAAAAAAATACAAAATATAAAAAAATAGGTAAAAAATACAAGGTCTCAAGAAAGGGTCTCAGGGTTTGACTAATCCAATTGTAAATCCAGTTTTGCCTATTTGAAACTCAACAAAGGTCTTAGGTCTCCCAAGTTCCGGATCAACCTGTTATACTGGGTTTCAAAACTATGATTTTTTTACCTTTTTAACCTTGAAGAACCTACAATGAATATTTTTATAATTTATGTGTTTAACTTCTGTATATCAATGTTTTTATGCATGAAATTTATTTATATATGTTGTTTAAGTTCAAATATATTTTTAGCAATAACATTCTAAAAAAAATATTAAATAAAAAAGTAAATACTAAAATTTTAAAATAAAATAAAAATAATGATTTATTGGTGTAGGTTTATTTTTTGTTGTGTAACACTTTGTGCAAATATGATATAATAATTTGGGACGTGTCCAACCCAAAATCCAAATATCATGAAAATACTCTTTTTATGCGACACATTGCATGTTTTATGGGCATGCAAAGTATCTAAACTTCAATCGACAAATTGTATTCAAAATAATGCTTTGTTAATCATTAATTAATTAAAACACAATTTCATTAATCCAACATCAAATAATGTATACTCATTGTCAAATAAAACTAAATATATTACAAGTATATATTGATGCAATTATTGAAATATTAAAGTCTAAAAATCAATTATAAACTTTCAAAGCAACCACTTAAGATTCTAAACCTCTTCCAAACCATCTAAAAAAAAATAAGGTGATGTGGACACCTTCCAAGATACATTAAAATTATATTTGAATAGTTTACAACTTGACCCAACAAGAACCTGCATTAAAAAATAGTATAACCTCAAAAATTCTCTACAAAAAAATATTTATACTAGAAAGAATGCTAAACTAATAGGATATACCTAATGGATATGTATAAACCTAATAAATAATAATAATAATCCAATGAACCAAAATTTAAATAAAGGCTCTAGTATCTCTTAAAGGCCTAATAATATTAAAATATATATAAAAAATAGCCCAACTAATTTAAATAAACAAAGTCGCTTTCATAATCTTCTAGCATAATCAAAACACAATTTTAAATGCATGGTTCTCTCTCGTCTTAATGAATTAGAATTGGATCAAAAATCCTTTTGTCTCTCAAGTTATGACAAAAATAGTAGTGAAAGGTAAAAATTAACATATTTTAATCTTCTTATTCCAATCTTGTTGTAATGTCTGAATGTCCATCAACAAGTCTTTCTCAAATATGAAATAAATTAATAAAGTCTCTTTAAATCTTTTAGCCCTAAGTCTTGTCACTAGACTGATTAGAACCTCTAACAGATCTCTTGGTATTGCTTGAGTTGTATCATTTCTTCTATCATCAAAAGAATTTGTCCTCGAATCATCTCCTACATCAAATAAAAAGATATTAGAAATATTAAATGTAACATCAACACCATACTTACCTGGTAGATCTATTTTGTAGGCATTTTCATTAATTCTCTCTATGATATGAAAAAGACCATATCCTTGAGGCATCAGTTTTGATATCCATTGTTCAGGAAACCTTTCCTTCCTCATATATACCTAAACTCAATCTCCTGGTTCAAACCTTATTAATTTTCATCCTCTATTAGCCTTGAAAGTATATTGCTCCTTTTTTCCCTTCTACTATTGTCGTATTTATGCATATAAGTCTTTCACCTGTGCTTTTTTATTATCATCAAGACTAACAATTTCATCAACATATAATGGAATCAAGTCTAATGATGTTAAAAGATTAAAACCATAAACAATCTCAAATGGTGAATAATCAGTAGTAGAATACACACTACGATTATATGTAAATTCAATAAATAACAAACAATCTTATCAATTTTTAAGATTATTTTTAAATGATAGCTCTTCTCAATCTTCTTCTTAAACAATCCATGGAACACCATGTAACCGAACTACCTCCCTAAAGAATAGCCCACTATATTACTTCAAACATCAATTTTATGGCAAGATATGAAATGTGTCTTCTTAGAAAATCTATCTACAATAAAAAGTAGGAAGTCTCTTTCTTTTCTTGACCTAAATAAACCCAAAATAAAATTCATAGAAATATCAACACAAGGTTCTTTAGGAACAAGTAAAAATATATATAACCTATAAAGCATCACGTTAGACTTAGCTTGTTTACATGCACCTATCACAAATTCTTCACATATTTCTATTAATGTTAGGCCAATAAAAATATTCATGTAAAAATTCTAAAATCTTAGTAATCCTAAAGTATCCTATTAAGTCGCTACCATTAGCTTTCATTACAAGCAATTCATGCATTAAATAATTAGACACACATAATCTTTTTTCTCTAAATAAAAATCCATTATGCCTTAAAAACTCATTAGTTACCGCAAGTTCAAATTGGAAATAAATTTCATCGAAATCAGCATCATTCTTTCACTTTCTTAAATCTTAAAGGTCTAGTATTCAAAGTATTAAGAAGAACATGCCTTTATGATAATGCATTTGTAACTATATTTTCCTTATCCTATTTTTATTTGATGATATATAGGAATGTCTCAATAAATTCCACCCACTGACATGTCTACAATTCAACTTACATTGACTTTTTCAAATATTGATGATTAATATGGATCTCAAACTTCTTAAGCCAAAAGTAATGTTGCAAGGTCCCCAAAGTCCTTACTAATACATATAGCATTTTATAATATCTTGAATAATTTAGACTTACACCATTAAGCTTTTCTCTAAAATAGACCATAAGTCTTTTATCATGTATTAAAGCAGCACTAATACCTATAACTGAAACATAATATTTAATCTTAAAAGTTTTTGTATAGTTAGGCAAAACAAGTAATGGGGTCAAAATAAGCTTTTCTTTTAACAAATTAAAAGCTTTCTCTTGTTCAATTTTTCTTTTAAAATATATTATCTTTACAATTTCAGTTAATAGAGTAGTTATTGTACTAAAATATTTCACAAATCTTCTATAGAAACTAGTCAATCCATGAAAACTTCTTACATCACTTACCGTCTTAGATGTAGGCCACTCTTTTATAATCTCAACCTTAGCCTTATCCATCTCAATACCTTTTGCACTAACAACATATCCAAGAATAACAATGATCTATATGCTCATCTAATCCTTTACTATAAAACTACCATTATCAATAATTATACTACAAATCTTATTTATTATATGGCATCTAATATGAAAGATATTCTCCATCTCTTGCTCAACATCGTCTTCACTAACCTAAACATTCAAAAATCTCCTTATAACCAATAATTCACCATTAACAACATATTCAACATTAATCTCTCGCTTATGGTTTGATTGAACATTATTTCTTTCATTTTCCTCTGTTGCCACAACATGCTTTTTAACATATGAGGGTTCAACAATTTTAGGTATTGCTAATGGCTTTATTTATGCATTACCCCTTCTTTTGAAATTCAACTTCCAACCGTGAAAGTATCACAAATAATTGTCTGGTCTTACATTACCTTTTCTTTTCAATTGTTTTTCCATCTTTATAATCACATGCACCGTATCTTCAATTTCTAAATAATGTTGTAATTCAATCATATTAGCAATATATATATATATAAACCATTTAAAAATCTAGCCATTATGGCTTCCTTTTCTTTAAAAACATTAACTTTAATCATAACTATTTTCATCTTTTTAAAACACTCATCCTTGAGATAAAAATTGCAATCTATTATATACTTTCATATAGTAATGATTACGGACAAACATCTTCCTTATGATTGTTTTCATCTCCTTCTATATGTCAATGGGTCCTTCTCCATTACACCTCCTACCTACAACAAGTTGATCCTACCAATTAATAACATAATTAGTGAATTCAACTACAACTACTTTTACCTTCTTTTCCTTTGAATATTGATGGCAATCAAATAAAAATTCCACCTTATTTTTCCAATCCAAACAAGCCTCTAGATCATTCTTTCCTTGAATATTGGAATTTTAAGTTTTATACTACCTAAATTACGATTTAAACCATAATGATCATCAAAATTCCTTAATTGGTTTAAATCCCTATTTGACTGAAATCTACCACCAAACTCACTCCTTGTCTATGTCTCATATAAGAGATTTTAGTGTTTATGAGACTTCCTTGCATGATTAACTACATCATCCTCATCCTCATAATAAGAGTTTTCAGCTACACTTTCATCTGGAGGAGAAAGTGCTCGTCTAGTTAACCTTTTAGCCTTATTCCCTTTATAACTAGGAACGTTATATCTACTAATCATTTTCGTACTTAATTTAACCATCTTTCCTATCAAAGCCTCCATCATTACCTCAAACCTATCTTTCCTTTCCACAAGATCTTTCATCTTTAATTGTATCACACTTTTTTATGACATTATGAATACCTGCAATAAAGGTTAGTAGTAAAGACAAATTTCCACACACACTTCCTCACGTGTTTACACTCAATTTAATATCACTTCGCACGAGTTTCATATAATTCAATCGGATTTTTCACTCTAATAATCTTACTATGCTATTTACCTCCTTTACTTAGGTTCTTAAAAGCAACTTATCAAATAATTAATCAAAACAACATAGAGACTTTTTATAATAAATACTCAAGAATCAAGGAAATATATGAATAGTAATGTAAATTTATACGGAATATAATAATGAAAAGAAGACATGATATAAAAGAAATGGAGTTTATGTTAAAGATTCAAAGAAAACTAACTAATTCAACTTTAAAAATTCCAAGAAAATAATTAAAATAAAGCAAGAAAGATCTACACTATCCAAATTTAAATGAAACAATGCAAGATAATCCAAGAAAAACAAGAATACAATTCATCAATATCAAGATTTGGTATGTATCTATTCAACAAAATCAAGAAAATATTAACAATTAAAATAAAGTAAGAAAGATTTATACTACCATAATTTAAATGAAACAAGGCAAGATAATCTAGAGAAAACAAGAATTAAATTCGTATATATCAAGATTTGGTATGTACCTATTCGAAAAAATCAAAACCATATTCAAGAAACTTTCGGCCAACCCTAAAATTCAAGGGCATGTATTCGTTTATGTCATAACATGTCAATTCATGCAATTTTTCTTCAACTTTTCCCCTTTTTTTATCCACACAATTTAGCAAGAACAAGATTTTTTTTTACTCTAGGCCAAAATCAAGAAAGATAGAAGATGAAGATCAAGAACATAATTTTCTTTCGATGTGTGCGACAAAAATCAAGAACCTAAGAAATATGATTTTTTTATATAGGGTTTGACTCAAAATTTAAAATAATAAGAGAATAATATAGTCTTTTTTGTTTTAAGAAATAAGACCCTAGCAAAAACTAGGATGGAAGAAAATCAAGAAACAACACAAACTAAAGATTAAAGGGATATAACCTAATAATAGCACAAGCTCTTATACCAACTAATGCGAACACCTCCTAAGATATGTTAAAATTATATTTTAATGGTTTGCAACTTGACCTAACAAAAACCTATCTTGGAGAACCAAAGTTTTACAGAATGATATATCACCCTCATCCTGCATCTATAAAGAGATGCAAACAAGTAGTATAAAATCACAACGAAGTTGATCAATCCTTCAAAGAGTTTGCAAGTTCAATTACGAACATAGTATGGAAATCACTTAACCATATAAAAGATAACAAAAATATTGACTTCTTTATTAAAAATAGTCTAACCTCAAAAAGTCTTTATAAAAGAGTATTTATATTAGAAAGAATCTCATGTCTAATAGAAAATATTTAATGGATATGGATAAACCTAATAAATAATAATAATCTAATGAACCTAAATTTAATGAAGTCCCTAATATCTTTAAAATGCCTAATAATAAGAAAAAAGATTAATAAAACAATAACTCAACTAATTTAAATAAGACTAAAGTTGTTTTTGTAATTTGTTGGCAGAATCAAAGCCCAACTTCAAATGCATGGCTCTCTCTATTCTTAAAGAATTAGAATGTATGACATATATCACTAGCAATATATGGATGTCTACTTTTGTCCAATTATCTTGGACCTTATTTCATATCATTACAACTAAGAAGAGATAACACCTATTCTTTCAACCCTTATTTTATAACACACCATTCAATAATTACATCATGTTCATCTTATAGTAATTTAATTATAAATAAAAGCTAAAAGAGTAATAAATCCAATTTCATGCACTTATATTTTGAAATATAAAAAAGGGTACAATCTAACCACATGTTTTAAACTTTTCTTCCAATATATATATATATATTGCTTATCTTATTTATTCTCTATTTAATCAATTTGTTAACTTATGCCTACTTTTTATTTCTCTTAAAGAAATTTAAATTAATGTTCAACAAAAAATGTGATTATTATATTATTGATACATGCCATGTAAAATTTATGTAAAGATATGCGCTAACTTGCATGATAATATCCTAGATATATATTTCATATATAATTCCAAACATAGATAGAAAATGTCATAAAAGAAGGAGAGAGAGTAAAACCTTACTCTCAATTTCAAGTCAATTAGTGTACTTTGATTAATATAGTTATCAATATTTTGTAATTATTTATTATTGACCTTTTTTTTATCGAAAACAACTCATTTAATTTTACCATGGTTATCAAATAACTTGGGGAATAACATAACATTGGTTTTCGTTGTAACACCAATCACTTTGTTCACTTTATATTTAAAGTGTTACGATTTAGCTGTAGATTTTAATATTTGAGGGTGTAAAACTACACAGTGAAGTATACCCTCAGGTATTAAAGATATATAGAAATAAATGTGATGCTAAAATTTTGGACCTTAAAATGGTTAGGATTTAACCCGTTAAGGTAGAGAATTCTTCACAAATGGAGATCTATCTTGAATCTTAAATAAGATCAATGGACAGAAATGCGAATTAGAATAACAATCATATAACAATGTAGTTTTACCTATCTTAGGGTGTATTGAAGATGATGCTTTTTTTCCTTGCACAACCAATCCCTTACTCGTACTCTCGCAGACCATAGGTTTTCTAGTAACAATAATACTATGTGGTGACTCCTGAACTCATAATTATAATTTTATAATTATCACTAAATTTTCTTTTTAGCTTTTAGGAAACAGATCTGTTGTTCTCGGCGCCCCAACAGATATTGTGGGAAAGAGATAGAGATAAAAAGGAAGGAAGAAGAAGGCGTTTGGTCGCGTCGGGGGTGTTCTTGGTTATCTATGGATTGGAGGATAGCCAATACACTTGAATTTATTTATTTGCACACTTTTATTTTAGTTTGTTGTTTCTTTCTTTCACTTTTATTTTGCTCTTTTTTCACAATTTTTTTATATCTTGATTTTCTCAATGCTCATTTTATTAATTCCACTCTATTTTCTCACTGAAAAAATGAAAATAATTTTTAAAAAATAAAAGAAATAGTACATATAAATGAAAAATAATAACAAGAATAAGAAACTATGTGGAGTATATTTAACGTATATGAAATTGATACAATTATTGCTCGGGCATAATAAAAACAGTATAACTAAATAAAATTATAATTATTGACACAATGCTTAAGATCATTGTACAAAAATTTATAAATAATCAGTCAATCTAAGCAGACCACCCCTTATCATGGGGATATATGACTAGGTATTATACGTAATACTTATCTTACCCACCTAAGAAAAATCCTTGAATTTAAAAATAATATTTATGAGTATTAGATATCATATGCGGTTTTTATGTTCATTTTTATTTTCAAATTTTTGGGAATAAAAAAAACTTGTATTTTTTGGAATTTTATTTTAGTTTTAGAAATATAAAACGAACAATATATAATATTTTGAAAATAATTTTATTTAATTTTGTAGAACTCTTAACATATTGTTGTCGATATTTACACCTTGAATTATATACATAGGACCTGTCTTTCAGCCGATACAAAGGGACAATATTTATTTTAATTGTCATGAAATAATTAATGCAGCCAAGTCACTAAAGATTTTGAGCAATTAAATAAATAAAGTGTGGGGGATGGCCTCAAGTGTGGGATGGCGTAGGTTGAGGTGTTGATGTTTTCATGTTTTAAAAATATTTAAAAAAAATTATTTTTTTTATTTTAAATTAAATTT
>Ga0307508_10006495_pt1 | contig 10995 bp, 11 predicted proteins | sample 9_EM_MG_FD_203089 | JGI IMG/M metagenome (GOLD analysis project Ga0307508, IMG submission 203089) | Populus trichocarpa ectomycorrhiza microbial communities from riparian zone in the Pacific Northwest, United States - 9_EM | ecosystem: Host-associated > Plants > Roots > Unclassified | place...
GTGGCCCAGGCGTAGGTATTGTAAATGTCAACGTTCATCAACCATCACCACCTTCTTCTCCTTCTCCCCCTCCCCTTCCCCCACCGGCGGTTCAAATCAACCGCGAACTCGAGCTCAAGCTCAGCGATGCCCAAGCGGAGATACAGCGCTTACGTGTACTGCTGGCCGCAGTGCCAGACCCGAGCTCTACAGCACCAGAATCGGTTGCACCGGATTTCGTCGCGCCATCTGAATTCCAACGAAAATATGCGGCTAGTTCTGACGATGGTGCCAGCACGTACTATCGGACTGAAGTGGGGACTGTGGTGGATCGCGAAACTGTTATACACCAGGACGGTGTACCACTGCAGGTGGTTATCATCATAGCGCTCGGCGTGTTTATCACGACATATCTATTTTTCTAAGCAAGGTGTCCAACCAGACTTCCTCTCCTCGCTTTGTTCCATTCCTTTCTCGATCCCTCCGAGCCCGTTGATAGTGGCTGCCAAAGCGACTTCAAGAGGGTATGCTAGAGCAAGCCACGACATTCCCTACTCTCGGCGTGGACACGGCAATATGAACACGGGTTCTTTGATGCGGCGAACACATTGAAGGGTTTTGATTAGGTACTTGCACGTCGACTTTTCTGCACAACCTTCCACCATACGATAGCATTCCTCTTTGCTGTGTTGAATCAGTTCAACAGTATCACTCTGTACATAGATATCTATTCTGACTATTATGATATGCTTGCACCGAACTCCCCGTGCTAGCCACTGATTAATATTGACTACCGACACTGGATAATCATTTCACGGACTATGGTACCCCTGCAGGAGCCTTTATTAATGAGCGGAATATGTTCCTCTCTTGCCATAGCCAAATCGATTGACAGTAAGGTCAGTGCAAGACCGTGATCTCCCCTCCGACGGTTCCCTTCGGGTTGCGGCCGCGGAAGGACCATCGTGTGAGACCGTATCATTGATCAACAGCGGACTAGGCTCTCACACGTTCCACCATGGACCATTACCATTACAGCGAGAGAAAGTCAAACAAGCCGGTATTTATCAGCGTCGCGCTCACTGCAGCAGTCATTTTCGTGTTGTACAATTTGTTTCTCAAGGGACCCGAAGTAGAGCACGTTCAAAAGGTATGTAGCCACGCTTGATAAGCGATAACGAAAGCCCTTCAAGTTATGCGTCGAACAGGCCGTGGTTGTGCTCAAAGGCAACTCGCCCGTCTCTGGCAAAGTGACATTTGAACAGTCAACGAAAGACGGTCCTGTTACAATCTCGGGGACTATCGAATATCTCGACCCTTCCTCGCTTCGAGGGTTCCACATTCAGTGAGCCGTCAACCCATCCGCTTTATAAACCTGTTCCTTGAGCTTGATAATAGTGGATTCGGAGACCTGAGCAACGGCTGTCTCTCTACGGGCTCCCATTTCAACCCGCTCAACAAAGTTCATGGTGCTCGAACAGACTCGACGAGGCATGTTGGTGACCTGGGTAACATCGCCAGCGACGAGCACGGAATAGCAACCTTTTCATTCACAGATGACGTGATCTCTCTCAACGGCCCTCTGAGCATAATCGGGTATGTTTCATTCATAGCCGGATCATGATAGAAAATAGCACCTGACAGACGCATCTGATTGGTTCTAGTCGTGCTGTGGTTGTGCACGAGGTAGGGGCACCTCCGGCCACCTGCTCTTCCATTCGCACACTCATACTCCTATAGGGTGAGGATGACCTTGGCAAAGGAGGTAATGAAGAATCCCTCAAAACTGGTAATGCAGGCGGGAGGGCTGCTTGCGGCGTTATTGGTAAGTTTTATGCAATTCTTTAACGACATGCATACAAGCAGTTGTATGTAACAGGCCGTATTTGAATGATGTGAATACGCAAGTGACAGAGAGTGGGGGAAGAACCGATTGTACTGATATACCAAGCTACTGAACACTGCCTCGTACTTATTTATTCGCACTGCGGAGAAGTAGATTAGGTTCGCCCACAGATGTAGTGCTGCTGTGAATCCAGTAAGTGCCTATCGAACAACCTAGATCGGTGATACATGCAGCCGTGAAATGTATTCTCACCGCCTGATTATCCCCGTGGGTCTGCTGCGGGGGGTGACGTGGACGAGGTGTTTCTGGTACTAGAAACATTATTGGCAATGGCGATAGTGATCGAATCGGTCTTATTTAATCTAGACTCGGAATAAATACCAATCTTTTTCCGTCTGGTCCGTTCTGGGTGCGCAAGACGCCCGTGGCCATGAGCCAATTACGGGGTGGTGCGGTGAGCTTGGGTACAGCACGTCGGAGCGGATCCCACCAGTAGACGCCTGTAAGCCTACTGTTCTAGCGAAAAACTAGTAACAAAACACGAGGAAGGGTCACATTATCTAAATTATACTTACATTAATGTCGTATGTGAAATCAATCAATTGTACCACATTTGGCTTGTGGCAAATGGAGTGTTTCGCCGTAGGATACGATCTGGTGCTCTAACGTGGACGGAAAATACTTGATCCCAAAACTTGAGAGAACAACATCTGGCGAACTGATCGGAGTACGCGTGATCGAGAAGTGACGGAGCAACTCTCCCGTCCGTGCCAAGATTCGCCGTTGCGGAATAAATTCCGTGCGCTCCATGTCGGAATTCCGCGCAGGTGCGGAGTCGATAGTTGCTTCCGAGCCTAGGAATATGCTGAGTTGTCGCAACTGACACCAAGTCAGAAGTCGCTTTTAGCCACGCGATCACGATGTATCCAGAGCAAGGAGTGGGTTGGCTGCTGTGGGCACCCACCCATTGCTACTCTCCAGCTTCACTGGAACAGGACCCTCGAGTCAGTAATAATAGCAAGCAGAAGGTGATAACGTATCTAGGTCAAAACCAGTTGCAGTCGGGTGAGCATCGGGTGGTCCAGACCAAGAAGTATTCCTGAGCGGCGTAAAATGACGGAGAGGGGCCGCGAGGATGCCAGACAATGAATCAACGATAGCCCCTGTCTACTTTTTGTCATGGTTGACACGCGCCATTGAATACTGAGGGTTCAAATGGCCATTTCAAGAGAGGTTTGATGGTACACCAACCCGGCGCCAGAGCACGGGTGTAAGGTTGGAATACGCGGCGTAGGAAATTCACGTGGTCCAGGAGATTGCTTGATAGAACTTCAAGACAATGGAATTCCATTCATTAGGAATTGCAGTTGGAGTTCTGTACGCTTATATACATAAGCCACGGACGTCTAGCAGCAGCAACTTGAAAACTCGCACATAACATCAACATGCGAATGTCACCGGCTACCGAGCCAGTAGCACGACTAGACACCAGGACCTTCAAGCTTCGGGTCGAACGGTCGTTCGTGAGGGCGCAAAAGCGAGGTGCTAGGACACGTGCATGCTACATCGAACTCCCTCGAAAGCTTTGGGATAGAGTCATCATGTTCATGTTCATCTGTTGTTTGTTTGCCTTCTTCCGCGCTTTTTTCGGTTTCGGCCCCGTCGACGAGAACTTGCGCACATCGAACGATATCTTTGTACATCCGCACGCAACTTTTTCCGACCCTCCACTGTGGAACGGGGACTCTGTGGCGTCAAACGAAGGCCAGGAGGTGCGCGCACGGGGCGTGACGCGGGTGATGGTAGACTGGCATGGAAACTATGAACTCCTCCCAAGCACGTCGGCCTTGGTCTCACCTGCGTCAATCCCACAGGACGCGTTTCCGGATCCGACTCCTGGTGTGGTTAGAGCAGGGCGTGGACGAGTACTAGACAAGGGTTCCGTTTCCACGACCACCAAAGCTAGGACACCTGCGGATAATCCATTCACGTTTTATGAGGTCCCCTACGATCCGTTCCGGTTGGAATTTGAAGACTCTGTTGACGGAGGTGAAATTCGTAGGCTGTATCCGGTCGCAGGGCCTGCACCACAGGGTGGACGAACGCGACGCTTTGGCAGATGTCTTGCTAGAGAAGCTTGCTTGTAAACACTATCATGCATTGCGGATGAGACGGGTATTTGGTTACTTACACACTCTTGCTTCGTTGTGCAGTATTTGCAAGTTCTGAGCAACAGTTGGTCTGTATCTTGTTTCCCACAATACCACCACAATCTCAAGGCGATTCATCAATCACTATGTCCACAAACTCGCGTGACTATGGCAAGGATAACAGCTTTAAACGCGAACATGACGACAACGACTACCAGCGGAGAAAAGGCGAAAACGAAGATTGGCACGGACACTCCGACCGCCGTCATGGTACCAGCCAGAGGAAAGAAAACCCAAGACGTGACGGAGAACGGAGAAGAGATAGGCGGGATTACCCTGAAGATCGGCAGTCCTACCCACGCGAATACGGCGACAGGAGGAGGGCAGACGACAGAGAACTAGATGGCGACCGTGGCCGTGAAAGTAGAGGGGACCACGACAGGGATAGGGATTATCAAACGCGCAGCGACCGTCGTCACCGCGAGGGCAGTGGGGACCGTGCAAGACGATCACGTCGCTCTGCTTCACCCAAGCGTCGCTCCCGTTCTCCGACCAGGTCCAAAAGTCCGGCCGACAAGGCTAAACCAAATTTCAACCCATCTGGACTACTTGCGGCTGCAACTAATACTGTCAAAGCAGCTGATGGGACGAGCACCATCCTGAAATACAACGAACCCCCCGAGGCCAGAAAACCTACTCTGGGATGGAGACTGTACGTTTTCAAAGGAAGTGAACAAACAGGTGAATTTTTATTTGCGTACGATTGCAGCAGTCTTACCTTCTATGACAGAACTCCTTCACATTCATCGGCAGAGTGCCTATCTAATAGGGAGGGACCGTACAGTTGCTGATATATTCATCGAACATCCTTCTTGTTCCAAACAGCATGCGGCCATTCAACGTAGGTCACCATAGAGCGCCTTCTTTCTTTTCCGTTGACCAGGTCCCGTTAAATAACAGATCGCCAGGTGCAAGAAAAAGACGAATTTGGTGGTACAAAAGCAGTTGTTAAGTTCGTTATTCCTTCTCCGGGCTTGTTCATATCACTGACGTCCTTGCAAGGCCGTTCATCATTGACCTTGAGTCTACAAATGCTACCCACGTTAATGACGAAGTCATACCAACCACGAGATTTTACGAGTTGCGGGCAGGAGACGGTGCGTCGTATATTCTTTTTCTCCCTCTCTCATCCCGAGCCCTCGTTGAAAGTTATCAAATTTGGCTTGTCAAATCGTGAGTATGTACTGCTACATGACGAGTCGGCTTAGTGGGCGGGGGGATTTGTACAACGTGGATGAGGCGAAATATAATATGATGCAGCTCTGTGATTCCAGGTATCTGGAAGTGCAACTTCATTCACTTTCATGGTCTAGACTCTGACGGATGTTTGTTTGGTCAGTCAATCCCTACTTTGAGCCTAGTAGATGCAGGGGAGCACTCCTCAGTTAGTTATGATTCCCATTCCCAGAATATCTGGCCCTTTGGTTGGCTACTTCCCCTCGAATGAGGAACCGTCGAATAGGACAAGCCTTCAACAAGCTACTCTCAGTCGCGTCGATTGGCGTTCTACCTTTCGTCTGCAAGTGATGAGGATCGCACAAGGTACCTTTCTCGTGACTCGCCTTAACAATTACAGTGATGTGCTCTGTTGTACTCGCCCACTGCATTACATTGTACTCCCCACTTTGTGGATTTATGGCATACCCTATATCAGATGATTGTGTCCCCTGCTCACGCGCATACTGACATTTCATAAACAGTCCATGAGTGTGGTGCCCGAGATGTCTTTGGTCCTACTCTCAGCTGCCGAGTCCTGGCAAGTGGTAAGAACCTCCTTTGCAGGACAGCGGGTTCAAATAATCTCAACACACACTGACGAAAAATATGAATCACTGTTCTCAATGGCGAAACGATCACAGCAGACAAAAGAAAAGCTACAGTGGTGACAAGCGAGTACCTAATCAGAGAGAGGGTTTAATAGGCGTTAGACCGGGTTGTTTCTCTATGTAGGCTGCTGCTTTTATCAGCAACATATAATCTGTTCCATCACCCTGGCAATCAAGATGTCAGTAAGACAATACAAACAGGAGGTGTGCACTCACGATGATGGTATGGGGGAACCCGGCGTCAAAGGGTACGATGCTCTCCAAGAATTTAATGTGCGAGGGTGTGAGGGTGATCCTGAGCGCGTCAATGTTGGCTTCGAGATACTCGACCTTGCGCCCACCGACGATAGGGAAGACATAAGACGCCTTTTGCATGAGATACGCGATAGCAACAGCCGTGATGTGTGGAGTGCCCACTTCCTTTGCAACCTTTTCGAGCGCAAGACTCATCTCTCTTTCTAATGGAGTGCGCTCCCAGTTGGAGGTGAACAATGTGCGGCCTTTCTCACCCGTTTGGCGCCTGCGCTCTTCCTCGGCATCAGTGCGAAGCTTCCCTGCTGCGAGGACGTTCCATGGAGCCAAAGCCATGCCTGTATATGTCGTTGAGTATACCTGAGGAAAGGATTTGTCAAGAGAACAAACCTTCCATGCGTGCCATCGGGATGATGTCTCGTTCGAAATCGCGTGACATGACATTCCATGCGCCCTGATAGATGACGAACGGAGTTTTTCCGTGATCACGAGCATACTGATTACACTTTGACACGATCCATGCAGGGGCATCTGAAATACCCTGGAAACAAATGTGAGTGGCGAATGAAACTACTGATGCTTTGACCTCACCAAGTAAAGAACCTTTCCCTGTTGAACCAGAGTATGGAGTCCGTTCATGACTTCTTCTACGCTGGTGTCGAAATCCCAGAAATGAACATACAGGATATCGATGTACAAAGTTCGCAGCTTCTTTAGGCTGGCGTCAATACTAATATGCATGGACTTGACATTGTTGCCGGTGTAATGAACCTTTTGCTGGATATTGCTGTCAGCGTTAGCATAATTTACGCTGTACTGTAAACATCATGAGAAACAATAGTCGCGTCCAGTCGTGTGACAGTACTGTATTACCTTCGTGGCAATGACAAGCTGGTCGCGTATTCCGCGTTGCTCGGCCCATTCGCCTATGAATTCCTCGGAGCTCTGTTGCTGACTGATACAACACTTTAGCAAACTGGGTTAGGCTGCTTAGTATTTGACACTTACTACATGTTAGCGGTGTCGATGAAGTTGCCGCCCAAATTGTAGTAAGCATCTAAAAGCTTGAACGAGGATTCCCTGTTCATGTCCACGCCTGACCGTTCCCCTGTCTTGCCAACACTCATTCCCCCGAGCTGCAGGGGGGAGACATGAATACCGGCCGAGGGTGCCAAGGCACGGTAACGAGCAAGAGGGTTCCGCGGTTTTTCAACAGGTGCGAAGAGAGACATCGTGAGGACTCGAGCAGATACAATGCAGTCGATGGGGAGATTATTGCAGGTTCCCGTTGGGGAGACATGGGTTTATATGCACTGAGAATAAGTACATCTCGTCAGATCGTATTGGCAAAGAGGAGGTGGGATTCGTCAGATCATGCCGAACAACGTGTATCAGGCCACGTACGTGCATAGATACTCAGTGTGCCGGGAGGCAGTATTATCTTCGAGGGATGATGAACCGTGTACATACGAGTCACCATGGTTCTATTCCTGTAAGCCGTCATGCGTCATCACCATCATCATTAGTGTACCTAGTCACTGTACCCACGATATATCGCCATTTAGGTCGTGGAATTTCTCCGAGTCGTGCAGGGTGAATGCTAAGGCACGAATTGGCGAAGGTAAGCAATTCACGCAGGTAAGCCCAACTCGGCCGGCCTGGATATCTATGTCACTTTCCTCCAGTATCGTCCGATGACAGACTTCACACCCACCCGCAGCCTATTAAACCCCAAATTTGAGAGTTATAAACTCCTTCTCCTCGACCAGGACGATGTAGTCCGCCGCTATGACCTCCCATACAAGATCACTCAAGCCTCCTCTTACGGAAAATCTCCACTCACATTCCAGGAGGTACAAAGCCGAATTACGCATAATCACTTCGTGCCATCCGCGATCAAGGGGAGAGGTATATATGTCGACGCAAATCACCAGGTGATCGTGGTTGACATCAGAGATGTGAGACGTTGTTCTTCAATTCATGATGTTACTTATGCTCCTCGAGTAGATTGCTACAGGTCCTTCTTTCACCGTTGTGCACGAGCTCCCCACGTCCGTCGCTGCTCCGCAGATCGATCTAGTACACCCCGAGTACCCTTCCGCTGCTTTTCTTGACGAAACTGTCGTCTTTGTCGGTGACGGACGGGGAAGTTTATATGTCCTTGACATTCCCATCAATGGATCTGCCACTCTTCTCGCAAATTTCGAGTTGGTGGACAAGGATGACGCCGTGCCGACGTCTTCCATCCCGTTCCGGGTGCACAACGTCATCAGAACTTCTGACACTACCGCCGTTGCACTGTTGTCTTCCAGACACTATGGTACAGCCTTTGACCCATCAATCAAACACCCCATGAAATATCATGAATTTGACGTATGGGCTGCTCGCTTCACCCTTCCGTTCGAAATGCAAGTGGAATCTCTAGCTCTCGACATCGTCTGGCGTAGGCGTGGGGAAGACGTACCTATGCTTATGACATATCACCGCGCCAGAAATGCATACTTTCTTCTCGGCAGTTCACCCTATCGCAAAACCAATGATCCGCACCCGGCTCACTACGACCCATCCCCCGATGAAATAGCCCCGATCCCACGTCCAGAGGAAAGCCTGGATGCTGAGGGTGCCCCTCAACCTACTAAACCTTACCCCTACTCCTGGACACAATCACCAGACGTTGTCACTGTCGCCTTCCCCCTCCCGTCTACCATCACAGCATCTCAGATCAGGGTTAATTTTTCTCAAAAGACACTGACTGTCCACGTGACGACACCTTCCGCGGTGGAGGGTTTTACCATTCCCCGCTACTCGGCAAAGCAACTTTGGGACGGCGTTCGCCCCTCAACGAGCTTCTGGACATGGGACCGCGAGGGCGAGCACGAGTTCGGTATCCTCTCCATCCATCTAGACAAACAAAACGAAGATGTCAAGTGGTCCCACGTCTTTGCCGCTCCTGGCACTTCAAGTGGGGAAGTAGACGACGTTGACGTCCCAGAGACCCTTGACCCCTCGGAACTCTACGCCATCCGCGAAGCACTGGAGAAATACACCGCAGCGTTGAGAGAAGGTGAAGATGCCAGCGGTCTGGGTCTCGGACGCGGGCTCCCTACTCTTGCGCAGGGTGAGATGGACGAGGATGTCGATTCCTCCGTAGGAAGGCTCGCGTTTATTACTTGGGTAGGCGAAGACGGGTCATCTCCAGCATGGTCTGCTGGTCTACGAGATTCCGCGTTCAACGTCCTCTCGACGCCCCTTCCGGGTACAGAGACGGAGCATTTGAGCTTGGTGGTTAAAAATGGACTTGACGGCACGCGACACGTGCTTTCTGACGACCCAGCTAACGGAGGTGCGCCCGGGTGGAAGCACGAAAACACTTTCTCCGCCCTTGCCTTTGTCTTGGCATCGAAACGTGATACCCGGTTCACGTATCATGCATCCGACATGATCTTTGCTTTTGAAAACGGGACGCAAGATCGGGGGAGCAATGTTTACATATATCGCAGCTCCAGTCCAAAGGAGTTGTGGGCGAAACAGAGCGTGCTGACCGTCGGACAAGGCGACGGTGGTTCCCTTCTGGGAATTGGCGCCTTCATCTCAGACAGCGAGACCGGAAATACAATCATATGTCTTTGCGAGAACGAGCTTGTTGTCCTGCGCAACGTCCGCTGAGCCAGTGAATGAAAGGGAGTTTTCAAGCAGCTATATATGAACCACTAGTACAGTGTACAACCGGTAAGGAAGTATAAGGTGTATGTTATCGAGGTTCGGAACGCCAGAATGAAGGGAATCGTGACCATTATGAGGGTAATCATGAACGATCATTTGCTACAAAACCAATAGATATTGAGAGAGGGCACTGGAACCCAAACCACGACCTGATGCGACTAATGTCAGGCCAGGCGTGACATACAGGAAGAGAGTTAGTGGTTGGAGTGAATGAGGGGACAAGGAAGCTGGGGACACGGTGAAGTCATGCCACCAGCGGATCTTCACTGGTATCCATAAGTCCTTCGGCTTTGATAACGGGATCAGGTTCGTCTCCCAACGGTTGTGATTGCAATTGTTGAACTGGTGTAACATCACCGTTCAACCTGAGCTGTGGAACAGAGGGTGCTTCGGATGATAGCAATTGCTCTCTTGGATGGAAAAATGAATTGGGAGGAGGCTTGGGTACGTCGCCGTTAATTTGGCTAAACGGGCCATCCATGTCTTCATCCTCAATCTCCACCAGCCGTGAGCTAGAATCGACGCTGCCGTCCAACCCATCCTCAAGCCCGTCTTTCATGTCCTTCTCATATGCAGCCAAGCGATCTCGCAAGGACGCAGCAGGGTCCACTGGCCGCCCGAGACCAAAAGGTCCACCAAAGAACGACCGGCCGGGATCTGCCTCCATCTCATCACCACTGTCGTCTTCGTCGTCTGCAGTGGCAAACATAAGCCGAGCACCGCCGTCAGCAACTATTCCAGTCCCTGGGGTGAAGGAAATTCCACCACCCTGGTTCCCCAAGACGCGAGCGAATTCGGAGAATGCAGTGGGTGCGAACAATGCTGGTGGGGGATTGAAATCTTCGCCTCGTCGACTCCGTAGCCGCTCCCGCTCCTCTTGAGCCTCGCGTCTTGTCTTGTACGCTATGAGCCGGGCAGAGGAGTAGATCTGTGGGACGGTGTCTGGTGTAGGAAAGCCATAGCCAGTTTTTACGCGATCTGTAATCCAATCGTACCACTCTTGCTTGGTCCTGCCATTGAGAATTGCAATGACGAGGACGGTCATATTGTCGCAACCGATACCAGTTCCTGAAGAAGTATCGGGGGCAAGACAGTATTGGCAGATCTCCTCGCTTATTTCACTGAGTTCTTTCCCCTGGGAGACTTTGAGTCGAATGAT
>Ga0307508_10006497_pt1 | contig 10994 bp, 10 predicted proteins | sample 9_EM_MG_FD_203089 | JGI IMG/M metagenome (GOLD analysis project Ga0307508, IMG submission 203089) | Populus trichocarpa ectomycorrhiza microbial communities from riparian zone in the Pacific Northwest, United States - 9_EM | ecosystem: Host-associated > Plants > Roots > Unclassified | place...
CACCCAGTTCACCCAGTTCACCCAGTTCACCCAGTTCACCCAGTTCACCCAGTTCACCCAGTTCACCCAGTTCACCCAGTTCACCCAGTTCACCCAGTTCACCCAGTTCACCCAGTTCACCCAGTTCACCCAGTTCGCCACGGCGCCTCCGAGATCCGGGGATTTCGGGGAGCCGCGAAGTTCCTGAAGACAATCTTCAGGAACTTCAGGGTTGGTTCAGGCGGTGTCGGTCATAGTCGGTGCGGTCTGTTGATCTCCGGGTCGGGGCCGGCCCCACGTCGAGCGCTTGTCCTCCTTCCCTCGGCGTGGGGTCTTCTCTGCAGGAGAGCTTGGAGTAACAGAGTGCGCGACAGGGCAGTGGCGGGCAGGACGTCAGATGGCGTGACCACCCGCACTGCCTGCGTGATCTCGGTCCTGGCGCGATGACGAGCACGCCTACCAGGCACGGAGATCAGCAGGACAGGCGTCCGTTGCCGGTTTCTACGCGGTCGCGGTCGCCGGGGTCGCGTGCCATTGTTCGGAGCCGAAGACCTCGTAGCGGATCTGCTCGTCGCTGACTCCGCGACGGTGCAGTCCCGCGCGTACTGCCTGCATGAACGGCACGGGGCCGCACAGGTAGACGTCGGCGTCGGGGTCCAGCGGGAAGGCCTCGGTGTCGATCAGGCCGTGGCGTGCGCCCGGGACGTCGCTTGCTTGCTCGTACCAGACGAAGGTGGTGAAGGACGCGAGCCGCGAGCCGTGGCTGTTCATGTCGAGGCGTAGGGGGTGACGTTCGAGGTTGCGGTCGGCATGTACGGTTGTGACCTCGCGGGTTGGCTGGGTGCGGGCCACATGGTCCAGGATGGCGGCCATCGGGGTGATGCCCACCCCGGCGCTGATCAGAACCAGGGGCGCCACGCTGTCGCGCAACGTGAGGTCGCCGTACGGCTGACTCAGCCGTAGCCGGTCTCCCGCGTCGACCTGATCGTGTAGGAAGCTTGAGACCATGCCGTCCGGGGCGCCGCCGATGCCGCGTACCCGGCGTACGGTGATTCGCAGGGTGCCGCCGGTGGCTGCCTGGGAGAGGGAGTACTGCCGTAGCTGGCGGCTGCCGTCGGGTAGGTCGGCGGCGACGGTCACGTACTGGCCTGGCAGGAAGGCGGGTGCTGGGCGGCCGTCGGCGGGTGTCAGGATGAACGACATCGTGTCGTGCGCTTCGGCGATCTTCTTTGCTACCAGGTATTGGCGCCACGGATCGGTGTCGTCGACTCCGGCCTGCGTGTAGAGGCGTGCCTCGCGGCCGATCAGCTGGGCGGCGAAGAGCCAGTAGACCTCGTCCCAGGCGGCCGTGACCGCCGGGGTGACCGCGTCGCCGAGTACCGTGCCGATCGCGCGCATCAGGTAGCGGCCGACCATCGTGTACTGCTGTGGGCGGATGCCGAGCGCGCAGTGTCGCTGCGCGATGCGTTCGATGATGTGGTCGTAGACCAGATCGTCCGGGCCGGCGCCGATCAGGTGCGTCGCGAACGCGGCGACGGCTCCGGCCAGGGCGCTCTTCTGCGTACCGGTCGCCTGTCCGCTGCGGCTGAACAGGTCGAGCAACTCCGGGTTCTCGGCGAGCATCAGGTCGTAGAAGGCGCCGGAGATCTGGTCGAGGTGTCTGCCCACGACCGGCAGGGTGGCCTCGACGACCGGGGTGTTGGCGGCAGAGAGCATCGTTTCTCCTTCTGGGTGGTCGGTCAGCGGCGGCTGAGGCTGAGCAGCACCTGCCGGGTGGGCGGGGCGCACAGATCGCCGACCGTGATCGGGTCGAGGGTGGCGTAGAACGCCTCCTGGGCGCGGCGCAGCGCTGCGCGCAGCCGACAGCCCTGGCTCAATGGGCAGACCGGATCGCCCTCGCAGTCGGCGACTTCGGTCTCGCCCTCCAGCTCACGGACGAGATCGCCGATCGAGGTGGTGTGCGCGTCTGCGGCCAGGCGCACACCACCGCTTCGTCCGCGGACAGTTTCCAGCAGTCCCCGGTGCTGCAGCCGCTGCACCACCTTGGCCAGGTGGTGACGAGGCACGGCAAGCGATTCGGCCAGCTCGTCGATGGTGAGCCGGTCGTCGCGTGTCGCACTGAGCATGAGGATCCGAAGACTGATGTCCGTTGATCTGTTGAGCCGCACGACACCGGACCCTACCGATAAGAGGACTCTGATAGTCATCTTTATGAGAGGTGTCACGGCGATCGACCCCCCGGGCCCGAAGTCGTTGGACGTGCCGTCGCAGGGATCCGCCGGGGGAGCGGGTGGCCCCGGGGGATCGCCGGGTTCTGCGCCCTCGGCGGGTGGTGGGTCTTCGGACGGGCGTCGGCAGTCGACCAGTCGGTACCGGTGCCGATAATTCTGGTCCAGTCGGACCAGTAGGCGTATTCTTGGGTAATGGGAAGAAGGCGGGGCTTCGACGAGTCGGTGGTTCTGCGCGCCGTGCGTGACCGATTCTGGACGACGGGTTACGAAGGGACGTCGACCTACGACCTCATGGATGCCACGGGCCTTGGCAAGGGCAGTATCTATATGGCGTTCGGCAACAAGCGGGATCTGTACATGCGGGTGTTCTCCGACTACTGCGAGGATCTCGTCAGCCAGACGCGGGAGGCACTCGAAGACGGCTCCACGGTCCCATTGCCCTCACCCTTGGCTCGGCTCGGCTTCTACCTCGTTTCCTTGGCGGAGCAGTTCGCGGCGGAGTCACCCCATCGCGGTTGCTTCCTGACCAAGGCGACAGCGGACCTCGCGGGCCTGGACAAAACCGTGGCCGACAGAGCGCGGCTTGCCTACGACGACATCGCTGCGATCCTGGCGAGCGTCGTGCGTGAGGCGCAAGACGCGGGCGAGGTGGATCGGGCGGCGGACTCCCACGCCATGGGCTATCTGCTGCTGACAGTCATCCGAGGTATCGACAACCTTGCCAAGGCGGACGTCGACAGCGCCATGCTGACGCGGGTGGCGCGGAGCGCCATCGACATGCTCCCCAACCCGGGTCTGTCTGAAGAGTAATCCCTGTATGTCGGGTCGCGGCCATCGCGGAGCTCCTTGGTCATGTCTCTAGCTCTGACGCCAGTTGTTGACCACGTGGACCACAATCAGTATTGTGGTCCACGTGGTCAGCAATAGCGGCCACGCCGGCCCCGGGGGCTTCCGCCCGCACCCCGTAGTGGCTGTCAGCGCATCCTTTATCTTCCTTTCCACTGGAGAACCCGCATGGCGCAGACCACGGAAGAGAAGAACAAAGTGCTCGTCCGCGAAGCCTTCGACACCTTGTTCAACAAGCGCGACTATGCCGCGGCCGAGACGTTCTGGTCACCGGACTACATTCAGCACAGCGCGCACATCGCACCGGGACGACATGGCCTCTTCAACCTGGTCAAAGGGCTCCCGGCGGAGCTGCGACACGAGCTGGAGCTGACTATGGCCGAGGGCGACATGGTGATGGTACGCGGACGATTCACCGGTCACGGCCTGCCGTCGCCCTGGATTGTGGCCGATTTCTTCCTCGTGCGGGACGGGCTCCTCGTCGAGCACTGGGACATCATCCAGGACGAGGTCTCCCGCGAGGCATCCGTCAGCGGCCTTCCGATGTACGGCGACACATTCCCCGAGGAACGTTGACGTTTCCGCGGACTACCAGGCCATGGACAACCGCGAGGCGCTGAAAGCCCTCCTCGAACTCTGAGATTCACACCGGGCGGAGCCCAACGGACACTCCGGCGAAGGTGACGAGGTCGGGCGCGACTGCGCGTAGTCCCGGGTGTGTTCTCCGTGCGGGGTCGTACGGTCGGTCACCTATTCATGCGGTGGTGGGGCCGCTCGGGCGTTCAAGAGCCGTGCGGCCACGCCGACCGCGGCGGGGCTCGGCGTGCTGCAGAACGCGTGCCCGCAGTATCAGTGGGTGGCGGGTGTCTCGGTGGATCTCAGTAAAGATGGTTGCGGCGCGCTCGTCCAGTCGAACACGGAGTGCCCTGTCAAGTACGACCTCGCGGCGATCATCTCCGATGTCGCCTTCTTCGGCGACCGCAGCCATCCGCTGTGCACGGAAGCCATCCAGCAAAAGCCGTACGACTTCAGCAAGATTTTCGCCACCTACCACGGATAACCACTAACCCGCTGCGAACCTGACACAGACGTCGGGCTCGCGGAGCGGTTCCCGGTACCTGGGGGTCTGCATGAAGAACTGTGTAACTCCTTGGTCAGGAGTTACACCGTTCTTCATCCAGACCCGACTTTGCCGGGCACGCGGCTGTTGGGCGGACCTGTGTCACGCGGCGAACCGCCGCGTGACACAGGGGGATTGGTCAGCGCCGTGCGGTGGTCTTGCCGCTCCCGCCGATGACCTGCACCTTGTCGGGCAGCTCGACTGCGACACCCGGCTTCACTTTGGACATGTCCGGCGCCGCGCCGGGAACCTCGACCAGGGTCGGGCCGTCACCGGTCGTACCGGTCCCGGCGCTGACGACCTTCCCTCCTTCAACGGCCTTTCCCTTTTCGCCCTTGCTCAGGTCGGGAGCACCGCTGACCGGGGTGAGGACGGTGTTCGGCGCGTGCGGCGTCGTGGACGGGCCCGAGGAGGCGTTCGCCGCGGCGGCGCCGCCGACGATTGCCAGAGCGGCCGCGCCGGAGGCAAAGGCTATAGCGATGATCCTCTTCATGATCTGACCCTTTCGTCAGAGTGTGTTGGTGTGGACACCGCCCACTATGCGAGCGCACGGCTAGTGCGCCCCTGAAGATCTTGAAGAAGGTCTTCAGACTCCTCTCACACGAGCGATGCATCCTCTGCGGCCACGCGGGTTCAGGCTGTCGACAACGAACGCGCACATGGCTGCGCCGATCGGCTCGGCGTCCATGTGCGGCGCACGCTGGCCGAGTTCAGGGAGAAAGCATGATCGACCTGCCGCTGCGCAACCCGTCGACCGGCGACCTCGACTCCGGCGTCGGTAGGGGGCTTACCGCATCAGCCGCAGCAGGACCAGGATCCCGAACGTGGGCAGGAGAAGGACTTTGGCGCATTCGGCGGCGATGTAGGCGAGGTGCAGGCGCGACCGCGGCGGTTCGTACCCCTGGATGAGTTGTCGGGCACGACGGTCCAATCGGGGGCGCAACACCGCCATCTGTACGATCAACAACGTCCAGAGTGCGATCAGCACCGCCGCCGGAACGCCTTCGATGGCGGATCTTCCGGCCGTGTCCGTGAGCACGGCGAGCGTCAGCACGGCGGCGAGAGCGAGTTCCGCGGCGTTGAGCACTCGGAAGACCAGCCGACCGATGCCGAGCCCGAGCGGCACGGTGATGCCGGGCGCGCGGAACTTCAACGGGGTCTCCACGAAGGAGATCGCCAGGACCATGCCCAGCCAGACGAACGGGACAGCGACCAGCACGACGGCGAGTCCGGCGGTCACGGCGTCCCCTCTGTGCCTGGTGGAGGCGATTCCTTCGGCCTTTGGATCGGCGCCGTCGCGGGGGTGATCTGGGCCAGGCACAGGTGTGGCTGGACGAACGGTTGCAGGCTGACCGTCGCGGGTGGGGCGTCCACGTCGGCCAAGGTCTTCCGAAGCAGGCCTAGATGCAATGAGCAGACCACATCCGGGTACATCTCGGCGACGGCGCGAAATGGGCAGGCATGCAGACGGATCTCCAGGCGGTCGCCGTCGCCGGCGAGGTCAGGGTCGAAGCCCAACTCGAGGAACACGGCGTTTACGTGCGCGGCCGCCGCGGTCAGCGTGGCCGCGGCGACTACCGGCCTGGATTTGCGTTGGTCGGCCCAATCCCAGCCGGCCCGTTCGGCCCGCCGCGCACGTTCGTCGCCATCCCCGGCCCAATGGGCGGCGAGGATCCCGGACAGCAGCTCGTAACCGGACGACCCGCCGGCGGCGTGGCTGGCCGGCAGGTAGAGCCGACGAGGTCGCCCCCGCGCGCCGGCCGGGCCGGCCCGGCTGATCACCAGGCCGGCGTCGGCGAGCACGTCCAGGTGGAACCGGGCCGTGGTGACGTGCAACCCGCTCGCCGCGGCGAGCTCCCGCACGTCTAACGGCCGCTCGCTGGCGCGTAGAGCGTCCAGCAGGCGCAGCCGGCTCGCGACGGCGAGCGCTCCATGCGTCAGGCTGCGCTCACCGGCTCGGTCGTCGTTCATCCCGCCATCATAATAAAAATGATGCTGATAGTCTAAAATCCGGTGAGCGAGCAGCCGCCAGAGAAAGAGGCCGACATGACGTACGTGATCGCGGAGCCCTGCATCGACGTCCTCGACAAGGCGTGCGTCGAGGAATGCCCGGTCGACTGCATCTATGAAGGGGACCGGGCGCTGTACATCCACCCCGACGAGTGCGTGGACTGCGGCGCCTGCGAGCCGGTCTGCCCGGTCGAGGCGATCTTCTACGAGGACGACGTTCCCGCCCAGTGGTCGGTATTCGCCGAGGACAACGCCAGGTTCTTCACCGAGCCGTTGCCTGCAGCGGCGACGGCCTTGAACTCCCCCGGCGGGGCAGCCAAACTCGGTCGGGTAGGAGTCGACACCCCGCTCGTCGGCGGGCACCCGCGTCCCGCCTGACTCCGACCTCACCGCTTGTGGGCACAGACCGTCCGCGCTCGGACAACTGAACCGTCCTCCGTGCCGAAGGCCACCGGATGCCTGACCTTGGTCACTACCCAGGTCCCAGTCGGCGCGGATGCGCCATCGCGTGGGCTTGAGGCTCGGCCCCGTCTACGCGCGGGTAGATGGATTCCCACGCCTACAACAGCGAGGAGGCGGCACAACAGGGCATCGACCAGATGCTGACCCGCCGCGCGCTGAGCAGCGGCGGCAGGTGATCGATGACAGCTGCGCGGCGGCGAACTGGCCCGTCTCGCGCGGCCGCCGCAGGACATGGTCCACGGCATACCGGCCGGTGTCGCCGCCGTCGTAGCCGCCGTGGCTGGCCTGGTAGATAACGAAGCCCCACCTGCTGCCGACCCGCCGTAGCGCAGTCGGCACCATGTGAAAATCCCCCGTCAGGTAGGTGCCCGTCGATGTAAGCGGCCCGGTCCTGGCCCGTGTTCTGAACTGCCGACGGCAGGGTGTCACTGCGTTTCGGACGGCGCATGGGCAGTCCGGCATCGAGTCGCGATAGGCGAGGATCGAACGGACCCGAGTACAGAACGCCCGCCACACGGCGAATCCCGCGGTGAATGTCTCCACCAACTCCTCGATGCCGGCCAGCATTCGCGGCGATCCCGATCGGCGATAGGACCGCGGACCGGGCCGGTGCAGAGACCGACCGCGCCGGCGCGGGCCACATCGAGGGCCCGCAACCGGGTCGGGTGCAGGTCGGCGGCGTATGGTCGATGAAGCTGGTCTTCCCATGTGCCGCTTGGTTGCGGGGTCAACCACGTTCTTCGCGTTGGTTACGGGCCGTGTACTGGTGTGCTGTCGGATTCCCCGTATCCGGGGGCGCTTTGGGCGCCGGCGTCGAAGCGTGCGATGTACTCGTAGCCGGCTTTGTGGGGAAGCTTGAGGGTGAAGGTGCCGTTCTTGGCGAGAGTGGTTGTTCCGTCGTCCTGCCAGGTCGTAGTGCCGACTCGACGCTCGGCGATGATGATCGACCCGGCGGCCGTCGAGGGCGGCTTTTGGGTGTCGACATCGGTGACGCGGCCGGTCAGGATGATGTTGCCTTTGACCGGCGCGCCAGGCTTGTTGAGGGTGGTGACCGTGCCGTGGAGGACGGCTGGCGTGGACGCTGTGCCCCAGGGCCCGGTGCCGATGCGGCCACGGATGAGGAAGGTGTATGTCACGCCTTTCTTCAGGCCGGGTAGCCAGCCCGTCAGGCGGTCGCGCCCGAACGGCCCGCTCGGGTGGGTTGGGGGGACGACGACCTGGTGGTTCCCCGGAGAGGCGGTGATCTGGTAGGCGGTCACTTTGTCGCCGAGGTAGACCGGCACCGACCACAGGGGCTGCGAGCGTCCCGTCGTCGCGTTGTCGAAGGAGATGGCGCGAGGTTCGCTGGGTGCTCCCGTGCCGCAGCCGTATACCGTGAGGTCATCGAGCCACCAGCCGACCGTGAGTGACGTGAGCGCGGGCCACATCCGGAACCGCAGGTAGACCTGTTTTCCCTGGTAGGCGCTGAGATCGGCGCGGCTGGAGAACCACCGGTGGCTGTCGCCGGTGAAGACTTTCGTCTTGGCGTCGGGTGCGACGCCGTTGTAGCCGTTGTCCACGAACGTCACGGTGGTCCACTTCTTGCCGTCGACTCTGGCCTCGACGATCAGAGCGCCGTCGAAGAGCCCGACGTCGTGGGAGAACCGCAGATACGGGCGGACCCCGGCCGGGAGCTGAACCGGAGCCGCGGTGGTCAGCATCGTGTCCTGCTTCGGTCCCGGTCGTCCGTACAACGCCATGCCGGGCTGCGGGTTGCCGTCCGTGGTCACCGTCCAGTCGCCCTGAGCCTGCCAGTTCATGCTGAGCGGCTGATCGGCGTAGCCCTCGAAATCGTCGGAGAAGTAGTCTCCGCGTACCGTCTTCGCCGGGCACCATCCTGCGGGTTTCGGCGTCGGTGGGACCGTCGTCGGTTCGAGGTTCATTTCGGTGGCGGCGACGGCCTTGTCCACCTGGGCGCAGTCGACCGCCGGCACGACGCCGGCGCCGACCAGGTTGCGGCACGACTGCGGCAACACCACGAACAGATCCGCGTACGTGGCGCCGGGCAGGAGCTCGTTCTCGACTTCCCAGTAGATTTTGGCGGCGCTGTCGACGCCGATGCCGGTGATCTGCCGACCGTTGAAATCTCCACCGTCGACGATGAGCTGAGCGGCCTTGTTACCGACCCCGCTGTCGGTGTGGACGCCACCGGAATCACTCGGGTCGGGATTCCACAGCTTGCTGGTCATCCGGTCGGGCTGGCCGTACTTGCCCGGGTCTGCCATGTCACGGACCGGGCCACCGGGCAGATCCTCGCCGAGTTGCCAGCGGACGGCGGGTGAGTCGTTGCCGATCCCGTCGGACAGGTCGGTCAGTTCACCGAAGATGTCGGACATCGACTCGTTGATCGCTCCGCTCTCCTGATAGTAGAAGAGTCCGGACGTGTGCTCAGTGACGCCGTGCGTCAGCTCGTGCGCGACAACGTCGTCAGCGCCGGCGTAGCCATCGCCGTAGGTCATCTGCCGGCCGTCCCAGAACGCGTTGTCGTACGGGCAACTCCCGCCCGGGCACGCGCGAACGGTCGACCGCAGCAGCTTGCCGGAGCCGTTCGCGGTCGAACCGATCAGGTCGGTCAGATCCATGCCCGCGATCCTGTGGTAGAAGTCGTACGCGGCGTTCGTGCTGTCCCAGGCCTTGTTCACGTCGGCGACAGCGGAGGGCGGACCGGTTTGGGTCCGGGCGAAGTCGTGGGTACAGGCGTAATCCGGGTTCGGCTTGTCGGCACCATCACAAACGACCTGACTGCGCAGCGTTTCGACGTCGCCGTAGGCCAGCTCGACCCCGCCCGAAACAGCGTTCACGAGCACGGTCCTGCGCACCGGATCGCCACCGCCGCCATGCACGCCCACCACCCACACCGGCCCGGGTGCGGACCGCTGCGTGACAGGGACGTGGAGCAGGGCCGGGTCGTACCAGGACAGCACCGGCGCATCGGTAGCCGGCCGCGACCCGGCATCATCGCCGCTCACCGCCTGTCGTGCGGCCGCGCTGGCGGCGGCCGCCGATATCCTGTCCCGTGCCGGCACCATTCCCGACCCGGCCGTGGTCGTAGCGGCCGCCGCGGACAATACGCCACCGGACGCGTTGACGGTGACCACGACCTGCCCACCGAGGACTGGCAACCCGCCGCGCAGCTGGTCGTACCTCACCACGGAACCAACGCCGGGCATCGACCGTACGGACGAACGGCGCAACTCTGATTCGGTCAGCCCGAGCCGGCCCGCGTTCGTGCGCACATACACCTGCGCCGTCTTCCTAGGATCCGTACCGATCTTTGCGGGTAGAACCTGAACAGCCCGGCCCGCGTCGGTGGAAGCCAACACCAAGGCCGCCGGCGTAGCCGTCCGCGGCGGCGTTGGCCGATCGTGTTCGTTGCCGTAGGCCGAGGGAATGGTGACGGCAGCGGTCGAAGCGGCGACCAGGCCCGCGACCGCAAGCGCGACGAAACTACGGCGACGACGAAAGCCCGCCGTCAACGGACCCGACAAGCGTCGGCGGCCTCGACGATCCGAAGTCCCCGCGGGTTCAGCAACACCGTGACAGACCGCACCGGCGAAAGGCGGAGTCTTTGCGCGCCGCAGACTGCGGGCAAGGGCTTCGGTGACGCGGCGACGCGTCATACGGACCTCCTGAAACAACGGGCCGAGGTCGGACATTCATCCGGCCGGCGGCGACAGACCACGGCCGAACCGGAGCGTGCCCATAGACAAGGATCATCCTTAGACCCGCTGCGGGCCCGCCGAACAGGGCCGCACGACGCGTGGCACGAAATGGGGAGAACAGGCACGGACAGCTGGACTTCACACCGTTATCCGATTGGGCGCCAGTCGCGACAGTCGGCACGACTACCCGTGATCCGTTCAGCGATCGCCGCGCGGCACGCTCGTGCCGGTCGTACCGATCGTGGACACGACGGACGCCGGTAACCAAATCCGCGGTCGAGGCGAACTGCCCGAAGCCGACCCGGGTCCGCCATGTGACGTGGCGTGGAGAATGGCCTGGCGGCCCGGGTTGCCCTCGGCCCAGGCGGTCAGGATTTCCGAGTGTCCGCGATCTGTTCGCCGACGCCATCCGCGCCGCTGCGCCGCCGCGCCGGCTGCGGCTGCCGGTCAGCGTCTACTGGTCGGCGGCCTGAGCGTTCGGATCAGCCGCCGGCGTTCAGTACCGGAACCGCTCGACGATCACCCGCAGCTCCATGGCCAACCGCGCGACGCCCTCGATGGACTGGCCGGCCTCGGCCATCCCGGCACTGGTGGCCTGGGTCGCGGTCGCCACCGAGGTGATGTTGTCGGCGATCTGCCCCGTGC
>Ga0307508_10006498_pt1 | contig 10994 bp, 11 predicted proteins | sample 9_EM_MG_FD_203089 | JGI IMG/M metagenome (GOLD analysis project Ga0307508, IMG submission 203089) | Populus trichocarpa ectomycorrhiza microbial communities from riparian zone in the Pacific Northwest, United States - 9_EM | ecosystem: Host-associated > Plants > Roots > Unclassified | place...
TCCGGCCTCCCGCCCACTGTCGCGCCTCCGCCCATTTCTTCTCAGCGATCTCCCGCTTGATGTTGGCGAGGGATCTGGGGAGCGGCATAGAGCGCTCCTCCGGCCGGTCCGAGTAGGTGAACCACTAACGGTGGATCAATATGTACTTACATAAGTACTTAAGATGTATGTAGACACTTAGTCACTATTGGGCGCTAGTGGCGGAGTAAAGCAACTGGAAGTTGTTTGTTCCTAGGCGCCGAACGCCAGACAGTTGTCACGTGCTCCCCTTAATCTATTTTTTTTTGTACTGCTCATAAGGACCTACGAAGGCGTTCAATTTAGCACAAACGAGTCGTACTGATATTTCTGGAGGGCACCAGGCAAGATCTTCGATGTCTGAAAGGCCGGAGGAGCGGTTTAGGCGGAAGATCGCCTGGGGCTGCGTGTATGGTTTCGCGTCGCCAGATTAAGAAACGAATCAATTAGTGGTGCGTGGTGGCGGCCGGGTGGACGGGCGGAGGACGTTCAGCAGTAACCCGTTTTTAGCGCCTCTAAATTTTCTCATCGAAGGGAAAACCAGCTCCACAGTGAAGATCAGGGGCCTGTCAGGACAAGTCCCAGCTTCAACCAAACCTCAGTCCAAGAAAAAGTGTGCATATAGAATAGGCCTCCGCCCACCCGTAACTGCCGCTAAACCGGGCGTCCTGTGCCGACGTAGTGGCGAACCTCATGAACTTCACCCAGCAGGCACGGGGAGGGAAGAGAGTGGTGGGGTATTGACCATGAACGTTAAGTCGGTATTCAACATCATGGGCACGACACACCTACGGAGCCGGAAGGAAGCCCTCGAAATCGTGCCAGACCACGTCGGGTGGACAAGCAGCATCAGGGGAGACCGTCAGATGATCATGAAACCGTCCATGACGGAAAAATTGGGCGAGGTAAGCACAGTGGAGACCAGCATCCCACAGGTATCACCGGGGGCTCCAATTCTATTAGTCACCTACCTGTCAGGCACCTTTGACAAGGCGGAGAGCACCGTTCCAGTCATCAGGGGGCTAACCTTAGTTGACGACATTGGATGGTGGGCGAATGGAAAGGGTGGTGAGGCTTTGGTGGCCAAGACATCCGAGGCGTCAGATGCTTGCATTGATTGACAGCGAACAACGGAGTGTCCTTCGACAACGAGCATACAGTAGCGGCAATCTTTCGCACGAGGATGACCTCCCGCACAGCAGCGGTAAAGGTTGGCACCAACGCCGTCCCACACAACAAGTAGGCGACGCTGTGGCTCGGGATCTGGTTCGACTCCCACGGTCCCGCCTGTGGCCGAAAGATCATCACACCAACCGGGTGAAGTACGGAAAGAACGCAACGGCACGGCTCCGCCGGCTTGCAGGGCAGTTGGGCCTCGCATCGGTCGACCGCATGGAGGTCATGATAGCTTGCTTCCACTCATTCGCCAAGTTCGGCTGCGAGTAGTGGTGGAAGCACGACCAGACCCGTGGCACCATTGGCCAGGCAAACAAATTGCACGAGTTATACACGGCCCTACAAAAAGTTTACACCACTTTGGGACGATACAGCCGACTCCCATAGGTTACACAGGTAGAGTACAACATCCAGGGTGTATACCGCCTATCAATACAACCTATACGTAAGATTGCTTATAGATCTCACTTACTAGAATGTATATCTATGTATTTGTACAAGTGTTCATGGGGCGTTGTCATTAAAACTTTATCCAGAGTGACAGGAAACGGATGAGGAGATAGAGACGGAGATTGATGAATGCCGGGAGTATCTATTGGCACTCTTTACTTCCCTGCCGATAATAGAGGGGGAGAAGATCTTTTACTGATTTGTTTTGATTCAACTGTATTCTACTACTGCGGATCGATCGTATTTAAACGGCATAGGCCGGAGGGGTGGGGGAAGTTCATACCATAAAAGGCTGTTGGTCATGAGCGAGGATAAGAGAAGGCCGGAAATAACAGATGCTTTTATCGGCAGACAAGGCAAGACAAGATCCGACAAAATACAAACAAGATATTCTATGAGGAAGTAAAACACGAAAAAAAGCAGAAGAAGAGCGGGCAGTAATAGGACAGTAACCATTGCTCCAATGAGGCTGGATTGCAATTTTGTATAACACGTTACACAGGGGGGCATAAGCCCCTAACTCCACAGTAGTTAGCCGGGCTGGCTTGGTTCGGCAGGGAAGTGTCAGCGCCTTTCCGAATGCGGGAGGTAGGAAAGTCGAACGAAGGGCAGGAATGCGGGAAGCGGATGGATGTCATCCACATGGGGTGACATATCATAATAAGGAGCCATCGCCCACAATCCTTTCACGTTTATTCATGAAGAGGAGTGTCTGATTTCCCTACCCGTCCTCACCATGCCTTTGCCTCCCCTCATCATTGCAAGTGCCGTCTGCACCCACGTTCTCCGTCAGTGATTCCTGTCTGCTCGTCCGTTCTCTGTCCATCGGTACCTACTGCTCGTCCGCCCCAGTCCGCAAGCGCCGTCCGCTCGACCATCTCTCTCCGTGAGTGCCGGCTACTACTACGTCTCTCCTTGATCGCCGTCAGCTCGTCCGTCTCTGTCCGCGAACGCCGTCAGCTCGTCCGTCTCTCTCCATCAGAGCAGGCAGCTCGTCCGTCCCTCTCCATTAACGCCGTCGGCTCGTCCGTCACTCTCCGTGAGCACCCTCTCCCCGTCCGTCACTGTCCGCGAACGCTGTCTACTCGTCCGTCTCTGTCCGGGAGTGCCGTCTTCTCATCCGTCTCTCTCCATTAGCGCCGTCTACTTAAACGTCTCTCCTTAGCCGCCGTCTCCGCGTCCCTCTCTCTCCCTCATCGCCGTCTGCCCGTCCGGCTCGCTCCGTTAGCGCCGTCTGCTCGTCCATCCCCCCTGCCACGAGTGCCGTCTGCTCCTACTTATCTCGTTGATCGCCGTCTGCTCCTACTTATCTCATTGATCGCCGTCAGCTCGTCCGTCTCTCTCCGCGAGTGCCGTCTGCTCGTACGTCTCACCTTGATCGCCGTCTCCTCGTCCGTATCTCTCCATTAACGCCGTCAGCTCGTCCACCTCTCTCCGCGAGCACTGTCTCCTCGTCCGTGACTCGCCGATAGCACCGTCTCTTCGTCCGTCTCTCTCTCTGGGCGCCGTCTCATCGTACGTTTCTCACCGTCAACTCGTCTGCCTCTCTCCGTGTGCGGTGTCTCCTCGTCCGCCTCTCCCGAACCGCCGTCTCCCCGTCGGTCTTTCTCCGCGATCACCGTCTGCTCGTGGATCCCCGCCCGCGAGTGCCATCTGCTCCTACGTATCTCCTTGATCGCCGTCTGCTCGTCCGTCTCTCTCTGCGAGTGCCGCTCCTTGTCCGTCTGTCTCCGTTACCGCCGTCTACTCGAACGTCTCTCCCTGAGCGCAGTCTCCTCGTACGTCTCTCACCGTCAGCGTCGTCTGCTCGTCCGCCTCTCTCCGCGAGCGCCGTCTCCTCGTCCCTCACTCGCCGATAGCGACGCCTACTTGTCCGCCACTCTCCATTAACGCCGTCAGCTCAGCTCGTCCGTCTCTCTCCGCGAGCGCCGTGTCCTCGTACGTCTCTCACCGTGATCGCCGTCGGCTCTTCCGTCTATCTCCATTAACGCCGTCAGCTCGTCCGCCTCTCTCCGCGAGCGCCGTCTCCTCGTCCGTCACTCGCCGATAGCGCCGTCTACTCGTCCGTCACTCTCCATTAACGCCGTCAGCTCAGCCCGTCCGTTTCTCTCCGCGAGCGACGTCTCCTGGTCGTCTCTCACCAGCGCGTCCGTCTCCGCGAGCGGCGTCTCCTCGTCCGTCACTCGCCGTTAGCGGTGCCACCTCGCCCGTCACTCTCCATTAACGCCGTCCGCTCGTCCTTTTCTCTCAGCGAGTGCCGTCTGTTCGTACCTCTCTCCTTGATCGGCGTCTCTTCGTCCGTATCTCTCCATTAACGCAGTCAGCTCGTCCGCCTCACTCCGCGAGCGCCGTCTCCTCGTCCGTCACTCGCCGATAGCGCCGTCTACTCCTCCGTCACTCTCCATTAACGCCGTCAGCTCAGCCCGTCCGTCTCTCTCCACGAGCGGCGTCTCCTGGTCGTCTCTCACCAGCGCGTCCATCTCCGCGAGCGGCGTCTCCTCGTCCGTCACTCGTCGATAGCGCTGTCTATTCCTCCGTCACTCTCCATTAACGCCGTCTGCTCAGCTCGTCCGTCTCTCTCCGCGAGCGCCGTCTCCTCGTACGTCTCTCACCGTGTGCGTCGTCTTCTCGTCCGTCTCTCTCCATTAACGCTGCCAGCCCGTCCGTCTCTCTCCGTCCGCAACGTCTCCTCGTCCGTCACTCGCCGATAGCGCCGTCTCCTCCTCCGTCACTCTCCATTAACGCCGTCAGCTCAGCCCGTCCGTCTCTCAAGCGTCGTCTTCTCGTCCGTCTCTCTCCATTAACGCCGCCAGCCCGTCCGTCTCTCACCGTGAGCGTCGTCTTCTCGTCCGTCTCTCTCTATTAACGCTGCAAGCCCGTCCGTCTCTCTCCGTCCGCACCGTCTCCTCGTCCGTCTCTCGACGTTAGCGCCGTCTTCCTGACCGTCTCTCTCCATGTGCGACGTCTCCTCGTCCGTCTCCCTCCGTTAGCGCCGTCTCCTCGTCCGTCTCTCTCCGTTAGCGCCGTCTCCGCGCCCGGCGCTCTCCGTTAGCGCCGTCTCCCCGCCCGGCTCTCTCCTCGAACGCCGTCTGCCCGTCCATCCCCCCCGCGAGTGCCGTCGGCTCCTACGTCTCTCCTTGATCGCTGTCTCCTCGTCCGTCTCTCTCCGTGGGCGCCGTTCCTCGTCCGGCTCTCTTCGCGAACGCCGTCTGCTCGCATCCCCCCCCGCGAGTGCCGTCTACTGCGATGTCTCTCCTTGATTGCCGTCTGCTCGGCCGTCTATCTCCGTGGTCGCCGTTCCCCGTCCGGCCCTCTCCGCGAACGCCGTCTCCTCGTCCGTCCCTCTCCATTAACGCCGACTGCTCGTCCGTCTCTTTCCGTGAGCGTCGTCTGCTTGTCCGCCATAGTCCGTGAGCGCCGTTTCCTCGTCCGTATCTCTCCGTTAGCGCCGTCAGCTCGTCACTGTCTCTCCGTCAGCGCCTCCAGCTCGTCCGTCTCTCTTCGTCAGCTGCGCCTCCTCGTCCGTCTCTCTCCGTGAGCGTTTTCTGCTTGTCCGTCTCTTTCCCTTAACGCCGTCAGCTCGTCCGTCGCGCTGCGCGAGCGACGTCTCCTCCTCCGACTCTCTCCGCTAGCGCCGTTAGGTCGTCCGTCTCTCTCCGTTAGGTCCGTCACCTCGTCCGTCTCTCTCCATTAACGTCGTCAGGTCGTCCGTCTCTCTCCGTAAGGACCGTCTCCCCGTCCTTCACTGTCCTCGAACGCCGTCTTCACGTCCGTCTCCCTCTGCGAGCGTTGCCTGCTTCTTCGTCTCAGTGCATGACCGCCGTCAGCCCATCGGTTTCTCTCGCTGAGCACCGTCTCCCCGTCCGTCTCCCTCAGTGATCGTCGTCTGCTTCCCCGTCTCAGTCCATGAGCGCTGTTTGCTGTCATCTGTCCGCGAGCGCCGTCTGCTCACTATGTTTGGTGGCTGCTCTTCTCCTTCAGCGGTCACTCAGTATTTTTGGTGGTTACTCAGTATGTTCGGTGGTTGCTCTCCTCGTTCGGTGGCCACTTACAATGTTCCGTGGACTCTAAGAATATCATAGAATTCTAGAGCGAAAAGAAGCCTCCAAAATGTCTTATCCATACAAAATTGCCTTTTCTCCTTTGCCCCCAAGGTTTCACTTGCTGAAAGACATCGCTACTGTTATCCCTTCTGACCTACAGTCCACACGTCACTACCTCAAGTACGTAGTACATTCATCCACTCATCCCCTCACAGCTGTTTCCCTCCACATCTTATCGCGACGCCTCGAGTGAGGTGTCAGAGTGAGAGCGCAGGGACCGCAGGGGGCTAGGAGGAGCGGGAGGTGGAGCCGGAGGAGCTGGATGCCGCGCGGGAATTGGGGGTCGTGGGGGAGCTACCGTTATTCCGTCCCATGCCCCCCTTCATGGCACCCGCAGATGAGGAGTATGATTGTGAGGACGGTCACCTTTGTTCTTTCCTTTGCCTCTCTTTTGTTATTTCCTTGATGCGCTCTTCATCTTCTTGGGACAGTCCTGGGCAGAAGGCAAAAGGGGAGCTTGCAACGTGCCGCCACTCCGCGGACTGCGGACAGCAAAACCGGGTAAAATATACGCCACCATGATTTATATAGGTCGCATGCGAGTATGAATGAACCAAAAAAATAATCATCGTGATGCCTGGCGATTAGCTACCTGAACGCCTTCCCACCTTGCCTCCTCACAAGTAACAACTCTTTACTCAAAATTACCCTATCAATCTCCCGACACTACAGCCATTTCGATCTACACTATGTGTGCGCCTCAAAAAATACCGCAAAATGTGCCACTGCATCTGTGGATGAATTCCTTGCCTCGTCTGCAGCCCGGGAGCCGCATTCAATCTGGTATCAGAACAATACCCATTATCATCTCAATGTCTGCAGTTTTTGCGATTTCGCTAATTTTTGACGTCTGAATTAGGTGTTGACACTACTCCTCCCGTCTCCACACGGAAATCTGATGAGGTGCCAAAGTCGATCGATCCGGAACTCGCTTCTACACCTGTAGGTGCGGCCATACAAAACGCTACTGCTCCACTTTCAAGCCATCAATTCCGTCAGCCCCCCCCCCCCTCCCGCCCCCAAGAACATGGAGGATACAGATCCAAATTTTTATCTCCGGATCAGCCACCGGGCACCACCCTTGAAAAACCCTGCCACTGAGAAAGATCAGAGAGATGCAAATCCCCGAGTCAACGGTTAACTTGAACAGAGCAACAGGTATCGATGCTACAGATAAGTGTTAAGTTCAGGCCCGCCGGATGGAAGTGTCCATGTATTGTCAAATGCAATATGGCTTTGATACTGTTGGAATATAGGGATCTATAGAGATGAAGATAGTGAATTGATTGATTGATGCAACTTCGAAGGACGAACATTCTCTCTATATACAACGGGCCTGAGGGACTCGCCAGGGGTAAAGGACGGAAGATGCAAAGGAACGCAGGAGAGAAGGAGAAAACGAAACGGCCAGTACAGAAACAAACAGTAGCAGAAGGAACAATATTGAAAAACCCAGTATCCTCGGATGCCTCGTTAAAACTCATAACCGTGTAAAATACCTCATGGGAAAACCACGGACATAGGAGAAAGAGTGCATCCACCAAAGAAAGAGAGGAGAGGGAAAGAAAACCTATTCAACCACCCGCCATGTGCTTCACCGGAAGCTTCCCCTGGATAGCAGGCAGATTCCCAGGCCGATCCATAAGAAAATCTGCCCATTGTCAGCATTGAGCGAACATAGCAACTCCGTCATAAGGCATGTGCGATTGCTCCGGTATGGGGACGCCACAGTAGCTCCCGTATTCCCAAGCGCGCACAGCAATCGCATCTTTGAGAGTGCACGGCAGCTCCGGTGTGGGGTGCCGCAGCAACTCCAGCATCACCAAGCGCGTACATCAGCTCCACATCGTCGAGAGTGCACGGCAGCTCCGGTGTGGGGTGCCGCAGCAACTCCAGCATCACCAAGCGCGTACATCAGCTCCACATCGTCGAGAGTGCACGGCAGCTCCGGTGTGGGGTGCCGCAGCAGCTCCAGCATCACCAAGCGCGTACATCAGCTCCCCGAGCGCGTGCGTTTACTCCAGTGTGGGGTGCCGCAGCAACTCCGTCATCACCAAGCGCGCACGCAGCTCCTCCGAAGGTTTGTATTTGAAAACGCCGACGATAATATCGAACGATCGGGGTACGGCTCGAAAAGAAGGTGGCAAACGACGGTGGTACCCGAGATTACTTCGTCGCTTGCGGCCAATTCCTGGCGAACAGCGAGTAGGCTCGAGATGTATTCGACGACCGATTATCGTGAAGGCAGAGTCGTAGTCCTGGCTAAGGATTTCGCGACGCGGGCTGCAGAATCGATTTCGTTCGCGGGAGGACTTAGGATGAAGGTTCGAATCGCGGGTTCAACCGATAGGTAGATCGTCGAGGCAGCGCGGTCGTCGCACTGATTGTAGTCACGGCCCTAGGCAGTACATAGTGTCAGAGTGCGACGAAATATTTCGTTGCGGGTAACAATCTTGAGGGCACTCAGCAGTAGGGAATGATCTCATGTCGTTCTCCACGAGCGGTAGTTTCGGGCGTTGTAAAGGCCGGCGACTGCAAACGTGACGCGTTGTCTGGTTGATTCCGACCATCTTGGCGATGTCGTCGGACGCGACGCGGCTCCAAAAAGTTGAGGCTTAAAAAACGAGAGTGCAGGGATCAGACGCACAAGCGAGGCAGGTACGATTATCTATCGATGGGTAGCAGATTGGCAGAGCGTTCAATCCGGGCTCATAACCTGTTGGAATATAGGGATCGATAGAGATGAAGATAGTGAATTGATTGATTGATGCAACTTCGAAGTCCGAACATTCTCTCTATATACAACGGGCCTGAGGGACTCGCCAGGGGTAAAGGACGGAAGACTGTCTCGCGAGCCGGCGCTCGGAGACTCGGGCAGCTGTCATCTCCGGACGTGCCACCTCCGGTCCGTCATCTCCGGACGCCCATTATTCTGACAGATACACGTGAAGAGGTCATGAAAAGCATTTGTACAGACACTTCTCGGAATATCCAATGCCACAACGACTTTCGGCAGAGAGCCCACCACTCCAATCCCCTCCTAGTCATGATTCACAGTCAGTTACCCCGAATATGGCCAACTACCAACACACCACTTCCCCGCACATGTTGCTGATTGCCCCTCCATGGCGTATGATACAACACAGCCAGACAGATATCACTGACGAATAACTCTGATCGGAGGGGTATCACGGAGACTACCCTTTCTCATGTAAGATACTTTTGTTGAGATGCCCTCCTGTAACGGATGCTGATATAATCTCAGGCACCAATTCACGGCCGCTAACACGATCACTTGCAAACCTCAAGCGGGAAATCTCGGAGAAGAAGTGGAATGAGGCGCGGTCACGGGCCGGGGGGCACGTCTCCAAGGTCAAGTGCCGTTTGCCGAAGAGCCAGAAGCCCGATGGCGCAGTAGCTGACAGCACCAAGAGGCTCGCCTCAAGGTTCTACCAGCTGAAGACAGGACACGCCCGCACCGGACAGTACCTGCACTAGGCGAAGGTTCGCTCTGATGCCCAGTGCTGGTAGTGCAATTGCCCCGCGCAAACGAGAGACCATCTCTTCATGGTATGCCCGGAATGGATGGTGCAGCATAAAGTTCTTTGGGCGGAGGTGCTGAAGGTGACCAAGAGGTGGCAGAGCAGGTGGACTGTCCGTGACCTGCTGACCGATGAGAGATGTGGGCAGGCAGTACTGGACTTTCTCTCCACTACGGACGTGGGGAGACTGGTGCCGCCACTGAAAGAAGAAGACAACGCCGGAAGTGTGGCGTCTGAGTGGGAGATACAGGAGTGTCGGGAGCGGGAGGAAGAGCGGAAGGGAGAGGCGGAGGCGCTGGGTGCTGTGGACGATATGGGCGACGGGGAGGAACTTCCGCTGTTTCTTCCCACCCCCTCATTCATGGCATCGGCAGGCGAGGAGTAGGGGACGGGTCGCGCTTTTCTTTGGGTCTTTCCTTTGTCAATTTCCTTGGGTACATCTACTCTTTCTTAGGACAGGCCTGGGCGGAGTGCAAAGGGGAGCTTGCAACGAGGCGCCACCGAGCGGACTGCGGACTGGAGAACCGGGCAAAAATGTATGCCACCATGATCTATATAGGTCGAATGCGAGTGTCGATAAACAAAAAAAAACCTCAATGGAGGCGGAGAACACCACCACTGGTTCAGCATGTGGAAAGAGTTAGTCTGACTCCATTGTAAGCTTACATTCGAGTTGATGCTGACCGACACTGTTGAATTTTCAGGCACCAATTGTAGTTAGTGTGGGGAACAAATGGATAAGACCGAAGTGAGAAGCAGGGATGTCTGGTCGGGTGGGAGGCATAAGGTAACTTGTCGTTTCGATCAAGTGTTGTTCGTTGGTTTTGATGAGTTGGGGCGAAGCGGGTCTGATTTCTTACTTTCGAAAAAACCTGTGATTGTAACCCCGGGCTCCCAACCTGTTAATGCAATAGTCGTCAAATCTCATGAGTAAAGAGAACAAACAGGAGGAACACAACGAACCAAAATCATTAGCCTACTCCTCTTCCACTTCCCTCACTCGCGGCGGCGGAAGGGGGCTGTTGATTCATCACTTTCGAATCCTTGTTACCAAAGAAGTCACGGGCCTTTATCAAATTCCCTGCATAGCTGAGGCTTCGGCCTCCTTTCTAGACATTAATCGATTCGCTGCTATTCCATTTTAAATACATGCCCAAAGCATCACGCACTAGCATAACAGCGGCTCGCATCACGTCCTGGGTTTCCCCATGATCATGGCGACTTCCCTGTCTGGGGAAACGGGATGGCCTTTAGGTCTTCAAGGTTAGACGTCCGAGAGGGTCTAGTGGGCTCACAATCCGAAAGGTTCTAGAAGGATCGCGATGCCGAAGGTTGTAGTAGGCTTAAGTACGCCAGACTGATTGTGTATTAAAAGGGACTTTATGCCCAGTGGAGAAGTACAAGAATCAATCAAACAGAATATCAGCGCATTTATTTATCTCCCTATTTCTTTTTCGGAAACGCCGTCACAGGTGGCCGCGAAAACGAAACTGACGGGACTGTGGGGAACACCGAATGCAGCTGATTAAATTATTTGGCAGATAGCACCAGCGTGGCAATTGACAAGTGCCTGCACTTCTCCTTCAATGGTGTGCTCGCACCTGGTCCCTGTCTGCTTGTTTCCCGTCATATTCGAATTTGTATCGCTTCGTGCTGGGGGGGGGGGGGGGGGGGGGGGGGGGGGGGGGGGTGGGTGCCAAGAAGA
>Ga0307508_10006500_pt1 | contig 10993 bp, 5 predicted proteins | sample 9_EM_MG_FD_203089 | JGI IMG/M metagenome (GOLD analysis project Ga0307508, IMG submission 203089) | Populus trichocarpa ectomycorrhiza microbial communities from riparian zone in the Pacific Northwest, United States - 9_EM | ecosystem: Host-associated > Plants > Roots > Unclassified | place...
CTGGTCAACCTGGTCGGACTCGGAATCGTCGCTGCTGCTGACTGCGAAGCTCTCAGTAGGAGGTACGAGAACCCTCCTCGCGGCTGCTAGGGGGATTTCTGGACTGGAGCTGCGCGATTTGGATCGTGTATCAGTCGTTTCTAGGTTGCTGTTGTCGGTAGGACACGTCGTATGCTGAGAAGATGCGTGATGGTTCATCCAGTTGAGAAGACGCTCTGAGGAAGCCGTTTCGTCTCCATGCAGGAAACGCTGAACGAGAGGGAGGAGACAGGCCAGTAAGGGAAGGTAGTCGTCAATAGAAAGGACAGACTCAACATCAGAGGAGCCATTGAGGACGCCAACAATGGTTTCCTGGTGCTCAAGATCGTCAATCTGGCCTTCGCATCTGCTCTCTGACTTACCAAATGGGGACGACACTGGGACCACCAGTCCACCCCGGTTTGATCGACAGCTACAGAGGCGAGGAGCTGCAGAGAGGAAGCAGCGGAATCGAAGCTTGTTGTGCGTGAACTGGCCATTGCACGAGTTGTAGTTGGAGGTTCACGACAAAGAAGAACCTTCGACTTACAAGATGCGGAACTATTAAGAACCATCCCGTCGAAAATATTGTCTTGGCACTAGGCAGTTCCAAAAGCGGACGGCCATGACGTCGGCAGTGATATCACAACTGCCAAACGTGGAAATCGGTAATTCACATACCACCTCTTCCTGCCAATGTACTTGGACAATGCGAACAACTCTAAACGCGAACCTTGCAACACCATACTAGGGCTCCAACCGTTCCGTCTCGCTAACCGTTATAGACAGTTTATACTGTATACGTATAGGTTTATATACAGGCCACACCAGCCGAAGTCGAGCATTTGGTGGTTAAACAGTATACAAATGGTTAGACGGCTGGTAATTCAGACGTAATAGAACTCGAATTACGAACTCCTCGATGGACAAAACATACCGACCACCTAAGCATTTCAACCCACTTGATAACAACGCGCTGCAGCCGGAAACAAAACAACAAGCGACAAGGCAGGCGACGAGCCATAATTGTTGGACGCACAAGTGCACTATGAATGAACTGCGAGAGCGCTACCACGATGTCACTTCCAGAGCGTACAGACAATGACGTCACGCCCTTGTTAATTTATGTGGCAGTGCCGCTTAGTTAAGCTTGGCGCCTAAATCGGTCCGCTCTTTTGTCAAACGTCCACGTCGAGCTCAAGACAAGCACCCCCTCTCAATGGCCATGCTAGAGCTATGTGGTGAGTTGCCACTGCCACGTTCTCGTTCTCGTCTAAATGCTGGACAGTACTTTCTATCGGCGTCGTTCTCCTCGCGTTAATCCTCGTTAACCAGGCACGGATACTGGCCTCATTGAGGGAGCTGCACGTCAAGGCCGATCGGGCGTCAGTCTCCATTGTTTGGCAAGGTAGACACTGACGTCAAGTCATCTAGGAACAATCGTGCGGATGGCATCGATTGCAGGTTGGAGGGAATCAGAGCTGTCGCACAGGCCAGAGGTACGAAAATGGTGGACGTAACCTTGTTTTGCATACTGACTGCTCAAGACTTCATTGGAATGGGTCGAATTCAAAACGTACACGTCGGCTATTGTGATATGAGGATGAATAACAACGGATGTCCACGGGGGTGATGGTAAGCCCTTCACGCACAGAATCAGCAACCCAAGCTGACTTTGCCCATGTATTCTACAGTATGCCACTATTCGGTGGCCTGGTTGGCAGGAAATTTGTCCAATACTCTGTACTGCTGTGTATGATACTGTATCATAAATCAAGCGCTGGCGCGGACGGTCTCGATTGTGATTTCGTGACGAGGGAGAGCTAGCGAGGAATCATCTTGGGAAGTCGACCCCTCCCCAACGATCAGAACATTGGAGATACCCGCGAGCTTCGTTTTGTTCTGCTCGCGGCAGAAAAACGCAACGTCGACTTGCATCCGCTCGACAGTAAAGGTAATTCCGCGGTAATGGTTGTCTCCAGCCCCGTAAAGGCTTTTCCCTACACCATCAAGCTCTGGAACACAGTCCATCGCGCTGACCACGATGTTGAGATTTTTTTCTAGCTTCGGCTACGGTTGGACGATGCTCGGTGGAGTCTGTGATAATGTCAAACACCCAATGATTATACTTGTGATAATTGTCGCCCTTCTGACATTCGACCATGACCCTGACGCCAGAGTGACAACGCAGCAGCACACAAACCTTGATAAGTGATAGGTTCTTGACAAGCGTTTCTGTTAGCCTCCCGATTGGTGTTCATGGTATTAGCTCCGGGCATCAAGGCACGAGCCCTACTATGGCTCATCGCCCAGCCGTGTCATCGTCCAGCGGATGCCCATTTGAGCTGTTTCGGCCCGCCCTCGTAGCTATCAGCATAGGCGTGCACATCCCCCGATGCTTCTGCGATGTCGAATAGGAGGTTATTACTAGGTAATTCTATTTAGTACTCACCCCACCGCCTCCAAAGACAATCCATAGCAGTCTTCTTTCAGGACTATGTAGCATACTCGGAAAGTTGGACGTCAATATTGTAACATTTGGCCAAAAGTCTAAGGGCTTTCGCAGCCCATCATGCCCATACCCACAGAAATACCACATAAGGAACTCATACATGCTATGCTCTGTAATGGTCCCAAATAGCGCATTAAATGAAGGCCATACTTGGGTTAGTGTGACATGCCTCTACCCATGGACTGGTTGTCGAAGGTCGTTTGACTAACACGTCACCATCGGAATGAGTCAATACCGACGTCACTCTGCATGCTTCCTCAGATTAGCTAAGTCGGGCGCCTAAATTGGGCCGCTCTATAAGCAACGGTAGTCTCAAATGTCGAGCTTCACTAGCGTCTGTCCTTTCGATGTCAAGCAGCAATTCACGTTGTATGTAGCCCTTCATGTCCCGGTCTCATGGGTTTACAAGTGCAATAGTGGTATTGATTGGTGTCTTCATCGCCGCAACGGGCGTCTTAATCATTGCCAACCAGGTGAGGCTGCAGGCGTCTATTCGAGAGCTCAACTCGAGGCTCGATCGAATGTAAGTCACCATCTTCTTGTTAAATCCACGTTGACACCAAGGAACGCAGGAACAGTCAGATCGATGGCCTCTATCTCGCGTTGGCAGAAATCGGAGCAGCTGAGAGGGATGGCGGAGGTGGGCGATCTATTGTTGCGATATCGTTTCATACACTGATCCTTGAAGACTTCATTGGAATGGGACATATTGACAACGTCAACCTGCATAACTGCGTGGTGACTATGAACAACAAGTGTCGGTCCCAGAAGTGACTGTGAGGGCTTCCTGCGACGCGGTGAAGTGGTTCGACCATGTGAATTTTTCCCTCTACATCCCTGAACAATCGATTGTCGCAATGATAATTCGTGTACGGACACGAAGTGTCTTACATCTTGTACTATACTGCATCATATTCTAGAAGCTTGGACGACGTTCGCCATGTAAAAGAAGTTTGTTATTACCCGTCGAACGTAACGCAGAAAGAACTGCCAAGGTCTTACCTTCGTCTTCCCTTGTTCTGTCGCGTCTTTTGCCCATCTGCAATATAATTGTCCGGTCTTCCTGCAGTCACAATTCCGAGCTCCACTCTTATGCCTCGTTCCTGGACAGCAAGATGTTCAACAAGGATTCAGGTGGCCGAATTTCGTCGTCATCAAAATACCAAACACATCAATATGCTTCCTATGGTAACGCCTTTACCGGCATTTTGTGTACTTTGTTTATGACAGAACTTGCTGCCCAAACTTCCTCGCATCGCGGGTTATGTCCGACTTTCCTGCTGGTTTTCCTGCTTCGTTTGGCCTCGCATTCTCACTACACCTCCCTGACGAAAAATGCATCTATATCCTCCTTACCGTCAGAGGGAACGAGGCGTACCCAAAGATTCCCTCCAACCCGCCGTTAAAAGGCTGGGATGTGACGTCATCCTCTAACCGGGTCGCTTGTGACGTCACCTGCATATTGTAACATTTTTGTCGGTACTGCGTCTGCTATTTTTATTACAGATGTTGAAAGTAGGCTTACCGCACGAAAGGGACACCAGAAACCAGGGAGACGATCGTGCAGTAGCAAGGGATCCTCGCCTCGCGAGCTATTTGTCATTTCATGGTAGTTCCCCTCTTTCGTCCAGTGTTGCATTCTAACTACAGCACAATACTTCACACTAGTTGTAGGATGCATCTTCACCTCCCTCGACATTGGAGGGAAACCCACGCGTTGACTGACAACTCCGCCATGAAATGGGTGGGAGGTTACGTCCCTCTCAGTTTGGGCAGCAGGTGATGTCACTGTCTAACTCAACGGCGTATGACGTCACCCACATCGGCGCGTTGAGTCCGTCGTTCAATCCCGACCATAGACAGCCAGGATTGCTTTTCGACGGCTATAGCCTCTCGACGTGGTCATAAGCCATTCTCTGTCTGGTATCTGGCCCATCTTGCCTTCCAAAATGCAGCTCGATTGAGTTGTCATCCCATCGTGATACCATATACGCCCGTCTTTCGTGATCAATCTTGTGACAAAATGGTTACCATCCCCATATACGATTCCTCTGAGATGGAAGACCACGTCAAATTGAGATTGTGGGTAGGTCAGTTTAGCGCTTATATAGAAACAGTCCTCGTTGAGCATTATGCACATGAGATACGGCAATCTGTTGATGGATACTTCCAAGACCAAACACTGATGCCCATCAGCAGTTGAACCGGAACATCTAGGACAGGGAACTTGGCTTTCTGTTTGTTGCGCTGACAAATTCCATCCAAGACAGTCGAATATTTCCCCCATCTTATGCCTGCCATCTTGGAATGGTCCTGTGTCTTTCAACGTTAAGTATTTGCCAATGTGCAACAGCGGATCGCCTTTGTATCCACAAGTCCTACAGGTGAGAAAGTTCACTCCAGAGTCGCGGTGTCCCGCTCTGACCATCATTCTTTGAGTTAATGCAGCCAGACATGTGAAAGCCATGCCCATTGGATGTTCTGTAGAGTCAACTCGGTTTAATTTCAGTCGGGTGGTATCTCGAGCTACTTCGATCGCGATCGATTCGTTTCTTACAAGATGAAATCCTGCGGACAAGATCGACAAGTACTCACTGATATTGTCGAAGTGAGCCGACCATAGCATTGGTGCATCGGTCCAGATATTATACAATACTGTAAACAGACTATCATAGGCACAGCTATAATCCTGACAGTCCCATATAAGGCCACGAGGGCCAGATGAATCGGACGAGGTCTCCATTCTGGTGATCTTTACCACTGGCCTCGGCACTTCGACTCCTTCAGCGGCTTCACATTTTAATGGTACGCACGTTCCATTTTTTCTGGTTGCTTCCCGTAGCGCATTAAACATGTCGACATCCCATGTAGCGTCGGATTCTATGGCCTTTATCTTTTGCTCTCCAGCTTTATATTGAAGCGAAGAATGCCATGTCCTGTCGTCTCATAGAGTCTTTATCCATACGTAGTAGGCCCGAACCACAGGGTTTCGAAGGGGACCGAAAATACCACTTGGAAGGCACCTTTCATACTGCAGCCAAGTGACTTCATTGAGAACGTTGAGCTCCCGAAATTCTTGATGCAGCCATCCTGAAATCCCGCCAGTAATTTTACGTTCAGAGAAATCCTGGATCAAAGCAGTACCGGCTGCACTGGAACTCTTTGAAAGCGCGGTATAATACGACTGGTGATCACGACAGTATCCAAGATCGACAACATTGGTTGCTCTCGTTTTACCCTGGGACGCATAGTCTGTCATAGCAAGATTTAACAGGATGGGGATCTGCTGCCGCTTGATTTGCAGCAATTGATCACTCTTGGCTTTGCACTGTATGCTGGAAGTCAGTTTCGTCAAGGGAATCACGTCCGTCGGAAGGTCTGCCAACTGTACGCTCTTGGGAGGATTTACAAGCTTCACAAATAGTGTCTCCAATATCTGACGACCATATGGACCATCGCATGCATCCCATCCAACTACCACGGCCTCCTGTCCTTTAGTAACACACAGCTCTGTTGCCTCATTATTGCGAATCATCACAGGCATACCCACGCACAACGACAGCTTCGCTGGCACGTGGTCGCTCATATGTGGGTAACATTCCCAAAGAGCATCTTGATCTGCTCTAGTCAGACCACTGAGAGTAGGCTCTCGCCCTGGTTGCCCTTTGCTTCGTCCTTTCTTCCATTTGCGTTGTTGGCCCTTGGGGTTATTACCACCGGCCAGTTCGTCCAAGGAGTAGAAGTGTGAGAGTTCTAGACCATGATCTGCTGCAAACCTACGGGACCCTTCCTCGTTTATTCTGTCTCTCTGATTATTTCGTGCAGTTATAATAGACACATTCCAGAAGCGAGGATCGCTCAGTCTGGGGGATCACTCCCCTCGACCTGCAATTAAAGTTCTAAGAAAGGCAATATCCTCCAAAGTGCATGCTGCATATCGCATATTTTCTAGGGCAGTCCTTAGATTCCCATCGGCCTCAGTTTGTGTCTTCTGTCGCATGTTTTGTGTTAGGATCACCACTGTAGTGATCTGGTGCCATAGAACCTTGCCAATAACTGTCTCCTGGTTGCATACTGACATTCTGGAATTTACATATTTCTCCACATTTCCATCGTACAACAGTGACCCAAACACAGGCGATAACTGTGCAAAATCACCCACTAGAACAACATTCATACCTCCAAACGGAGCATCGTGCATACCTGTTATCTGTGCAAGCCTGGCACTGATAGAATACAGCTCGTGACAAGCAACCATCAACACCTCGTCAATGAAAACGTACTGCACCCCTTGAAACTGGGAACGCACCTCGTTGAGAACGGTAGAATCGCTTCGTGAAAAGTCCTGACCCGCATCGCTCTTTCTGTATATACCCAGAGCCTTGTGATACGTGGAGCCATTCAGCAGAGCTGCTGCAGTTCCTGTTGGAGCAAGAACTGCGAATCTATGATTCTCCTTCCTCTGCCCAAAGAAATAGACAAGAGCCTTAATGACCTGGCTCTTTCCGGTGCCACCCATTCCTCCAAGGTACATCTTCAACTGTTCCATTGTGGGGGTAGAAACATGATTGGTGATTATTCGGAATGCTCTTTCTTGTTCGGTGTTAAGAGAGAAGCTACCCACCGTGTCGTCTATAAGTCTGTTCATTTCCATATTTTCCGCTTTGAAATCTCTTCTGAAATATTCGGCAGTGAGCAGTCTCACTGGGTCGCCATGCTTTGATCCTCCCCAGGATACACTCTTGTCTTCGACTGGCGGTATGTAACTCGCAAATCTTTGCTTAAATATTGAAATACACCGATTCTTAACTATGCTGGACCAGCTTGAACCTGGAATGTATTCTGGGTGCAGTCTCTCATACGAGTTGGCCACAATGGTGGAGCATCGATCCAACCATCCTGCCTTGGTAAGGACAGATGATATAGAATCCATCATTGCAAGGGAAGATGTGTACGACTTTCCATGAACACCATGTTCGATCTGGCCGGTTGGGGGTATTGTGACAAAGTCGTTGTCGCTTTCGTCATCCGATCCACCGCCGTTATACCAGGGCGTTCTCGCGTGAGCTTTCTTTTTCAACTGTGCATGAAAATCATCGCGAGCATCTAGACATTCATACTGGAGATTGAAGTTGCGCATCAGCTGCTTTTCTCTTGCTGAAAATTTGTGTGCAGTAAATATGGACTCCCACGACTCAGACAGCTGCTTAACACTCAAGGCATCACGCCACGGCAAGAAAAGGGTCAGCATGGTACAGCAATAATATTCGCGATTACCGGAATCAGGTTGAGGAAGGGCACCGCCAACGATGTTGGGGACAACATATTTTAAACGATCCAAGTCGCATTTCACTACATGGGTAGCATGCGTTGGATGGCCCTCTTTAAACAGATGGTAAGTGCTTCTCGTACTCCCGGCTGAGAGATAATTTCCAAGCTTCTCCAGCTCTTTCTTGCTGGCCCTGCGTTTATGTGATGTTTGTGTCCATTCATACAGTGACACGTTCGCATAAATGTCTGGGTGATATTTGTAATCATCAACATTGGTCGTTGCGATATAGACACCGTCCTCTTGTCCAATCCTGACACGTTTGTAATTGCTTTCTTCAGGGCTTGCCTCCACGTCGTCGTTAGCTGCGCAGGTCTGTCGTTTATGATTACTTTTTTGCATATAAGTAACATAAGATTTCCACCAAAAACATACAAACTGATGGCCGGTATAATGGTCTGGATTGCTGAGGAGATACATTGAAGCCATAGGAGAGCCAATTTCCATCTTGGCATTGAGCGAGTTGACAATTTTCAGTATCAAGCGACGACCGGCGTCACCCTCTGTCTTGACATCTGTTCCGAGCTGTACTTTATTTCGTTCGAATATATCATACATTGACGAGAAGATCTGATGGGTTTTTAATGCAGGCTTTGTGACATAGTCTGATATATAAGAAACAATAGCCTTTATCGACGTGCCAGACGAAAGGCTAGTGACGTCTGTATTACAACGCATGAGATAGGTCAGACATGGAGTGTAAGTGTTCATATACGCCTCCAACTTTTTCATAACTATGTGGCCATCTGTTTTATCCACCTTGGTTTTTTCGTGAACCTCCCAGGGGAAGCGTGCACGACATATCCCATTATGATTGAGACATCCTTTTGGTCCCTGTGTAACAGGTTTCGAATTTTTTGATGTTACTGGTATTATATCGTTCTCGGTCGTTCGCGTCTGTCGAGCAGCTGAAGATGTTGTGCAGCGATGAATATTTGATTTCAAAAGCAGGTCGTCAACGGTTTTATGATAGCTCTTCCACCAGTCACCACTGCATTTGCACGTGGATGAGCACTTACAGAGAGGGGCAGGCTCTGGAAGAGTCTGCGTCGGATCCTTGTAGTCCAACGCAGTTGGGACAGTAGGGGCCGCCAGTTGCTCTTGCAACACTGCGTGAATACCACTGCAGGATTCGTTCTGCACAGGAACAGATGCACGAACGGAGTCTATCGAGCCAGTGAGGAACTCGCCTCGATGCACGCTCTCGAGGTATTGGACCAATTCCTGTTGAAAAAGAGAATCCTCGGACACAAGTCTGTCGCGGACTTCTTGTGGAGAAAGGGAACCTGAAATCCACAATAGCAAATGAAGATGCAGAGTGAGTCGACCCTGCTGCTCAACAGTACCGTAGTAACCTGACGTTTTCCCATAAAGACCAGGGTGTTCGTGATCTACGCCAAGGACATTTTTTATGAAAGAGCGAACCATCACGTCAAAAAATCGGGCTGCCGCGACTGGGTTGCTCGCTACAAGTCGATTTTGTTCTGCAGAAGATCTCAATTCGGGGCTGAATTTCTCTCCTGTATCTGCAAAGTACAGACATATTGGATGTCGGTTATCTGCAGGTGAAAGAGTAATAAACCAGGAGGGTGCCCCAAGAAATGAGATTAGGGACCAGAGCTTGTTGCGCATATACTTTTTGCTTGTAAGAGACCCTTTGACATGCCCGCCGATGTGATCCAAATCTTCTAAGACAGCAAAACACGCTTTCTCTGCCTCTGTCTCTGGGCGGACGTGCTCTCCATCGGTCAAGCGCACAACCAATCCCGACAAAACAGTTTGATCCAGGGACACCAATCTCTGTGATATTTCATCGAATTTTTGCCTTTTAGCGAGCAGGTGACTGCCAGTAATCCCCGCTTTCAGCTGCTCGTGATTGAAGGCAACAATAGAAAAATACAAGTCAGTCTGGAAGCGCTTATCATGGTACATGAGCAAATGTCTCTTATGTTCTGCTTCTGAGATCTTCCTCTTAAGCCGTGCTTGTCCTATGCCACCATAACCGTATGGAAACAGCCACGGGAACATCTGAGGGTATGCCTGTGGATTATCATACATAGATTGAGGGTTGTCGTCTTGACCGATGCCCAGCACCTTTCCCTGATCCTGGAGATGCTTGAGAGCACGGGCCTTTAAAGCCGTCATAGAGAGCTTGGTGTATTCGTCACCTGTTATGCCATGGACAGTGAAGGGGCAAATGCCTTCTTCTGTTCCCTCCTCCTCTTCCATATCGTGGTTGCTCATCGCAGCTGGTAGCTTATTTGATTCATCTAGATGAGTTCTTTTGTAATCAACGACAACAGGAACACCAGATAGCGGATATGAAGCCAGGTTCTCGCTAGATATCTCAAGATTCCTGTAATCACTATGATTTAGTTTCAACCAGTCCAGCACCCTGCTGACCTTCTCTCGGCAAACCAGAAAGGGTGTTCTCTTGAAATCCTCCTCCGTAGGCTGTGCACTCCCTGTGAATATGAAGGCAAGGACCTCTTTCATCCCATCTCGGCTGGGAGGTAGCATACGATAGACTGCAAGCGTTGGATTTGAAAACATAATCACATTTGCCACCATTTTGGCTCTACCAGATGAAACCCGAACAACCGCCCGATTGTGGCGAATGCGGGCGATCATCATACTTTCAGCAAATGTAAGGCCTTTCAGTGCATCTGGTATGGGGCCTAACCAAAGGCCATTGGAAAGGGCAAGCTTTGGAGCTTTGCCCTTCTCCAGAGATGTCAGACAAGCACGACAGACACCCTTACACGACCTGTCAATAATGGGCCCTTCCAGCTCTTCTATTGGATCCTTGGATGCTAAGCGCTCTTTCCTTGTCACCCCATCAGAAATTAGAGACGACAGATCACATCCGATGTCTTGGATGGGAGTCAGATCGTTACGGAGTTTCAGCTCGCCACAGATTGCACAGCCCAACTCTTCGAAGGCAGAGGGACTAGTGTCAGCACAGAAGTCATTCACAATCTGTTCAATCTGGGGAGAGGAGGGAGGACGAGGGGAAACTTAGTAGGGGCCCCATTATTTGACTTGGGCATTTCACGGGCCTTGTTGTTCCACTCTGGATCTGATTCAAGTCCGGACTTCCCAGCATTATGAGGTCCAAAAAGGCATACGTACTG
>Ga0307508_10006501_pt1 | contig 10993 bp, 11 predicted proteins | sample 9_EM_MG_FD_203089 | JGI IMG/M metagenome (GOLD analysis project Ga0307508, IMG submission 203089) | Populus trichocarpa ectomycorrhiza microbial communities from riparian zone in the Pacific Northwest, United States - 9_EM | ecosystem: Host-associated > Plants > Roots > Unclassified | place...
CTATCGGCACGTGCCGCGACAGCTGATTGAGCGGCCGGAGACGGGCTTTGACGTTCCGCTTGGCGACTGGCTCAAAGGCCCCTTATGCGGTTGGGCGGAAAACCTGATTTCGGAAAAACGGCTGGGGGAAAGCGGATTGCTGGATGCCAAGCTTGTCCGCCGCCGCTGGCAGGAACACCTGTCGGGACGGCGCAACTGGCAGTACCTCCTGTGGAACGTACCGATGTTCGAGGCCCCGGCAGGAGCGCTGGGGCTAAACAGCGATCTCGGCTATAGAGCCCGCCAGCCCGAATGCCATTATTTAGCGCGTCTCGGCAATTCCCTGCATACAGGGAATTAACAGGGATTTTCGGCCCCTTGCAGGTCTTGAAGCCGCTATTCAGAATAAAGGTTAGCTGTCCTACGGTCACTTGTTCAGCAATCTCTGTCGAATTCAGCAATTCTCTATCGAACGAAACAGGGAAAAATTGACAAATAACTGGGAAACTGCAGACGGAACAGGGATTATCCTGCGAGCCGGCGTCGCGCTGATTTTCGCCCGACGACGACCGCCTTTCGACGAGCCCACTCGCCTCGAGAAGTATTGAGCAGTCGGAACTTCTCAAGGATTGCCGCGGTCGCCTTGCCGAGAGAACCATTCTCCGGCGGCGACGACCCACCCTACCAAGATTCAATTTATACGACGCCAAACGCCCATGCCGGAGGATTGCATCCTCGGGAAAGGTCGAACGCAATGCCGTGCGGATCTCATCGTAGGCCGTTCAGACTCACTAACAACGAAAGACCTACCGCGACCGGTCGGGGACCGAGTGAAGACGGCGATCCGCCGCGCATCACGGCGCCTGGGGTTTCCCTTCAGCCGCACAAGGATGACCCCGAGCCTGCCGCCTTATCGACCTTCTTGACCGCCTTCGCGGCAGGAACCCGCACTAGCGGCCTTCCTAGACTCAGGAAAGGGCCATCTGCGGCGGCATAGCGGGAGGCATCAGCCTGGACCCGCCTTCAAGCCATTCCCTGGTGGCTTCCATGTAGCCGGGGCGAAGTAGGGCTGGCTTGCGGCCGCAAATGCCTGTCGGGAAATCAGCCGGCTGGAAGGCGACATGTCCAAGCTGTCGCATTCGGATTGACTGAAATATCTGAGATCGGAGAGCTCTCCATCCAAGGGTGCATGCGAGCCACCCACGATGGATCCGCGAAACGCGGCGGTCGTGTAATAAGTCACGTCACCGTTCGGATATTGAACAAGAAACTCCGGGCCACCGAACACCCCGATCAGCGCGTCTAGTCTGACAAGAAGCCCTGTTTCCTCGAAGCATTCGCGAACGGCGGCATCCGCAGGCTGCTCGTTAGGGTCGACGGCGCCGCCGGGGAGCGTCCAGAAATTCATTTCGACGTCTCGGCCCAGCAGCAACCGGCGGTCAACGTCGAGGATCGAAATCGACACCGCAGTCATCGTGAGAAGGTCATGACCGACTTTCGCGCGAACGGATTTCAAATACGAGGAGATTGGCATCGATCGCCCAAGCACGGGGGTTCAAAGGTCGGATCGCATGAAGGCATCGGCCGGTCAATGCCGAAAGCCTCAGCACGACGGTTCACATCGGGGAAATCTGGGGAATCCCTTCGCTGCCTGTTCCGGTCACATTGGACCGTTTTCGAACGTAGGGCGGCGCGCTATTCTTTCCTTATGCTCGCCCTTCGCCTCTATCAGGAGGCTTTCGCAGTGTCTGAACGGGCTTCGGAGCTGGTTGCGATATCTAAGTTATGGACGTGTTTTTAAATGGCGCGGCTCACTCTGCCCGTGCGCACCCAGGTCTTTGCCATGGCTATGGGGGGTGGTGGTGGTGGTGGCCTTCACGTACAACAAGCGGATCAATCGCCTCGCGATCGTGCAGGAGCACTTCCTGATCATTCGCGCCATCGATCGCGGTATTTCCGAAGCGAAGCTGGGGTCGCCGATCAGCGCGTGCCATTGATCGACTGGGAGCTGGCTGGTGACGATGGTGGAGCGGTGGCCGTAGCGATCCTCGAGGATCTCCAGGAGGTCGTGGCGGGCTGCGGCATCGAGCGGCTCGAGGCCCCAGTCGTCGAAGATGAGGAGATCGACGCGGCCAAGCGCGCGCAGCAGACGCGAATGGCGGCCGTCGCCGCGCGCCCTCGTCACCCCGGGCGACATCATCCCGGAACGGTGGGCGAGATCAAATCGGAACGGTGGGCGACATCGAGCGGAATCAGCAGCCTCTGATATTGACCTACCGATCGGCCTCACCCGTCACGCCTTGACATCTTATGGTGCAATAAGAATTATGGTAAAATACATCTGAAGCTGCCAAGCATGAATAGCGCTAGAATTCGAAGCGCGGCAGGTCGCCCGTTGAGAGCGAAGGTCTCAACATCCGAACCAAGGGATGGGATTTCGTGAACAACGAACTTGTCACCAAGGAAGATTTACTTGTCATCGAGAAAGACTTGTTGCTCGCGCTCGAAGACTTGAAATTGTCCCTGACTATTCGCCTCGGCAGCATGATCGCGGCCGGCGGCGTCGCCGCGCTAGTAGTTCTGCTGACGATTCACTGAACCCGCCCGGAAGCGCGATGAGCGTCGCGGCCCTCAAGCGGGTCGCGGGTGCAGACAAAATGGTCTGAGCCCCCCACCTCATCCAATAATGTGGAGAGTCCCAGTGACACTTGAGCCCAAGGAATTCGGTGGAGAGAGAGGAACTGAGGTCGAATCTCCACGCAGGTGAGGTAACGGAAAGTAGTCCGGCGTAAGGCGGCGGCCCGTACCGGCCGACAGAAGATCAAGACCACGAGAACGCAGCGCGTGGCGCTATTTCGCTCTTTCAAGCGCGACTACCCGAGTTGGGTGTCTCCCAGCAAGCGTCGGTCCGACGTGGCCAACGAAATCGTCCTGACGTCGACGATCCAGTATCGCCGGTTTCGAAGCGACGTCGACCGGGACCCGGACGCCTCCTGATCCAATGGCATGGCATGTGGCTCCGCATCGAGCCCGACGGCTACACTCATAGCTGAAACCACCCACCCCAACCCCCAAAACGAAGGCAATGACTATGGCCTTTGCCTTTGATACACTCCGCTACAGCAAGCGTCTGCAGGATACGGGCATTCCCCGCCCGCAGGCCGAAGCCCACGCCGGGGCTGCACGAGACTTCATCATGAACGAACTGGTCACCAAGGCAGACCTGGCTGTCACCATCGACAACCTCAAGTCATGGATGATCATCCGCCTCGGCAGCATGATCGCGGCCGGCGGCGTCGCCGCGCTAGTAGTTCTGCTGAGGATTCACTGAACCCGCCCAGAAGCGCGATGAGCGCCAGCCCTCAAGACATGCGTCGCCTTTAGTCGATCGCGAGGTGGTCGGACTTATCGACGGCGTTGGTAGGGAGGTATACTGGACCGACATGCCTGAAGACAGTGTTGTGTATTGAACCGCAAGATATCACCGTGTTCGCGCCCGCTAGAAAGCTGACATCGGCGTCGCCAATCCAGGTTGTGGCCGGGCTAATCCCGGCCGGACAACCGGTCGCCGCTGAATTGAAGAAAGGCGCCGGCAGCGAGTTCGCACCCGGGTCGGTATTCTGAACGGACAAGCCAATCACGGGTGCACCAAGCCCAATAAATCCAACTACAGGTGCAGACCAGAACGGTGAGATGAAGGTCAATATGCCGTTGATCGAGCCTGCTGGGGCTGAAGCGTAGACCCAATGGTACGTGACCGCGCCTTGGCCGTCCGGCTGCTCGAAGGCGGTCTGGATGAAGGTCAGCCCCTCATTGTTGCTATACAAATCGAGGTCGGCGAAGCAGACGCACTGAAACGAACCGCCGATCATCGTCAGCTGATTGACGTTCGTGAACTGTGCCGCACAATTATTTGATCTCGCGGATCCCGCCGAAAAATCCACAAAGTCGGTGTTGGTGATCGTCGTGCGCCAAGCTACCGCAGTCGAGGTCGTGACATTCACATAGGCGCTTCGGATGTTGCGAGAATTCAACGCATCAAGGACAAGCGGCGCATTGCAGACGCCGGTTAGATAGTCTGTGGCGGAGCCGCCGTTCTGCAACTCTTGCCAGCGACTGTTACTGATGTTCAGAGAACCGCCACCACCGCATCGATATCCGGCCACGCAACCGAATCCATAACCGTAGAAGATCGCGGTTCTCGTGTGGACGGATTGGTTGACATGGTCGAATGTGAATCCGGAGAGGATTCCGCTTGTGGAGCAATTCGCACCGGTGCAGGCCCACAAGATCGCGACATTCGGAACGGCAGTCCCGTTATCGACGACCTTGAGATGTTCCAGGGAAGGCATATTGGACCCGGACCAGTCCATCCAGTTGCCAGCCGTATCGACACCGGTAATCTTGAGGCAACTTGAGTCGCCATCCCCATAGATGCGCACAGGGGTCGCCAGATTGGTGGCGTTGATCGCGCCCAACAGATAACATTGCCCCGCGCCCGGCACATAGATCGCACCGACACCACCGGATCCGCCAGCCGCAGAGATGGCTGCCTGAAATGCAGCCGTCGAGTCGGATCCGGGCACCGCGTTGTAGGGCGCCTGAGTGATATCAATGGCAGCTTTCGCCGCATGGGACGAGAGCGCCAAGAAAAACATTGCTGTGAATACAACCAGAAACTTCACTTCGTGCACTCCCTTTTCTCGTGACCTTCCGTGCGGAAACATTCGCGCCCTCACGCCTACCAACTTCGCGTGCGAGCATCCCTGACACTGGTTATCGGATAAGAAGCGGCCTTGCTCCCCAGTTCACTAATCAACCTTACATTGAACAACTCTGCACACAAAAAATTGGACAACCAACGAGACGGATTTGTTCTCCCCAGATGTTTTTCGATGGCGCAGGGTTCAGAAACTCTACTAAGGGTCGAGCGCACGACACGTGTTAGTTGCTGTCCGAGCACGCAGCGTCTGAAAACTTGAGGACCACTGACTTCAGCATCTTGTTCCGCCTGAGCATGAGCTGGATCTGTGGCCGTGGCACGAGAGGGGCGAGCACAGCTCGGACTCCCAGCCTTCACCAGGCCAGTTCGGCCGGCTCTTATGTCTCGGTCTGATTCCTTGAGGCCCAGCGTCATTCCCTTGGATAGAGCTGCAAATCGATGAAACGTCCTTTCTGTTCCAGTCTCGCGCCAGTCCTATCTATCGCTATGACCTTCCACCCCATGAACTCATCGCCCTCACTCGTCCACGCCCCACCCGCTCCTGATTTGCTGAACACATAGACCTTCTTGATACTGTTCTTCATCATGATTCCCCCGAGGATGATTCCCGGGTCGACGACCGCTGGCGGAGACGCCGGAGCCGGTGGCGGCGGCGGCGGAGGAACAAAGGGCTCTCGAGACTTGAAGAAGAGCGGACGCGTAAGGATCTGCCGATAGCCATCAATGGGCGGCCGGGTCGCGCCGTTGGTAGCTGGAGCAGCCAGATCGGGGCTCCACTTGACCTTCTCCACGGAAGCTGGATCATCAGACGACACTTCGCAGACGATGATCGCAAGCAGCCCACTATTGAGCGTCAACCCAACCAGCCAGCCTATCGTCCCTAAAAGGGAAATGCGCCACGTCATCGTTCGCGCCCTTGACCCTCGATCGCGCCGAATACGTCAAGCTGGGCTTGGACGGTCGGCTCTTCCGGCATTCCAGGCAAACTCGACCTGCTCGTGGGCGACGCCGTTTTGATCGAAGCACCCGTAATGAAGAGATATGGCTTCGCGCTTTCGATCGCATAGACGGTGCGCTGGATGGATTGGAGCGGTCCGAAGATTTCGATCCGCGATCCGGCGTACTTGATCTTATCAATCGACTTCTGCGGCAGGGCCTGTGTCGCCCGCGACCGCGCTCCGGAGCTCTCTGCAACCGCCTTCAATCGATTCTGAAGATCCGCACTGATGACGTTCTCATTGGGGCCGGCAAGGTATTCACCGCCCTGCAGCTGAGCCGTCGTATCCAAGGCAATCGAGTTGACGTTCTGGGCTTGTGCCGCGATGGCCTGTAACCGCGCCAACACCTGGCGCTGATCGGCGATATGAGCGTCCCGCTCTGCAAAGAACGCGCTGAGCGGCAGGATCAAGCCGACCACGATCACGCCGCAGACCGCAAGGTTTGCCAACACGAAGAAGATCCCGCGTCGAAGATGAGTGTCGTTCAAGACGTTCATTTCCGGGCCCCCTCCTTCAAGGTTTCTCGTGTTCTCACCATGGCCTGCAAGGCGAACCGCTCACGCCCTTCTGCCGCGTCAAAGGCGATCGGCGACGTCAAGGCGGCATCGCGAAATAGCGGCGAGCCATCGATAATCCCGACTAGGCTGGGGGCCTCACTGGAGAAGCCGAAAATGGAAATCTGCTGTTCCTGCCTCTCGGCGGCGTCGCTGACGCGGAACTCAGTCAACCAGGAATGCGACGGCAAGACCTTTGTCGTCTCTTCCCAGAGATCGATCAGCCCCGGCTGTTCGCTACGTCGAAGGCGGAGCTGAACCAGCGCATTCTTCTTCTCCCTCAGTTCCTCGATGAGCGCCCGCACCTGCTTCGCCTTGCCGTCCACGGCGGCAATCGCAGTGTCCAGGCGATCGATTGACTGCTGTTGCCGCCAATACCTCAGACCGCCTGCGAGCAATCCAAGGACAAGCGCACTGCAGCACAGGCCGAAGGCAGCTTTCTGCGCCCAGGAAACATGACGATGCGCGCCTTTCCGCAAATTGATGACCGGAGTTGGCGGCTCGCGATTGGAGGGGCCGAACGATATGAATGAGATGCGCTCAATCTCGATCCGCAAAGACAATAAAGCCTGATGAACATACTGGCGCAGGGTGATCCACTGGCGGACGGTGATCTTGTTAGCATCGACCTGTTCGGTCGCGATGTAATCGAAATAGATATCATCGGCCCTGAACGGCGTCTTGTTTGCGAGATCTTGAGCGACGATGGTGTCGATCGCGCCGAGCGCCTGGGCCGGCAGCACCAATTGCCTGAAGAAGACGCGATCCTCCGGCAGCCTAAGGCCAATGGCAACATTGTTCGACTTGAGTCCATGAGCACCAAGAAAGCGTTCGATTTCGCCGGCCAGCGCGTTTGACAGATCGGTCGGCTCGGAGGCCACGAGGAGACGCGTTCCCTTCCACAGCTCGAGCCTGATATCGGCCGCGTCGACGGCAACCACAAGCGAAGGATGCCCGCGCCCGGAAAGCACCTCTACAACGTGCTCTGGAAGCAGTTCAAAAAACTCCTTCAGCCACCAGCGCCCGAAGCGCAGAAGCAGGATCGGCAGATCCTCAAACCGGACCTGATTTGGCGAGATCATCATTCGTCACGTTTCCGCGCTCTCGCGACTGGCGGGAGCCTTTCCGCTTGCAATTCCTATCCCATACGCGTGGCCCGCAGGACCTCATCAATCGTCGTTTCCCCGCGCCACACCTTGGCGGCGCCCATTTGGTACATGCTTGCCATGCCCTGCGCACGAGCGGCCTTGTCGATCTGGTCATCCGGCGCGTTCGACAGAACGAGCTGATGAAGCTCGCTGTCGACCAGCAGAATTTCAGCGATTGTGGAGCGACCGGAAAATCCGCTGCCGCCGCATTCGCCGCAGCCAACGGCCTCGCGGATATCTGGCGGCCCGCAAGCGTCGAGGCCCGGGATCGCGCGCGCAAGTTCGTGAGCCCAATGGCCTGCCTGCTTATGTTCACGCGCACAATGAAGGCACAAGTTGCGAACTAGGCGCTGCGCCAGCACGCCCTTGATCGTCGATGCCAAGAGATAGGTCTCGGCGCCGATGTCGATCAGCCGCGTGATCGCCGCCGACGCGCTGTTGGTGTGAAGTGTCGATAGAACCAGATGCCCCGTCAGCGACGACTGAATCGCGATGCGCGCCGTCTCGAGATCGCGGATTTCGCCGATCATGATGATATCCGGATCCTGGCGCAGGATCGCCCGCAGGGCGTGCGGGAAGTCCAATCCGATTTCCGCCTGCACCTGCACCTGGTTGATGCCCGCAAGCTGGTATTCCACGGGATCTTCGACCGAAAAAATCTTTCTTTCTGAATTATTTAGCGTCTTGAGAGCCGTATAGAGCGTCGTCGTCTTGCCGCTGCCCGTCGGTCCCGTAACCAGGATGATGCCGTTGGGCTCATTCAAAAGCTTCTGCAGCGTTACAACGTGATCAGGTGAGAATCCGAGACAGCCAAAGTCGAGCTCGACGCGATTGCGATCAAGAATACGCAATACGACGCTCTCGCCGAACATAGTTGGAATGGTCGAGACCCGGAGGTCGATGTCCACACCGCGTACCGCAATCTTGATCCGGCCATCCTGCGGCAAACGCCGCTCGGCAATATCCAACTTCGACATGATCTTCAGACGCGACGTGGTCGCCGCCCGCAGCGATGGAGCGAGCGCCTGGGCCGTTCGCAGCATCCCGTCGATGCGATACCGGACGAGGACCTGATCGACACCAGGCTCGATATGGATGTCGGATGCCCGCGCCTCCACGGCATTGGTGATAATCTGGTTGACCAGCCGTATAACGGGCGCTTCGCTGGCAATGTCCCGTAATCGCTGGACGTCGAGTTCGCTTGCCTCGAGGCTACCCGGACTGTCGCCGGCGGGGCCGCTCGCGCGGAGCGCATAAAGCGTATCGAACGCCTTTTCGAAATCGGCTGGTGTGAAGATCCGCGCCTCGATCTTCAGATTCGTCAGAAATGCCAGCGCGCGGATCGGCTCCAGATTTAGTGGATCGGTCATGCCGACGGAGACTACGCCGCCCTTCACGGCCAGCGGCAGAACACGGTTGCGGCGCACATAGTTCGTTTCGATCACATCAGGGAGCACCCGTTCAAGCGGCACATCTGCCGGCCGCACGAGCGCCAGAGACAGGAATTTCGACAGTGCCGCAGCAAGGCCGGATTCCGGAACAAGTCCGAGCTTGGTCAGAACGAGGTCCAGGCGCTCACCGGTCTTGCGGGCTGCGCTGACGGCACGATCGAGCGGCGCACTGTCGATGAGTCTCTCTGCGACCAGGAACTGGCCGAAGCTTTCCTCGAATCCGTCGTTGCCGGTGTCGGCTGGGGCCGCGGATCGAGACGCTGGGACGTCGGCGTCACGGACAGCGGTAGTCCCGATCATTGGTGACCCGATGCTCACATGCGCCTCCAGCTCAGCATAAAATACGGCTGGTTGGCGTTTTCGGTCAGCCGAACGACCGTTTCGTACTGCACTGTCCTGTTCGACTTTTCGAATAGGATGCGGATCGCGAAAGCGCGACCTCGCAGCGCTCCGGGAAATCCTGTCACCTGCCCCGACGTCAGCTGCTGGTCTCCACGGGAAGCCAGGGCAAGGTCGATCTTGTCCGGCGTCATGTCGGGCAACGCGGCCAATGCCTCGCGTGGTGCAACCTGTGGATCAACAAACTGACGTCCTGAATAAACGGTCAGCGCCGGTTCAATGCGCCGGAAAAGAGCCGGCGTCACGTCCATGACCAGAAGCAGCTCATCGACGCTCTGAAACGGTCCATTGCGGGGCTGATAAGGGCTTCCTCGTTCGCGATATTCCCGGTCCTTCGCACCATTGAGCCGTTTGAGCGGCGTCGCCGTCCTCCAGTCCAGGATCTTGTCGGCTAGACTGTCCGCCGAACCGAAATCAAGGCCCGCCGATCTCAGAAGACCGACGAGCAGCGGCGCTTCTGCCTGGTTGAGATCAATCTTGCCTAGTTCGTCCTGGATCGAGATGCTGATCCGGGTGCCGTCGAACTCGAAGCTCTGGGCAACGCCATCGGTCCGCCAGCGGCGCTCCGGTCGAGGATCTAGCAAGGCGGCAATCGCCCGATTGACCCCGGCTTCCGCGATAGCCTGGACGCCCGCAATCTCAAGATCGTTTCGCACAAGGCCGTACGACACGTTGCTGCTCCAAAGCAGCGACAGCGAAATTGCCGTCAGAAGTCCGAGGCCCCACAAAACGGATATCACTGGCACGGAATGCCTCCCCCAACCAGCTAACGCCCACGGCACCGCATCGTCAGCGGGTCGTAAACACAATTGACATCCGCAGTGATGCGCGGAGCGACGACGAGATCGGGCCACGAACGCATGTCGCCGGAGCGGAAGGCGACACGAACACGTACCAGGGCTGGCATCTCACTTCGCTTCGACCAGCTGTCGCTCCATTGCGGATTTCGCTCTCCCGCAAGCAATCCAAAATAGGAAAAATCTGCGTGTTCGATATCCGTGAGCAGCACCGATCTGGTGGCCATGGGCGTATCTTGCGACAGCGCAAGCTCCGGTATCGAACTCAGGACCAGATCGTCCTCGCCAGATCTTCGTTCGACGAAGAGATTGAACCGAAATCGGCCGCCGGTGTTGGCTGAAATCGGGGCGTTTGCGAGAAAGCTGAGAACGTCCTTGGAGCCATCGAAATCGATCCGGGGTCCGGTCGTCGCGTCGATGGCATAAAGGGGATAGATATCGCCGATCATTCTCCGCAGGAGATCCTGCGACGCCATCATGTGCTGAACATACTCCGCACGCGCGCTCGCGTGCTTCCAGGCCTGCAATCCAAACTGCACGTTATTGAATAGAACGGTCACAAGTAGGCTGAAGAGTGCCAACGCGATCAGCAATTCGACAAGCGTAAAGCCCGACTGTCCGCTCTCGCTGTGCGCGGCCTGTGTCGAATCACATATCACTTTCGTGTCTCCGCTGGACCAAGACGCAACGTCTTGAGCGCAACCGAGCGCCGCTCAGCGCCGTCCTCCCATTCCACATCAGTTGAGACCAGATAGAGTCCGACAGGAAAACCCTCCTGCTCTGCTGCCGCTCCATACGGCTGAATTCTCAGATGCCACCGAAGGCCGTTGGGCATTGCTTCTTCGAACTCGCCCTGCTTAAGCGGCCGATTGGTTCCGACGCCCGCTAGCAGAGATTGCGCGACAGAGCTGGCTTCCGCAGCCCTTTCAGCGGCTTTGGCTTGC
>Ga0307508_10006502_pt1 | contig 10991 bp, 9 predicted proteins | sample 9_EM_MG_FD_203089 | JGI IMG/M metagenome (GOLD analysis project Ga0307508, IMG submission 203089) | Populus trichocarpa ectomycorrhiza microbial communities from riparian zone in the Pacific Northwest, United States - 9_EM | ecosystem: Host-associated > Plants > Roots > Unclassified | place...
GGGCCGCGGGCGGCTGGCGGCGGGCGGCGGGCCGCGGCGCGGGCGGCGGGCCGCGGGGGTCAGATGGCCGTGGTGGCGGTTTGGGCCAGGCGGGCGTCGATCGTCTCGGGGTCGACGGGGCGGCTGAAGTGGTAGCCCTGAGCCAACGGGCAGCGCAGGTCGCGCAGCAGGTCGGCCTGCGCGGGGGTTTCGACGCCCTCGGCCACGGCGGTCAGGCGCTGACTGGCGGCCATCTCGAGGATCGCGCGGGTGAAGCGGACGTCCCGCGGGCGCGGCGGGTCCTGGTGGCGGCTGATGAACGTGCGGTCGATCTTGAGGATGTCGACGGGTAGCAGGTGCAGGTAGGCCAGCGACGAGTACCCGGTGCCGAAGTCGTCGATCGCGATGCGCACGCCGTGGGCGCGCAGCGTCCGCAGGTGCTCCTGGGCGTCCTCCGCGTCGATGAGCACCGACTCGGTGATCTCCAGGACGAGCGCCTCGGCCGGCAGCCCGGTTTCGCTCAGCACGGCGAGCACGGCGCCGGCGAAGTCGGGGTCGCGCAGTTGGTGGCTGGAGACGTTCACGGTGACGTAGACGCCGTGCCGCCGCCACCACCGGGTCGCCTCGCGGCAGGCGGTGCGCAGCGCGAAGGCGCCCAGCACGCCGATCAGCCCGGCTTGCTCGGCGACCGGGATGAACTCGCCCGGCGAGATCGGGCCCTCCGGCCGGTTCCAGCGCATCAGCGCCTCGACCCCGGTCATCCGGCCGGTCGCGACGTCGACGACCGGCTGGTACTGCAGGTGCAACGACCCGTCGGCCAGCGCGTTGCGCAGGCCTTCGGCGATCCGCGCCCGCGACGTCTGCTCGGCGCGTAGGCCGGCGTCGTACCGGGCGATTCGGTCGCGGCCGCCCTGCTTGGCGGCGCGCAACGCCAGGTCGGCGTCGCCGAGCGTGCTGCCGGCGGCCACCCCGATGCCGGGCGGTCGCGCTGAGGATCAGCCGGCGGGCCGGCTGCCTGCTCAGCCACTCGATCACCGAGTACAGCGTCGTGCTGCCCTCGTGAGCGTGAGCCTGCCTGACCAAATCCGATCACCCCCTGGCGTCGCCGTGGATTTCGGCATCGGGAGAACGGACTTGAGTGGTTCAGCCGCGCGGCGGCGGCGCCGTGCTCGCCCGGCGGACCAGGGTGGTGGGCACCAGCACAGTGCCGGCGTCGACCGGCTCGTTGCGGATCTGTCGCAGCAGCGCCTGCACGCAGCGCCGCCCGACCTCGGCGAAGTCCTGATGCACGGTGGTGAGCGGGGGGAGGTACCACCCCGCGTCGGGGATGTCGTCGAAGCCGGCCACGCTCACCTCGTCGGGGACCCGCCGGCCGTGTTCGTTCAGGGCGCGCAGCACGCCCAGGGCCATCTGGTCGTTCGCGGCGAAGACAGCGGTGCACTCCGGCTCGGTGGCCAGCCGGAGCCCGGCCCGGTATCCGGACTCGGCGGACCAGTCGCCGCGCTCGATCGGGGGCGCCGGCCGGCCGGCCTCGTTCAGCACCTCCCGCCAGGCGTTGGCGCGGCGCTCGCTGGCGAACGACTCGGCCGGCCCGGTGACGTGCCAGACCGTACGGTGGCCGAGGTCGAGCAGGTGGCGGACCGCCTGCCGGGCGCCGTCGGCCTGGTCGGTGTCGACGACGGGGTAGCGGTCGCCGGCGTCGGAGTCGACGACGACCACCTGCACCCCGGGCGGCAGCGTCAGGTTGGCGGCGTCGAGCAGGTGCACCTCCATGATCACGATGACGCCGTCGACCGCGAGCTCGCCGAGCCGGGTGAAGGCGCCGAGCACCCCGTCCTGGGTCGGCACGGCCACCGGGATTAGCGTGATCGCGTAGCCCTCCTGGGCCGCGTGCGTCGCGATCGCCTCGACGGTGCGGCTGTTGCCGGTGGTGGCGAGCGTGAACAGGATGACGCCGATGGTCCGGAACTCGCCGCGCTTGAGCGCGCGGGCCGCGCTGTTGGGCCGGTAGCCGAGCTCCTGCATCGCGGCCAGCACCTGGCGCCGGGTCGACTCGACCACTCCGGGGTGCCCGGTGGAGACCCGGGAGACGGTCTGCGACGAGACGCCGGCCAGTCGGGCGACGTCGGCCATCGACACACCGCGACCTGGTCGGCGGGCGGCTGCGCTCATCGTTTTTCGCTCCTTGACGATCCCGGCACGCGGTGAAACTATCACCACGATGTTTACGTAAACATCACCATGGTCATCCGCCGGTAACGAGAAGCCGCCGGTGGGGTGGTCCGATGTTTACGTAAACATGCGGAGTCTGGCCTTGGCAATGCCGGGCTCGCAGCGCGACCCCGGTCGGAAGGATGAGATCTCATGGCAGTCCCGCAGCTGGCGGCGCCCCCAGGCGGGCGCGCGATCCGCCGCCGGCGCCGGCGCAGCTGGGCCGGGTGGCAGTTCGTCGGCCCGTTCATGCTGGTCTTCGCGCTCGTCTTCCTGGCCCCGATCGGGTATTCGATCTACCTGAGCCTCTACCGCAACCGGCTCATCGGCGGCAACTCGTTCGTCGGCCTGCAGAACTACCGGCAGGCGCTGCAGGACGCGCAGTTCTGGTCGGGATTCGGCCGGGTGGCCCTGTTCCTGGTCGTCCAGGTGCCGATCATGCTGTTGCTGGCCCTGCTCGTGGCGCTCGCCGTCGACAGCGGCCGGCTGTACGGCAAGTCGTTCTTCCGGGTGTCGATCTTCCTGCCTTACGCGGTGCCCTCCGTCGTGGCCGCGCTGATGTGGGGCTTCATGTACAGCAACCAGTTCGGCCTGATCGGCAACATCAACGACGCGCTGAACGTGAAGCTGCCCGAGCCGCTGTCCGCGCACCTCGCGCTCGCCTCCATCGGCAACATCGTGACCTGGGAGTTCGTCGGCTACAACATGCTGATCTTCTACTCGGCGCTGCGCGTCGTGCCGACTTCGCTCTACGAGTCGGCGGAGATCGACGGCGCCGGGCAGTTCCGGATCATCACGGCGATCAAGCTGCCCGCCATCCGCGGCGCCCTGCTGATCGCCACGATCTTCTCGATCATCGGCAGCTTCCAGCTGTTCGCCGAGCCGATCATCATGCGCCCGTTGGCGCGCAACGTGTTCACAACCGACTACACCCCCAACATGTACGCCTACTCGCTGTCCTTCGCCGGCCAGCAGTACAACTACGCCGCGACCGTGGCGATCATCATGGGCGTCATCACCATGGTCATCGCGTACGCGGTGCAGCTTCGCGGCACGAGGGAAAGCTGATGACCACGACAGTGCGCTCCTCCGGTCGTACCCGCCCGGCCGTGCCCGCCGCGTCCCGGCCCTATCGAAGGAGCCGGCGGCGCAGCACGACCCTGACGTTGCTCACCGGGCTCGTCGCGATCTACAGCCTGGTGCCGCTGGTCTGGCTCGTGATCAACGCGACCAAGACCCAGGAGGGCCTGCTCAACTCGTTCGGCCTCTGGTTCGCCGGCGGCAGGTTCGCGCTCTGGGACAACATCCGCCAGACGTTCACCTACGACGACGGGGTCTTCGTCCGTTGGCTGGGCAACACGGTGCTCTACGTGGTGGTCGGCGCCGGCGGGGCGACGCTGCTGTCCACCCTGGCCGGGTACGGGCTGGCCAAGTTCGACTTCGTCGGCAAGCGCGGGGTCTTCGCGGTCGTGATCGGCGCGGTCGCCGTGCCCGGTACCGCGCTGGCGGTGCCCACGTTCCTGATGTTCAGCAAGATGGGCATCACCAACACCCCATGGTCGGTGATCATCCCGTCCCTGGTCTCGCCGTTCGGGCTCTATCTGATGTGGACCTTCGCCGCCCAGGCGATCCCGGACGAGATGCTCGAGGCCGCCCGGATCGACGGCGCCGGCGAGTTCCGTACCTTTGCGCGGGTCTCCGTGCCGCTACTCGGTCCCGGCATCGTCACGGTCCTGCTCTTCAACATGGTCGCCACCTGGAACAACTACTTCCTGCCGCTGATCATGCTGAAGGACCCGGACTGGTACCCGCTCACCATCGGCCTCAACTCCTGGAACGACCAGGCGCAGACCGCGGGGAGCCAGGCCGTGTTCAACCTCGTCATCACCGGATCGCTGCTGACGATCCTGCCGCTGCTCGCGGCGTTCCTCCTTTTGCAGCGTTACTGGCAGTCCGGCCTCGCCGCCGGCAGCGTCAAAGAATGAAATCCCCCCGAAAGGACACTAATGACTAGATTCCTCAAGGTGGCCGCCGCGGCTACCGCCGCCATGCTGGCGCTCGCCGCCTGCGGTGGCAGCGGCGACAAGTCCACCGGCGGCTCCTCCACCGGGGCAACCGGCTCCGAGGCCGACGTCACGGCCGCGCTCGCCAAGGGCGGCACCCTCACGGTATGGGCCTGGGACAGCACGATCAAGGACGTCGCCGCCGGCTTCGAGAAGAAGTACCCGAACGTCAAGATCAACCTGGTCAACGCCGGCACCGGCGACAAGCAGTACACGGCCCTGCAGAACGCGGTCGCGGCCGGCAGCGGCGTCCCGGACGTCGCGCAGATCGAGTACTACGCGGTGCTGCAGTTCGCCCTCGCCAAGTCGCTCGCCAACATCTCCAGCTACGGCGCGACGGCCCTGAAGAGCGACTTCACCCCCGGCCCGTGGAACGCGGTGACCCCGAACGGCGGCGTCTACGGCCTTCCGCTCGACTCCGGCCCGATGGCCCTGTTCTACAACAAAGAGGTCTTCGACAAGTACGGCATCACCGTGCCCACCACCTGGACGGAGTACGTCAACGACGCCCGCAAGCTGCACAAGGCCAACCCGAAGGTCTACCTGACCGGTGACACCGGCGACGCCGGCTTCACCACCAGCATGATCTGGCAGGCCGGCGGCAAGCCCTACACTGTCGACGGCACCAACGTGACGATCAACTTCGCCGACCCGGGCGCGGCCAAGTTCGCCGCCGCCTGGCAGCCGATGATCACCGAGAAGCTGGTCGCGTCGATCCCGCCGTGGAGCGACGAATGGTTCAAGGCGCTGGGCAACGGCACCATCGCCAGCCTGCCCACCGGCGCGTGGATGCCGGGCAACCTCGTCTCCGGCGCGGCGGCCGCCTCCGGCAAGTGGCGGGCCGCGCCGATGCCGCAGTGGGACGCCGGCGGCTCCGCCAGCGCGGAGAACGGCGGCAGCTCGCTGGGCGTCATGGACAAGGCCGCCAACAAGGCGCTGGCGTACGCCTTCCTCAAGTACGCGTCGATCGACGAGGGCAAGGACCTCCGGATCAAGGGCGGCGCGTTCCCGTCCACCACGGCCGACCTCACCTCGACCGCGTTCCTCGACACGCCGTTCCCGTACTTCGGTGGCCAGAAGGCCAACGAGATCTTCGCGAAGTCGGCCCAGAGCGTCGTCCCGGGCTGGACCTACCTGCCCTTCCAGGTCTACGCCAACAGCATCTTCAACGACACGGTCGGCAAGGCGTACGTCTCCTCGACGACCCTCGCCGACGGGTTGAAGGCCTGGCAGGACCAGTCCGCCAAGTACGGCAACGAGCAGGGCTTCACCGTCAAGTGACACCGGAGGGGGGCGGCGCCCCCGCGCCCGCCCTTTCCTACGCACGCCACAAGGCAAGGAGATCGTGTGAGTAACCCTCACTCACCCCGCTGGCTGCGCCGCACCGGCACACCCCGCCTGGAGTTCGGCGCCGACTACAACCCCGACCAATGGCCGCGGCCGGTCTGGGACGACGACGTCCGGGCCATGCGCGAGGCCGGCGTCACGGTCGTCTCGCTGGCGATCTTCTCCTGGGCCCGTCTCGAACCGGCCGCCGGCCGCTTCGACTTCGGCTGGCTCGACGACGCGATGGACCTGCTGCACGCGAACGAGATCCTGGTCGACCTGGCCACCGCGACCGCCTCGCCCCCGCCCTGGCTGACCACCGCGCACCCCGAGATCCTGCCCGTCGACCGGCTCGGCCACACCATCTGGCCCGGCGGCCGGCAGCACTGGCGACCCACCTCGCCGGTCTTCCGCGAGCACGCGCTGCGCCTGGTCCGCGCGATGGCCACCCGCTATGCCGACCATCCCGCGCTGACCGCCTGGCACGTCAACAACGAACTCGGGTGCCACAACATCTACGACTACTCCGGCGACGCGGCGCTCGCCTTCCGGATCTGGCTGCGCGAGCGGTACCGCACCCTCGACGAGCTCAACGAGGCCTGGGGCACCGCCTTCTGGTCGCAGCGCTACCACAGCTGGGAGGAGATCCTGCCGCCGCGGCTGGCCGCCACCCACCCCAACCCGGGCCAGCAGCTGGACTTCAAGCGGTTCTCCTCCGACGCGCTCAAGGAGCACCTGCGCGCCGAGCGGGACGTCCTGCGCGAGATCACCCCGGACGTGCCGGTGACCACCAACTTCATGGTCATGGGTGAGACCAAGGGCATGAACTACGCCGACTGGGCAGGCGAGGTCGACTTCGTCGCCAACGACCACTACGTGCTGCCCGGCCCGCAGGCCCGCGACGAGCTGTCCTTCTCGGCCAACCTCGTCGGCAACCTGGCCGGCGGGCGCCCCTGGTTCCAGATGGAGCAGTCGACCAGCGCGGTGAACTGGCAGCTGATCAACGTCGCGAAGAAGCCCGGCGAGATGGTCCGCGACTCGCTCACCCACGTCGCGCACGGCGCCGACGCCGTCTGCTACTTCCAGTGGCGGCAATCGGCGGCGGGCGCCGAGAAGTACCACTCGGCGATGCTGCCGCACGCCGGGACCGACAGCGAGGTCTTCCGGGCGGTCACGGCGTTCGGCGCCCGGCTCGGCTCGCTCTCGGCGGTCGCGGGCACCTCGCGTACGCGGGCGAAAGCGGCCATCCTCTTCGACTGGACCTCGTGGTGGGCCGCCGAGCTGGACTCGCACCCGACCGACCGGCTGGCCTACCGGCAGGAGGCGCTGGACTGGTACACGGCCTTCCTCGACCTGGGCGTCCGCGCCGACGTGGTGCCGCTCGACGCGCCGCTGGAGCAGTACGCGGTCGTCGTCGCTCCGGTGCTGCACGTGGTGCCGGCGGCGCTGGCCGCGCGGCTGACCGCGTACGTCTACGCCGGCGGACACCTGGTCACGACGTACTTCTCCGGGATCGTCGACGAGCACGACCACGTATGGCTCGGCGGCTACCCGGGCGCGCTGCGCGACCTGCTCGGCCTGCGGATCGAGGAGTTCGCGCCGCTGCTCGACGACGAGCGGGTCGAACTGGACAACGGCGCCTCCGGCACCCTCTGGACCGACCGGATAGACGTCACCGACCAGGCGACGGAGGTGCTGGTCTCCTACAAGACCGGCGAGATGGCCGGGCGGGCGGCGGTCACCCGCCGGGTCGCGGGCGCCGGCTCCGCCGCGTACGTCTCGACGCGGCTCGGCCCGGACGGCCTCGCGCCGGTCCTCGGCGAGTTGCTCGACCGCGCCGGCGTGCGCAGCGAACTGCCCGAGGAGGTACGCGGCCGGGTCGAGCTCGCCGTCCGCGGCGACATCCGGTTCCTGATCAACCGCACCGACGGGCCGGTCGACCTCTCCGGCGTGCCGGGCGCGCCCACGATCCTGGCCGGCCGCGAGGTCGCGGTGGTGGGAGCGTGACGCTGGAAACCGGACACCGGGTCCGCAAGACGTCGCGGCGGATGGCGGACGGTCGGGAGATCATCTATTTCGACGACACCGAGCCGTTCGTCGATCGGGTGGCGGTGGACGCCCGAGCGCTGCCGAGCGCCGCCGAGGTCGTCCGGGGCGGTTCGCAGCTGCGGCACGACCCGCTGACCGGCGAGTGGATCGCGATGGCCTCGCACCGCAACGACCGCACCTTCCTGCCGCCGCCCGATCAGGACCCGCTCGCGCCGACGGCGCCGGGCGGCTTCCCGACCGAGGTGGCCGAATCGAGCTACGACGTGGTCGTCTTCGAGAACCGGTTCCCGTCGTTCTCTCAGCGGGCCGACGGCGATTCGGGCGTGGTGGACGGGGATCCGCTGTGGCCGGTGCGGCCGGCGTTCGGGCGTACCGAAGTGGTGTGCTTTTCCGCCGACCGGGAAGGCTCGTTCGGATCGCTGACCCCGCACCGGGCCCGGACCGTCATCGAAGCGTGGGCCGACCGCACCGCCGAGTTGGGCCGGCTGCCCGGGGTCGAGGACGTCTTCATCTTCGAAAACCGGGGCCGCGAGATCGGGGTGACGCTGCCGCACCCGCACGGGCAGATCTACGCGTTCCCGTTCGTGCCGCCGAAGGCCGCCCGGATGGTGGAGATGGCGTCCCGGCACGCCGGCGGAAACCTGTTCCGGGACGTGTGGAACGCCGAGCGGCGAGCCGGCACGCGCGTGGTGGCGTCGTCGGAGCACTGGACGGCCTTCGTGCCGGCCGCCGCCCGCTGGCCGGTGGAGGTGCACCTGGCGCCACACCGCGACGTCGCCGACCTGCCGGAGTTAACCTCCGCTGAGCGCGACGACCTGGCGCGGATCTATCTCGACGTGCTGGGCCGGTTGGACAGGTACTTCCCGGGTCCGGAGCCGCTGCCGTACATCTCGGGCGTCTTCCAGGCGCCGGTGACCACGGGCCGTGACCTGTTCCGCCTGCACCTGCAGGTGTTCTCGGTGCTGCGAGCCCCGGGAAAGCTGAAGTACCTGGCCGGCGTCGAGTCGGCCATGGGCGCCTGGATCAGCGACACCACCCCGGAACGGATCGCGGCCCGCCTCCGCGAGGTCGCCTGACTCCGGATCGTGGCCGGTGGCTCAGATGCTGGGCGGTCCGTCCGCCATCCGGACCCGACCCGGGTCCGAAAACCCACATTTCACCCACGTGTGCGGGTGAAGGCCGCGATCGTGTAGAGCAAATCCGTCCGATCGACCCGAACTCGACACTTTGCGGCCGCGACTGCTGCAGCCGATGCCGCCGCGCAACCTGGCGCGGCGATCGGCGGCGGCGAGAGCTGCTGGTCGGCCGCGTGGCTGTCCGCAATAGGCGGGTGTCGGACGTGCGACTGCGGTGGGGGAAGCGCGAATCTAGAACGGACTCACTCGATCCATCGGCCCTGGGAGGTCGGCTCGTGTCGGTCCGTTTCTTCTTGTTGACGATCGCTCCGCCGGTGTTCGGTGTCGCGCTCGGGTACCTGCTCGGCGGCCGGCTCGCCGGGTTCCGGACCGTCCGGGTGCGGGCGCTCTGGCTGGTGTGGCTCGCGGCCGCGGTGCAGTTCGCGCAGTATTCGCTTCCCGGCGTGCGGCACGTCGTCGAGGACATGGCCGGCGTGCCGATGCTGGCCCTCGTCTTCGCCCTGGTGCTGGCCTGGCTCGCGGTCAACCTGCCGCGCTGGCCGGCGGCGATCCGCGTGGCCGGCCTCGCGATCGTGCTGGGCGCCTCGCTCAACGCCACGGCCATCGCGGTCAACGGCCGGATGCCGTACGACCCGGTGGCCGCCGCCGGCGTCGGGCTGCGCGCGGGGATCGAGACGCCGAAGAACGAGCCGGCCGGCGCGCATACCCGGCTCGGGTTCCTCGGCGACACCGTGCCCATCCCGCTGCTGCGCAAGGTCGTCAGCCCCGGGGACATCGTGATCAGCGGCGGCGCGACGGCGCTCGTCGTGCTCGTGATGCGACGGCGCCGGCCGGGCCTCACCGCGGAGGAGGTGAACCATGACGTTGACGCTGGCCTGGAGGCGCATCACCCTGACGATCTTCACGCCGGCGGCGCTCGCGACGCTGCTCTATACGGTGGGCGCGCCGGTCTTCGAGGGCAACTCACCGCGCTCTGACCCGAGATGGAGTCCCTATGACCTGGACGAAACCCTGGCGGCGCGCCGCGCTGGCCGCTTACCCGCTCGCCGCGCTGGCCCTGCTTCTCTACACGGTCGGCGCCCCGTTCGAACACGGAGGTTGAGCACGATGAAGCTCCGCATCTTCCTTACGGTGGCCGCGCTGGCCACCCTGCTCTACACCGTCGGTGCCCCGTTCAACCATGGGGGCTGACCGCACCCGTCGGGTCCGGTGCGGTCAGAACGGGTACGTGGCGGCCCGGTCGCGTACGGTGATCCAACGGGTTTCCGTGAAGGCCTCGATGTTGGCCGCCGCTCCGCCGAAGCGGACGCCGGTGCCGGAGGCGCCGACGCCGCCGAAGGGGACGTTCGCCTCGTCGTTGACCGTCTGGTCGTTGATGTGCACGATGCCGGTCGGGATACGGTCGGCAAGCTCCACGCCGCGCATCGCGTCGCCCGTCACGATGCCCAGCGACAGGCCGTAGTCGGTGGCGGTGGCCAGGGCGACGGCCTCGTCCAGGCTGCGGAACCTTGCCACCGGCGCGACCGGGCCGAAGATCTCCTCGGCGAAGGCCGGGGTCTCGGCGGTGGTGTCGGCGATGACGGTCGGGCGGTAGAAGAGCCGGTCGTACTCGCCGCCCGCCGCGATCCGGGCGCCGCCGCTCGTGCTGGCCGTGACCAGGTCGTGGATCTTGTCGCGCTGGGCGGCGTCGATGACCGGGCCGAGCGCGACCTGTTCGCGGGCGGGATCGCCGACCGGCAGCTTGGCCGCCTTGTCCGCGAGTCGTTCGACGAAGTCGTCGTAGAGCCGCTCGTGCACCAGGACGCGACCGGTCGTCATGCAGATCTGGCCCTGGTGGAAGTAGCTTCCCCAGGCGGCCAGGCCGACCGCGGCGTCGACGTCGGCATCGTCGAGGACGATCAGCGCCGAGTTGCCGCCGAGCTCGAGGTGGGCGCGCTTGAGGTGGGCGCCGGCCAGCTCGCCGACGCGGCGGCCGGCCCGGGTGGAGCCGGTGAACGAGACGACCCGCACCCGGGGGTCGGTCACCAGCGCCTCGCCGACGTCGGCGCCGCCGGGCAGCACCTGCAGCAGGCCGTCGGGCAGCCCGGCCTCCTGGAAGATTCTGGCGATCGTCAGCCCGCCGGTCACCGCGGTGCGCGGATCCGGTTTGAGCAGCACGGCGTTGCCGAGCGCGAGGGCCGGCGCGACCGAGCGGATGCCCAGGATGATCGGCACGTTGAACGGCGAG
>Ga0307508_10006503_pt1 | contig 10991 bp, 13 predicted proteins | sample 9_EM_MG_FD_203089 | JGI IMG/M metagenome (GOLD analysis project Ga0307508, IMG submission 203089) | Populus trichocarpa ectomycorrhiza microbial communities from riparian zone in the Pacific Northwest, United States - 9_EM | ecosystem: Host-associated > Plants > Roots > Unclassified | place...
TGATACGCGAGCCGATGTCGCAGGCCAGCCACGGCGTGATCAATGTGGCGCACTCGGTCCGGCTGAAATTGAGTCGCACGCTCGGGTAGCGCGACTCGTCGACGGTGCCCTGCACCAGGCGGTGCGAGGCCTGGAATACGAGCAGCCCATCCGTCTGTACGTTGACGTTGACACTCTGGTCATAAACGCCGACGCCCGTACCGGTCGCCGCGCCATTGACTATGCCGGTCCCCAGCGGCCCGGTCGAATCCGTCGCCACCACCGATGATCCATTAGCCCGGCTGGCAACGATATGATTACGTGTGCGCTGGTCGTCGTCAATGGGAAGAAAATCCGGCGAAAGCTGTTTGAGTGAATTGTCTATTGTCAGCGCAATCGGATTGTTCTCGAAGCCCGCGGGAACGTAAAGCTCCATCTGTCCACCGCGCGTCTCGGCCTTGACGCCATTGGCTGCAGCCTCGGCCTCCCCCAGCACCGCCAGCAGCGTGTCGACCGGCTGCGGCCCCATGACCACGGGGGAGGCCGATATCGAAGCGGCGGCCGACACATTCTCCTCGCCACACACTCGAGTGAACCGCGCCGTAGCGCTCTCACCGGCATAGGCGGTCAATGCGCTGGCGTGACTGGTGGCCATCACCTGTGCATAGAAGGCAAAATGATTGACGGAGCTAATGGACGTGTCGGGCCCAGAACTGCCGATAGGGCCAGGATTGATGACCAGACTCTGTGGATTGCCGAGCGTAACGCTGACCCAGGTGGTCACGCCCGACGAGACGCCGTCGATAAAAAGCTCAAACTTCGCATCCGCGCCGACCTGCTGCGCCGTCAGTCGGTAGTGATGCCATACGCCGGCATAGTTGGTGAGTGGGGAGAAGCTCGCGAGCACCGAGGAGCCTGACGAGTTGCGCCCATAGACCTGGACGCCGGTTGTTCCGTCAACCTGTGTATATACCCAGACCTGGTTATATGTACTGCCAGTCATGGTCATGGAAATCGGCACGCCGAAGGGTGCCAATGCGCAGTTGGCCGAGAATTCAATGGTCCAGGCCGTGGCCGCGCTGGTGGGGAATGGACCGGTCAGTCGGCCGCCGGTGGTCAGATCGGGCGCAGTCACCGCGCCGGCCGCCGGCGTCGCGGCGGCGAACGTCACGGTTCCCGACGTGCCAAAGGCGACAAGCGAGCTGCCCAGCGGTAGGCCACTGGCCGCCGCCGTCGCCGTCGAGCCGTCCTCCAGGGGCCAGTACGCGGCTGGACCGCTGGCCAGGATGCTGCGCTCCATCGTCGATTTCAGCGGCGTTGTGGCCTGCCCGAGCCGCCGCAGAACGCCCGCGGCCACGATGGGACTGTATTTGTACTGGCCGGTAACATCCGATCGCGGCGGCCAGGACGGCACAAATCCGACGAATCGCGTTCTGGGCCCGGTGCCTGGGTCGACATCGACCCTGATCGGAGTGTTGCGTCCGAGCTGGCCGAACCACGGGCCCAGCGGGTTGCGGGGGTTGAAGATCCCGGCCACGTTGTAGGGCGGCAGGGCATAGTTTTTCAGCGTCAACGAGCAGGTGGACGGGTTGACCTGTGACTGTTCGTCCTGACGGCCACGGACGATGACGATGCGATTGGCCCAGAGCACGTACTTGGTGATGTCGGTCCAGGCCCACGTAGCCGGGTCGGCCATAGGGTTGGCCCCCGGCGCGATGTAGACCTTGATACCGAGGTTGACGCCTGGGTAGGTGATGACCGGGACGTTGCTGGTCTGATTGGTGGTGTCGCCACCGTGCGCACGCCGGCCACGCCGCTGGTCGGCCGGGCGGCGTGCATGCTGCAGGGTGGCGGGCGGCATGGCTCAGAGGTCCCAGTTGAGTGCTTCGAACGCGTAGTCCTCGCAGAGGATGCTGTTGCTGGCGCTGTTCACGGACCAGGTGGCGAAGAAGTCGGCCACGTTAGCTACGGTCGAGTCGAAGCCGGTGCCGACCGCCGGCGCGCTCGCCTGCCAGGGGAGGCCGCCGATACCACCGGCCGACTGCAGCGGCGAGCCGATGACCGCCTCTGACTGCCACTCGCCGTTGACCATGAGGGTGGCGCTGGTGCCGGAGCCGACTGTTCGCGCGGTGATCAGTAGGTCAAGCCACCAGGACGTGTTGGTCTTAGCCACGATGTTCAACGCGAACGCCTGCGAGGTGGCCACAATGATCGGGGTGGAATTCCAGCGCAGCGACAGCGTGAGCGTGCCCGGCGTGGTGACCAGGGTGGAGATGCGTCCCTGCGCGGTCAGCCGAAACTTTTTGCCGGGCACGTCGATGGCGTTGGCCGGGATGGTGTATTTGGCCTGCCCCGGCAGTAGCGAAGTCGGTGTGGTCGATGACGCGTAGGCAGCGCCGGCGACCTGCTGTCCGACCAATAGTTGTTCGTAGCTCACTATATGCCCCTTGTCCCTTTTACAGGTTTATGCCGAGAATGGACGGGTCGCCGCCGCGCTGCCGTACGGCCAGGGCGATCAGCCAGATCAGCGCGTCGCCCATGCGCGTGCCGTCCGAGCCGAGCGTGAGGCGCGTCGAGCCACCACCGCCACCCTGCGAGGCCATGCGCGCGCTGTCGCCGGCCGAGTGGACCATGGAGCCATAGGGCAGGTCAACGAGCTCCGGCCCGCCCTCCCCCACCCATGTCGCGCCACCGCGGGCGCCGCCGGACGCCGCACCGATGATGCCGCCGGACCGCTTGCGGTTGACGCGGTGCGCCTCGACGTCTGTCTCATTGAGCTGCTGGATAGCCTGCTGAATGTCGGTCTTGACCGTGATTGTGATGACCTTCGGAATCTGGTCCATCGACGTCTTGACCGTGTCCAGATCACCGGTGAAGCCCTGCACCTGCTGGCGGTTGAAGCCCATCTGGACCAATTGATCTTCAAGCTTTTTCTTCAGCCCATCGGTCGCCTTGCCGGACTGCGTGTACTGGACCATGAGGTCTTCGTAGTCACGCACCAGGTCGCGCACCAACTGGCGGTTGTCTCGGGCCGCCTGAGTGTTGCCGTCCAGCGACTTGGCGCCGTCGGTGTGCGCCTTGGTGGCCGCGATGACCTGGTCAGACAGGCGCTGGATGTCGTTGGCCGCTTTGTCCTCGGTTTCGCCCAACTGGAATGAGTCGTCGATGATGCCGCGCATCGCCTTGCGCAGGTCGTCGAAGTTGACCGCTGCCGTGGCCGCGGCGTCGCCGGCCTTCGACGTGCCGTTGGCCGTGTTCTCCACCGCAGCGGTGTACTCGGGCAGCGCCTTCTTGAGCTGGTCGACCGACATCCCGGCATTCTTGGCGGCCGTCTCCAGCAGGCTCAGGGCCTGCGCGCCGTTGCCCGACTGCACCAGGCCGGCCAGGGCCTGGTCGAAGGCCTTGACCCGCTCCTCGTCCTCTTTGAATGACCCGTCCAGTCCGATCAGTCCGGCCGACGTAATGCTGATCTTGTTGATGACGTCGTTGAAACCGGTCGCCGCTGCGGTCTGCAGGGCGTGGGTCAAATCCTGCGCATGGTCGCCGAACACCCGTGCCGATTCGCCGGCCAACTGCGCCTTGCCGTCCCATGTGGTCAACTGCTTCGACATCTGGTCGACCTGCGGCGAGAGCTGATGGGAGAAGATCTCGCTCAGCACCGTGGCGACCACCTGCAGCGCCACGAAGCCGGCCGCCACCTTGCCGGCCGCCACGGTGGCCTTGCCGGCGAACTGCGCCCACTTGTTCTCGCTGCTGGTCATCTCCTCGAGCGCGACCTTGGTGGCCACAATGCGGGGCGCCAGGACGAGCAGTGATCCGGCCAGCCCGACCACCGCGGCGCCGGCGATGATGACCGGCCCGGGCAGGCCGCTGATGGTGCCGGCCATCTTGGAAAGGACATTTTCGGCGAAAGCCATGACCGGGATGAATACGGCACCGACCTTGGCCTGCATGTTCTCGATGTTGGCCTGAGCGATACGGGTGGCGTTGGCCATCTGGGTCGCGGTGTCAGCGAAGTCGCCCTGCGTCTGCGAGGTCTGAGCGTAGATCAGACTCAGGCTGGCCATGGCCTTTTCGTGCGCAGTCAGCTGCGACACGGACTTCTTGCCCGTGTCGGTGAGCGCCTGCTGTTCGATGGCCGCCTGACTCAGGCTCACCCCGAACCGCCGTAGCGGTTCGCTCTCGCCGCGCAGACCGGCCTGAATGGCGGTCAGCGTCTCGGCCACGTCGACATTGAAAACCGATCCCATGTCGGCCGCGCGCTCAGTCAGCTTGATCGTCTGTTCGCTGACCTCTTTCTCCGACAGGCCGAAGTTTTTGAGCAGCGCCCCCATGGGGGTGGCCGCCTCGTTGAACGCCCGCGTGCTCAGACCAAAGGCGGCGGCGTTCTCGTTGCCCCAGTCGTGGATGATGCTGGCCGACTTGCCGAACGTCTTGTCCACCGCGTTGAGCGACTCGTTGAGGTTGCTCGCCGCGGCCATGGTGCTGTGGACGAGTTGATCGACTTTCTGGGCGCCGCGCTGTACCAGGTCGGCGACCAGGATGCCGCCGGCGATCTTGCCCACGTCAGCGAACGCCGAGCCGAGACCCTTCGACTTCTTGGTGACCGAGTCGACGGCCGTCCCGATCGACCCCGAGCCAGGGCCGTCGATCGTCTTGGCCACCTTGACCGCGCCCGCGGTCGCCGAGGCGAAACCCGATGCCGTCATGTCTTTCGACGTGACGCGGATCTCTACGACGTTTCCGCCCCCTGAGCCAGGGGAGATGGGCACGGTCATGGCTCAGCTCGCCAGTGGCTGACTGGCATCGCCCAGCAGGTGCTCAAGTTCGAGGTCGGCCACGGTCTGTTCGCGCGCCTGGCTGCTGGGTAGCGCGCTGGCCACGGCCTCGAGCCAGGCCACGATGAGCGCCTGGATGAGACCCGGCTCCTGCGTCTTCACCCCGGCCAGGTCGGCCGAGACCGGGCGGTCGGCCGGCTCTTCGAGGTTCCATTCGATCAACACCGCGGCGAACGCGGCATAGGTGCGGCCCACGATGGCCATGTCCTCGGCCGTGGGCGGCGAGCTGAACTGATGCCGGGCGAGCTCGGCGATCTCCTCGTAGGCGGCGATGCTCGAGCTGCGCACCACCACGCGCAGCCCGTCCAGGTCGCCGTCGAAGATCAGCCGGTAGACCTTGCGGTCGACGACGAATCCCCCGCCTGTAGTTACAGGCATGTAATTACCTCCCTGTAGTTACAACCTTGTAATTACACGCCCGTAATTACAATCCTGTAGTTACAAGATTGTAATTACAGGGTCGGCTCAGGCCCAGGTCGGCACAGTGCCGTCGGCGAGCACGCCCGGCGCGGTCCAGGTGAGCGAACCGTCCTGGCCGCGGGTCAGCGCGTAGTCAGTGAACAGGCACTCGTTGGGCAGCGTGTCGCCGCTGACCACGATGGTCACAGTGCGGTTGACCGACGTGCTCGGCACCGTCTTGAACACCGTGTGCGCCGAAGTGGCCGCGTCGTTGAACACGCCGTTGAGCGTGATCGAGAAGTCAGCGAGCAGGAGCAGGCGCTCCATGGCCGACTTGTCGATGCCGGTCACGTCCTGCACGCCGCGCGGCACGCTGAACTGCAGGTTGGTGATGTCGTTCTTGATTGCCTGGGGGGTGCCACCGCTGTCGTCGACCGACAGAGTGGTCCACCCCATTCCCGCCTCTTTTGCCACCGTATTTCCCCTCTGTCTGTTCTGTCCGTTCTGCCCGTCAGCCCTGGTCGAGCGCGGTTTTGAGTCGGTCCTGATGCTCGCCGAAGTCGTCCACCCACTGGTCCGCGGTCAGCACGAGCGGCTCTGTGCGGCGTGGGTTGCCGCGCCAGTCGCCTTCGCGGACGACATAGAGCTCCGGCCGGCCCAGCGGGATTTTGTGGTCGGCGAAGCAGCGCTGCCCGGCCGGGAACGTGAACAGCAACCCACCGCCCGGCTTGAACTCCATGGTGAAGTGCCGGCCGCTGCGCTCCCGGATGAACTTGGCCTGCTGCTGGCCCAGCGTGCCGTTCAGGTCGATCGCAGTCCGCCAGCCGTTGCGGTAGGCCTCGCACTCCATCTCGGCGCAGGTGGCCGGCCGGAAGTGCGTCTCGACCGGCGAGGCGATCGCGTACGTCTTGACCAGATGCGCCGGTAGCGCCGGATCGACGCGAAATATCGGGCGCACTAGAAAACGACCGCAGTGTCGTTGCGGATCGCGGTGACTGCGATGACGGCGTTGCTGAACGTGCCCACCGTGACCACGCGTAGGTAGCGCTCGATGTCGATGGCGGCCGTGGCGATGCGCTGCGAGGTGATGCCCGTGGCCGCGCTGAACGCGGCACCGGCGATGTCGGAGTAGGGATCGCCCACTGCGTCATCGCTCGACGATTGGATCTTGACCGTGACCGACGTGCCGGTGAAGGCGAAGACGTGCAGATAGGCCTGCAGTCCGAAGGCGCCCGGCGAGGCCGTGCCGAGGTCGACGCTGGCGCCGTTGGTAGCCGACCCGTCCGTGCGTCGGCCGGCGGTCAGCTGTCGGCCCCACTCCAGCCCGAACCCGTTGGGCAGGGCACTGACGGTAAAGGTGAGCATGCCGTCGGCGGCGCGGGTCGGATTGTAGTCGACCTGCTTGGCGATCATGGCCGCCGATGACCCGCCGAGCGCCGTACCGCGGCAGTAGGTGACCACCCGGTCGTTGAGCGTGAGTGGCGAGAAGACGAAGTGCGCGCCGACCGGCGGGGTGGCCGCGTCATTCCAGAAGCCGTTGTAGCCCATGCCGCCGTCGCGGATCAGGCCGAGGCGCTCGTGCGCCGACTTGTCGATGCCAGTGACGTCGCCGGGCTTGGGCCCGCCGTGGATGGCCTGGATGCTGCCGATGTCGCCGGAGACGTTATAGCCGTCTATGTAGAGATTGTCTCCTAGGCCCGATTGCTTCGCCATCAGGCTGCCTCGTCCCATGCGTCGTTGATGATGATCGGAATGGTGACCGTGTACGCCCGGTAGACCTTCGCGTCCTGCGGCAGGTAGCCGGCGTCGCAGGACAGCGGCGTGCCGGCCATCCCGCGCAGGTCCACCGACCGCACGCCGGTCACGTTGAGGTCCAGATCGCCGGCGAAGGCGCCGATGAGCATGGTCGCCGCGCCCATCAGGATCGGGTCGATGGCGTCCTGCGCTTCGTAGAGCATGTCCAGGGTGAGCCGCGCTTGCCAGACCAGCACGGCCGAGGTGGAGGCCAGCCCCGACTGCGCGCCGCTGGCCGGCGCCAGGCGCTGCAGCCAGATCGAGCAGACGACGCCCTTGCCGGGCGCGTTCTTCGTCTCATGCATGTTGACCCGGTCGAACCGGCCCAACGCCTCGGCGTGGGACTCGAGGGCGGCCAGCAGCGCCGCCACGGTGGTGTCGTCCAGGGCCATCAGTGCCCTCCCAGCCGGTCGAGATAGCCGGCCAGGATGTGGTTGATCAGGGCCGGGACGCGAGGAATGAGCGCCTGCGTCGCGCGGCGAAACGACGCGTAGCCCTTGAACCGTGTCGTCTGATTGCGCCGCGAGGTGCCCTCCAGCCACGGCCCATAGATGATCTTACGGTCGTGCACCACCGTGTCCTGCCCGAGCGTCTGCACGACGATCTGCGTTTCGTAGTACGGCGTCGGGTGTCGGATCGAGCGGTCGAGGTACTGCTGCACGTTGGCCAGGCCCTGCTCAGCCACCCGGCGCTGCGCCTCGGCCAGAAACAGCGTGGTCGCGCCGGCCGCAGCTCCGCCGAATATCGGGCCGGTGATGGTCACCTGCACATGCTCGCCCATGGTCAGATCGCCTCGGTCCGGGCCTGCTTGCCGAACACGTTGTACGCCTGGTCCCACACCGAGTTGAGGCCGACGCCGCGCTGTTCGCCGCGGGCGCCCTGCGCCACGAACCGCGCGTAGCCCGACATCTCCTGCTGCTCGGTGTCGATGGCCAGCCCGACCGCCAGGGTGGAGATGAGCTCCGGCGGCCGGTGCTTGGCGATGGCGGTCGAGATCAGGTGCGTGGCCGCCGTGGTGCCCAGCACGCCACGGGTCACGGTGAGCAGGCGCGGGGCATAGATGGTGCTGCCGGTGTGGGTGGCCAGGACGGTGCCGTCCCAGGCCCGCTTGACGATCAGGTTGTTGCCGGCGATGTCCAGGATGCGCATGCGCTCGGCGTCCAGCAGGATGATCTCCCCGATGGCATACAGCGCGCCGTTGGTCACGGCCATGGTGACCTCGGCCGTGCTGGCGCCGACCGGCGTCTGTAGCGTCTGCGCCGTGGTGAGCATGGCCCGCGCGGTGACGATCATGCGCTCGGACTCGATGCGGAGGATCTGCCCGGTCCCGATCAGCGACGAGTCGCCCACGGTGATCGTGGTGGCCGTGGTGGTCGACACAGCTGCGGCCAGGGTGCCGGCCACGTCCTCGTCGGCGCCGTAGCCGAACACGCCGGTGAGCGCGATGGAGCGCTGGTAGCTGCTGGCGCCGTGGAAGCTGGCCGACGTGCCAATGTTGATCTCGACGCTAGTGAAGGGCGGGCCGCTGGCCTGCGGCTCGAGCAGCACCTGCGTGGCGACGTCGATGGCCGTGCCGCCGCTGGTCATCGAGGTAAGCGTGATCAGCTCGTTGTCGCCGTCCAGCCAGGCGCGCCACGGCCGGGCGTACTGGTAGTTCGGCCAGTCGACATATTTGGTCCCGGTCCACGGGTAGAAGTGGTGGTGCAGGGCGCCATCGATCGCGAAGGTGGCCGACCCGAGTGCGCGGTCGATCTGCGCGTTGGATCGCGTCGTGTCCTGCGCGTCCAGGGCGTTTTTCACGTCCTCGCGCGTGGCGTACCAGATGGCGCCCATGCCTGCCTTGCTTTCTGAGCGTACGGCGCCAGCTTTGGAGGCCAGCCCGAGCGTAGGGCCTAACGATCATGAAGTTTTAGGTGCCTCGGCACGCAGCCAGTGGGTACCGACCAGCCTCCATGCCGAGGCTTGATCACACGGTAGCACCAGGTTGGGCGCGTCAGGCCTCCGGCTCGAAGGTCAGGGTGTATGCCTTGCCTTCCTCGAACAGGGCGCCGACGTCGCCCTTGAGTGTCATGCCCAGCGAGAGCGCTGGGGTGTACATCGCCCATTCCTTGTTGCGGCCGTCGGCGTAGTCGGCGTTGAACTGAACCGATACCTGCCGATTCTCGCCTTCGCCGAGTTCGGCCCACTTGGTGCATACGATCTTCGCGGTGATCATTTGTCGCTCCTTCGTTAATGGCCCGGTCGGACCCAGTCGCGTGGATACTGCCAGCCGTCGTACCGGCAGTGCATGGTGCCATCGGGACCGTTTTCGAGCGGCTCGCCGTCGTTGGGGCAGGCCACCGGGCGCCGGTTCTGCTCGTCCCGCATCATCTGTGATGCCTCGCGGCCGATGTCAAGAATCTGGTACCAGCCGCCGGAGCTCACACCGACCGTCGAGGTGTGCGCCGTGGCGGCAGCGGCGAAGCTGGGCGCCGGCCCGGTCGCGGCCAGGACAACCGTCGTGGTGGGCGCCAGCAGGATGTCGACGAAGAAGTTGGCCCCGCCGCCGCCGGTCGGGTAGGCCGGCATGCCGTAGACGAAGCACCCGTTGTTGATCCCGCCGACGCCGGTCTTCGGCGAGGTGATGTCGCCGTTGGTCAGTCCGGCCGCGCTGAACGTGCCCACAGTGGCGGCATAGTCGCCCTGCGAGTTGTGGCCGACAATGCGGTAGGTGTGGCCGGGCAGCAGCACCACCGAGGCCGGCCAGGTGACGTTGTTCCACTGGCTGGCCGACCAGGCGGGAGACACGGCCGCGGCCAGCAGCGTGCCGGCGCCCGGACCAGGGGTGTCGACCGCGGTCACCTCGTACAGCGACATGTCGACGGTGCCGGTGATGGTGGTTGGACCGTAGAAGCGCCCGCCAGAGCATGACCGGATGACCGCCACGGTGAACGTCAGGCCGACGTTGATGCCGCCCTGCAGGTCGTTGTTCTGCGGCAGGCCGGGTGTCTGGGCGACAAACAGCGAGTCGGTCATGGCGGCCTACCCGCCCTGCGTGTATCCGCCGGACGTGATGGACAGGACCGTGCCGACCGCGATCGAGGTCGAGCTGAGCGTCAGATCGGTGCCGACGTCGCCGTCCATGATGGCCGCGGCGGCCGAGTTGAGCATGCGGAACCACGTGGCCGTGCCGGCCGCCATGCCGGTCGCGGTCAACGCTGGCGACAGACTGAGCGCGGCCACGCCGGCCACCGCGCCGGCGAAGGCAGGCGAGTTGAGGGTAAAGCTGGCCAGCAGCGTGCCGGACGCCGCCGTGCCGGGCGTGGCCGGTCGTACCCCTGATCGAATGGCGATCGATCCGCCGGCAAGCAGCGCGGCCACGGCATCAGCTGATGCCGTGGCCGTCACCGTGGCCAGCTTGATCGTCACGCGTCCGTGGCGCCCTTCAGCGGCGCGTCGGACCAGGCCTTGCCCGTTGCCTTCTTGGCGACCGGCTTCGACTCCGGCTCGTCCTCGATGCGCAGCACCTCGACCGGCTCGTTGACGTCATCGAGTAGGACCGGCTCGGCCTGCGCCGCCTCGATGTCCTCGAAATAGCCGGGCTCGCCGGCGTTGGTCGCACCACCATGCGTCGTGATCTTCGGCATGATGACCAGCCTACGCGGCGACGACGGTAGCGGCGTCGTCCAGCGGGATGTAGGTCATGGTGAACTTGATCGACCCGGTGTTGGTGGCCGAGGTGGCGAAGCCCAGATTGCCGATGGCCAGAACGTCCATGCGACCAAACGGCAGCAGGATCGCCCCGGCGTTGGCAATGACCGTCTTCAGCGCCACGGTGGCCGGCAGGCAGATCTTTCCACCCACCTCGAGGCCGGTGATGTCGGCCGCGGTGTTGATGCACAGATCGACCGCGCTGCCCGTGGTGGGCGTCGAGGTGAACTTCACCAGACAGGTCTGCGCCTGCACGATGGTCGTGACCTCGCCGACCAGCGACGTCAAGAT